>Ga0100398_1000728_pt1 | contig 29312 bp, 23 predicted proteins | sample CryGeymeta201522_FD_81568 | JGI IMG/M metagenome (GOLD analysis project Ga0100398, IMG submission 81568) | Groundwater microbial communities from Crystal Geyser aquifers in Utah, USA - Crystal Geyser metaG 2015-22 | ecosystem: Environmental > Aquatic > Deep subsurface > Groundwater | place: USA...
CGCAGCACATCGTCGCCGTCGCGCGCGAAAATGATGTCATCGCCCGCGCCGCCGTCGATCTCGTTGGTGCCGTTGGTGCCGCGCAGGTTGTCGTTGAAGGCCGACCCGGTGAGGTTCTCGACGAACATCATCAGATCCCCGGTCGCCTCGCCGGTGTTGGCGATGGTGTAGAGCATATCCGCCGTCAGTCCGCCGCCAGCATCCGCGTAGGAGACCGCGGCAATACCATCCCCACCGTTCAGCGTATCGGCGCCAAGCCCGCCGATCAGCGTGTCGTTGCCGGTCAGACCAAGCAACAAATCATTGCCGGTATTGCCTTCGAGACGGTTTGACGCTGCGTTGCCGGTTACACGGTCATTGCCTGATCCTGCGACGAAATTCTCGATGACTGTTCCGCGCGCGACGACAACGTTTCCGGTCAGACCGTACACATCCCAGATGCCGAGGCTGTTCAGGTTCACGATCTGGTCGAATGTATCGTTGCTCAGGTTGACGGTATCGACGCCGCTATGGTCGTAGAACGTCCACGCGACAGGGCCGTTGCCAAGCCGGTTATTCGGGTCCAGTCCGGTCGTGATGATATCGAAGATCTCGCCCGCGTAGCCGCCGATCGTCTGGCCAACCCCGTAGACGGTATCGCCCGCCGTCGCAGAGGATGCGCCGGGCGCGCCGTAGAGATCCTGGATCGCCACGATATCGGCCGCCATGGCGCCAAGTTGCAGCGCGTAGCTGGCATTGACATCGGTGTTGTCCAGCTGGGAAAAGTAGGACATGACGGACAGCTGGTAGCTGTCGTTGCTGAAGGCGGCGTCGGCTGGATAGGAGGCGCTTCCGTTATACGGCCCCTGGTGCCCGAGGCCAAGCGCATGGCCGATCTCGTGGATATAGGTCGAGAAGGAATAGCTGTCGTAACTGGCTCCGTAGGTGTTGAGCCAGTTGGTCGAGATATTGACGGTGGCGCTGATCGTGTCGCCGTTTGCGTACCATGAAGCGCTGGTAACCGCACCGGGCTGCGTGTCCGTGAAGGTGATATCCGCCGTCCCGGTGACCTCCTGAAACTGGATATCTGCAACAGCCTCCCAGGCTTCGAACGCGGCTCGGGCGAGGAACTGCCCGCGAGCGTCGAGCGCCGTGAGATTGACCGAGATGACATTGTTCAAAGTCGTGTCGAAGGAATGGCGCGCGCCCCCGGTGTCGCTCCAGTAGCCATCCGTCAGGTAGGTGGCCAACTGGTCGAGCGTGCCGTCCGCAAGGGTATTCGAGTAGGCTTCAACCGCGACCTGGTACGTCCCGGTGCTGCCGTCACCGTAGGCGCGGGCGCTGACGTAGTAGGTCCCACCGGTTGTCGGGGTGTAGGCGACCCGCGAGTCGAGGCCCAGACCCCCATCATCGTCAAACGCAACCTGCGCGCCGGTGCTGTCGTAAACCCGAAGATAGGGATCCGACAACGTGCCGCCGCCCGAACCGCTACCGTCGAGGCGGATTTCGTAGACCGTTCCGGCCGAAAGCTCCACCGCGATCCAGTCATCGTCGCCGACGGTTTCCAGATTGCCCGAAAAGACATCGCCGACTGTCATGGTGTTTGTCGTGCCTGTGTTCTCGGGCGATGACGGAACTTCGGCAACAGCCGCGTAAACGGTGGACGACGCCCCGGTAAAGCTGTCGTAGACACAGGACGGGTCGTAAGGTCGGTAGCTCATGCAAATCGTGCACATGGGGATCGAATCTCGCTTGTTGGTATCGTTTGGCCGGTTTGAATGTTTGTCGTGTTACGGGCTGGTCGCGTCCAGGGGCGCAAAATCGCTGGCATTCAGCAGCCCTGTCACGACAAATCCGTAGTTTAGCGGGCCGAATTCCGTGTCAAGGAACCCGAAATCAATGGATGGTCCCCGGCGAGATACGTGTCCGTCGCGCCACGCCAAGTGCGCACGTATGAAATACGGGCGGAAGGTTTCGATCACGAGGGTGATATCCGATGCCTCCCCGGTATCCGTTTCCGACATCCGCGCGTTCAACAGGTCACACAGACCCTGCAAGTCGGCGTTATGTTGCAACAATTCGGGGGGGGCTTCGGCATGACAATCAGTCACGGGCATCATGATCGGCTCTGCCGTCTCCGCCGCCTGCAAGGGCAGCGCCAGAAGACCGAGCAGAATCGCCGGGGTCATTGATGAGGCGCGTTTAATGGCATCCGCTCCTTTGCCTGATCTGCATCCGCTTTCTGTCAGGGCAGACGAGGTCGGACGACTCTCTATATCCCTGCATACCATTCATATCCCCGGTCTGCCCAGTAGCTGCCCCGGCCAAACCCGAGATTGGCGAAGCTTTCGACCAGTTCGATCGTGTGGATGTATTTCGCCATCTTGTAGCCAAGCTGCCGCTCCACCCGCACCCGCAGCGGCGCGCCGTTGGCGATGGGCAGGGGCGCGCCGTTCATGCCGTAGGCGAGGATGGTCTGCGGGTGATGGGCATCCACCATGTCGATGCTTTCGTAGTAGTGGATCGGGCCGGACAGGCTGCGCTCGATCGCATCATGGCAATGAAACACCACGTAGCGCGCGTTCGGCCTTGGCCGCGCGAGGTCGAGCACATGGCCAAGCGGCACGCCGGTCCATTCGGCGATGCAGGACCAGCCCTCGACGCAATCGTGTCGGGTGATCTGGGTGCGCGCGGGCATGGCCATGAGGGCACCGCGCGAGAGGGTCAACGGCGCCTCGACGAGACCGGTCACCGAAAGCTCGAAATCGGCGAAACCGTCCAGCGCCATTTGCCGGTAGTCTTCGCCGGTGGGCCAGACGCTGCCGTTGGGGTGCTGAGACTGTCGGATATCGGCGCGGCTGTATTCGCGCGCCAGCGTCTGGTCCCCGCCCAGCAGGCGCTGCGCGCCATGGGTCAGGCCGCTGGCGGATTGGAAGATGTCCCGCAGGGTGGAGTCGCGTCGGTTGACACTGTCGAGGATCTGGCAGCCGCCAAGCGCGAGGCTCGATGCGCCGATCAGGCCGCGCCGCAGAAAGGTCCGCCGGTCGATGGATGTGCGGGGCATGTCAGGTCTCCTTGCGATCTGGTCTGTCGGCGTCGGCTTCCGGCGCCGGGTCGATCCGGTACCAGCCGCTCAGCATCGAGCGCAGCCCGTTCAGCGGCCCCGAGGCCAGCACCATCACGACGTGGACAATGAAAAACCCGGTCAGCAGCAGCATGACGAGGAAATGAAGCGTCCGCGCCGTCGGCCGCCCGCCGAAGACATCCAGCAGCCACGGCACCACCGCGTTGAACCATGGCGACATCGACAGCCCGGTGAGGATCATCAGCGGCAACAGGATCAGCATGACCAAGGCATAGGTCAGTTTCTGAAGCGCGCCGTAGTGGCGGCCATGGTGAAAGCGCAACCGGGCATGGTCGGTGATGTCGCGCCCGAGGGCGCGGAAATCGGCACCGCGCGGCAGCACCTGGCGCATGTGCCCGTTCAGCAGGCTTGCGACGAACCAGACCGTCAGCGTCCCTACGAGAAGCCAGGCAAAGAAGAAATGGATCAACCGCCCGGTCGCAAGGCTGCGGGTCGAGGGGATCGTGACGGCTGCGGGGAAGCCCTGTGCCCGGCCGTTGGAGAAGCCAAGAACGCCGGTCGTGTCGAATTCCCGCCCGAACAGGCGGGTGAACCCCTGTATCTCGTCCGCGCCCCGCCGCGCCCCGATCTCGAAGAACGCGTTATCGTATTCGAACCCGGACTCCACGCCGATTTCCAGCTTGGGGTAGGCGTTGAAGATCTGCAATCCGGTGAGCAGCAGGAAGAACAGGCAGATCGCCCATATCCAGTGGGTTGCCCGCGTCCAGGTGGACTGTCGGTAGATCAGGGGGCCTTTGGCCGGTGTCTCCTCGCGTGGCATTTGTCTCGACCTCGGTAGCGCCCGGGACGATTTGTGGATCTGCGGTCCCCCGTGGCGCGGGTTGTGGCGCGGGTTTTGGTGCATTGTGCAGCATGAACGGGCGCGAACCAAAAAAAGTTTCACACGATCCATCACAGTCAAGTGACCGATCCGCAGGCGCGCGACCGGCCCGGATTTTGTTCAGGGCGCATTCGCGGTGCGCGCCGCAAGCATGTTTATCCTTGCGAAGGCCCCAGACGGCATGTCCCATGCGGACAGAACGCAAGGACCAAAGGGCGCGCGATGACGGACAGCCACACCACGCACGATGCCGAGGACGACCCGCGCAACCGCGATATCCTGATTTACGTGAACGGTGAGATCCTGCACCGCGATGCGGCCAAGGTCTCGGTTTACGATTCGGGCTTCATGTTGGGGGACGGCATGTGGGAAGGCATGCGGCTGCACGACGGTGTCTGGGCCTTCTTCGACGCGCACATGGACCGCTTCTTTGAAAGCTGCAAGGCGGTGTCGCTTGACCCCGGCATGGACCGCGACGCGATCATGGCGGCGCTGACGCGCACCGCCGGGGCCAATGGCATGACCACCGATGTGCATTGCCGGTTGATGCTGACGCGCGGGGTGAAGGCGCGGCCGTTCCAGCACCCGTCGCTCAGCCGCTCCGGTCCGACGCTGGTGATCATCATGGAACATTCCAGGCCCGCCGACCGGTTGCAGACGGCAGGCATAACGCTGGCCACCGTGCCGCAGGTGCGCGGGCTACCGCACAGCCAGGATGCCAAGTTTAACAGCCATTCCAAACTGAATTGCGTGATTGCCTGCTTGCAGGCCGAACAGGCAGGGGCGGACGAGGCGTTGATGCTGGACCCGCATGGTTTCGTGAACACCACCAATGCCTGCAATGTCTTCATCGTGCGCAAGGGCGAGGTCTGGACCTCGACCGGCGACTACTGCATGAACGGGGTGACGCGGGCCAAGGTGATCGAGATCTGCCGCGAAAACGCCATCCCGGTGCATGAAAGGAACTTCTCGCTCGTGGACGCCTACGGCGCCGACGAGGCGTTCCTGACCGGCACCTTCGGGGCGCAAACGCCCGTCGCCTCGATCGACGGCAAGCCGATCGGCGACGGAACCCGGCCGCTGACCACGCGCATCCGCGCGCTTTACAAACAGGCGATCGAGCGGCACGTGGCGGCGCGGAAAGGCCTGCACCTGTGACGTCATGCGCCTTGAGAACCCCGGTCCAAGCGGGGTAATCTGGGCCATGACACCGCCAAACCACACAGATCGCGCCGGTCACGCGGCGCAACCGGCGCGCCCCCGGATCCGGCGCACAAGCCGCTCCTTGCCGATTTCGCTGTTGCGGGCGCGCGAAACGGTGATGGGTCCGATCCGTGAAATGCTGGTTGAAAGCGGCATCAACGAACAGAAGTGGCGGGTGCTGCGGGTGCTCGACGAGCAAGGCCCGATGAAACAGACGGCACTGGCGCGGCGCGCCTGCCTGCTGTTGTCGAGCCTGACGCGCATCCTGAAGACGATGGAGGCCGAGGGGCTTCTGGTCCGCGTTGCAGACACCGCCGACCGGCGCAAATCCATCGTCAGCGTCACCGAAAAGGGCCGGACCCTGATCCACACCCACCTGCCGCAGGCGGAGGCGATCTTTCAGCGGCTACAGGAACGCTACGGTGTCGAGAAAATGGAACACCTGCTCGACCTGCTGGAAGAGTTGCACGGCGTCGATCCCTGATCGCACGCCCGTGGCCCCGGTCATGACGTCGGATCGTCGATCAACGGGCTGGGTTTTGCCAGCTTGCGAAGGTCGTCCGCGTCGCCGATGGTTATCTGCATGCCATCCACCACAACGCCGTAGGCCTGCAACGACCTGAAGGCGCGGCTCAGGTTTTCCGGTGTCATCCCGAGGAATGAGGCAAGGCGCCGCTTTTCATGCGGCAGGTCGAATGTCGCGTTGCCGCCGGTGCGTTGCTGGTGGCGCAACAGGTAATTCGCAAGGCGTTCCAGCGAACTGCGCAGCTTGAGGCTCTTCTGCGCCTTGACCACCGACCGGTAGCATTGCGCCAGTTCGCGCACCACCGCACGGGCGAAATCGTTGTCGGCGTCGAAGGCGGTGCGCACATCCTCGCTCGGGATCAGGATGATGCGGCTCTTTTCCAGCGTGCGGGCTGACATCAGGTAGGGCGCGTCGCGGATCGTCGCGGCCAGAATGAAGGTCGAGACCGGGCGCACGGTGGCCATGCTGGTCTCGCGCCCGTTCCACCCGGCAAAGAGATCGACCGCGCCCTCCACCACAATATGCAGGAAATCGCTCCGGTCGCCCTCGGTGATCAGGTCGACGCGCGGCGGAAAGGTTTGCAGGTAAGCGGCCTGTGCAAGGATGTCGAAGCGGTTCTCGGCCATCGAGCGGAACAGGTCGAGATTTCGAATCATCGGAATGTCGTCGGGGCGCATGGGACCGTCCTCGCGTTGGTGCCCATTGGAATCCCATGTCTGATTGATAATTGTCAAGGTCATCCTTGAATGTCGTGCGGTCCACGATGCAGGTCTTTCAAGCCGGCGGCGGACGGATTTCGCGCGAGCGATTATTTCGCCGGCCAGTGGCGCGGAGTTTGACCTCGATCAAGCGGATCGCGGGAGTCGCATGATTGGTCGTCCGGGAAACGTGCACCCAGGAAACCACTCAGGAGGATCCGCATATGACCGCGCTTCACGGCGTAGCCCGCACCGACCAATACCGTGCCTTGGGGTTGAGCACCTTTGCCTTCACCGTCTGCTTTGCCGTCTGGACGATCTTTTCGATCATCGGCGTGCAGATCAAGGGAGACCTGGGGCTCAACGATACGCAATTTGGCCTGCTGGTCGCCACGCCGGTGCTGACCGGATCGGTCAGCCGCATTTTCCTCGGCGTCTGGACCGAGCAGTTCGGCGGGCGGATCATGTTCCCGCTTCAGATGCTGATCACCGCCGTCGCCGTCTGGCTGCTGACCAGCGTGGAGACCTATGAAATCTTCCTGCTCGCGGCGCTTGGCCTCGGGTTTGCCGGGGGATCGTTCATCGTCGGCATTGCCTATACCTCGCGCTGGTTCGAGAAGGAACAGCAGGGCACCGCCCTTGGCATTTTCGGCGCTGGCAACGTGGGCGCCGCGGTCACGAATTTCGCGGCCCCCTTCCTCGTCGTGGCTTTGGGCTGGGAGGGTACGGCGCGCGTTTACGCCGTCGTGCTCGCGGTCACTGCGGTGCTGTTCTTCATCCTGGCCAAGACCGATCCCATCCATGAAGAGCGCAAGCGCACGGGTAAAGGCCCGGTGTCGACGGCGCAGCAACTCGCCCCGTTGAAGGATATCCAGGTCTGGCGCTTTGCCACCTATTATTTCTTCGTCTTCGGCGGCTTCGTCGCGCTTGCGAGCTTTCTGCCCCGCTATTATGTCGGGGCCTACGGGCTGGAGCTGACCACGGCGGGCGTTTTCGCCGGGCTCTACAGCCTGCCCGGCTCGGTGTTTCGCGCGCTTGGCGGCTGGATGTCGGACAAATGGGGCGCGCGGGCGGTGATGTATACCACCTTCTTCGTGTCGCTGGTGGTGCTCTTCATCATGAGCTACCCGCAGACCAGCTATGTGGTGCAGGGCATCAATGCTCCTATCGAGTTCGATTTCGGGCTGAGCGTGGGCCTGTTCGTGGCAATGACCGTGATCCTCGGCTTCATGATGAGCCTCGGCAAGGCGGCGGTCTACAAGCATATCCCGGTCTATTACCCCAGCCATGTCGGTTCGGTCGGCGGGCTTGTGGGCATGATCGGCGGGCTTGGCGGCTTTTTCCTGCCCATTTCCTTCGGCGTGCTGCTCGACCTCACCGGCATCTGGACCGCGCCCTTCATGCTGCTCTTCTTGCTGGTCGCGATATCCACTGTCTGGATGCATGTTGCGATCCGGCGCATGGAGCGTCTCCGCCATCCGGGCCTGGAAGGGGAGCGTGACCTCTCCGACCTACCGGATGCGCCCTATGAGGCCGCTTCGACGGGCCAGCCGCAGGCTGGGCGCGGCAGCCGCTCGGCCCCCGCAGAATGACACACGCCGAGGCGCGGCCCGCGTGGCCGTGCCTCTGATACCACCACCAACAAGGATCCCTGCCAAATGGCTTCGACATCTCAAACTTCCGCGCATCTGCTGACCGACTGGCGGCCCGAGGACGCGCAATTCTGGAAAGAGACCGGCGCGCGCGTCGCCCGGCGCAACCTCTGGATTTCGATCCCGGCACTGCTGCTGGCCTTTTCGGTCTGGCTGGTCTGGTCGATCGTGGTGGCGAAACTGCCCGCCATCGGGTTCGACTTCACCACCGATCAACTGTTCTGGCTGGCAGCCCTGCCGGGCCTGTCGGGTGCGACGCTGCGCATCTTCTACAGCTTCATGATTCCGATCTTCGGCGGGCGACTCTGGACCACGCTCTCGACCGCTTCGCTTCTCATCCCGGCCATCGGTATCGGGTTTGCGGTGCAGAGCCCGGACACGTCCTATGTGACCTTTCTGATCCTCGCGCTGCTGTGCGGCTTCGGGGGCGGCAACTTTGCCTCGTCGATGGCCAACATCTCGTATTTCTATCCGCGCGCCCAGAAGGGCAACGCGCTGGCGCTCAATGCCGGGCTGGGCAATCTCGGGGTGTCGGTGATGCAGTTCCTCGTGCCGGTGGTGATCACCGCGGGCGTGTTCGGTGCCATCGGCGGCGAGCCGCATGAGTTGTCGAACGGCGGACAGATCTGGTTGCAGAACGCCGGGTTCATCTGGGTGCCATTCCTCGTGATCTCGACTATCGCGGCCTGGTTCGGAATGGACGACATAGCCGATGCCAAGGCATCGCTGTCGGATCAGTTGCAGATCCTCAAGCGCACGCAGAACTGGATCATGTCCGTGCTCTATACCGGCACGTTCGGCAGCTTCATCGGCTATTCGGCGGGCTTTCCGCTGCTGATGAAAACGCAGTTTCCAGAGCTGGACATGCTGCACCTGGCATTTCTCGGGCCGCTTGTCGGCGCGCTGAGCCGGGCCGGGACCGGCTGGATCTCGGACAAATGGGGCGGCGGGCGCGTCACCTTCTGGACCTTCCTCGGGATGATCGTGGCGGTGTTCGGTGTGCTGCAATTCTTGCCGCTGGGCGATAGCGCGGGCAATTTCTGGGGCTTCTTCGCCTGCTTCATGGCGCTGTTCTTTCTCACCGGTGTAGGCAATGCCTCGACCTTTCAGATGATCCCGGTGATCATGCAGCGCGAGGTGGCGCGGCTGAATCCGGGACAGGACGCAGCCGCGGCGCGCAAGCAGGCCGAGCGCGAGGCGTCCTCGATCATCGCCTTCACCTCGGCTGTCGCCGCCTACGGCGCCTTCTTCATCCCCAAGGGCTACGGCACCTCCATAGCGCTGACGGGCGGGCCTGCGGCGGCGCTCTGGGCGTTCCTCATCTTCTACGTTGTCTGCATCGCGCTGACCTTTGCGGTCTACACGCGCCGCGGCGGGCTGCTTCACGACATCGAGCGCGGCAAGACCGCCTGAGCCATAAAAAGGACAATAGCCATGAGCCACATACTCGACAGACTGAACTTCTTCCAGAGCAAGGAGTTGGAGCAGTTCTCCGACGGCTGGGGCCAGACCACGCATGAGAACCGCGACTGGGAGGATACCTATCGCAACCGTTGGCGGCACGACAAGATCGTGCGCTCCACCCACGGGGTGAACTGCACCGGGTCGTGTTCGTGGAAGATCTACGTGAAATCCGGTATCGTGACGTGGGAAACCCAGCAAACGGATTATCCGCGCACCCGCGCCGGCATGCCCAACCACGAACCGCGTGGCTGCGCGCGCGGTGCCTCCTACAGTTGGTATCTTTACAGCGCCAACCGGGTAAAGAACCCGCTCATCCGCGGCGCCCTGATGCGCGCCTGGCGCAGGATGCGGAAAACGATGACGCCGGTCGCGGCATGGAAGGCGATCCAGGAGGATCCGATCCTGCGCGCGAGCTACACCAAGACGCGCGGCAAGGGCGGCTTCGTGCGCGCCACATGGGACGAGGCGACCGAGATCACCGCCGCCGCCAACGCCTATACCGCCAAGACCTACGGCCCCGACCGGGTGTTCGGCTTTTCGCCGATCCCGGCCATGTCGATGGTCAGCTACGCCGCCGGAACGCGGTACCTGAGCCTTCTGGGCGGCACCTGCATGTCGTTCTACGACTGGTATTGCGACCTGCCGCCCGCCAGCCCGCAGACATGGGGCGAACAGACGGACGTGCCGGAATCGGCGGATTGGTACAATGCCGGGTTTCTGATGCTGTGGGGGTCGAACGTGCCGCAGACGCGCACGCCCGACGCGCATTTCTATACCGAGGTGCGCTATCGCGGCACCAAATCGGCGGTGGTCAGCCCCGACTATTCAGAAGCCGCAAAGTTCAGCGATATCTGGCTCAACCCGCAGGCCGGCACCGATGCGGCGCTGTCGATGGCGATGGGCCACGTGATCCTGCGCGAATACCACCTCGACCGGCAGGCCGAGTATTTCGAGGAGTATGCCCGCAAATATACCGACATGCCGATGCTGGTGCGGCTCGACGGAAAGGACGGCCACCTCTTGCCGGGCCGGATGTTGCGCGCCGAGGATTTCGACGGAGCCTTGGGCGAGACCAACAACCCCGACTGGAAAACCGTCGCCTGGGATGAGAAGAGCCAGAGCATCGTCGCGCCCAACGGATCCATCGGCTTTCGCTGGGGCGAAGAGGGCAAGTGGAACCTTGAGGATCGCGCCAAGGAGGCCGAGACTGACCTGCGCTTGAGCAATATTCTCGATAGCGATCACGACGAGGTCGTCGGCGTCGATTTCCCCTATTTCGGTGGTGCGGCGACGGGCGATTTCGTCAAGTGCGACCACCCCGAGGTGCTGACCCGGAACATTCCGGCGCGACGCGTGAAACTGGCCGACGGCAAGGAGGTTCTCGTTGCCACCGTGTTCGACCTGTTCTGCGCCAATTACGGTCTCGATCGTGGGCTTGGCGGCGACTGGGTCTCGAACGATTTCAGCGAGGATAAACCATACACCCCGGCCTGGGCCGAGAAGATCACCGGCGTGGCGCGCGAAAAGATCATCGCCGTGGCGCGCCAGTTCGCGGGCAATGCCGAAAAGACCCATGGCAAGTCGATGGTCATCCTCGGCGCCGGTATCAACCACTGGTACCACATGGACATGGCTTATCGCGGCATCATCAACATGCTGGTGATGTGCGGCTGCATCGGACAGGAAGGCGGCGGCTGGTCGCACTATGTCGGCCAGGAAAAACTGCGCCCGCAAACCGGCTGGCAGCCCTTGGCCTTTGCGCTCGACTGGAGCCGGCCACCACGGCACATGAACGCGACGAGCGCATGGTATGCCCACACCGACCAGTGGCGCTACGAGACCCTGCGCGCCGGGGAACTCCTGTCGCCCACGGCGCCGGCGGGCGATTGGGACATTTCGCTCATCGACTACAACATTCGCGCCGAGCGGATGGGCTGGTTGCCCTCCGCCCCGCAGCTCAAGACCAACCCGCTGGAGGTCTCTAAAGCCGCGAAGGCGGCGGGCAGGGAGATCAAGGATTTCGTTGCCGAAGGGCTGAAATCCGGCGATCTGCAAATGTCCTGCGAAGACCCGGACGCGCCGGAAAACTGGCCGCGCAACCTGTTCGTGTGGCGCTCCAACCTGCTGGGGTCCAGCGGCAAGGGGCATGAATACTTCCTCAAGCACCTGCTCGGCACCGATCACGGCGTGATGGGCAAGGACCTGGGCGAGGAAGGCGGCGTGATGCCGAAAGAGGCCCGCTGGCACGAGGAGGCGCCGAAGGGCAAACTCGACCTGCTGGTGACCATCGACTTTCGGATGTCCACCACCGCCGTCTATTCCGACATCGTGCTGCCCACGGCCAGCTGGTACGAAAAGGACGACCTCAACACATCCGACATGCACCCGTTCATCCACCCGCTTCAGGCGGCGGTGGACCCGGCCTATGAAAGCCGCTCGGACTGGGACATCTTCAAGACGATCGCCAGGAAGTTTTCCGAGGTCGCGCCCGAGGTTCTGGGCGTGGAGACGGATATCGTCCAGCTTCCGCTTCTGCACGACACGCCGGGCGAATTGGCGCAAGCCCATGTCAAAGACTGGAAGAAGGGTGAATGCGACCTGATACCCGGCAAGACGGCACCGAATTACATCGCGGTCGAGAGGGATTACCCGGCGCTTTACCGGAAATTCACCTCCGTCGGGCCGCTTCTGGAAAAGCTCGGCAATGGCGGCAAGGGTATAACCTGGAACACCGAAGAGGAGGTGCAGGCCCTGCGCGATCTCAACGGCGCGGTGCTGGACGAAGGTGTTTCCAAGGGGCAGCCGAAGCTGGAGACCGCCATCGACGCGGCGGAAATGATCCTGATGCTGGCGCCCGAGACCAACGGCAATGTCGCCGTGAAGGCTTGGCACGAGCTGGAAAAACCCACCGGGCGGCAGCACGCGCATCTTGCCGAGGGCGAACACCACACCAAGATCCGCTTCCGCGACATTGCTGCACAGCCGCGCAAGATCATCTCTTCGCCGACATGGTCCGGCATCGAGAGCGACAAGGTGAGCTACAACGCGGGCTATACCAACGTGCACGAACTGATCCCGTGGCGGACGCTCACCGGCCGCCAGCAGCTCTATCAGGATCACCTGTGGATGCGTGCCTTCGGCGAGGGTTTCGTCAGCTACCGCCCGCCGGTGGACCTGAAAACCATCACCAAGGCCGTCAACAACGACGCGGCCGAGGGTAACCCGCACGTGGTGCTGAATTTCATCACGCCGCACCAGAAATGGGGCATCCACAGTACCTATTCCGACAACCTGATGATGCTGACGCTGAATCGGGGCGGGCCGGTCGTGTGGATGTCCGAGGTCGATGCGCAGAAGGCCGGGCTCGTCGATAACGACTGGGTCGAGGCCTACAACATCAATGGCGCGCTGACCGCGCGGGTGGTGGTGTCCCAGCGGATCAAGCAGGGCACGCTGTTCATGTATCACGCGCAGGAAAAGATCGTGAACACGCCCGGCTCGGAAAAGACCGGCCATCGCGGCGGCATCCACAACTCGGTCACGCGCGTGGTGCTGAAGCCGACGCACATGATCGGCGGCTACGCGCAGCTGTCCTACGGGTTCAACTACTACGGCACCGTGGGCAGCAACCGCGACGAGTTCGTGATCGTGCGCAAGATGAAGAAGATCGACTGGCTGGACGACCCCGCGTCCGGGCCCGCAACCGCAAACATGGAGGCAGCGCAATGAGAGTTCGTGCGCAAATCGGCAAGGTCCTGAACCTCGACAAATGCATCGGGTGTCACACCTGTTCCGTCACCTGCAAGAACGTGTGGACAAGCCGCGAAGGCGTCGAATACGCGTGGTTCAACAACGTGGAGACCAAGCCCGGCACCGGCTATCCCACCGACTGGGAAAACCAGAAACGCTGGAACGGCGGCTGGGTGCGCAACGCGCGCGGCAAGTTGCAGCCCAAACAGGGCGCCAAGTGGCGCATCCTGGCCAACATCTTCGCCAACCCGTCCATGCCCGAGATCGACGACTATTACGAGCCGTTCGATTTCGACCACGACCACCTGAAATCCGCCCCCGACATGGATCATTTTCCCACCGCGCGGCCCTATTCGAAGATCACCGGCGAGCGGATGGAGAAGATCGAGAAGGGCCCGAACTGGGAAGAGATCCTCGGCGGCGAATTCTCGAAACGGTCGAAAGACTACAACTTCGAGAATGTGCAGAAGCAGATCTACGGAGAGTATGAAAATACCTTCATGATGTATCTGCCGCGTCTGTGTGAACACTGCCTCAACCCGACCTGCTCGGCCTCCTGCCCCTCGGGCGCGATCTACAAGCGCGAGGAGGACGGCATCGTCCTGATCGACCAGGAAAAATGCCGCGGCTGGCGGATGTGCGTATCTGGCTGCCCCTACAAGAAGGTCTATTACAACTGGGAAAGCGGCAAATCCGAGAAATGCACCTTCTGCTACCCGCGCATCGAGAGCGGCCAGCCCACCGTCTGCTCGGAAACCTGCGTCGGGCGCATCCGCTATCTCGGCGTGATCCTCTATGACGCCGACAAGATCGAGGCGGCGGCGAATGCCGAGAAGGAGACCGACCTTTACGACGCGCAGATGGACGTGTTCCTCGACCCGCACGACCCGGAGGTGATCGCCGCCGCCCGCCGCGACGGCATCTCCGAGGACTGGATCGAGGCCGCCAAGGTCAGCCCGGTCTGGAAGATGGCGATGGAGTGGAAGGTCGCCTTCCCGCTGCACCCCGAATACCGGACGCTGCCGATGGTGTGGTATATCCCGCCGCTTTCGCCCATCCAGAACGCAGCCGAGGCGGGGCAGGTCGCGATGAGCGACCAGATGCCCGACGTGCGCAGCCTGCGCATCCCGGTAAAGTACCTGGCCAACATGCTGACGGCGGGCGACGAGGGCCCCATCGTGCAGGCGCTGGAACGGATGTCGGCGATGCGGCTCTACATGCGCGCGCTCAGCGTCGACGGCGTGCGCGACGAGGCGATCGCCGCCCGCGTCGGCATGGCCGGCCGGGTGATCGAGGACATGTACAAGATCATGGCGATCGCCGATTACGAGGACCGCTTCGCGATTCCCACCGCGCACCGCGAACAGAACGAGGCAGGTGCCGACATTCGCGGCGGCTGCGGCTTTACCGATGGCAACGGGTGCTCCACCGGGTCGCAGAACACCTATTCGCTGTTCGGCGGCAAGAAGAAGAAACCCCTGACCCTGCCGACGGAGAATTTCTGATGATGGACCGCACCCTCAAGGCGCTCTCGCTTCTGCTGAGCTACCCGACGGCGGAGTGGCAGGCCGCCGTGCCCGAGGTCGGCGCCGTGATCCGCGCCGATCCGCGTCTCTCGACGGATCTGCGCGACGCCCTCTGCCCGCTGCTGGCGCGGCTGGGGCAGGGCGATATCTATGACGTGCAGGAAGACTACGTCATGCTGTTCGACCGCTCGCGCACCCTGTCGCTCAATCTGTTCGAGCATGTCCACGGCGAAAGCCGGGACCGCGGCAGCGCCATGGTCAGCCTGATGGAGACCTACCGCGCCGCCGGATTCGAGCCGGCGACGACCGAACTGCCCGACCACCTGCCGGTTCTGCTGGAATACCTTGCCACGAGGCCCGAGGCCGAGGTGACGGAAACCCTGAGGGATGCCGCGCATATCCTTGCCGCCATCGGCGCGCGCCTCGCCCGGCGCGAAAGTGCCTACGCGCCACTTTTCGACGGGCTGGTGCAGCTTGCCGATGTGCAGGTCGACAGCGCGGCGGTGGCCGAATTGCTGGACCAGCCCGACGACGATCCCACCGACCTGGAGGCGCTCGACGCCGTCTGGGAAGAGGCCGAGGTCACCTTCGGCCCCGATCCCAATGCCGGCTGCCCGCAGGTGCGCGACATGCTCGCCGGCATGGACAAGCCGATCCGGGAGTTCGAACCGAGCCCCGCCACCCTGAACAGGAGCGCATGACATGTTCACCAATTTCGATATCAACTTCATGCTGTTCGGCGTCATGCCCTATGTCGCGCTGACGGTGTTCCTCGTCGGTTCGATCGCGCGCTACGAACGCGACCCGTTCACCTGGAAAAGCTCATCGAGCCAGCTTTTGCGGCGCAAGCAACTGATCTGGGGCTCGATCCTGTTCCATGTCGGCATCATCACGGTGTTTTTCGGCCACTTGGTCGGGCTGTTCACGCCGGTCTGGGTGCTCGACGCGCTTGGCGTGCCCTATTGGGTCAAAGCCTGGATCGCTGTTCTGGTCGGTGGCATTGCGGGTATCGCGGCGCTGATCGGGGCCACGATGCTCCTTCATCGACGTTTGACAGACCCGCGCATCCGGGTGACGTCGACGGTCCCCGATATTCTGATCATGGTCCTGATCTGGTTGCAACTTGCCATCGGCCTGCTGACCATCACCCAGTCGCTTCAGCACATGGACGGCTCGGAAATGGTGCGCTTCATGATGTGGTCGCAAAGCGTGGTGTCGTGGAACATCAACGCGTGGGTGACGGTGGTGGACGTGCATTGGCTCTACAAGGTGCACATCTTCCTCGGTCTGATCATCACCATTCTGTTTCCGTTCACGCGGCTGGTGCATATCTGGTCGGGCTTCGCCGCGCCGTTCCGCTACCTGCTGACGCGGCCGGGGTTCCAGATCGTGCGCTCGCGCCGGTCCCGCCCGCTGGAGGAGCGTCGCCGCGCCTTCGACAAGCGGCAAGGCCCGTCCGCGGCCGAGACCCCGGCGGAGTGACAACGATGACCGCCCTGTTCCCCGACGTCATCGTCAACGGTGAAACCATCGCCCCGGCCGCAATCGCGGCCGAGGCACAGAACCACAGCGGTCCGGCTGGCAAGCCCGGCATCGCGTGGCGCAAGGCGGCGCAGGCGCTGACCATCCGCGCGCTCTTGTTGCAGGAGGCGGCGCGGCGTGGCTTGCAGGCGCAGGTGCAGGAACTGGCGCCGGGCCGTATCGAGACCGAGGCGGAGGCGCTGATCCGCACCCTGCTGGAGGAGGCGGTGGAGATGCCCGAGGTGACCGCCGATCAGGTCCGCGCCGAATGGGCACGCGATCCAGACCGCTTCAGATCCGCCCCGCTTTGGGACGTGGCGCACATCCTGTGTGAATGCGATCCGCGCGATGAAGCCGAAAGCGCCGCCGCAAGGGCCCGCGCCGAGGCGTTGATCGCGCGGCTGGACGGGGACGCCAAGGGCTTTGCCGCGCTCGCCGCGCGCGAAAGCGATTGCGGGTCGAAATCGGCGGGCGGCGCGCTCGGCCAACTCGGGCCGGGCGACAGTGTGCCGGAATTCGAGGCCGCCCTGCGCGTGCTCAAGGCCGAAGAGGTTACGCCGAAGCCCGTGCAGACGCGCCACGGGTGGCACGTGATCCGCCTGAACGCCGTGGCCGAGGGCGTGGTTCTGCCCTTCGAGGCGGTCGCGCCGAAGATCGCTCAGGCGCTGGAGAAAGCCGCCTGGACACGGGCGTCGCGCGATTTCATCGCCACCCTTGCGGCCGAAAGTGACATCGAGGGCAGCAGCCTCGATCCGATCTGACATCGGTAAACAGGCATGTGACGTGATTGCCGAGGTCGTGCAGATCGCGCGCCGGGCGCTTTGGGGCCTTTTCCCCGGTCACGGCGTCGACAAGCGGATGCATCCGATTATCTGTCGTCTGGCAATGCCAACCGGGAGAAACCGATGACCGTTGACGATCCGACCCCGCGCTTTGCCGATCCCACGCGGATGGCGGGCGCGGCGGCGATGCAGGCTTTTGCCCCGCGCATGGGGCAGCGCTACGCGGCGCGGCGCAACGTCGATCGCGGCGCAGGGCGGCACCGGGACGTGTCCAGCCTGTCGCCCTTCATCCGGCGCAGATTGGTGCTGGAACGCGACGTGGTGGCCACTGCGCTTGCCCATCACGGGGCCGAGGGGGCGGAGAAATTCATTCAGGAGGTCATCTGGCGCGGCTACTTCAAGGGGTGGCTGGAACGACGCCCGCAGGTCTGGGCGCGCTACCGCGACGGCCTTCAGCACGACTTGATGACGCTGGACCGCGACCGCCGCCTGCGCGGTGATCTGGAGGCGGCAGAGGCGGGCCGAACGGGGCTGGCCTGTTTCGACGCATGGGCCGGGGAACTGGTGGAAACCGGCTATCTGCACAATCACGCGCGGATGTGGTTCGCCTCGATCTGGATCTTTACGCTGGGGCTGTCGTGGCGGCTGGGGGCGGATTTCTTCCTGCGCCATCTGCTCGACGGTGATCCGGCGTCCAATACGCTGGGCTGGCGTTGGGTGGCCGGGCTGCACACGCGGGGCAAGCCCTACCGGGCGCAGGCATGGAACATCGCCCGGTTCACCGATCACCGCTTCGCGCCACGTGACGCGGACCTGTCCGAGGTGACAGCCGGGCTGGAGGCGGAGGAACCCGACGGTCTGCCCGATCTGCTGCCGTTGCGGGTGCCGTGCCCGCCCGATCCCGACAAGCCCTCGGTCCTGCTGATCACCGAAGAGGATTGCCGCCCGGAGGATTTCGACCTTGCCGGTCTTGATCTGCGCGGCGCGGTGACACTTGCCGCCAGCCCCCTGCGCTCGCCGCGCGCGGTGTCGGATGCGGTGCAAAGGTTCGAGGCCGGTGCCCTGGCCGATACCGCCGCGCGCAGCGGGTTGCCGGTGACCGGGATGCGTGCCGGTGTTCCCGGCGATCTGGTCCGCTGGGCGGCGCGCGCGGGCGCGGTGCAGATCGTGACGCCCTATGTGCCCGAAGGCCCGCTGCGCGACTGGCTGACCGAGGCCATGCCCGCACTGGAGGCCGAGGCGATTACCCTGACCGAATGGCAGCGCGATTGGGACAGGCTGATCTGGCCGCATGCCTCTGCCGGGTTCTTCAAGGTGAAGAAAAAGATCCCCGAGATCCTGCGCAAGGCGGCGCTGACATGAGCGATGTGTTGATCATTGGCGCCGGAATGGCCGGCATCGCCTGCGCGCGGGTGTTGCACGGCGCGGGCGTGTCGGTGCGCCTCATCGACAAGGGGCGGGGTATCGGCGGACGCATGGCGACCCGCCGGGTGATGCTGCACGCGGGCGAGCTTCGCCTTGACCACGGCGCGCAATACCTGCCGGTCGGACCCGAGACCGAGGCGATCGCCGCCGCTGCCCCCGACGCGGTAGCCCGCTGGGACCCCGGCGATGGCCGGGCGCGGATCGTTGGCCATGGCGGCATGGTCGAGGTGCCAAGGGCGCTTGCAACCGGGCTCGACGTCGCGCAAGGCGTTCAGGCCACCGGGGTGCATGAGGATGGTGCCGGCTGGCGCGTGGATACCGACCTCGGTGCGCAAGGCGCGGCGCGCGTGGTGCTGACCGTTCCCGCGCCGCAGATCGCCGCGCTTGTGGGGGCGCGCCACGTGTTTGCGCGGGCCGTGAACGGCGTCGCGATGCTGCCCTGCCTGACCCTGATCGCGGCCTTCCCGCGCTGCGCCCCGGCGCCCTTCGTAGCCCGGCGCGATCCGGCGCGGCCGCTGTCGTGGATCGCGCGCGACGACAGCAAGCCGGGGCGCAGCGCCGCCGCCCGCACATGGATCGCGCAGGCCAACCCCGATTGGAGCGCGGCCCATTTCGACGCCGACCGCGACGCGATGAAGGCGCGCATGTGCGACATGCTCTGCGTCGAGATCGGGGCTGACCCGGCAACGGCGCTGCATCTGGCGCTTCACGGTTGGCGCTACGCGCAGACGGCTGTAGCGCTCGGCCGGCCCTTCCTGCGCGACGGCACCATGTGGGCCGGGGGTGATTGGACGGGCGGGGCGAAGGCGGTGGATGCGTGGCGGTCCGGCGAGGCGATGGCGCGCGACATCCTCGACACCGGTAGCGCCGGCTAGACAGATCCGGCGGGGCGACATCAGCCCGCGCGGTGGCGCGGGCTCCAGGCCCGTGACGAGACCCGCGTCGGCGACCGGTTCGCACGGCACGGGGTCGATTCGGACGCGCGCGCGCAGGTCTTCTACCAGCGGTTCAAGGATTTCGAGGCGCCGCGGGGCGAACGGCCCAAGGCGCGGCTGATGGGGCGCAGGGCAGCGTCGGGAAATAGACCCCGCCGAGGTTGATGATCTTCTCGGCAATGCGACGCGCGGCGTTGGTGGGCGGCGTTTCGGAGGGGCGCATGAGATACCAGTGCCGCATCACCGGAAAGGCCGGACCGCGCAGCAGCACCAAACGCCCGGTGGCCAGTTCGTCGCAGACCGTGTGCAGCGACAGGAAGGCAACGCCGAGGCCGGCTATCACCGCCTGCTTGATCGTCTCGTTCGAGTCCATCTCGATCATCTCCGGTTCCACCCCTTCGGCAAAGCGATCAAGGAAGCGCGCCATCAGGGTCCGCGTGCCGGAGCCCTGTTCGCGGCTGAGGAAGGTCTCGGCCAGCAATGCCGCCGGGTCGAATCCGTCATGCCCGGCCAGCGGGTGACCGGGTGGCAGGATCACCCCGTGCGGATGCGGCCCAAGCGGTTCCGCCTCCAAGACGGGGCGGCGTGGCGGGCGGCCCATGATTGCAAGGTCGGCGCGCCCGGCCTCCAGATCCTCGATCACCGCGCCCCGGTTGCCGACCCGCAGCCGCACCGCGATCTCGGGTGCCGCATCGCCCAGGAGCCGCACGAGGCGGGGTGCGAAATACTTGGCCGTGGACACGACGCTGAGCGTGACATGCCCCTGGTGCCCCTGCGCCAGAGCGTCGAGCGCCGCCCCCGCCTGCGACAAACTCGCCTCGATCCGGTCGGCGGCGCGCAACAGGACGCGGCCCGCCTGGGTCAGGTCAAAGCCGGTGCCATCGGCGGCGCGGAACACGACGGGCCGCCCGACCTGTGCCTCCAACCCTTTGATCTGGCTGTGAATTGCCGGGGTCGTCAGGTTCCGCGCCGCGGCTGCCGCGGTCAGCGAACGATGCTCCGCCACCGCCGTCAGGCAGCGCAGGTGCTTCAATGTCAGGCCGGATCCGATAGGCATTCAAAATTCCTGAATATGTATACAGAATGTTTAAATTTCATGAAATTTGCATCCGTGCAAGACCATTGCCAGGACGGGAGGACAAGACATGACAACAGCCATCGACAGGCTACCGGACGGGATCGCCCCCGATCTGGCGGATAGTCTGCAACGGATCGCGGGCGTCGCGGCAAAGCTTGCCCATCGCATTGCACGGGGCGGCATCGACGAGGCGCTTGGCGCGGTAGATGGCAGCGCCAATGCCGACGGCGACGCGCAGAAGGCGCTCGACGTGATCGCCGATGAGGCGATGTGCGTGGCGCTGACCCCGTCGGCGGTGCGCTTTTACGCATCCGAGGAACAGCACGAGGTGGTCGAACTGAACGCGCAGGGCAAGCTTGCGCTGGTCATCGACCCGCTGGACGGATCGTCGAACATCGACGCCAACGTCTCGATCGGCACCATTTTCGGCCTTTACCCGGCCGAGGCGACCGGCGAGGCCAGCGTTCTGCGCCCGGCGCGCGAGCTTCTGGCCTCGGGCTACGCGATCTACGGGCCGCATTGCGGCCTCGTGCTGCGGCTGGGCGAGGGCGCCACGCAAGCCTATGTGCTCGACCCCGACACGCGCCGGTTCCGGCTGACCGGGCCGATGGCCGCAATCCCGGCGGAATCGACCGAATACGCGATCAACGCCTCCAATTACCGCCATTGGCCGGCGCCGATCCGCAGCTATATCGACGATCGGTTGGAGGGCGCCGAAGGCCCGCTGGGGCGCGACTTCAACATGCGCTGGGTCGCTTCGCTGGTGGCCGAAACCCACCGCATCCTGTCGCGCGGCGGGGTGTTCCTCTATCCCGGCGACGACCGCAAGGGCTATGAACAGGGCCGCCTGCGGCTGATCTACGAATGCGGACCCATCGGGCATCTCGTGGAGGGCGCCGGCGGGCTTGCCACCGACGGTCGCCAGCCCATTGCCGACCGCGTGCCGGCGCATCTGCACGACCGTACGCCGTTCGTGTTCGGCTCTGCCAACAAGGTCGGGCGCGTTGCCGATTACTTCGAGAAGCCCGACGCGGACGAATCCGCACTGTTTGGCGCGCGCGGCCTCTTTCGCACCTGATTGTCACCGGAGATCCACGATGAGCAAGAAATTCCCGATCATCTCGGTCGTCGGCTCGTCCGGCGCCGGCACCTCGACCGTCAAGGGTACGTTCGAGCAGATCTTTCGCCGCGAGGGCGTGACCGCCGTTTCCATCGAGGGCGATGCCTTCCACCGGTTCAACCGCGTCGACATGCGCGCCCAATTGCAGGCGCGGGCCGACGCGGGCAACCACACGTTCAGCCATTTTTCCTACGAGGCCAACGAGCTGGGTGAACTGGAACGGGTGTTCCGCGAATTCGGCGAGACCGGCACCGGCCGCACCCGGCACTATGTCCACGACGCCGAGGAGGCCGCGCGCCACGGTGTGCCGCCCGGCGAGTTTACCGCCTGGGCCCCGTTCGCGGAGGACGCCGACCTGCTGTTCTACGAGGGGCTGCACGGCTGCGTCGTCAATGACGAGGTGAACCTGCCCGCGCTGGCCGATCTCAAGATCGGGGTGGTGCCGGTCGTCAACCTCGAATGGATCCAGAAGATCCACCGCGACAAGGAAAGCCGGGGCTATTCGACAGAGGCGGTGACCGACACGATCCTGCGCCGGATGCATGCTTACGTGCATTGCATCTGCCCGCAATTCATTGAGACGGACATCAATTTCCAGCGCGTGCCGGTGGTCGACACTTCCAACCCGTTTGTCGCCCGCTGGATCCCCACCGCCGACGAGAGCCTTGTCGTGATCCGCTTCAAGAACCCGCGCGGCATCGACTTCCCCTATCTCGTCTCGATGATCAACGGCTCGTGGATGAGCCGGGCCAATTCCATCGTCATCCCCGGCAACAAGATGGATCTGGCGATGCAGCTGATCCTGACGCCGCTGATCGGCCGACTGGTCTCGACCGCACAAAAGCTGCGCTGAAAAAGGAGCCTGGACGATGAACACCCAGATGATCCCCGCCGATGAAACGCGTATGGCCAATGCCATCCGGGCGCTGGCCATGGATGCGGTGCAGGCCGCGAATTCGGGCCATCCCGGCATGCCGATGGGGATGGCCGATGTCGCGACCGTCCTCTTCAACCGTTTTCTCACGCTTGATCCGGCGGCGCCGGACTGGCCCAACCGCGACCGCTTCGTGCTGAGCGCCGGGCACGGCTCGATGCTGCTTTATGCCATCAACCACCTGCTGGGCTACGACGACATGGAAATGGACCAGCTGCGCGCCTTCCGCCAGCTTGGCAGCCGCACCGCCGGGCATCCGGAATACGGCCACGCCAAGGGGATCGAGGTCACAACCGGGCCGCTGGGGCAAGGCATCGCCACCGCCGTCGGCATGGCGCTGTCGGAACGGCTGGGCGAGGCGCGCTTTGGCGATCTGATCGACCATTTCACCTATGTCATCGCCGGTGACGGCTGCCTGATGGAGGGGATCAGCCACGAGGCGATCGACCTTGCCGGGCATCTCGGCCTCGGCAACCTGATCGTGATGTGGGACGACAACCGCATCACCATCGACGGCGCCACCGGCCTGTCCACCTCGACCGATCAGGAGGCGCGGTTCGCGGCGGCGGGCTGGCACGTGATGGCCTGCGACGGGCACGATCCCGACCGGATCGCTGCCGCGCTGGCCGAAGCCAAGGCCGACCCGCGCCCCTCGATGATCGCCTGCCGCACCGTGATCGGCTTCGGCGCTCCGAACAAGCAAGGCAGCCATGACGTGCATGGCGCGCCATTGGGTGATGCGGAAATCGCCGCCGCCCGCGTCCGGTTGGGCTGGGACCACCCGCCGTTCGAGATCCCCGAGGATGTTCTTGCCGCATGGGCCAGGGTTGCTGCGCGCGGCGCCAGGGCGCGCGCCGACTGGGACAAGCGGCTGCAAGCCTCGCCGCTCAAGGACGCCCTGAACGCCCATCTGGCGCAGGACATGGCCCCGCTGACCGCCGCGATGGCGCCTTACAAGGCGCAGCTTCTGGCCGACAAGCCCAAGGTGGCCACCCGCAAGGCCAGCCAGATGGCGCTCGGTGTGGTCAACGCGGCGCTGCCCTTCACCATCGGCGGCTCGGCCGACCTGACCGGGTCGAACCTGACGCAGACCACGGGGCAGGCCTCGGTCAAGCCCGGCGATTTCTCGGGCAGCTACATCCATTACGGCATCCGCGAGTTCGGAATGGCGGCGGCGATGAACGGCATCGCGCTGTCGGGGCTGTTCCGGCCCTATGGCGGCACCTTCCTGGTCTTTGCCGACTACGCCCGCCCCGCCATTCGCCTTGCCGCGTTGATGGGCGTGCCGAGCGTGTTCGTGATGACCCATGACAGCATCGGGCTGGGCGAGGACGGGCCGACCCACCAGCCGGTCGAGACGCTGGCGTCGTTGCGCGCCATCCCCAACCTCACCGTGCTGCGTCCCTGCGATGCGTTGGAAACCGCCGAGGCGTGGGAAATCGCCATGGCCACCACCGACCGCCCTGTTTTGCTGGCGCTCAGCCGGCAGGGCCTGCCCCTGTTGCGCGGCGATGCGGATGAGAACAGGACCGCAAACGGCGCCTACCTGCTGCGCGAGGTGGCCGACCGGCAGGTGACGCTGATCGCCACCGGATCGGAGGTTGAGATCGCCGTCGCCGCCGCCGACGCGCTGGCCGCCGAGGGCATCCGTGCCGCCGTGGTCTCCGCCCCCTCGTTCGAGCTTTTCGCCGAGCAGCCCGAGGCCTGTCGCCGCGCGGTCCTGGGCACCGCCCCGCGTATCGGTATCGAGGCGGCGATCCGGCAAGGCTGGGACGCGGTGCTGCGCCAGAAGGATGCCTTCGTCGGCATGACGGGCTTCGGGGCCTCGGCGCCGGCGCCGGCGCTTTACGCGCAGTTCGGCATCACCGCCGAGGCGGTTGCCGAAAAAGCGAAATCGTTGATCTGAGAGGACCAGAAGAATGACTGTGAAGGTTGCCATTAACGGCTTCGGCCGTATCGGTCGGAATGTGCTGCGCGCCATCGTGGAGTCGGGGCGCACCGATATCGAGGTGGTCGCGATCAACGATCTCGGCCCGGTCGAGACCAACGCCCACCTCGTGCGCTTCGATAGCGTGCATGGTCGTTTCCCGGGCGAGGTGACGACGGGCGAGGACTGGATCGACGTGGGCCGCGGGCCGATGAAGGTCAGTGCCGTCCGCAACCCCGAGGCGCTGCCATGGGATGGCGTCGATGTGGCGCTGGAATGCACCGGCATCTTCACCGACCGCGACAAGGCGGCGCTGCACCTCAAGAACGGCTCGAAACGGGTTCTCGTCTCGGCCCCGGCAAATGGCGCGGACAAGACCATCGTGTTCGGCGTTAACCATGGCACGCTGACAGCCGATGACATCGTGGTGTCGAATGCGTCCTGCACCACCAACTGCCTGTCACCGGTGGCCAAGGTGCTGCACGACACGGTCGGGATCTCGCACGGCATGATGACCACGATCCACAGCTATACCGGCGACCAGCCGACGCTCGACACCATGCACAAGGATCTCTACCGCGCCCGCGCCGCCGGCCTGTCGATGATCCCGACCTCGACCGGCGCGGCCAAGGCCGTGGGGCTGGTGCTGCCCGATCTGAAAGGCAAGCTCGACGGCTTCGCGATCCGTGTGCCGACGCCGAATGTCAGCGTCGTGGACCTCAAGTTCCTCGCCGCGCGCGACACCACCCCAGAAGAGATCAATGCCGCGATCCGGGCCGCCGCAGACGGGCCGATGACAGGCATCCTCGGCTATACCGACCGCCCCAATGTCAGCAGCGATTTCAACCATGACCCGCATTCCTCGGTGTTCCACATGGACCAGACCAGGGTGATGGAGGGCACGCTGTGCTCGGTCCTGTCGTGGTATGACAACGAGTGGGGCTTTTCCAACCGCATGGCCGATACCGCCGTGCAGATGGGGAGGCTGCTGTGATCCGCCCGGTCAACGACATCGACCTCGCCGGCAAGCGGCTGGTGGTGCGCGCCGATCTCAACGTGCCGATGGAGGGCGGCCGCGTCAGCGACGCGACCCGCATCACCCGCTTCGCCGAGGGCATGAAGCCGCTTCTGGCGGGCGGCGCGGCGCTGGTCGTGCTGTCGCATTTCGGCCGCCCCGGCGGCAGGCCCGACCCGGCCCTGTCGCTGCGCCACATCCGCGATGACCTGAGCCGCGCGCTGTCGCGCCCGGTGCGCTTTGCCACGCTGGACGAGGCCGGGGACGCGGCCGCACGGCTCGATCCCGGCCAGGTGCTGCTGGTCGAGAACCTGCGCTTCGATCCCGGCGAGGAGGCCAATGACCCCGCGCTTGCCCGCCGGCTGGCCGCGCTTGGCGATATCTTCGTCAGCGACGCGTTTTCCTGCGCCCATCGCGCGCATGCCTCGACCGAGGCGATCGCGCATCTGATGCCGGCGGTGGCGGGGCCGCTGATGGCCGAGGAGCTTGGCGCGCTGGAGGCCGCGCTGGAGGCGCCGAAACGGCCCTCGGTCGCGATTGTCGGCGGCGCCAAGGTCTCGACCAAGATCGCGCTTCTGAAAAACATCGTGGGCCGGGTGGATCACCTGATCGTCGGCGGCGGCATGGCCAACACTTTCCTGTTCGCCGATGGCGCACCGATGGGCAAATCGCTGCATGAGGCCAACCAGACCGACACCGTGGCCGAGATCCGCCGGCTGGCCGAGGCTGCGGGCTGCACCATTCACCTGCCCGCCGACGTGGTGGTGGCGCGCGTCTTCAAGGCGCATGCCGACACCGAAACCGTGCCCGCCACGCAATGCCCCGATGACGCGATGATCCTCGACGCCGGGCCGCGCGCGGTGGCCGACTTCACCAAGGTTCTGGAAGACGCCCGCACGATCCTGTGGAACGGCCCGCTCGGCGCCTTCGAGATCGCGCCGTTCGACGCCGCGACGCTGGCGCTTGCCCGTGTGGCGGCTGATCTGACGCGCGGCGGCACCTGCGTCTCGGTTGCCGGCGGCGGCGACACGGTGGCCGCGCTCAACGCGGCCGGTGTTGCCGGGCAGTTCACCTATGTTTCCAGCGCCGGCGGCGCGTTTCTCGAATGGCTCGAAGGCCGCACCCTGCCGGGCGTGGCCGCGTTGCAACAGCAAGAAAAGGTCTGACACAATGGCACTGATCACGCTTCGCCAACTCCTCGATCACGCCGCCGAACATGGCTACGGCGTGCCCGCCTTCAACATCAACAACATGGAACAGGGCCTTGCGATCCTGCGCGCGGCGGAAAAATGCGACGCGCCGGTGATCCTTCAGGCCAGCCGCGGCGCGCGCAGCTATGCCGGCGATGTCATGCTGCGCCACATGATCGAGGCCTTGGCCGAGATGTATCCCGCGATCCCGATCTGCATGCATCAGGACCACGGCAACAACGAGGCGACGTGTCTTTCGGCGATCCGCCACGGCTTTACCAGCGTGATGATGGACGGCAGCCTTGAGGTGGACATGAAGACTCCCGCCTCGTGGGATTACAACGTGGCGATCACCGAACGCGTGGCGCGCATGGCGCATTGGGTCGGCGCATCGGTCGAGGGCGAGCTGGGCGTTCTGGGCAGCCTTGAAACCGGCGAGGCCGCCGAGGAGGATGGCTCCGGCGCGTCGGGCAAGCTGTCGAAGGATCAACTGCTGACCGACCCCGACGAGGCGGCCGACTTCGTCCGGCTGACCGGCGTCGATGCGCTGGCCATCGCCTGCGGCACCAGCCACGGCGCATACAAGTTTTCCAGCAAGCCCACCGGCGAGACGCTGGCCATCCAGCGTATCGAGGAGATCCACGCGAAGATCCCGCATGTGCACCTTGTCATGCACGGATCGAGCAGCGTGCCACAATACCTGCAAGACCTGATCAACGCGCATGGCGGCGAGATGCCCCAGACCTGGGGCGTGCCGGTCGAGGAAATCGAACGCGGCATCCGCTCGGGCGTGCGCAAGGTCAATATCGACACCGATTGCCGCATGGCGATGACCGGCCGGTTCCGCAAGGTGGCGCAGGAAAAGCCGACCGAGTTCGACCCGCGCAAGTTCACGATCCCGGCGATGGAGGAGCTTGAAACGCTGTGCCGCGACCGGTTCGAGCGCTTTGGCACCGCCGGCCATGCCGCGGGCATCACGCCGATCCCGCTTGACGACATGGCCGCGCGCTACGCCGACGGGACGCTCTGAAAATCCTGCTGCATCACCGGAAAGGAGATACGAAATGGACCAGTCAAACCGCTATGCTGACCTGAACCTGAACGAGGCCGACCTGATCAAGGGCGGCAATCATGTCCTCGTTGCCTACATCATGAAACCGAAAGACGGCTATGGTTTTCTCGCAACCGCCGCCCATTTCGCCGCCGAAAGCTCGACCGGCACCAATGTCGAGACCAGCACCACCGACGATTTCACCCGTGGTGTCGATGCGCTGGTCTACGAGATCGACGAGGCGCGCGAGATCGCCAAGATCGCCTATCCGGTCGCGCTCTTCGACCGCAATATCCTTGACGGGCGGGCGATGCTGGCCAGCTTCCTGACACTGACCATCGGCAACAACCAGGGCATGGGCGATGTCGCCTACGCCAAGATGCATGACTTCTGGGTGCCCCCCGCTTACCTGCGGCTGTTCGACGGTCCCTCGACCACGATCGCCGACCTGTGGCGGGTTCTGGACCGACCGGTCGTCGATGGCGGTTTCATCGTCGGCACCATCATCAAGCCGAAACTGGGCCTGCGCCCACAGCCTTTCGCCAATGCCTGCCATGACTTCTGGCTTGGCGGCGATTTCATCAAGAACGACGAGCCGCAGGGCAATCAGGTGTTTTCGCCACTGAAAGAAACCGTGCAGCTTGTTCATGACGCGATGAAGCGTGCGCAGGACAAGACCGGGCAGGCCAAGCTGTTTTCGTGGAACATCACCGCCGATGATTACCGCGAGACCATCGCGCGCGGTGAATACATCCTGGAGACCTTCGGGCCGGACGCCGATCACTGCGCCTTTCTCGTCGATGGCTATGTCGCGGGGCCGCAGGCGATCACCACCGCGCGGCGGCACTTCCCCAACCAGTATCTGCACTATCACCGTGCCGGCCATGGCGCCATCACCAGCCCGAGCGCGAAACGCGGCTACACTGCCTTTGTGCTGGCCAAGATGGCCCGACTCCAGGGCGCTTCCGGCATTCATGTCGGCACCATGGGATATGGCAAGATGGAGGGCGAAGCGGATGATACGATCATCGCTCACCAGATCACCGAAGACAGCGTCAAGGGGCCGTATTTCCATCAGGAATGGCTGGGCATGGCCCCGACCACGCCGATCATCTCGGGCGGGATGAACGCGCTGCGCATGCCGGGCTTTTTCAAGAACCTCGGCCACTCCAACCTGATCCTGACGGCGGGCGGCGGCGCTTTTGGCCATATCGACGGGGCGGCAGCCGGGGCGGTTTCCCTGCGTCAGGGCGAACGGTGCTGGAAAGAGGGCGCCGACCCGCTGGAATTCGCCAAGAGCCACAAGGAATTTGCCCGCGCCTTCGAAAGCTTCCCGAATGACGCCGATGCGCTTTACCCCGATTGGCGCACGGCGCTTCGGATCGACGCGCGCAGCTGAAACCCAAACGGGCGGGCTTGCCGCGCGCCCGTTCAACCTGTGGAGAGTGCCATGCCCTTCAACCGTTCCATAAAGATCGCGCCGTCGATCCTGTCCGCCGATTTCGCCGATTTCGGGCGCGAGATCCGCGCCATCGAGGACCAGGGCGCCGACTGGGTGCATGTCGACGTGA
>Ga0100398_1000731_pt1 | contig 29277 bp, 26 predicted proteins | sample CryGeymeta201522_FD_81568 | JGI IMG/M metagenome (GOLD analysis project Ga0100398, IMG submission 81568) | Groundwater microbial communities from Crystal Geyser aquifers in Utah, USA - Crystal Geyser metaG 2015-22 | ecosystem: Environmental > Aquatic > Deep subsurface > Groundwater | place: USA...
ATTGTTCGTTGAATTCGGGCGCGGGCTGGTGGATGGAGCGGCGCTCCTTGGCCTCGATCGGGCCGCCCTCGTCCACCGGCTCGCCGATGACGTTCAGGATGCGGCCCAGGGTGGCATTGCCCACCGGAACCATGATCGGACCGCCGGTGTCGGTCACTTCCTGACCGCGCACGAGGCCTTCGGTTGCGTCCATGGCGATGCAGCGCACCGTGCCTTCGCCCAGGTGCTGCGCCACTTCCAGAACCAGGCGCTTGCCGTGGTTCTCGGTTTCCAGCGCGTTCAGGATCTCAGGCAGGTGACCGCTGAACTGCACATCGCAGACCGCGCCGATGACCTGGGTGATTTTGCCGACTGCATTTGCCATGTCGTGTCTCCGGGTTGTCTTAGAGCGCTTCCGCGCCCGAAATGATTTCGATCAGCTCGCTGGTGATGACGGCCTGGCGCGAACGGTTATATTCGATGGTCAGCCGCTCGATCATGTCGCCCGCGTTGCGGGTGGCATTGTCCATCGCGGACATCCGGGCGCCTTGCTCGGACGCTCCATTCTCCAGGAGCGCGGTGAAGATCTGCGTGGCGATGCCGCGCGGCAGAAGATCTTCGAGCACGGCCTCTTCCGAGGGTTCGTAATCGTACAGGACGCCGCCTTCGACCTCCTCGCCCTCCTCGAAAGTGGCGGGGATGATCTGCGTCGCGGTGGGGATCTGGCTGATCACCGACTGGAAGCGGTTGTAGAAGATCGTGGCCACGTCGAACTCGCCCGCATCGAAGCGCGCCAATACGTCCGACGCGATGCCCGCAGCATCGGCATATCCCAACCGCTTGACGTCCGACAGGTCCACATGGCCGATCAGCTTGTCGCCATGGTCGCGGCGCAACTGTTCGCGGCCCTTCTTGCCGACGGTCAGGATCTTGACCGTCTTGCCCTTGCCCAGAAGCTGCTCCGCATGGGCACGGGCCTTGCGCACGATGGTGGAGTTGAAGCCGCCGCACAGGCCCCGCTCCGCCGTCATGACGACCAGCAGATGCACGTCGTCCTTGCCGGTGCCCGCCAGAAGACGCGGCGCGCCCTCGGCATGGCCGACCGCCTTCGCAAGGCCGGCCATCACGGCCTCCATGCGCTCGGCATAGGGGCGCGCGTCCTCCGCCGCTTCCTGCGCGCGGCGCAGCTTCGCGGCGGCGACCATCTGCATCGCCTTGGTGATCTTGCGGGTCGACTTGACCGACGCGATCCGGTTTTTCAGGTCCTTGAGGTTAGGCACACCCAATCTCCCTTACGCGAAGTCGGCGGCGAATTCTTGAATGGCGGCCTTCAGCTTGTCGGCGGCGTCACCCTTGATCTTCGGATCCTCGTCGGTGATCCAGTCCAGAACGTCCTTCTTCTTGGAGTTCATGTGGTTCAGCAGGCCGCTCTCGAAGCGGCCCACATCGGATACCTTGATCTTGTCGAGAAAGCCGTTGGTGCCCGCGAAGATCATGGTGACGATTTCCGCGTTGGTCAGGGGCGAATACTGCGCCTGCTTCATCATTTCGGTCAGGCGTGCACCCCGGGCCAGCAACTGCTGGGTGGAGGCGTCGAGGTCGGAGCCGAACTGCGCGAAGGCCGCCATTTCGCGATACTGCGCGAGCGACAGTTTCACCGGGCCCGCGACCGAGGACATCGCCTTGGTCTGCGCGGAGGACCCCACGCGGGACACCGACAGGCCGGTGTTCACGGCGGGACGGACGCCCTGGAAGAACAGTTCCGTTTCAAGGAAGATCTGGCCATCGGTGATGGAGATCACGTTGGTCGGGATGAAGGCGGACACGTCGCCGCCCTGCGTCTCGATCACTGGCAGCGCTGTCAGCGAGCCCGAGCCGTTATCCTCGTTCAGCTTGGCCGAGCGTTCCAGCAGGCGGGAGTGGAGGTAGAACACGTCGCCCGGATAGGCCTCGCGGCCCGGCGGACGGCGCAGCAGCAGCGACATCTGGCGGTAGGCCACGGCCTGCTTGGACAGGTCATCGTAGATGATCAGCGCATGGCGGCCATTGTCGCGGAAGAATTCCGCCATCGCGGTCGCGGCATAGGGCGCCAGGAACTGCATCGGCGCGGGGTCGGAGGCGGTGGCGGCAACGACGATCGTGTAGTCGATCGCGCCCGACTCCTCCAGCTTCTTCACCAGCTGCGCCACGGTGGACCGCTTCTGGCCCACGGCGACGTAGATGCAATAGAGCTTCTTGCTTTCGTCGTCGCCCGCCGCGTCGTTGTAGGATTTCTGGTTCAGGATCGTGTCGAGCGCCACGGCGGTCTTGCCGGTCTGGCGGTCGCCGATGATCAGCTCGCGCTGGCCACGGCCGATCGGGATCATGGCATCGATGGCCTTCAGGCCCGTCGCCATCGGCTCGTGCACCGATTTGCGCGGGATGATGCCCGGCGCCTTCACGTCGGCCACGCGCCGCTCGGAGCTGTCCACCGGGCCCTTGCCGTCGATCGGGTTGCCAAGACCGTCCAGAACCCGGCCCAAAAGGCCGTTGCCGGCGGGCACGTCCACGATGGAGTTGGTCCGCTTGACGGTGTCGCCTTCCTTGATGTCCCGGTCGGAGCCGAAAATCACGACACCGACGTTGTCGGCCTCAAGGTTCAGGGCCATGCCCTGCACGCCGCCGGGGAATTCGACCATCTCGCCGGCCTGAACATTGTCGAGGCCATAGACGCGCGCGATCCCGTCCCCGACGGACAGGACCCGACCGACTTCCGAGACCTGCGCGTCCTTGCCGAAATTCTTGATCTGGTCTTTGAGGATCTGAGAGATCTCTGCTGCTTGGATAGCCATTTATCCGACCTCTTTCATGGTGTTCTGGAGGGCATTCAATTTCGCACGGATCGACGTGTCGATCATCTTCGAGCCAACTTTCACGACAAGACCGCCGATGATCCGCTCATCGACGATCGCCTTGAGCTTCACGTCCTTGCCGACCTGCGCCTTCAGCGACTTGGTCAACTTGTCGATCTGGGTCTTGGTCAGCGCCTTGGCGGACGTCACTTCCGCCGTGACCTCGCCCTTATGCTCGGCGATCTTCGCGCGCAGCGACGTCAGCATCGCGGGCAGCACGAACAGGCGGCGCTTGTGCGCCATCAGGCGCAGCGTGTTGCCAGTGGTGTCCCCCAGCTTCATCGCGTCGGCGACGCCCCCGATGGCGGCGGCGGCGTCTTCGCGGCTGTAGATGGGGGAATGGATCAGGTCGCGCAGATCGGCGCTGGTCGCCAAGGCCGCATCCAGTGCCTCGATATCGGCCTCCAGCGCGGGCAGCGCCTTGGCGTCCGAGGCCAGTTCGAACATTGCGGTCGCGTAGCGCGCGGCAATGCCGGTCGAGATCGAAGCAGGTTCGGTCACGTCCACCCTTTCAAAAACGTCGCCCCGAAGGGGCGTCGTGCATAAACACAGTCCCGACGGAGCGGGTCACCGTCCCACACCACCGGGTTTCCGTCATACCGAGGCGACTTGTCCCGCCGCATCCCCTGTAAATCGAGGGTGATGTAGCAGAGGGTTTCACAGGCTGCAACCTTGCTTGCCTCCCCGCGCTTGGGTTGAATATGTCTTGTTTTCAGATTGTTAAGATGCCTTTGCCCCAATGCGGCGGTTTGACCCTGCAAATGATCGACGCAAATGCCTCGATTCTGGAGGCCCCTGCACCGCTGCACCGCCGCCGGGAGCGCGCTACCCACGTCCCGAAACGCCCGCCGGTTGCGGCACGCCATCGAGCACCCGCAACGGCAGCCGCGTCCGCTCGGCCAGACCGGGCTTGCGCCGGGCGGGCACGCGCTTGGATGCCTCCAGCAAGATAACGCCGCCCGCACGATTGCGGCTGACCTTCGATCCCAGCCGTTCCAGCATGTCGGCCGAGCGCAGCCAGAATCGCTGCTCGGACGGGGGCGAGAACAGCGCCGCCGCGTGGCGTTCGGGGATGAAGTCGAAATCCTCCAGTTGGCGTTCCAACTGCCCGAGAGAATAGGGTCGCCCGAAGCCGAACGGAGTGGCGTCGCGTCGCGCCCACATGCCACTGCGGTTCGGCACGATGAACAGGGCCCGACCCCCCGGGGCAAGCACGCGCTGGCATTCATCCAGCACGCTGGACGGGTGTTCCGACGTTTCCAGCCCGTGCAGGCAAATCAGCTTGTCCGCCTGGCCGGTCTGCACCGGCCATAACCCTTCGCGGCACAGCAGGCTGACATTGTCGAGGCCTGCAGGCCAGGGCATCACCCCCTGCTCCGCCGGCATCACCCCGATCACGCGGCGCGCGTCGGCAAGGTAGGGCCGCATCAACGGCACCGCGAAGCCGAAGCCAACGACTGTCTCGCCCCGGGCGGAGGGCCACATTTCCAACATGCGCGCCCGCACCGCCTTCTGGGCGATCCGGCCAAGCCGCGTGCGGTAATAGAATTGCCGCAGGTCGATGACGTCGAGATGCATCGCCTCCTCCGAGGTCTGGTATCCGTTTGCATGTGCCGACGCGTTTGCGCAGGTATGGGGGGCAAGATAATGTCGGAAGGCGCGAAAACCATGTCCCACGTCGAGATCGTCACCATCCCGTGCCTTCGGGACAACTACGCTTTCCTGTTGCACGACCCCGACACTGGCGAAACCGCCTGCATCGACGTGCCAGACGCCGCCCCGATCCGCGCGGCCCTGTCGGCGCGCCGTTGGACGTTGTCGTCGATCCTCGTCACCCACCACCATGCCGACCATATCCAGGGCGTGCCTGCGCTGAAGGCCGCGACCGGCGCGACTGTCTGGGGCTGCGGTGCCGACGCCCATCGCCTGCCGCCGCTCGACACGACCCTGGCAGAGGGCGATGCCCGCGCAATGGGCAGCCTGCAGGTCGCGGTGATGGACGTGTCAGGGCATTGCGACAACCACCTGGCCTTCCATGTGCCGGCTGCACAGGCCGTCTTTACCGCCGACAGCCTGATGGCGCTGGGTTGCGGGCGCCTGTTCGAGGGCACGCCGGACCAGATGTGGGCGAGCCTGTCGAAGCTGGCCGCCCTGCCCCCGGACACCTTCGTCTATTCCGGCCATGAATACACCGCGTCGAACGCGCGTTTCGCACTGAGCATTGAACCGGGCAACCCGGCGCTTATATCCCGGGCAGGGGCGGTCGCCGCAGCCCGCGCAAAGGGCGAGGCAACCGTGCCGTCGCTTCTGTCCGACGAGTTGGCGACCAACCCGTTCCTGCGCGCCGCCGAACCGGGCGTCGCCGCCGGTGTGGGACTGGCGGGGGCCGACCCGGCGGCCGTCTTCGCCGAGATCCGAGCAAGGAAAGACAGGTTCTGATCGCGCGGTGCACCAGTTCTGATCGCGCGTTGCACTTGGCGCCCGAAAAACGAGCAACCTGAACATGTTACCGCGCCCAACCACAAATTCTCGGGGCACAGTTCCGGAAGAACACAGGGCTTTGATGTCTTTTTCCTTGAAACCCGGCGGCGGAAAGCAAAACTTAACACTATGAGGCCACCATCGAGCGGTGCCCCGCGACCTCGCTGACCCACGCGGCCCCCCTCGACGCACACGCAAAGGAGCACGCATCGTGCCATCTTTTTCGACTACCCTCGAACAGGCCATCCACGCCGCTCTGGCGAACGCCAATGCACGGCGCCACGAACTCGCGACGTTGGAGCATCTGCTTCTTGCCCTGACCGATGAACCCGACGCCCAGAAGGTCATGAAGGCCTGTTCGGTGGATATCGAATTGCTGCGCCATACGCTGATCCGCTTCATCGACGACGATCTCTCGACGCTGGAAACGGATGTCGAAGGTTCCGAAGCCGTCCCCACCGCCGCTTTCCAGCGCGTGATCCAGCGCGCCGCGATCCATGTGCAGTCGTCGGGCCGCACCGAAGTGACCGGCGCGAACGTCCTCGTCGCCATCTTCGCGGAGCGGGAATCGAATGCCGCCTACTTCCTGCAGGAGCAGGACATGACCCGCTACGACGCGGTCAATTTCATCGCCCATGGCGTCGCCAAGGATCCGTCCTATGGCGAAGCGCGCACCATCTCCGGGGCGGAAGAGGAAGAAGCCGAAGCACAGTCCGTGCAGGGCAGCGACTCGGACGGCGACGGAAAGGAATCGGCGCTGTCGAAATACTGCGTCGACCTCAACGCCAAGTCGGTGAAGGGCGAAGTCGATCCGCTGATCGGGCGCGAGACGGAGGTGGAACGGTGCATCCAGGTCCTGTGCCGCCGCCGCAAGAACAACCCGCTTCTGGTGGGTGATCCCGGCGTCGGCAAGACCGCCATCGCCGAAGGCCTTGCCAAGAAGATCGTCGAGGGCCAGACGCCCGACGTGTTGCGGGGGGCCACGATCTACTCGCTCGACATGGGCGCGTTGCTGGCCGGCACCCGGTATCGCGGCGATTTCGAGGAACGGCTGAAGGCCGTCGTGAAGGAGCTTGAGGACCACCCCGATGCGATCCTCTTCATCGACGAGATCCACACCGTCATCGGTGCGGGCGCGACGTCGGGCGGGGCAATGGATGCCTCCAACCTCCTGAAACCCGCGCTGCAGGGCGGCAAATTGCGCTGCATGGGGTCCACCACCTACAAGGAATTCCGCCAGCATTTCGAAAAGGACCGCGCCCTGTCGCGCCGGTTCCAGAAGATCGACGTGGCCGAGCCGTCCGTGGATGACACCGTCAAGATCCTCAAGGGCCTCAAACCCTATTTCGAGGAGCATCACGGCGTGAAATACACCGCCGACGCGATCAAGTCCGCCGTCGAGCTGGCCTCGCGCTACATCAACGACCGCAAGCTGCCCGACAGCGCCATCGACGTCATCGACGAAGCGGGCGCGGCGCAGCATCTGCTGCCCGACAGCAAGCGCCGCAAGACGCTTGGCACCAAGGAGATCGAGGATGTCGTGGCCAAGATCGCCCGCATCCCGCCGAAGAACGTTTCCAAGGACGATGCCGTGGTGCTCAAGGATCTCGAAATCTCGCTCAAGCGCGTGGTCTTCGGGCAGGACAAGGCGATCGAGGCGCTGTCCTCGGCCATCAAGCTGGCCCGCGCCGGCCTGCGGGAGCCGGAAAAGCCGATCGGCAACTACCTGTTCGCCGGGCCCACGGGCGTCGGCAAGACCGAGGTGGCCAAGCAACTCGCCGATACCCTCGGCGTGGAGCTGATCCGCTTCGACATGTCCGAATACATGGAGAAACACGCCGTCTCGCGCCTGATCGGCGCCCCTCCGGGCTATGTCGGTTTCGATCAGGGCGGTCTGCTGACAGATGGCATCGACCAGCACCCCCATTGCGTCCTGCTGCTGGACGAGATCGAGAAGGCTCATCCCGATGTGTTCAATATCCTGTTGCAGATCATGGATCACGGCACGCTGACCGATCATAACGGGCGGGCGGTCGATTTCCGCAATGTCGTGCTGATCATGACCTCCAACGCGGGCGCTGCCGAACAGGCGAAGGCGGCGATCGGCTTCAACCGCGACCGTCGCGAAGGCGAAGACACCGCCGCCATCGAACGGACCTTCACGCCGGAGTTCCGCAACCGTCTGGACGCGGTCATCTCCTTCGGCGCGCTGCCGAAAGAAGTGATCTTGCAGGTGGTCGAGAAGTTCGTCCTCCAGCTCGAAGCGCAACTGATGGACCGCAACGTCACGATCGAACTGACGCGGCCCGCCGCCGAATGGCTGGCCGACAAGGGTTATGACGACCGCATGGGCGCACGCCCCCTTGGCCGCGTGATCCAGGAGCATATCAAGAAGCCGCTGGCGGAGGAGTTGCTGTTCGGCAAGCTCGCCAAGGGCGGCAACGTCAAGGTCGGCGTCAAGGATGGCGAAATCGACCTGCGCGTGGAAGAGGCCGGGGCACCCCGGATCTCGTCCCGGAAGAAGCCGCCGATGCTGACGGCCGATTGATCCGGGCGCCACACAGGACATACGGGGCCGGGGGGCAACCCTCGGCCCTTTTTCGTGATGCCGCCCCGGGCGGGTCCCGGGGCAGAAGGATCCATGTCCCGTGACGGGGCCTGTCGTCCAAGGGCTGTCATGCCGTGGAAGCCGCTGCCCCTGCCGAACCTGACCCGTGCCCTCCTCCGGGCTTTCCTCTGCGCCCAGCCGCTTCCGCTTCCCGCCCTGGCCCAGGACACCCCGCGCCTTGGCTTCCCGGTCGATTGCGGGCCGGTGGACACGCGCTAGCGTTCGGTCAGCTTCAACTCGATCCGCCGGTTCGAGGCCTGCCCGTCGGGCGTGTCGTTGGGCGCGATCGGGCGGTGTTCGCCGAAACCCGTCGCCGCAAGCCGGGACGGCGGAATGCCCAGGTCCTCGGACATGTAGAGCACAACCGACAGGGCCCGGGCCTGCGACAGTTCCCAGTTATTGGCGAACGCGGCCCCTTCGCGCAGTTGCTGGTCGTCGGTATGGCCGTCCACGCGGATGATCCAGTCGATGCTGTCGGGGATATCATCCGCCACGTCCAGCAACAGCGCCGCGACGTTCTCGATCTGGGCCAGCCCTTCCTGCGCCAGATCGGCGGATCCCACCTCGAACAACACTTCGGAGGAGAACACGAAGCGGTCGCCTTCGATGCGCACCCCTTCGCGGCCCTCCAGCAGATCCCGCAACCGCCCGAAGAATTCCGAACGGTAGCGTTCAAGCTGCTGCGCTTCCGCCGCCAGCCGTTCGACCTCGGCCGCCTCCAGTTGCGCCCGGGCACGTTCCTCGGCGGCCAGTTGCGCAAGCGCCGTGTTCAGGCGCGATCCCAACGCCTGTATCTGCACCTGCGCCTCGCTGTCGCGCGCCTCGGACACTTCGAGCACGGATTCGAGCGAGCCCAGTTGCGCCCGCAGCGCCGCCACCTGTTCGTTCAGCAACGCCATCTGACGCGCATTTTCGGCAGAGGCTGCCTCGGCCACGGACAATTCGCGGTCGGCCTGGGCCAACAACAGCGCGCGGGCCTCCGCATCGCTCATCGCCTCGGCGAGGGCCGCCTCGGTGGATTGGCGCGCCGCCAGCGCCTGCGCCAGTTGCGCCTCCAGCGCGGTCAGGTCGCCGGCGGTGGCCGCAGCCTCGGCCCCGGCGCGTTCGGCCTCGGCCTCGGCCGCCGCGATGCGCGCTTCCAACGTGGCAAGGCGCGCCGCGGCGCTGGCCTCGGCGCTTTCAAGGCGCGACAGGGCCAGGGCCAATTGTTGTTCCAGGTCCGTCAGTTCGCCGGTCTGCTCGGTCAATGCCATTTCGGCCCGGTCCAATTCCAACTGCGCCGCGGCAAGCTGGTCGGCAAGGGACGCGGCCTCGCCCTGCCCGTCGGCGGCGCGCGCCAAGGCACCGGCAAGGCGGGCCGCCAGATCGTCCCGGCCCGCTTCGGCGGCGGCCAGCAGGGTCAGGGTGTCCTCTGCGCGCTGGCGCTGTTCCTCCAGCGCAAGGGTCATCGCCGTCAATTCCGCATCGGCATTCTCCAGCCTGCGGCGCAGGGCTTCGGCGGCGGCGGCCTCGGCCAGACGCGCGGCCTCTTGCTCGGACAATGCGGCAGCCGAGGCGTCGAGTTGCGCGCGCAACGCGGCGGCGGCGGCGGCCTGCGCCAAGCGGGCGGCCTCGGCCTCCGACAGGGCCGCTTCAGTGTCGCCCAGGCGCGCGCGCAAGGCCTCGGCGGTGGCGAGGTCGGCCAGCCGTGCCGCCTCCTCCGCCGACAGGTCCTGCTCCACATCGGCCAGCCTCTCGCGCAGCGCTTGCGCGGCGGCCAGTTCCGCCAGCCGTGCCGCTTCCGTCTCGGACAGCTCGGCCTCGACCGCCTGCAGTTGCGAAAGCAGTTCCTCGGCCCGCTCATCCCCGCTGGCCAGAGCCGCCAGCGCCGCCGTCAGGGAGCGGTCGCGATCCACCAGTGTGCCCGCCAGTTGCGCGTTGCGCGTCTCGGCCGAGGCCAGCGCCCGCAGCGCATCGGTGAGCGAGGCGTCGCGCGTTGCAGCCTCCGCTTCCATGTCGGCGATCAGGGCCTCCAGCGCCTCGCGCCGGGCAGCGGCCAGCCGGGCAGCTTCGGCTCCGGCATCGATCTCGCTCCGGGCCGTGGCGAGCGCAAGGTTCAAAGCCTCGGCCTGGGTCATCGCCTCGGCAAGGTCGGCTTCGGCGGCAGCACGGCCCGTGGCCAGTTCCGCGTTGCGCGCCAGAAGCCCCGCGACCTGTTCCTCGAACGCGGCGATCCGCGCCGCGCGCTCGGCGCTTTCGCTGGTCAGCGACGCGATCAACGCTTCCTGCGCCGCAACCTGCCGTTCCGCCGTGCTCAGCGATCCCGTCAAGGTCGCAACACGGTTTTCCAGCTCGCCCGAGCGCGCGGCTTCCAGTCCCAACGCCTCGGCCAGTTCGTTCAATTGCCCGGTCAGGGCGTTCAACTCGGAATCCTGCGTGCTGATTTCCTCGCTCAGGACATATTGCATGACCATGAAGATGGTCAGCACGAAGATCATCACCATCAGCAGCGCGGTGATCGCATCGACGAAACCGGGCCAGATCGCGCCAGACATGGTGGTTCTGCTGCCGCGGTGAAAGGCCATGGCCTAGCTGTCCTGTTGCCGGGCGCGGGCGCGGGCCTCGGCGGGGGCGCGGGCGGCCTGGGTCAGGGCCTGCAGGGCAGCGGTCAATTCCGCCATGTCGCCACGCAGGTCCATGATGTCCGCATCGCGGGACCGCTCCAGGGCTTCGGCCATCTTGAACAGTTGCACGTCGATGGAGCGCAGGCGATTGCGGCTTTCGTCGTCCAGCCCCTGTTCGGCCGCCATGCCGTCCAGCGCCGCCGCCAGCCGGTCCTGCGCCGTGGCCAGCCGTTCGGTGGCCGAAACCTGCCCCGGCCCCAGCCGCGCGGTCAGCCCGTCCACCGATTGCACCAGCGACAGCATCCGCTGTTCCGTCGCCGCGCGCCGGGTTTCAGATTGCGCGAACAGGCTTTGCAGCGTGTCCATCTGGTCGACCATGTGGTCCAGCACGGTGGCGATCGCCGCCTTGTCGATGGCCCCGTCGCCATCGCCCGAAAACGACACGCGGGTGATCGAGGCCAGCCATTCCTCCAACTCGCGGTAGAAGCGGTTCTGCCCGTGGCCCGCGTAAAGCTCCAGCAGGCCCACCACCAGCGATCCGGCAAGGCCCAGAAGCGACGAGGCGAAGGCCGTACCCATGCCGCCCAACTGGTCGTCCAGCCCGTCCATCAGCCGCCCGAAGACGGCAAGGCCTTCCTCGCCCTCGGTCGGTTGCAGGGAGCGGATGGTTTCCACCACGGCCGGAACCGTGGTGGCGAGGCCGAAGAACGTGCCCAGAAGCCCCAGAAAAATCAGCAGGTTGGCGATATAACGGGTGATGTCGCGGCTTTCTTCCATCCGCGCGCCCACGGAATCGAGCGTCGATCTGGCCGAAGCGGGCGTCACCTGAAGCCGGTTGCCGCGCAGCCGTGCGACGCCCGAAATTGCCGCCAGCAGGCGCGGCGGCGCCTCGTCCCCTTCGGCCTGCGATCCGCCCGCGACCTGTTCGATCCAGGCCACCGATGAAAACAGCTGCGTCACCTGGAAGAAGCAGGCGAAGACGCCGACCACGAAGACGACGGCGATGGTGGCATTCAGGTAGGGCGAGGTGAGGAACACGTCCTGCACGCGCGGCCAGACCAGCACGCCACCGGCCATCACCAGCGCAAGGATGACCAGCATCAGGACAATCTGCTGGGTGGGACGTGTGAACCTCAGGGCGCCTGAACCCTCTTTACTGCTCGCCATGGCGTTTTGATCCGCTCTTCGGAGTTATCCCGGCGCAGTCTACAGGCAAACAACGGGATGCGCCAACAAAAGCCTCAGGTCGCGCCGGTCAATGCACGCACTTGTGTCACCAGCGACTCCAGATCGGCGTCGCCAATGCCAAGCTCCGCCAGATGGGCGGCGGTGTTGTAGAGATATTCGTCGTTCGGACCCCGCCCGCCCACGGCCCGCGCGATGATCTGCGCCTGTTCGGGAAGGCTCCATTGGCAATACTGCACATGATCGCGGTTGATGACATAGGTCAGCACGTCGTCCTGCCGCGTGCCGTCCCGGAACAGGATCTGCTGGCGCGTCTCGACATAGGCCGAGGAGATCAGCTCCCGCTCGCGCAGGTAGGCCAGCGTCGCGTCCTCGTGGCCGGCCTCCACCCGCAGGCCGATGCCGTCGCAACAGGCCCCGGGCGCTTCATCCAGCGCCAGCACCAGCCCCGGCGCCGCCTCGGTCCCGCGATGGTGGATGGAGGTCATGCAGAACGATCTGTGCCAGCCTTCCAGCCGCGCGATGCGCGTTTCGGCCACCGGGAAGCCGGGATGCCACAGAAGCGAGCCGTAGCCGAAGACCCAAAGCGGTGCAGTCATGGGATGGTCCTTGTTCCGTCCCACCGCTATAGGCGAAAGTCCGGAGAAAGGGGAGTGCGATGAAACGGTTGGTGATCCTCGTGGTCGTGCTGGTAGCCTTGGGCGGGATCGCCTGGGGTGTCGGGGCCATGGCGACGCGCACCACGGCCGAACGCTGGATCGCGGCGCGCGCCGCCTACGGCTGGGTCGCCCATGCGGACGCGATCAGCGTTGGCGGTTTCCCCCTCGCCTTCCGGACCCGCTTCACCGATCTGGAGCTTGCCGACCCCGCCACCGGATTGGCATGGACCGCCCCCCGGTTCGACCTCGAACATCGCGTGCTGCGACTCGATCAGCTTTCCGCCATCTGGCCGGACGCACAGCTCATCGGCTCCCCCGAGGAGCGTCTGACCGTGACCAGCACCGCGATGACCGCCGCGCTCGACGTGCAGCCGACCGCGCGGTTCGCGCTGGACGCGATGCAGGCGCGGATGGCGGATGTGTTCGTCCGCTCTACCGCCGGTTGGCAATTGGCGCTGCAAACGGCGCGGCTTGACGTGACCCGCGTGGCGGGAACGGTCGCGCGCTATGACCTCGCGTTCGAGGCGGCCGCCCTCGTGCCGCCCGACGCCCTGCGGGTGCGCCTCGATCCCGGCAGCCTCCTGCCCGAGGCCATCGACCGCGCCACCGCGCGGGCCACCATCGCTTTCGACGCGCCATGGGACATCGCCGCGATCGAGGTCGCGCGCCCGCAGATCACCGCCATCGCCATAGACGAGATCAACGCCACCTGGGGCGACATGCTGTTTCGCGCCGCGGGCGATCTGGCCGTGACCCCCGGCGGCATCCCCGAGGGCGACCTTGCGATCCGGGCCGAGAACTGGCGCGCCATGGTCGATCTGGCCGAGAATTCCGGCCTCCTGCCGGCGCGCCTGCGTCCCACCGCCGAGGCGATGTTGGGTGTCCTCGCGGGCATGTCCGGCAGCGCGGAAAACATCGACGCGACGCTGTCCTTCTCCAACGGGCGCGTCTTCGTCGGGCCGCTGCCCATCGGCCCCGCCCCCAGCCTGCGCCTGCGCTAGCGGCAGTAGGAACCGGACCGGTAGGCCGCCACGTCGAAGTGGAAATGGTCGCTGTGGAAGCGATCGGAATTGGGCCCAAGGACCGTGCCGAAGGTGCCGCAGGCGCTTTCGTGCAGCCGCGTCATGATCGCGGAATATTGGCCGCGCCAATTGTTCAACACGCTGAGTTCGCTGCCGTTTTGCAGCCCGATCCCGGCAATGTCGATGGCGTTGCCCAGCGCATGTTCCGAAATCCGCGCGCCGCGCTGGGAATTGCGCGTTCGGCAGGCATAGGACGCCACGACGCGCAGGTTCGCCATGCCGCCCCCGGTATTGCCGATGATCTGCTCGGCATCCAGAACCCATTGGCTGACAGCCTGTGCCGTGGTGCAGTTGATCGTCGCGGGCACCGTCAGCGGGATGCCATGGACGACACGCAGGCGCACCGGGTTCGTCACGCCGCAGCCCGAATTGCCCACGATCGGCTCGATCTCTTCTCCCTGAAGGCCGACAACACCGCACAGCGTGCCCGTGCTGCGGCCCGGCTGGGTGACGCGGGCGGGCGTGTTCCGTGTCGCCTCCGCCCGGACGCGCGCTTCCAGGCCATCGGGACGCAACCTGGGCCGGATCGACCGGGCGATGGCAAGGCTCGACCCACCGGAGGCGGCGACAGTGGCGGCGGTCTCTCCGCGCGGGCGAAACAGACCTTGCGGGCCGCGCGGACCGTCGGGGGCGGCGGCTTCGGGCAGCGGGGCGGCGGGGGCGACCTCCGGCAGGGCCGATCCCGGCGCGGACGGGCCGGTGCTTGCCGGAATCGGTGCCCCGCCGGGCCGCGCCACGGGGCGAAGGGACACTGCCGGGGCCAGGGCGGTCGCCGCGATCACCCGCACTTCGGGGGTCTGGGCCGTGACCGGATCGGGCGTTGTCAGCGGAAGCGACAGCATCACCGCGCCGATGACCGCCCGAAGCCTCATGCACCCGTCTCCGGTTTCTCCCCACGGTGCCGTGCGCCGCTGCGCCCGAAATCGGGCGCGTCGGTATCCTGCCCGGCCTGCACGATAGAGCGCCGGATGGCGCGCGTCCGCGTGAAATAGGCATGCAGGTGATCGCCGTCACCGGTGCGGATGGCGCGTTGCAGGGCAAACAGCTCCTCGGTGAACCGCCCGAGGATTTCCAGCGTCGCGTCCTTGTTGGACAGGAACACGTCGCGCCACATCGTCGGATCGCTCGCCGCGATGCGGGTGAAATCCCGGAACCCGGCGGCGGAATACTTGATGACCTCGCTATCGGTGACGCGGCGCAGGTCGTCGGCCACGCCCACCATCGTGTAGGCGATCAGGTGCGGTGTGTGGGAGGTGACGGCCAGCACGAGGTCATGGTGCTCCGCGTCCATGTCCTCGACGATCGCTCCACAGCCTGTCCACAGGTTTCTCAATCGCTCGATTGCCGCCGGATCGGCGCCCTCGGGCGGCGTCAGCAGGGTATAGCGGTTATCGAACAGTTCCGCGAACCCCGACCGGGGGCCGGAATGCTCGGTCCCGGCAAGCGGATGGCCGGGAATGAAATGCACACCCGCGGGCAGGTGCGGGCCGACTTGCGCGATCACGTCGCGCTTGACCGAACCCACATCCGTCACCGTGGCGCCCGGCGCCAGATGCGGCGCGATCTCGGCAGCGACGGCGCCCATCGCCCCGATCGGCACGGCCAGCACGACAAGGTCGGCGCCTGCCACGGCCTCGGCGACGGTGTCGGTGATCCGGTCGCACAACCCGATCTCGGTGGCGATGGCGCGGGTCCCGGGCGAGCGGGCGGTGCCCACGATCTCGCCCACCAACTGGCCCCGGCGCATCGCATGGGCCATGGAACCCGCGATCAGGCCAAGCCCGATCAGGGCGACCCGCTTGTAGATCACGCTCATGCCGTCGCCTTGAGGTCGGTCAGCGCGGCCAGCACGCGGGTATTGTCCTCGGGGCGTCCCACGCTGATCCGCAGGCAGTGCGGCAAGCCGTAGGATTTCGGCGCGCGCACGATGATGCCTTGCGCTTGCAGATAGGCGTCGGCGGCATCGGCGGCGGCCTCGTCGGCGAAACGGGCCAGCACGAAATTGGTCTTGCTGTCATCGCAGGCGATGCCCAATTGCCGCAACCCGCCCGCCAGGCGCGCGCGTTCGGCGGCGTTGACCCGAATGCAATCCGCCACCCAATCCACGTCCCGCACCGCCGCCGTGGCCCCCGCCAGCGCGATGCCCGACAGGTTGAACGGCCCGCGAATGCGGTTGAGCGTATCGATCACATGGCGCGGTCCATAGCCATAGCCAACCCGCAGCCCGCCCAACCCGTAGGCCTTGGAGAAAGTGCGCGTCATCACCACGTTGTCGCGTGCCTCTACCAGCGCTCGGCCGGCGTCGCAGCCTTCCGCGAATTCCACATAGGCCCCGTCCAGCACCAGCAGGCATTGATCGGGCAGCGCATCGGCCAGCCGCTCCACCGCGTCCTCCGCCAGCAGGGTCGCCGTCGGGTTGGCCGGATTGGCGATGAAGATCAGCCGCGTGGCCGGTGTGATCGCCGCGATCAGCGCGTCGATGTCCACCCGGCGGTCCCGCTCGGGCACCTGCACCGGCGTGGCGCCGCAGGCCAGCGCACTGATGCGATACATCCCGAAGCCATGTTCGGTATGCAGCACCGCGTCCCCCGGCCCGGCATAGGCCTGGCAGAGGAAGTGCAGGATCTCGTCGCTGCCGACGCCGCAGATGATGGTGTCCGCGCGCAGGCCATGCACCTCGGCGATGGCGGCGCGCAGGTCCGCGTGGTCGGTCGAGGGGTAGCGATGGGCCTCGGCCACGGCCTCGGCCATCGCCTCGATCGCGGCGGGCGACGGGCCGAAGGGATTCTCGTTCGAACTGAGCTTCAGCGGCGCCGCGTGCCCCGCGATCTTCGACGCCCCGCCCTGGTAGAGCGCGATGTCGAGGATGCCGGGTTGCGGGCGGATAGGGGCGGTCATGGTCGGTTCCATTGCACGATGTCGGACGGTTCTAGCGCGCCGATGCGCGGGGGTCTAGCGGGCTGGCGAAAGGCCGCTCAGTAAAAGCTCTGCGGGTCGATATCTATCGACAGCCGCAACTGTCCGGGCAGCTTCAATGCGGAAATCCAATGGCTTAGGGCCGGTTGCAGGGCCACGCCCCTCGGCGCCTTCACCAGCAGCCGCACCCGGTGGCGGCCCCGCACGCGGGCAATCGGCGCGGGCGCGGGGCCGTAGACCACGCCGCCCGCCGCGCGGATCGGGCCATCGTTGCGCGCCAGATGCGTGCCCAGGTCGAAGGCCTGCGCCGCATCGGGGGAGGAAATCACGATCCCCGCCAGCCGTCCGTAAGGGGGCATCCCCGCCGCCTCGCGCTCGGCCGCTTCGGTGCGCCAGAAGCCTTCTTCGTCGCCCGACAGGATGGCGCGGATCACCGGATGATCGGGCTGGAAGGTCTGCAACAGCGCCTGCCCCGGCCGGTCCGCCCGCCCCGCCCGCCCCGCCACCTGGCGCATCAGTTGGAACGTGCGCTCCGCCGCGCGCAGGTCGCTGCCTTGCAGGCCCAGATCGGCATCCACCACGCCCACCAGCGTCAGGCGGGGAAAGTTGTGCCCCTTCGCCACCAGCTGCGTGCCGATGATCAGGTCCGTGTCGCCATGGGCCAGTTCCTCGATCTGGGCCTTCAGCGCGCGGGCCGACCCGAACAGGTCCGACGACAGGATCGCCAGCTTCGCATCGGGAAAGGCCGCCGCCGCCTCCTCCGCGATGCGCTCCACGCCGGGGCCGACAGCGGCCATCTTGCCCTCCACGCCACAGGACGGGCAGACCAGCGGCAGCGGCCTGGTCTCGCCGCATTGGTGGCAGATCAGGCGCTTCTGGAAGCGGTGTTCGACCATGCGCGCGTCGCAGTGGTCGCAGCCGACCATCTCGCCACAGGCCCGGCACAGCGTCACGGGGGCATAGCCGCGGCGGTTGAGGAACAGCAGCGCCTGCTCGCCCGCCTGAAGCCGCGCGCCCACGGCAGAGGTCAGCGTCGGCGACAGCCACGCCTGCCCCGGCAGGTCCTCCAACCGCATGTCGATCGCGGCCATCTCCGGCAGATCCTGCGGGCCGAACCGGCTGGTCAGGTCCAGCCGCGTGTATTTGCCCGCCTGCGCATTGGCCCACGACTCCAGCGATGGCGTGGCCGAAGCCAGCACCACCTGCGCCGCGTTCATCGAGGCGCGCAGCACCGCCATGTCGCGCGCGTTATACAGCGCACCCTCGTCCTGCTTGTAGGAGGTGTCGTGTTCCTCATCCACGACCACAAGCCCAAGGTCGCGAAAGGGCAGGAACAGGGCCGAACGTGCGCCGACCACCAGTTGCGCCTCGCCCATGCCGACCATGCGCCAGCAGCGGCGACGTTCGGTCATGGTCACCCCCGAATGCCACTCTGCCGGGTCGGCCCCGAAACGGGCCTTCACCCGCGTCAGGAATTCCGAGGTCAGCGCGATTTCCGGCAGCAGCACCAACGCCTGTCGACCCTGCCGCAGGCATTCCGCTACCGCTTCCAGATAGACCTCCGTCTTGCCCGACCCGGTGACACCCTTCAGCAGCACCGTGCCATAGTTGCGCGCGCGCAAGCCCGCGCGCAGCCGCTCCGCCGCCACCGCCTGATCCTCGGTCAGCGCCTTGCCCGGCCGGTCCGGGTCCAGCCGCAGGTAGGGTGCGTCGCGGGGGGTATCGACCTCGTCCACGACGCCAAGTTTCGCCAAGCCCTTGACCACCGAGGACGTGACCCCCGCAAGGTCCGACAATTCCTTCAGCGTGAAGCCCAACCCGCCATATTCCACCAGCGTGTCGATCACCCGTTGCCGCGCGGGCGTGGCGCGGTCGGGCGCGCCCTGACCCAGCCGGAACACCTTGCGCATGGACGGCGGATCGCCCAGCCCCGGCGCGCGGGTGGCCAGCCGCAACATGATGCTCATCGGCGTCAGCGTGTAGGCCCCCGCCTTCTCCAGGAACTCCCGCATCTCGGCGCGCATCGGTGCCACGTCCAGGACGCGATTGATGCGCCGCACCTTGGCAATATCCCAATCGCCCCGCCCCGGCCCCCAGACCACACCCAGCACCTTGCGCGGGCCCAGGGGCACCTCGACGAAGGCCCCCAGCCAGCAGCCGCCCTCCGGCGCCTTGTAATCCAGCACGCGGTCCAGCGGCTCTGCCGTCAGAACCCCCACCAGATCGCCTTCGTCGAAATGCTCGTCCATGGCTTTCGGGTTGCCGCGCGTTGGGGTAGAAGGCCGCTAATCCACCACGATCTGATCCCGAAAGGAACCTCGCCGATGAAATTCTTTGTGGATACCGCGGACATCGACGCCATCGCCGAACTGCATGCGCTCGGCATGGTCGACGGCGTCACGACGAACCCGTCGCTGATCATGAAATCGGGCCGCGACATCAAGGAAGTGACCAAGGAAATCTGCGACCTGATCCCCGGCCCGGTTTCGGCCGAGACCGTGGCGCTGGACGCCGAGGGCATGATCGCCGAAGGCCGCGAGCTGGCCAGGATCGCCGACAACATCGCCATCAAGGTGCCGCTGACCTGGGCCGGGTTGCAGGCCTGCAAGGTTCTCACGGGCGAGGGACGGATGGTCAACGTGACGCTGTGCTTCTCCGCCAACCAGGCGTTGCTGGCGGCCAAGGCGGGGGCCACCTTCATCTCGCCCTTCGTCGGACGCCTGGACGATCTGAACATCGACGGCATGGATCTGATCGCGGAAATCCGCCAGATCTACGACAATTACGATTTCTCCACGCAAATCCTCACGGCTTCCATCCGCACCGCCAACCACATGCGCGAGGCCGCCCTGATCGGCGCCGACGTGGCCACCGCGCCGCCCTCCGTCATCAAGGCGATGGCCAGCCACGTGCTGACCGACAAGGGCCTCGATGGCTTCATGGCGGATTGGGCCAAGACCGGGCAATCGATCCTGTAAGCCACAGTCGGGGTCGCTTCCAGACGGGCCGGGCGGAAAAATTCTGGCCCGTTCGGGGGCTCCCGTGATATGCCGCGTGCAACGATAAAGAAAATACGAGGCGGTATAGATGAGCAGCACCGAGGCGGAAGCCCCGACCTTTCCCCATGGCGACTGGCGCGACCGGGCCATCGCGGATCCCGAACTGATCCTCGAAGATCGCGACCTGATGCGCGCGTTGATCGCGGCCAATGACCGCCAGATGGGCGGCAACATCGTCGACATGCGCGGCATTGCGATGGACCGGTTGCAGAACCGGCTGGACCGGCTGGAGGATACCCACCGTTCCGTCATCGCGGCGGCCTACGAAAACCTCGCCGGGACCAACCAGATCCACCGCTCCATCATCCGGATGCACGACGCGAAGGACTTCACCGAATTCCTCACCGCGCTCGGCACCGATATCGCGGGCATCCTGCGCGTCGATCGGGTGCGGCTGGTGCTGGAAAGTGTCGAAGCGACCGAGACATCGGCCCCCAAGGTCCAGAAGCTCGAGGATGTGCTGACCATCGTGGCCCCCGGTTTCGTCAAGGACTACGTGACCGGCGGACGCGACGTGCCGCGCCGACAGGTCACGCTGCGGCAGGTCGGTGGCGATGCCGGCCGCATCTTCGGCGAGGCCAGCCGCTGGATCCAGTCCGAGGCCTGCCTGACGCTCGATCTGGGCGCGGGCCGCCTGCCCGGCCTGCTGGTCCTCGGCGCGGAGGATCCGCACCAGTTCCGGCCGTCCCAGGGCACCGACCTGCTGACCTTCTTCACCAACGTGTTCGAGCGCATGATGCGCGACTGGCTCGATTGAGCCGATGTCGCTGGCGCTGACCCCGGCTGTCCGCGATCTGCTGCAAGACTGGCTGACCCATCTGCGCGGCGTGCGCGGGCGGGCAGAGGCGACGCTGACGGCCTATGGCGCCGATGTGGGCGCGTTCATGGCCTTCCACGCGGAACATCTGGGTGGCGCCCCCGGCCCCGCGGCCCTGCGCAGCCTCGAGACGCGCGACCTCCGCGCGTGGATGGCCGCACAGCGCGCCCGCGACGTGGGCGCGCGGTCGCTGGCACGCCGGCTCAGCGCGGTGAAGGCCTTCTACAAGTGGTGGGCCGAGCGCGACGGCTTCGATGCCACCCCCATCCTGTCCATGCGCGCGCCCAAACACACCCGCCGCCTGCCCCGCCCCCTGACCGAGGCGGGCGCAAGGGACATGATCGCGGGCCTCGCCGCGCAGGACGACCGCGCCTGGGTGCAGGCCCGCGACATCGCGGTGGTGACGCTGCTCTATGGCTGCGGGTTGCGGATCTCCGAGGCGCTGGGCCTCGACGCGCGGCACACGCCGCTGCCGGGCATCGTGCGCATCACCGGCAAGGGCGGCAAGCAACGCGAGGTTCCGGTGCTGCCCGTGGCGCAATCGGCCTGTGCCCGCTATGTCCGCCTTTGTCCCCATGACCTCGCGCCGGGCACGGCGCTGTTTCGCGCCATTCGCGGCGGCGCCCTCGGCCCCCGCGCCGTGGCCAGGGTGATGGAACGCACGCGCCTGCAACTGGGCCTGCCCGCCAGCGTCACCCCCCATGCCATGCGCCATTCCTTCGCGACGCATCTGCTGGATGCGGGCGGCGACCTGCGCGCCATCCAGGAGCTTCTGGGCCATGCCTCACTGTCCACCACGCAGGCCTATACCGCCGTGGACACCGCGCGCCTGCTCGAAGTCTATGCCGCCGCCCATCCCAAGGCCTGAGCCGTCACACGCCTGTTGCAAACCGTGTCTTTAACGGGCAATCCACCCTCCATGCGTTTCAGAGCCTATTCCGTCCACCTCTTCACCGCCGCCGGCGCCTCGCTTGCCATGCTGGCACTGCTGGAAGCCGCGCAGCAGGAATGGGCGGCGATGACGATCTGGCTGACCGTGGCCTTCATCGTGGATGGCATCGACGGTCCGCTGGCCCGCCGCTACGACGTGACGACCAACGCGCCGGTGATCGACGGCGTGCTGCTTGACCTGATCATCGACTTCCTGACCTACGTGATGATCCCGGCCTATGCGCTCTACGGGTCGGGGCTGCTGCCCGGCTGGACGGGATGGGTCGTGGTGCTGCTGATCCCTTTCGGTTCCTCGCTCTACTTCGCGGATACGCGGATGAAGACGAAGGACAAGTCGTTCCGGGGCTTTCCGGGCTGCTGGAACATGGTGGCGCTGGCCATGCTGGTCATCGTGCCGCCGTGGGAGGTCATCCTCGGCCTCGTGCTGTTGTTGTCGGCGGCCCAGTTCTTCAACCTGCGCTTCGTGCATCCCGTGCGCACCGCGCGCTGGCGCTGGATCTCGCTTCCGGTGGCGCTGGTCTGGGTGGCGTCCATCGCCTTCGCCGCGTGGACCGGCTTCGCGCCGAACCCCCTGCTGACCGCCGTGGTCACGGGGACATCGCTTTACCTGCTGCTGGCGGGGATCGCGCAGCAGGTGATCTACGATCGCGGCTACGCCCGCTGAGACCGGCGGCGCGGGGGCGGGGGCGCGGGGGCGGGGCCGCCCGGGCGCTAGTCGCGGGTGCGGATGATCTTGGCGAATTGCTCGAAAATGGCCTCGGTGCCGCAGATCAGGTGGCCGTCCTCCAGCAAGGACTGATCGGGACGGATCGGCTCCACGAAGGCGCCCGCCTCGCGCGCGATCAGGATACCGGCCGCGATGTCCCAGGGCTTGAGGTTGTATTCCCAATACCCTTCGAACCGCCCCGCCGCGACCCAGGCCAGGTCCAGCGCGGCGGCACCGTTGCGGCGCATCCCAGAACAGGTGGGCATCAGGCGGGCAAGATCGCGCAGCACGCCCGGCAGGTAGCGGCCCCCGTCGGGCGGAAAGCCGCAGGAAAACACCGCCTCCGACAGCCGCGACCGGGCTGAAACGCGCAGCCGCTGGCTGTCGTTCAACCACGCCCCCGCGCCCTTCTCGGCAAAGAACATCTCGTCCTTGGCCGCGTCATAAATGACGCCCGCGACGATCTCGCCCTTGTGCTCCAGCGCGATGGAAATCGCCCAATGCGGCATGCCGTGCAGGAAGTTCGTGGTGCCGTCCAGCGGATCGACGATCCAGCGCCGCGTCGGGTCGGTGCCCGCGATCTCGGCCTCTTCCTCGCCGAGGAAGCCGTAGTTGGGGCGCGCCTCCATCAACTCCGCCTTGATGATCTCCTGCGCGGCGCGGTCGGCGCGGCTGACGAAATCGCCCGGTCCCTTGGAGGAGACCTGCAACTGTTCCACCTCGCGGAAGTCCTTCAGCAGGCTCCGCGCCGCCTTGCGGGCGGCCTTTATCATCACGTTGAGATTGGCTGAGCCTTGCATCGGACCTGTCCTTGTCGGTGGAGATGCGCGCTATAGCCGCCACAACCCGAAGTGCCAAGGGGTCACCCCCGGCGTTGCAGCTTGGGCGGCTCCGTCCGGCACAGCTTCAGCACGTGGGACATGAACGGCTTGGCGGTGTCCTCGGACCGGCTGGCCCCGTAAAGCCGCCGCGTGATGCCCTTGGCGGTCAGGGATTTGGTCACGATCGACTGGCTGGCGCCCACGTCGCGCACCACCCAGTCCGGCAGCACCGCCACCCCGCGGCCCGACGCGACAAGCAGCAGGATCACCGCCGACAGCTCCACCTGCCGGATCGCGCGTGGCTCCACGCCCGCCGGGAACAGCAACTGGCTGAACACGTCAAGCCGCGACCGCTCCACCGGGTAGGTGATCAGCGTCTGGTCGGCGAAATCCGCGGCCTCGATGCAGGGCCTGGCGGCCAGCGGATGATCGGCGGCGCACACGAAGACCGGTTCGTAATCGAACAACGGCGTGAATTCGACACCGTCCAGATCCTCCGGATCGCTGGACACCACAAGGTCCACATCCTGCCGCAACAACGCGGGCAAGGCCTCGAACTGCAGGCCGGGGCGGATATCCACGTCCACATCCGCCCATGTCTTGCGGAACGCCTCCAGCACCGGCAGCAGCCAGTCGAAACAGGCATGGCATTCGATGGCGATGTGCAGGCGGCCCGCCTTGCCCGCGCGCAGGCCGCTAAAATCCTCCTCCAGCGCCGCGACGCGCGGCAAGACTTCCTCCGCCAGCCGCAGCAGCTTCATGCCGGCGGGCGACAGGCGCATCGGCTTGGACCGGCGGATGAACAACTCCACCCCGGCCTGATCCTCAAGCCCCTTGATCTGGTGGCTCAGCGCGCTCTGGGTGATGTGCAGCCGTTCGGCGGCGCGCGCCAACCCGCCCTCCTCGTGGATCGCCTTGACGGTGCGCAGGTGGCGAAACTCGATATGCATGCGAACCTCATAGTCTTGATGAAAGTTATGAATTTGTTGCCAATAGCTATCCATGCGACATCCTGTGGCAACAGATCAAGGATCAGATGTCATGCGCACGCCGAATGTTTCGTTCGAATTCTTCCCGCCCAAGAACCTCGAAGGCTCCTTCAAGCTCTGGGAAACCCTTGGCGTGCTGGCACCGCTCGGGCCGGAGTTCGTGTCCGTGACCTATGGCGCAGGCGGCACGACGCGGCAACTGACCCATGACGCGGTGACCGCGATCCAGTCCAATTTCGGCGTCCCCGTCGCGGCGCACCTGACCTGCGTGGACGCGACACGGGACGATACGCTCGAGATCGCGGCGCAATACGCGGCGGTGGGCATCACCCGGATCGTGGCCCTGCGCGGCGATGCGCCCAAGGGGGCGAAGGGTTTCCGCGCCCATCCCGAAGGCTTCGCGTCCTCGGTCGAACTGATCGCGGCGCTGGCCGCGATGGGCACGTTCGAGATCCGCGTGGGCGCCTACCCGGACCTGCACCCCGACGCCGCGTCGATGCAGGCCTCGGTCGCGTATCTCAAGCGCAAGCTGGACGCCGGCGCGACCTCGGCCATCACGCAATTCTTCTTCGAGGCCGAAACCTTCTTCCGCTTCCGCGACGCCTGCGCCGCGGCGGGCATCACCGCGCCGATCGTGCCGGGCATCCTGCCGATCGAGAACTGGACCCGCGCGCGCCGCTTCGCCGCCGCTTGCGGCACCGTGATCCCCGCCTGGCTGGACGCGGCCTTCGCCGCCGCCGCGCGCGACGGGCGCGAGGATCTGCTGTCGACCGCGATCTGCACCGAGTTGTGCAGCGACCTGATCGAGGGCGGCGTCGAGGATCTGCATTTCTATACCCTCAACCGCCCCGAGTTGACCCGCGATGTCTGCGCCGCGCTGGGTGTGACGCACAAGGTGGCGTTGTCCCGCGTGGCATGAGGCGCGGGGGGCCAGCCCCCCGTCCTTCGGACTCCCCCCGGAGGTTTTTTGGCCAAGATGAATGGGGCGCGGCCTTGCCTTTTCCTCCCCTCCGTGGCGCAGTCTGCCGGGCAAGAGGAGACCGCCATGCCGACCCCGTTCTTCGCGACCGCCCCCGATGGCCTCGCCACGCCCGAGCAACTCCTGTCGATGTCCGGGCTGGAGTTCATGCGCGGCATCCTGGACGGAACGCTGCCCCATCCGCCGATCGCGGCAACGCTCGGCTACCGGCTCGCGCTGGTGGAGGACGGGCGCGTGGTGTTTCGCGGCGCACCGGATTTCGGCGCGATGAACCCGATGGGAACCGTCCATGGCGGCTGGTATGGCACCCTGCTCGACAGCGCCATGGCCTGCGCCGTGATGACGAAGGTGCCGCGCGGCAGCGTCTATACCACGCTCGAATACAAGGTGAACATCACCCGCGCGATCCCCGAGGGCTGCGAAATCGTGGCCGAGGGGACGGTCTCCCATGCCGGGCGCAGCACCGGCGTGGCGGAGGGCACGATCCGCGACGCCGCGACCGGACGGCTCCATGCCACGGGGTCCACCACCTGCATCATCATCGCCGCCACTTGACCCCATCAGCATCGTTGAATTGACTGAGGGCGCGCGCCGGTGCACACCGGCGGCTTCCCTGTTCCACGGAGAAACGCCCATGATCTCGCCGGTCCTGCCCAGTTATTCCCGCGCAAACCTGTCCTTCGTCAAAGGCGAAGGCGCGTGGCTGATCGAGGCGGACGGGCGACGCTTCCTCGACTTCGCCTCGGGCATCGCTGTGATGTCGCTTGGCCATGGGCATCCGGCGGTGCTGGGCGCGCTCATCGACCAGGCCAACGCGCTCTGGCACACGTCCAACCTCTACGTGGTGCCGCAGCAACAGGCGCTGGCCGAGCGGCTGGTGGAGCATACCTTCGCCGACACCGTCTTCGTCTGCAATTCCGGCACCGAGGCGGCCGAGCTTGCCATCAAGATGGCCCGCAAGTACCGCACGGAAACCGGCGCGCCCGAACGGATGACGATCCTGACCTTCGAGGGCGCGTTCCATGGCCGCTCCACCGGCGCCATTTCCGCCGCCGGGTCCGAGAAGCTGACCAAGGGCTTCGGCCCGCTCCTGCCCGGCTTCCGCCAGCTTCCCTTCGGCGATCACGACGCCCTGCGCGCGGCGGCGGCCGAGCCGGATGTGGGCGCCATCATGGTGGAGCCGATCCAGGGCGAAGGCGGCATCCGCCCCCTGCCCGACGTCTGCCTGAAGGGCCTGCGCGATCTGTGCGACGAAAACGGCCTGCTGCTGATTCTCGACGAGATCCAGTGCGGCATGGGCCGCACCGGCAAGCTGTTCGCCCATGAATGGTCCGGCATCACCCCGGACATCATGCTTGTCGCCAAGGGCATCGGCGGCGGCTTCCCCCTCGGCGCGCTGCTCGCGACCGAAGAGGCCGCGTGCGGCATGACGGCGGGCACCCATGGCTCCACCTATGGCGGCAACCCGCTGGGCTGCGCCGTGGGCGTGGCGGTGATGGACGTGATCACCGGCGACGGCTTCCTCGACGCGGTGAACCGCAAAGCGGGCTTCCTGCGCCAGACGCTCGAAGGGCTGGTGGCGTCCCACCCCGACATCTTCGACAGCGTGCGCGGCCAGGGCCTGATCCTTGGCCTCAAATGCAAGATCCCGCCCGCCGACATCGTCGCCGCAGGATACGCGCAGGCGGTCCTGACCGTGCCGGCCGCCGACAGCACCCTGCGCATCCTGCCCGCGCTCACCATCACCGAGGAGGAGATCGCGGAGGGTATCGCCCGCCTCGACGCCGCCGCCACCGCGCTCGAAAACAAGTCGGCCGCCGAATAACCCCGTCACCTTTCCGGAAATACTCCGGGGAGCGCGAGGGGCCGGCCCCTCGCTTCCCCGCCCACCACAAGCGACACAACATGCCCAATTTCCTCGACCTCCACACCACCGACCCCGCCGCCCTGCGCGACATCCTCGCCCAGGCGGGTGCGATGAAGACCGCGCGCGGCGACAGGCCCAAGGGCACGCCCGACGACGACCTGCCGCTCGATGGCCGCATCGTCGCGCTGATCTTCGAAAAGCCCTCCACCCGCACCCGCGTCAGCTTCGATGTCGGCGTGCGCCAGATGGGCGGCACCTCGCTGGTGCTTTCGGGCGCCGAGATGCAGTTGGGCCATGGCGAAACCATCGCCGACACGGCCCGCGTCCTGTCGCGCTATGTCGATCTCATCATGATCCGCACCTTCGGCGAGGATATCCTGCACGAAATGGCAGAACACGCCTCCGTGCCGGTCATCAACGGGCTGACCGACGCCTCCCATCCCTGCCAGATCATGGCCGATGTCATGACCTTCGAGGAACATCGCGGCCCCATCGCGGGCAAGCGCGTGGCCTGGATGGGCGATGGCAACAACGTGGCGCAAAGCTTCCTGCATGCGGCGGCCTCGTTCGGGTTCGATTTCACCTTCTCCGGCCCGGCGCAGCTCGATCCGCGCGACGATCTGGTCGGTGCGGTGCGCCGCGCGGGCCGCGACGTGCGGATCGAACGCGACCCGGCGCGCGCCGTGGCCGATGCCGACTTGATCGTGACCGATACCTGGGTCTCCATGGGCGACGCGGAATCCTCGCGCCAGCGGCGCCACAACCTGCTGCGCCCCTACCAGGTGAACGAGGCGCTGATCGACGCCGCGCCCGACCATGCGCTGGTCATGCATTGCCTGCCCGCCCATCGCGGCGAGGAAATCACCGATGCCGTCCTCGACGGCCCCCGCTCCGTCGTGTTCGACGAGGCCGAGAACCGGCTGCACGCGCAAAAGGCGATCCTGCGCTGGTGTCTGGGTGTTTAGGGCGCTTGTCCTAGCGGCTCTGCTCCCGGGCGAAGCGGCGGGGGCCCAGACCCTAAATATCGACGGCCCTGCCGGGCCGCTGGCCGGCACCCTCGCGCGGTCCACGGGCGCGCAGGCTGCCCTTCTCCTGCCCGGCTCCGGTCCCACCGACCGCGATGGCAACCAGCCCGCCGCGGGCCTGCACACCGATGCCTATCGCCTGCTGGCCGAGGCGCTGGCGGCCCGGGGCCTGTCCGTCCTGCGCATCGACAAGCGCGGCCTCGGCGACAGCGGCGGCGATGGCAATGCCGTCAGCCTGGCCGGGTATCGCGCCGACACTGCCGCCTGGGCCGCCGCGCTCCGGGCCGAAACCGGGGCCGATTGCGTCTGGCTGATCGGGCATTCCGAGGGCGGCCTCATCGCGCTTTTTTCCGCCGACCTGCCCGGCATCTGCGGCCTCGTGCTGCTTGCCGCGCCGGGCCGCGCGCTTGGTCCGATCCTCGTGCAGCAGATCGCGGACCATCCCCTCCACGGCCTCCACGCACCGGCCGTCGCGCGCGTGGTGGCGGATATCTCGGTCGGTCTCGCGCCGGACCTGTCCGACCTGCCCGAGGCCTTGGCGGCGATCTTCCGCCCCGAAACCCTCGGCTACCTGACCGAGCTGATCGCCACCGATCCGGCCGAACTGGCACGCGGGATCGGTCTTCCGATCCTCGCCGTCACCGGCGACACCGACGCGCAGATCCCGGCGGAGGCGGCACAGGCGCTTGTGGCCGCCAATCCGGCGATCCGGTCCGTGACCCTGCCCGGCATGACCCACATGCTCAAGCAGGTTGCGCCCGGCGATTTCGCCGCCGGCGCACGCAGCTACACCGACCCGGCGATGCCGTTGCATGGCGACCTCGTGCCTGCCATCGCGTCCTTCATACTCGGGGACTGACAATGCGCAGTCCCGCCCAGTTTCCGGCACCCGCGCCGGTGCCCCCCCTCGCCGCGCCCGCACCGGCCCTGGCGGTGGCCTTCATGCTGACCGCCACCGCCTTCCTCGCCGCCACCACCCTGCTGGCCAAGGCGCTTGGCACCGACGCGCTCGGCCCGCCGCTCAATCCGCTGCAGGTCAGCCACGGGCGGTTTCTGTTCGCGTGGCTCGCCATCGCCGCCACAATGGCCGTGCTGCGCCCACGCCTGACCGCGCCCCATTGGCCGCTGCATGTCGCGCGCACCGCTTGCGGCTTCACCGGCGTCACGCTCATGTTCGCCGCCGCCGCCGCGATGCCGCTGGCCGATGCGACGGCGATCAGCTTCCTCAATCCCGTCTTCGGCATGATCCTCGCCATTCCGCTGCTGGGCGAGACGGTGGGCAAATGGCGCTGGCTGGCCGCCGCCATCGCGCTGGGCGGGGCGCTGATCCTGATCCGTCCCGGCGGCCACGGTGCCGATGTGATACAGGCGGGAGCGTTCCTTGCCCTCGGGGCCGCGTTCGCGCTGGGGCTGGAGCTGATCTTCATCAAGCGCCTCGCCGGGCGCGAACGCCCCCTGCAGATCCTGTTCGTCAACAACACCATCGGGCTGGGCATCGCAAGCCTCGCCGTCCTCGCCGTCTGGCAGCCGCCCGCGCCCGCGCAATGGGCGGCGCTGGCGGGCCTCGGGCTGGCCATGGCGACCGCCCAGATCTGTTTCGTGAACGCCATGGCGCGGGCGGATGCCAGCTTCGTGACGCCGTTCTCCTACCTCACGCTG
>Ga0100398_1000735_pt1 | contig 29176 bp, 27 predicted proteins | sample CryGeymeta201522_FD_81568 | JGI IMG/M metagenome (GOLD analysis project Ga0100398, IMG submission 81568) | Groundwater microbial communities from Crystal Geyser aquifers in Utah, USA - Crystal Geyser metaG 2015-22 | ecosystem: Environmental > Aquatic > Deep subsurface > Groundwater | place: USA...
CGAAACTGCTGGGCCAGAGGCTCATGGCACCGGACTTCGACCGTCAGGTCGCGGAACTCCAGGTCCGGATCGCCGTGCTGAACGGCTACACCGCGCTCGGCATACCCGTCACAGAGCCCGTGGGATGAGTCCGTCCGGGGAAAGGGGAACCTCGGCATTCTGAACCAGACCGTCCGGGAGAAGTTCACCTGCCGGGCTTGCGAGAAGATCAGCCAGCCGCCAGCTCCATTCCACACCATTCCGCGTGGCTGGGCGGGGCCGCAACTGATCGCGATGGTGGCCTTCGACAAATACGGGCAGCATCAGCCGCTGAACCGCCAATCCGAGCGCATTGCGCGCGAAGGCATTGATCTCAGCCTGTCCACTCTGGCTGATCTGATCGGCCATGCCTGCGTGGCGCTGGCCCCGATCCACGAATTGATCGAGCGCCATGTGCTGACCGCGGCGCGCCTGCACGGCGATGACACGACGGTGCCGCTATTGGCGCGTGGCGGCACCAAAACTGCGCGGCTCTGGACCTATGTGCGCGATGATCAGCCTTGGGGCGGCAGTGCGCCACCTGCCGCCCTGTTCAAGTTCTCGCGCGATCGACAGATGATCCACCCCAACAAGCATCTCGCAGGCTGGCAGGGTGTTTTGCAGGCCGATGCCTATAGCGGCTATAACGACCTGTATCTGGCTGACCGCAGCCCCGGGCCTGCACGCAGCGCACTCTACTGGAGCCACGCACGGCGCAAATTCTTTGAGCTGGTCGATATCGCGGGGAATGTGCGCATGAACAAGCCCGTGCATGACATCTCGCCCGTCGCTCTGGAAGCCGTGAAACGGATCGACGCGATCTTCGATATCGAGCGTGACATCAACAGTATGGGTGCGGCTGCTCGCTTTGCCGTGCGCGCGCAAGAGATCAGCCCGCAGCGACCTGACTTCTTCGCACGCAGCGACCAGATCAGCCTCGGTCTCCTCGGTCTCGGGCGTGACAGGCAACGAGCCCGTGTTCACGGCCTTGGCCAGTTGGTTCAGGTTCGAGGATAGGCGCGATCCGCCCAATGCCCCCAGAACGCGGCCCAAGGCTTCCGCATCCTTGATCGGGCTGTTTCCTGGCTTCTTGCGCGGCGTCGCATCGTCACCGAACAAACGCTCCCGAATATGGGCGGCAAGGGACACACGCCCGCGATCCGCATCAAGCCGTGCGCGTTCTTCGAAAGTCAAACGGATCGAAAACGGCGGCGGATACTTTGGAGCTTGCGCCTCAGCTTTGGCGGCGCAGGCCGCTATATCATTGTAGTTATGGTCTAAAGTGCTCATCGTCGCACCTAGGACCTTTGCGGTCTAGTTGTGCGAGATGGCGTTCCCACTCCTCAAGGGCTTCGAACAACATGTTCGAACTGTCTCCGCTGAGGTGCGCCACCCCCCTCGCGCGGGCAATATGATCACGGAATTTGTTGTTCCGTTGCCCTATACTTCTATCCACCAATCGCGTAGGCGCAGGGCCCTGCAGCCAGGGGCCGAAATGAATCATCCCGGTAACCCCTCTTTTCGTGACAGTTGGACAAGACGTGAAACAGGCACTTCAGAACGCACTCGACGCTCAGGGTTATGCGACCTTGACCGATGTGCAGCGCGCTGTGACCGACCCGGACCTGGTTGGTAAAGACCTTCTTGTTTCGGCGCAGACCGGTTCGGGCAAAACACTGGGCTTCGGCCTTGCCATCGCGCCAGGCCTGTTCGGCGACGCGGAGGCGTTCGATACTGCTGCGGAACCCCTTGCGCTGGTGATCGCGCCGACGCGCGAATTGGCGATGCAGGTCAAGCGCGAACTGACGTGGCTGTTCGCACATGCCGATGCGGTTCTCGCTTCGACAGTCGGCGGAATGGATATGCGCGACGAGAAGCGCGCCTTGGCACGGGGTGCGCATATCGTCGTGGCAACCCCGGGGCGCCTGCGCGACCATATCATGCGCGGCTCGATCGACCTCAGTGCCTTGCGCGCCGTGGTGCTGGACGAGGCGGACGAGATGCTGGACCTCGGCTTCCGCGAAGACCTCGAATTCATCCTCGATCAGGCCCCGGCGGACCGCCAGACGCTTATGTTCTCGGCCACCGTACCTGCGGCCATCGCCAAGCTGGCGCAGAATTACCAGCGCGACGCGGTGCGGATCGCAGCCACCAGCACCACGAAACAGCATGCGGATATCGAGTATCGCGCGCTTGCCGTCTCGGCCCGTGATGGAGAGAATGCGATCATCAACGTGTTGCGCTTCTATGAGGCGCCAAATGCCATCGTTTTCTGCAATACCCGCGCCATGGTGAATCGCCTGACGACACGCTTGTCGAACCGGGGCTTCTCGGTGGTGGCGCTGTCAGGCGAGTTATCGCAAAGCGAACGGACCCATGCGCTGCAAGCCATGCGGGACGGGCGGGCGCGGGTCTGCGTGGCGACCGATGTGGCCGCACGCGGCATCGACCTGCCCAATCTGGAGCTGGTGATCCATGCCGAACTGCCCACCAATCAGGACACGCTGCTGCACAGGTCGGGTCGCACAGGTCGCGCCGGGCGCAAGGGTGTCAGCGCGCTGATCGTGCCGCCCGCCGCGCGCAAGAAGGCTGAACGCCTGCTCGGATGGGCCAAGGTCACGGCAGTCTGGGCCGAGGCCCCGTCCGCCGAGAACGTGACGGAGCGTGACGACGCGCGGATGCTGGAAAGCTCCGATTGGGCGGAAGGTATCGAGGAAACCCACCGCAACATCGTGGACCGCCTGATCGTTCAATATAGTCCCGAGCAATTGGCGGCGGCTTATGTTCGCCTTTACCGCGAGCGGCGGTCGCCACCCGAAGATTTGTCCGATGTCTCGGCAGCACAGCCTAAACCGCGTGAAGCCTTTGGCCCCAGCACATGGTTCTCGCTTGCCGGTGGGCAGACCGTGGGGGCAGAACCGCGCCGTCTGCTGCCGATGCTCTGCAAATTCGGCAACCTCTCGCGCGAGGACATCGGCGCGATCCGTGTTCAGCCGGACTTTTCGCTGATCGAGATCCGGGATGAGGCGTTGGCCGGATTCCTCGCCTCGGTCGGACCAGCAATGGTGCTGGAGGACGGAGCGGCGCTGACGCGGCTCTCTGGCGCGCCAAACCTGGAGCGCGCGCCGCGCGCGGACAAGCCATCCGGCCCGCGCGCCCCAACGGCTTCGCGCCGACCGCGCCCGATGGAGCGAAGCGCAACGGCCGTAGAGCTTCCTGCCGCTGTGCCTCCGGCGCTTGCGCCACGCGCGGCCTCCGCTCCAGTGGAATGGAACGACGATCCCAAACCGCGCCGGAAGAAGCCGAAGCCGACGCACAAGCCAGGCGGAAATCCGGCTGTGAACTCGGCGGGCAAGGGCGGGTTGAAGCGCCCCGATGCATCCGCAGACGGTCCAAGGGCGGAGGAATGGAAACCTCGCAAGCCATGGGTGAAGCCGAAGGCCGTGGATGGCGCAGACAGCGGCCCCCGTGGTCCGAAGCCACCGCATGGCAAACCGTCGAGCAAGAAGAACCGGGCGCGACAGGCAGCGAAGACCGAAAGCCAGGTCGCTGCTGGCGGACCGAAGCCCCGAAAGCCGCGCACCAAGAAGGCAAAGCCACCGCGTTCGGCGTCCTGAAAGCGCACGCTTGCTCCGGCTACCGGGCGAGGCTTTCTGCGATCTGGTCTGAAAGCACCCCGAGGGCCCGCCCCATCGCTTCAGCGACCCGCTGCGGTTCTACCCCTGTCAGGGGCTGGCGAATATCGAACCGGCGCAGATATTCCTGCGCGCCACCTGAGGGCGACAGGATCGCGAACTGACCGCCCAACTCCATCTCGCCCGAGGCGCGCGCCACCATGCGGTCGATCGTAACCTGAACCCTGCGATCCGGACTGTCGAACAGCGGCCACGGCTCGGGCGCGGCAGTCGCCGTCGTGCCAAGATCCAGCTGCCGCGCCAGCGCATGTGTGATGCCCAGCTGCGGATCATCGGCCCAGAGCGCGCCCCCAAGCGGGCGCAGTGCGCCATCGGCCTCTTGCACCAGGATGTCGGCCTGTGCGGCATAGGCAGGTAAAACCACATCAAGGACTTCGATGGAGCGCGGATAAACAGGCACGACCGAAGCCAAGGGAGGTGTAGAGACCAGGAACAGGTCATCGCTGCCACAAGCGCTCATCGTCAGGGCCAGAAGGACTATGGCGATACGATTCTTCATAAGTCTCAGCGTCCCGTCAGCAGCGAGTTGGGATTGCGTTCAATTGCCCGCGCAAGTCGTGCGATGGCACGGGCGGCAGCGGTGATATCTTGCAGCACAGACCTCGTGTCTCCCATGAAATCTGAGCGAGGGCCATAGCTGGCCAGCAATCCGTTGACCTGTTCCAGAACGGTTTCGGTGCGCTCGACAAGTGCCGGAAGCGCCTGTGCCGCGGCATTGGCCGAATTGGCTGCAGCTTCGGCCGAGGTCAGGGTTGAATTCAGGCTGCCCACGACATCGGCCTCGGACAGAGCAGTCATCAGGGCTTCCAGCTCGGTCAGCGCCGATGCGAGGTTGCCGGGCACTTCCGTCATCCCCTCGGCGGTCAGGAAGGCGTCCGCACCTGCCAGCACGGAATTGGCCGATGCGATCAGGGCGTCCACTTCCAAGGCCGCGGCGGTTTCCGACAGGGTCATCAGGTTTTCCATGATTGTCGGCAACTGGGCCGACGCGGTGTTCAGCGGCTCCATGATCGTGCTGGCCGTCTCCACCACGCCATTGGCGCTGGTAATAACTTGATCGGCGCTGACAAGAACGGCATCGGTGCTGGTGAGGATGGCATTGAATGCCTCGGACAGTTCGCTTGCTCGCAGCTCCGCCGCGATCGCTCGCAGGTCGGCGACGGCGGCCAGGGCCTGCACGGGGATGGCCTGCGCAGTTTCGCCCCCGATCAGATTGCGCGCATCTTGCAACAGGCCGACGGCTTCCTCCGGGACACCCCGCAAAGCTGGATCGCCTGCAAGTCCTTCGACGCTGGCCAACGTATCGATGGTCTGGTTCATCAGCGCCTCGAAGGGCAGGGCGGAGAGCCGTTCCAGCAATCCTTCTGCGGTCGCGTTGAGCGAGCTTGGAGGTGTCGGCACCCATGGCATGATCGGTACGTCCGAAGATGTCCTGTCCAGCATGGCGCGTCCACTGGTGTAGTCGAACGCAAACTCGATCAGCGTCTCGGAAGAAATCAGCCCGGACGAGGTCAGTCGCGCTCGCAATCCGTCTGCAATCTGCTCGTCAAGATAGTCATAGACATCCTCGGCGGTCGCGCCGGTTTCAAGACCCATCAACTTTGCATCGACCATCAGGTCGGCCACCATGCGCCGGACGGAAGCACCGTTGGGCGTGTCGAAGGACAGTACCGAAACGCCGGTCACCTCGCCGATGATTTCTCCGTCCATGACAACTGAAGTTCCCACGACAAGACCCCGTACCCGCCGGTTGAACTGGATCGACAGCGGGATGTCACCAACCGGGGGGCGTTGGAATGCGCTGGCAAGTGCAAGCTCTTCGCTGGTGTATACCTCAAAGGTTGCATCTACGTCGACCGGACCTGCGCCGTCATAGACATCGTCAAACTCGATCCCCCCGGTGACCAAGGAGGCAAGACTTTCCACGTTCAACGACAGTCCTTCAGTGCCGAGGTTGATCGAGAAGCCCGACGTGTCCCAAAAGCGGGTCGCGGCATTGATCCGCTGGTCGTGGGGCGCTTGGATGAAGACTTCAACCGTCACGGTCCGGCCATCTTCGGACAAGACCGGATCTTGCAGGCGCCCGACCTCGATGCCACGGTAAATGACCGGCGCGCCGCCGGACAATTGCATGCCGTCCGGCACCGTCAGGGTCAGGACGCGGCCTTGTTCGCCCGGTAGCACGAACAAGGCACTGGACAGCCCGTCGAACGTGCGCCGTTCGGTCCCGGCCTCGTTGTTCCAGACTCCTTCGATGTAGACGCCCGAGACCACGGTCGAAAGGCCGCTGACGCCACGCGCCGAAATTTCGGGGCGCACTACCCAGAAGCGGGCGTCTTCATCCAGGTAAGGCAAGACTGCATTATCGATCCGCGCGTCAACGATGACAGTCTGCAGATCCTCGCTGAAGCGGACATCCTCCACAGTGCCGATCACCACGTCGCGATACCGCACGGTGGTTTCCCCGGCCGTCACACCTGCTGCACTTTCGAACCGGATCTCTATCAGCGTGCCACGATCGGAATACGCCTGCCACGCGATCCCGAGCGCTACGACCAGCGCCAGGACCGGCACCAGCCAGACCACCGAAAGATTCCGCCAGAACGAGCGGTTCGGTGGCTCGACATCGGGGAATGGGGGAAGTTGGTCGGTCATGGATCAGGTTGTGTCCGTCAGGCGCCAGATGGCTTTGGGATCGAAGCTCTGCGCGGAAAGCATGGTGAATGCAACAGAGAGAGAGAAGCTGATCGCGGCTATGCCCGGGTTGATGGTGGCCGCGAAGTCAAGTTGGACAAGTGCGGCGAGGATGGCCACAACGAAGACGTCGATCATTGACCAACGGCCAATGAATTCAACCACTTCATAGAGCTTGTGCCGTTCGTGGGCATGTCCGCGCTTCCGTTGCTGGATTCCGATGGCGAGGTAGGAGATAGCCACGAACTTGGCGATCGGAATTGCGATGCTGGCGACGAACACAATCGCGGCAACAAGGTACGAGCCGTGATGGATCAACTCGACGACCCCTTCCAGAATCGTGCTCTCCGAGGTGCTGCCAAGGGTATTGGTGCGTAGCATCGGGTACAGGTTCGCCGGGATATAAGCGATGAGCCCGGCAAACAGCCAAGACCAGACATATTGCAGGCTCCGCGCACGGGCGCGGTCGAACAGAGGGCGGCCGCAACGCAGACAATTCGCAGGCACCGGCGCACGGTGCACACGGCCGCAATTCGCGCAACCGACCAGACCTGCCTCGCGGGCGGTCATGACGTGATGCGCGACCGCAGATGCGGCGGCTACTTGCTGCGTTCTTCCAAGGTTTTCCATATCGTCAATCTGCACATGAACGTGTCCTTGAGGGTTGTCACCACGACCAGCAACACGAAGGCCCAGAACGCGGGGCCGATCGTCAAGGTGGCAAGGCCCGCAACCTTGATCAGCGCCACAGCGACGCCGACGATGAAGATCTCTGCCATCGACCAGGGCTTGAGGGCCTCCGCGAGGCGAAACACGGGGACCGCGTCGCGTGCGGGACGCGAGCCGAACGCCATGGGGGCCAGAACGTAGATCAGTGCCAGGAAGCGCGCCAGCGGCAGCAAGATGATCAGGGCGCCGACCGCCAGCGCCAGACCTACGAAAGGGCCATCCGCGAAAACGAGGACGACATCCATGATGGAACTGCGTTGCGTGATCCCGGCGGCCGTAAGTTCCAGGAATGGAAAGAAGATCGCTGCCATCATCAGAACCATGGAGGTGGCGGCCAGCATCACGATCCGGGTCATCGCGCCCCTGCGTGGCGCCGACAAGGTGGTGTGGCACCGCACGCAACGTGCCCGCGCGCCATCAGGCAAGTCGGTCAGCCGGTGCAAGGCATCGCAGGTTGGGCAGGCGACCATGTCCTCATCGCGTAGACGAGGCTGCGGCTTCGTCCGGTTGGTGGCGTCGGATGTCGGATCGATGGGGACCCCTGTCATGCTACCAGTTCCTGCGGTCTTGCGGGTCGACTGACAGGCCGATTTGCCGCCCGGGCGCAAGCCGGGTCCGGGCGGCGTCCGCCCGCGAACCGTGAATATCGCGTCCTCGGCGGTCAGGCACAAGGGGGAGGGATATCGTGACATAAGGGCCTTGCCCGCCGCCCCGCGTTTTGGCAGGGGTGAGAGCATGCGCTTGATCGACACATCCCACCCGTTCTTCCGCCCCGCCTGGCGCCGCTACCTCCTGGTGGCCGCGCCCTTTGCCTGGGCCACGGTGGAGTGGTACTCCGGGAATGAAATTTGGGGCTATGTCTTTGCTGGTATTGGCGGATTTCTGGCGTGGAACCTCATCGTCGCGTGGACGCCGGATGCCTGACGAACCTTAGGGCACCAGCGCAATGGGTTGCCCTGTCTGACACGAGACCGTGGCTGCATCCGCAAGGATCTGGGCCTGAAGTCCGTCATGAATCGACGGCGTCGGCCGAGTTCCGCTCGAAACAGCCTCGATGAAAGCGCGCATCTCGGCCGCGTAGGCCGCCCCGTAGCGTTCAAGGAAGAAATTCAGCGTCGGCGCGCGGCGGAAGCCTTCGGCTGTGGCAAGCTCCACCGAGGTTTCGAGGATGTTTTCCGCCCGCAACATGCCGTTTGCACCGTGGACCTCGATCCGCTGATCATAGCCGTAGGACGCCCTGCGCGAATTGGTGATCTGGCAGATCCGCCCCGACGCGGTGGTCAGCGTCACGGCGGCAGTGTCCACGTCGCCCGCAGCCCCGATTGCCGGATCGACAAGGCTGGAGCCGACTGCGTACAGCATGGTGAATTCCTCGCCCATCAAAAACCGAGCCATATCGAAATCATGGATCATCATGTCCCGGAACAGCCCACCCGACGTCGCGATATAGCTGACCGGTGGCGGCGCCGGATCGCGGGAGGTGATTTGAATCAGTTCCACCGCGCCGATCTGTCCTTCGCGAAGCCGCGCTTGCAAGGCGGCAAAGTTCGGATCGAAGCGCCGGTTGAACGCGGTAAAGAAGAGTGTGTCTCCGATCTCGTCGATCAAGATGCGAATATTGTCCACGGACATATCCACCGGTTTCTCACAGAAGATCGCTTTGGAACCCTTTGCCGCCGCGCGGATCTGCCCGAAATGCACGGTTGTCGGGGTGCCGATGATGACGGCGTCGATATCGCTGGCGGAAAGGATGGCGTTGCTGCTTCGGACCTCTGCCCCGATCCGTGCGGCCAGCGATTCCGCGGCGGCAGGCACTGCATCTGCCACGGCCACGATGCATGCATTGGCAAGGGTTCTGACCGTCTTGGCATGAACCTGCCCGATACGACCACAGCCGAGCAGTCCGATACGGATCATTGGGGCAAGGCCTTTCCGGATGCGCCCAGTCCGCGTATCACCGCACGGGCGGCGGCGACGATTGGGTCGTGAGTTTCGCGCAGGATCTGCACACGGTCGAAGCGGTCGGGATCGGCGATAACGGCACTGCGCAGGGCGGAGCCGAAGGCCATCCGGAGCTCGGTCCCGATGTTGAATTTAGAAATGCGCGAGGTCGTGGCGAGGGTCAATCGCTGCGCCGCCGGAACACCGGAGCCACCATGGATCACAAGTGGCACTTTTGTCAGAGCCTCGATCGCGCGTATGCGTTGCTCGTCCAGACCACCCTCGCGATCTTGTTGCAAGTGCACATTGCCGACCGAGATGGCCAGTGCGTCAACGCCGGTCTCCTCCGCGAAACGGGCAGCTTCCGAAGGGTCGGTGCCAGCGCTCGCCTCGCCCCCGGAATAGCCGACAAACCCGATCTCGCCTTCTGCCGAGATGCCTGATCCATGGGCAAGTTCGACCACGGTGCGGGTCTCTCTGATGTTATCGGCCAGGGATTTGCGGGAGCCATCGAACATCAGCGAGGTGAAGCCCGCATCCAGCGCGGCGCGGCACTCATCCATCGTGTAGCCGTGGTCCAGATGCGCCACGACGGGCACGCTGACGCTCTCGGCGAGGTGTCGGAACATGGCGCCCAGAACCGGCAGCGGCGTGTGATCGCGACACGATGGACCCGCCTGCAGGATCACGGGCGCACGCTCGATCTCTGCGGCCATGGCGAAGGCGCGCATGTCTTCCCAGCCCAAACACACCAGCCCTGCCACCGCATAGCCATCGCGCATAGCGGGTTGCAGGACTTCTGATAGCGTCACAAGCGTCATTTGAACTTCGCCACCATATCCATGATGCCGGGTATCGTATGCAGTTGCGCGGCATGAGTCGGCTGAAAAAACTGCTTCAGGCTGCGCTGGGTCATGCCACCGAGAATTGTGAAATAGTACATTTCATACCCAGGCAGGGCGCAGCAGGGATGGTAGCCCCTGTCGATCAGCACCGTGGAGCCGTTCACGATGTGATAGGCGTCGCCGGGCTCGTTGTCGACCCGCTGAAGCATTTGCAAGCCTGATCCATAATCTGGCTTGAAGCGAAAATTATAGCATTCATCGTGACGCGTCTCATCCGGCAGCCGATCTGTGTCGTGTTTGTGCGAAGGAAAGCCAGACCAGCCGCCGGCGCCGACCGTAAACAGCTCACTGACCAGCAGGCGCCCAACACGGTCATGATGCGCTGCGCCAAGTATGTGTTTGATCTTGCGATGCGTCTTTGTGTCGTCCGAACCGTATTGCACGAGGTCCAGATCGCCGCTTCGCACCGCGAAAGGGGTCAACGTTTCGCCATACTTCGCGCCCGCGATGAAGGTTTCCGTATCGGTCCGGGCCGTGATCCGTGCACCCGTATCAGTCGGAACATAGACGCCCTCCGGCTCTCCGTCCCAAACATCGGAACCTCGGTTCCCGATTTCGGTGAAGCTCTGCCCGGCGACCTCGACCGTAACCGTTCCGGTCGCGGGGACAATGCAAGTTTCATACCCGTCCACGCGATAATCGAACATTTCCCCGGATTTCAGTTTTACGATATTGAAATAGACCAATGGGACATGGGCATCTTCTAAATCCACGATGGCCTTGTTGCGATTGTCGAACGGGGGAATGTGCATGGCGTCCTCTCAGGCCGTCGTCGGGCCGGCATGGTGTTTCAGAAATCTGTCGAGGTCGGCACGGGTTGGCATGGCTGGCGCACACCCGACGCGGGCCACCACCATCGCGGCAGCAGCGGAACCTTGCAGGACGGCGTCCTGTACGGCCAGTCCAGCCGCCAACCCGGTGACGAACCCGCCCATGAAACTGTCGCCCGCACCGGTAGGCTTGAGCGCGTCGGTCCGGTAGATGCCGGTCCTGATCTCGCCTTCTGGCGTTATCGTGACAGCACCCGCTTCGCCCATCTTGTAGACCGCGATTTTCGCGCCGTTTGCAACCAGATCACGTGCCTTATCAAGACCTTGGGCGTAATCTCCGGCCATGAACCCGAACTCGACATCATTGCCGACGACCACGTCGCACAGCTCACCCGCACGGGAATAAACCTCTGACGCGACCTGTGCGGAAGGCCAGGAATAAGGGCGATAGTCAATGTCGAAGATCAGAGGAAGCCCGGCGGCCTTGGCCAGATCGAAGGCGCGGAAGGTGGCGCTGCGGGACGGTTCTGCCGCGAATACTGTGCCTGTCGTGATCAGCGCGTCGAAGACGCTGAAATCGACAGCTTCAACATCTTCCATTTCCATGGCGAAGTCGGCCGCCCCGTTGCGGTAGATGACCGACTGATGATCCTCCACCCGCGTTTCAACCAACGCGAGTGAATTTCGCGCTTCGCCTCCCGCAGTCCGCACATGGCGGCGGTCAATACCGTAATGGTCCAGCTGGTTGCAGGCGAAGCGCCCGACGGCGTCGTCCGAAACGCGCGTCACCAGCGCGGCCTGTCCCCCTAGTTTCGTGATCGCCACGCCTATGTTGGCGGAAGACCCGCCAAGGCAGGCGAAGAACATCGTGGCCTCTTCCGTCCGGGTGCCTGGAGGATCGGGATAGAGGTCCATTCCCGCGCGCCCGATGATGACGAAATTGCTGCCGGCCAGTCGCATCACACACCCTGTCTTTGATCTTTGCGCGCGGCCTCCCATTCCGCGTGCTTTTCGCGGACATCCGCCGAGTCCGAGACCTGTGCCGTCCCGACCTCCCACCAGGCATGGCCCTCGGTGGTCCAGCCTTCATAGGGGTCGACCTTCATAACGATCACAGTAGTCTTGTCCGCCGCTTTCGCACGCCGGAATGCGTCTCCAAGCTCTGCAGGATTGGACACGGTTTCCGTTACTGCCCCCATGGCGCGCGCATGGGCTTCGAAATCGACGATGAACGGCTCCGGTACGGTCGGGCAGTCGGAGATGAGGTTGTTGAAACTCTTCTGGCCGGTATTGTTCTGGAGCTTGTTGATTACCGCGAAGCCACCATTGTCGAGGACAAGAACGATCAGCTTCTTCCGGGTCAGCACGCTTGAATAGATGTCTGAATTCATCAAGAGGTAGCTGCCGTCTCCCACAAAAACAATCGTATCGGCCGTTGGCTCTTGTTCTGATTGTGCAATGCGTGCGCCCCATCCCCCGGCTATTTCATAGCCCATGCAGGAGAATCCGAACTCCACATCGACGGTGCCGATGTCGAGGGTCCGCCAATTCGCGGTCACTTCGGCGGGCAGGCCGCCAGCTGCCGTCACCACACGATCGCGCTTGTCGCAGAGGGCATTCACCACGCCGATGGCTTGGGCGTAGGAATTGGGCCGGTTGCCGTGCGCCACGTTGTCGGCAACATAAGCGTCCCACGCCTCCCGCTCGGATTGGGCACGCTCCGTCCAGTCTGTCGGGCCGCGATGCCGGCCGATCGCGGCACCAAGGGCCGAAAGCGTCAGCTTCGCATCCCCAACGACGGGCACGGAAAGGTGCTTGGCCGCATCGTGTCGCCCGACATTCACACCGATGATCCGGGCCGTCTTGGCGAAGGCGGTCCACGATCCGGTGGTAAAATCCTGCAACCGTGTTCCGATCGCAAGGATCACGTCGGCCTCTGCCGCGATTGCATTCGCGCTCGATGATCCGGTCACGCCTACGGGGCCGATATTCAGGGGATGATCGGCCAGCATATTCGCACGGCCCGCAATGGTTTCCACCACAGGGATGCCATGTGCTTCGGCAAATTCGGTCAATTCCCGGACCGCGCCGGAATATTGCACGCCACCGCCGGCAATGATCATCGGACGCTTGGCCCTCCGCAGTAGATCCGCGGCTTCGGCAATCTCGCCCGCATCGGGAGCCTGACGCCTGATGCGGTGGACACGATGGGCGAAAAATGCGGCAGGGTAGTCATAGGCATAGCCCTGAAGGTCCTGCGGCAGGCCCAGAAACGCCGGGCCGCAATCGGCCGGATCCAGCATCGTGGCCAATGCGGCCGGCAAGGATTGGATGATCTGGGCGGGGTGGGTGATCCGATCCCAGAACCGCGTGACGGCCTTGAAGGCATCGTTGAGGCCGAGTGTCGGATTTCCGAAATGTTCCAGTTGTTGGAGAACCGGGTCAGGCAGGCGGGTCAGGAAGGTGTCGCCGCACAGCATCAGCATCGGCAGGCGGTTGGCATGGGCAAGCGCAGACGCGGTCAGCATGTTCGCGGTGCCTGGCCCGGCGGAAGCGGTGCAGAACATGAACCGCCGCCGAAGGTGATATTTGGCATAGGCCGTGGCCGCAAATCCCATGCTCTGTTCGTTCTGCCCGCGATAAAGCGGCATCTCGTCCTGCACGGGGTATAGCGCTTCGCCAAGGCAGGGCACGTTGCCATGGCCAAAGATGCCGAAACCGCCACCGCAGATTCTTGTCTCTACCCCATCGATTTCGATGAACTGGTTCATCAGGTAGCGGACAATGGCCTGCGCGACGGTCAGCCGGATTGTGCTGTCCGCTGCGGTCCTCTGTGAAGTCATGATTGCCCCCCCGTCCGACGTCGCTTGCCGCCCCTAGATTGCATGTTGCGTAGCGTCGCGCCTCAGGATACGAATTTTGCAACCGGTTGCAACAGTCATAAGTGGGAAGGATGCAACTTGACGGAGATCGGCATCGGCCTGATTGGCGGGGGCTACATGGGCAAAGCCCACGCCGTTGCCATGGCGTCGGTGGGGGCGGTGTTCGACACTGCACTGCGCCCTAGACTTGAGATGATTGCGACCAGTTCCTCCGAATCGGCGGCGCGTTACCGGAAAGCCTTTGGATTTGCGCGTGGTTCCGGCAACTGGCGCGATGTGGTGGCCGATCCGCGGGTCGAGGCCGTGGTGATCGCCTCGCCCCAAATCACGCACCGCGCGATTGCCGAAGCCGCATTTTCCGCCGGAAAGCCTGTTTTTTGCGAGAAGCCTCTCGGCGCGTCCCTGGATGATGCCTTGGCGATGGTTGCCGCAGCAAGGCGTAGTGGTCAGCCCAACATGATCGGGTTCAACTACGCCCGGACACCCGCAACGCAATTCGTCCGGCGTCTGTTGCGGGAGGGCGCAATCGGCAAGGCCACATGGTTCCGCGGCGAGCATACGGAGGATTTTCTTGCCGATCCGAACCTCCCGGCCAATTGGCGCACCTCGGGGCGGGCCAATGGCTGCATGGGGGACTTGGCGCCGCACATGATCAATTGCGCCTTGGCCCTCATGGGCCCGATGGATGAAGTTTCAGCACGGATCGAAACGGTTCACGCCAACCGTCCGGGCGGTACCGTGGACAATGACGACCACGCCCAGATGATGGTGCGCTTTGCGGGCGGTGCCATGGGACACCTCTATTTCAGTCGCACCGCCACTGGGCGCAAGATGGGCTATGCCTATGAAATACACGGCACAAAGGGTGCCATCCGCTTCGATCAGGAGGACCAGAACGCGATCTGGCTCTACCGGGCCGAGGGGCCGGACGCGACGCGTGGCTTTGTCAGGATACTGACCGGCCCTGAGCATCCCGATTATCTTCCGTTTTGCCAGGGTCCGGGCCATGGGACGGGCTACCAGGATCAGATCATCATCGAGGCGCGGGACTTCCTGCTGGCGATCGAAACCGGCAAACCGGTCTGGCCGACCTTCCGCGACGGGCTGGACGTGGCCCGCGTGATCGACACCGCCTTCACCGCCGACCAGAGTGGCGGCTGGGTCTCCATCCCTGGGAATTGAAAGAGAAATCATGGCTATTCGCATCGGCAATGCACCTTGTTCCTGGGGCGTGGAATTCGCCAACGATCCGCGAAATCCAAGCTGGCAGTCCGTCCTGACGGATTGCGCGGCGGCGGGCTACACGGGGATCGAACTTGGGCCGGTGGGATTCATGCCGGAAGATCCGGCGATCCTTGCGGATGCCTTGGCAGCGGCGGAGCTTGAGTTGATCGGCGGCGTGGTGTTCCGCGCCTTCCACGATCCTGACGCCTGGGACGATGTGCTGGACGGAGCGGTGCGGACCTGCAAGGCGCTTACCGCGCATGGGGCGCAACACCTTGTCTTGATTGACTCAATCTCGCCCCGCAGGGCGCCGACCGCCGGTCGGGCGGAGGTGGCCGAGCAGATGGACGCGGCGGAATGGGCGGCATTTCGGGACCGGATCGCCCATGTGGCGAAGATGGGCACGGAAGAATATGGCCTGACGGTCGGCATCCACGCCCACGCGGCGGGGTTCATGGATTTCGAGCCGGAGCTGGAGCGGTTGCTGGACGAGGTTTCGGATACGATCCTGAAAATCTGCTTCGACACCGGCCACCATTCCTACGCGGGTTTTGATCCGACGGCCTTCATGCGTCGCCACATGGACCGAATTTCGTACATGCATTTCAAGGATATAGATCCTGTTGTTAAAGCAGGTGCAATCGCGAACGGGACCGGATTCTACGACGCCTGCGGGCAAGGCATCTTCTGCAACCTGGGCCAGGGGGACGTCGATTTCCCCGCCGTGCGGCAGATCCTGCTGGAGAAGGGCTTCGAAGGCTGGTGCACGGTGGAACAGGACTGCGATCCGACGCTGGATGTCCACCCCATCGAGGATGCACGGGCGAACCGGGAATATTTGCAAAGCATAGGTTTCTGAAGGGGTTACGCGATGAAGTTGAGATGGGGGATGATCGGGGGCGGTGAAGGGTCCCAGATCGGACCGGCGCACCGCCTTGGGGCGCAGGCGGATGGGAACTTCACCCTGGCGGCCGGTGCCTTGGACCATGACGCGGCCAAGGGGCGAGACTTCGCAGAGCGCCTGGGCGTCGAACCGGACCGGGCCTATGGCGATTGGCGGCAGATGCTGGCGGGCGAACTGGCGCGCGACGACCGCGTGGACCTGGTGACGGTGGCCACCCCGAACGCCACGCATTTCGAGATCACCAAGGCGTTTTTGGAAAATGGTTTCAACGTCTTGTGCGAAAAGCCCATGACGATGACCGTGGCCGAGGGGGAGGAAATCGTGCGGGTGGCGGAGGCGTCGGGCAAGATCTGCGCGGTGAACTATTGCTACTCGGCCTATCCGATGGTGCGGCAGATGCGGGCGATGGTTGCGGCGGGCGAGATCGGCAAGGTCAGGCTGGTCGTCACCAACTTCTCCCACGGGCATCACGGGGACGCGGCGGATGCCGACAACCCCCGGGTTCGCTGGCGCTATGACCCTGAACTGGCCGGCGTTTCCGGCCAGTTCGCCGATTGTGGCATCCACGCGCTCCACATGGCCAGTTTCATCGCCGGGGACGACGTGCGGGAGGTGTCGGCGGACTTCGCTTCGACCATTTCGAGCCGCACCCTCGAAGACGACGCCATGGTCAATTTCCGCATGGAAACGGGCATTGTCGGGCGGCTCTGGACCTCGTCGGTGGCGATCGGGCGGCAGCATGGTTTCGACATCCAAGTCTTTGGAGAAACAGGAGGTTTCCGCTGGGCCTCGGAGCAGCCGAACCAGGTTTTCTACACCCCCGTGGGCGGGCGCACGCAGATCATGGAAAAGGGCGAAAGCGGCCTGTCCGACGAGGCGACACGCCTGTCGCGTGTGGCGATCGCGCACCCGGAAGGCTTTCCGCTGGCGGTGGCGAATATCTATGTGGACCTGGCCCGCGCGATCCGGGGCGAGGTGGTGGAGAGCCTGCCGAAAGCGGTGGATGGCCTGCGCTCCATGGCGGCGGTTCATGCGGCCGTCGCCTCGGCCGGGGCGCGCGGGACATGGGTCGATGCACGGCCCCCGATGCTGCGCTGAGGGGCGCGCACAGCCCGTACACACCCTGTACACATCCTGTACATACACGTGGCACCGGATGGGCCGAACCGGACGCGCAGCGCGGGGGCGGATCAGCGCCGGGGGCGGAGCGTCCCGCGCTCGATCACCCGGCAGGGGAACAGCCGGGTTTCGGGGTGACGTTTGGGCGTTTCGACCGTGCCGAGCACGAGGTCGATGGAGGCGCCGATGATCTCGGCGACGGGCTGGCGGATGGTGGTCAGGTCGATCAGTTGCCACGCCGCCATCTGCATGTCGTTGAGCCCGATGATCCCGATATCGTCGGGGCAGCGCAGGCCGGCTTCGCTGATCGCCGAAAGCGCGCCGATGGACAGCACGTCGTCGCCGCAGAAATAAGCCTCGGCCGGGCCCTGCATCAGCAGCTTTGTCATCTCCACCCGGCCGGCATCGAAGGAATAGGCGGTGGCATAGCTGACCGAGACCTCGATGCCCGGATGATCGCGCAAGGCGCCGACAAAGCCCAGCGCCCGGTCTTGGGTGGAGGTCGCCATTTCCGGCCCGCCCATGAAAGCCACCCGCTTGTAACCCCTTGCCATCAGGCACTCTGCCGCCATGCGGCCACAGGCGGCGTTGTCGATGCCGACGATATGGACCTGCGGCGCGGTGGTGTAGCGCCCGAAGGAATGAACCACGGGAATGCCCGCGTCGCGGTATGCCTCGGCGAAGGCGGGCGGCAGGGTGGAGGAGGCGATGATGGCGCCGTCGACGGAATACTGGCGCAACATGCGGATCGAATGGGCGGGGTCGGTTTCGCTGCTGAGATTGACCAGAAGCGGGCGCAGGCCGCGATCCTGAAGGCCGCGGGTGAAGAGATCGAACACCTCCAGAAACAGGGGGTTACGGAAGTTGTTGGAGACCAGCCCGATCAGTTTCGTGCGCCCCGTCGTCAGCGAGGAGGCCAGCGCATTGGGCGAATAGCCCAGCGCCCGCGCGGCCTTTTCGACCTTGGCGCGGGTCTTGGCCGAGACCGAGGCGCCTTCGGTGAAGGCACGCGACACGGCCGAGGTGGAAACCCCGGCGCGTTCGGCCACGTCCTTCAAGGTTATCGCCATGTCTTGCCCTTCGCTTGCCGGGGTAGATACGCGACTTTTTCAAGGAAACAATGGGAGATGCCGTGGTTTTTTGCAACCGGTTGCAAAGAATCGGAATCGGGTCTACGGTTTTCGGCAAGGTGGGCTGGGAACCGACCCATGAGCCACCGTCAGACATGTTGGGAGGACATCATGACAGCTTTCTTCAAGACCGTGGCCGTGACGGCGGTGGCCGCGTCGGCCCTGCTGGGCGCCACTGCCGTCAGCGCCGAGGGCGAACGGTATATCCTGGTCAGCCATGCCCCGGACAGCGACAGCTGGTGGAACACGATCCGCAACGCGCTGGCGCTGGCCGGCGAGCAGATGGACGTGACGGTGGAGTATCGCAACCCGCCGACCGGTGACATCGCCGACATGGCGCGGATCATCGAGCAGGCGGCGGCAAGCGGCCCGGACGGGATCATCACCACGCTGGCCGACCCGACCGTGCTGAGCGATTCGATCCGCGCCGCCGTGGCGCAGGGCATCGACGTGATCATCATGAATTCCGGCACGCCGGAGCAGGCGGCCGATGTGGGCGCGCTGATGTATGTCGGCCAGCCCGAATACGATGCCGGTCTGGCCGCCGGTCAGCGTGCGGCGCGCGACGGGGTGACCAGCTTCCTGTGCGTGAACCACGTCATCTCGAACCCTGTCGTGGCCGAGCGCTGCGTGGGCTTCGCGGACGGTCTGGGCGTGGATCTGGGCGACAGCATGATCGACGCGGGGCAGGATCCGCAGGAGATCCGCAACCGGGTGATGGCCTATCTGAACGCCAACCCCGATACCGACGCGGTGCTGACGCTGGGGCCGACCAGCGCGGACCCGACGATCCTGGCGCTGGAAGAGCTGGGCCTTGCCGGCGACATCTATTTCGGCACCTTCGATCTGGGCGAGAACATCGTGCAGGGCATCCGCGACGGTGTGATCGAGTGGGGCATCGACCAGCAGCCGTTCCTGCAGGCCTATCTGCCGGTCGTGGTTCTGACCAACTACCACCGCTATGGCGTGCTGCCGGGCAACAACATCAACTCGGGCCCCGGTTTCATCACCGCCGACGGCCTGGCGATGGTGGAAGCGCTGGCCGGCGAATACCGCTGATCGGTTGACGGGAGCCTTGAGGGGCAGGCGGCGGAGACGGTGCCTGCCCCTTTTCCATCGGCATGGACCCAAGGGGAGAGGGTGACATGAGCGTGATCGACGGCGCGACGGACGAGCGCATCAAGAAGACCGGCGGCTTGCGCCGATGGCTGATCCGGCCCGAGCTGGGCGGGATCGTCGGTACCATCGCGGTTTTCGTCTTCTTCGGCATCCTCGCGGGCGACAGCGGGATGTTCAACGCGCAGGGGATCCTGAACTGGAGCCAGATCAGCGCGCAGTTCATGATCATCGCGGTGGGCGCGTGCATGTTGATGGTGGCGGGCGAATTCGACCTGTCGGTCGGTTCCATGATCGGCTTCGCGGGCATTTCCATCGCCATGTTCGGCGTGGTCTGGGGCCTGCCGATGTGGGTGGCCATCCTGATCACCTTCGCGATCTGCATGGGTGTCGGGGCGATCAACGGCCTGATCGTGGTGCGCACCGGTCTGCCCAGTTTCATCGTGACGCTGGCCTTCCTGTTCATCCTGCGCGGCTTCACCATCTTCATCCCGCAGACGGTCGAGAACCGCACCATCATCGGCGGCATCGCGGAGGCGGCGCAGGGCGATTGGCTGGCGGCGGTGTTCAGCACCGACCTTGCCGGGTGGCTGTTCGTCTGGCTGGCCGATATCGGGCTGATCGACACCTTCAGCCGGGGCAGCCGCGCGGGAGAGCCGGTGATCTCGGGCATTCCGATGCTGCTGGTCTGGGCGGTGGCGATGGTGATCGCGGGCCATGTCGTGCTGACGCGCACGCGCTTTGGCAACTGGATCTTCGCGGCGGGCGGCGACGCGCAGGCGGCGCGCTATGTCGGCGTGCCGGTGGACCGGGTGAAGATCATCATGTTCATGACCACGGCCTTCTGCGCCACGGTCTTCGCCTGCCTGCAGGTGTTCGAATTCGGCTCGGCCGCCGCCGACCGGGGCGTGCTGAAGGAATTCGAGGCGATCATCGCGGTGGTGATCGGGGGCGCGTTGCTGACCGGCGGATACGGCTCGGTCATGGGGGCGGCTTTGGGGGCGCTGATCTTCGGCGTGGTGCAGCAGGGGCTGTTCTTCGCGGATGTGGAATCGTCGCTGTTCAGGGTGTTCCTGGGCTTGATCCTTCTCTTCGCGGTGATCCTGAACACCTATATCCGCCGCATCATCACGGGAGAACGGTGATGTCCGATGTCCTGGTCCACATGGAGAACATCACCAAGCATTTCGGCCCGGTGATCGCGCTGAACGGGGTGTCGTTCGACGTGAAGGCGGGCGAGTGCCACTGCCTTCTGGGGGATAACGGGGCAGGCAAATCGACTTTCATCAAGACGATGTCGGGGGTGCACAAGCCGACCTCGGGCGAGATCCTGTTCGAGGGGCAGCGGATGAGTTTCGGTAGCCCGCGCGACGCGATGGAGGCGGGCATCGCCACGGTCTACCAGGACCTGGCGATGATCCCGCTGATGTCGGTCACGCGCAATTTCTGGATGGGGCGAGAGCCGCGCCGGCGTGTCGGGCCGTTGAAGGTCATCGATTTCGATCTCGCCAACCGCACCACGATGGACGAGATGGCGCGCATGGGGATCAACCTGCGCTCGCCCGATCAGGCGGTGGGCACGCTGTCGGGGGGCGAGCGGCAGACGGTCGCCATCGCGCGCGCGGTCTATTTCGGCGCCAAGGTGCTGATCCTGGACGAGCCGACCAGCGCGCTGGGCGTGCGGCAGACGGCGAACGTGCTGGCGACGGTGGACCGGGTCCGCAAGAGCGGGATCGGCGTTGTCTTCATCACCCACAACGTGCGCCACGCGATGGCCGTGGGCGACCGCTTCACGGTGCTGAACCGGGGCCAGACCCTTGGCACGGCGGATCGCGGGCATATCACGGCGGAGGACTTGCAGGACCTGATGGCGGGCGGGCAGGAAATGGCCGCGTTGGAGGGATCGCTGGGGGGCACGGTATGAGCTATTACACTGGTGAAGATCTGTCGGTGGCGGCGTTCCGGGCGCTGGTGGCGCAGAAGCTGGACCCGGCCTCGGTCCCCCGTGCGGATGCGATCGAGAAGTCTGTCCCGGTCTACGACATGGCGCGGTTGCGCCCGGACCTGCGCGGCGCGGCGCGGCGCGGCTTGCAGGCGGAATGGGCCTGGGTGCTGAAGGACGGGCCGGGGGTGTTGTTGCTGAAGAACAGCTTTCCCGATCTTGCCGTGATCGACCGGGCGACGGCGCTGTTCGACGCCATCATTGCGCGCGAGGCGGCGGCGGGCGGGGCCAAGGGCGATCATTTCGCCAAGGCCGGCAAGAATGCGCGGATCTGGAACGTGGCGCAGAAGCAGTGCCTTGCCGATCCGGAGGGTTTCGTCCTCTACCACGGCAACCCGGCCATCGACGCGGTCAGCGAGGCGTGGCTTGGCCCCGGCTACCAGATGACCACGCAGGTCAATGTCGTGCGCCCCGGCGGTGCGGCGCAGACGCCGCATCGCGATTACCACCTGGGTTTCATGTCGGCGGAGCGCATCCGCGACTTTCCCGTCCATGTCCATGACCTGTCGCCGTTCCTGACCCTGCAGGGCGGGATCGCCCATGGCGACGCGCCGGTGGAGGCGGGGCCGACCCGGCTGCTGCCGTTCAGCCAGTCCTACGGGCCGGGCTATCTTGCCTATCACGAGGCAGAGTTTGCCGCGGTCTTCGCCGACCACGCGGTGCAGGTGCCGCTGGACAAGGGCGACGTGATCTTCTTCAACCCCGCCCTGTTCCATGCGGCGGCCGAGAACCGGACGGCGGACATGCACCGCATGGTGAACCTGATGCAGGTCTGTTCCGGCCTCGGGCGCGCGATGGAGGCGTTGGACCGCGCGGCGATGTGCCGGGCGATCTACCCTGTGCTGCAGCGCCTTGCCGCCGCACAGGAGCCCGATCCGGCGGTCGATACGGCTGCCGCGGTGGCGGCGGCGGCGGAGGGTTATTCCTTTCCCACCAGCCTCGATACCGATCCGCCGGTGGGCGGGCTGGCGCCTGAGACCATGGCGCAGTTGTTCCACCGGGCCCTGGCGGCGGGCATGGCGCCCGAAGCCTTCGCGCAGGCGCTGGCCGCGATGGCCGCGCGGCGGCGGGCGTGAGGTTTGGCGTGGCCTGCTGGGTGCTGACCCGCGGCCGGTGCGCCGGTGGCGGCGGCAGGATTTGAGTTTGTCTGCCAAGATGAACGAGGGCGTCAGGCCCGGCCGCGGGCGGCGGCGAGGGCCTGTGACAGGGTCGCGCGGTCGCCGATCTGGTTGGCGAGGATGAGGATCAGGCGGGCATTGAGCGCGTCGGATTGATCCTTGGTCAGCCCGGCATGGGCGGCCAGCAGTTCATCATAGAAGCCATCGGGATCGGGGATGTTGGGGGCTGTGGTCAGGGGCATGGTTGTGCGGTCGCTGTGTTGAGGGCTGTGCGGATGACATCGGGGGCGGCGTCGGCCCAGCGGGCGGCGACATGCTGGTCGGGGCGGATCAGGTAGAGCGCGCGCGGCGCGTGGCCGAGGTAGCGGGCGCGCAGATCGGGTGTGAGGTCGGCGTCGGCAAGTGTCAGGCTGCGCAGCGGGATCGCGGTTTCGGGGCAGGCGGGGGGCGGACAGCCGATCGCGAGCAGCGTGAAGCTGCCGCCGAGGCGGTCGAGCAGGTAGCCGGAGGCCAGCGGCGCGTCGGGGCAGGGGCTGCCGGGCCGCGTGCGGGCCGGTCCGTCGAGGGCGTCGGTGCCGTTCAGCGGCGATCCGTCATAGGTCGATGGCGTGGAGAGGCGGCCCGAATTCACCATGGCGCGCGCGAAGGGGTGGTCGCGGGCGAGCGTCAGGACGGCGTCGCGGAAGATCCGGGAGATCTCGGATTTCGGGGTCAGGAAGTCGGTGGCGCGGGTGGAGTTGAGGATATTCTCGTCCGCAGCCGCTGCGCGTTCGGCGTGGTAGGTATCGAGCAGGGCATCGGGGGCGTGGCCCTTGAGCACGAGGTCGAGTTTCCATGCGAGGTTGTCGGCGTCCTGCAGGCCGGAATTGGCCCCGCGCGCGCCGAAGGGCGAGACCTGGTGCGCGGCGTCGCCCGCGTAAAGGACGCGGGCGTGGCGGAAGGCGTCCATCCGGCGGCACTGGAAGGTGTAGATCGAGGTCCAGACCAGATCGTATTCGGTGCCCGGGGGCAGGAATTCGTCGATGCGCTGGCGGATCTTGCCGGGGGCGAGTTCGGCCGTGCGGTCGATGTCCCAGCCAAGCTGGAAGTCGATGCGCCAGATATCGTCGGGTTGCTTGTGCAGCAAGGCCGATTGCGGCGCGCTGTGCAGGGGCGGTTCGAACCAGAACCAGCGTTCGGTCGGGAAGGGGGCTTTCATGCGGACATCGGCGATGAGGAAATTGTCCTCGAACACGCGGCCCTTGAAGGAGAGGCCCATGGCCTCGCGGATGGGCGAGCGGGCACCATCGGCGGCGATGACGTGATCCGCCGTCGCGGTGTAGGGGCCGTCGGGGGTGTCGATGGCGAGGGTGACGTGGTCGGCGTCCTGCGAGACGGCGGTGACGGTGTTGCGGCCGCGGATCTCGATCGGCGCGCCCTGCGCCTCGAGGACGCGGAGCCGGTCGACGAGGAATTTCTCGAGGTAGGGTTGTTGCAGATTGATGAAAGCCGGGTTGCGGTGGCCGCCTTCGGGCAGAAGGTTGAAGGTGAAGACCTCGTTCTTGCCGTGGAAGACCCGGCCCATGTTCCAGACCACGCCCTTGTCGCGCAGGGGCTGCCCCGCACCGAGGCGGTCGGCGATTTCCAGCGTGCGCTTGGCGAAGCAGATCGCGCGGCTGCCCTGGCCCGCGCCCTCGCTGTCGTCGAGGATCAGCACCGGCGTGCCCTTTTGCGCGAGGTCGAGGCCGGTCGCGAGGCCGACGGGCCCTGCGCCGATGATGAGGACACGATGGTGATGGGGCTTCGGGTCCGCCTGGGCGGGGACCGGGGTGTAGGGGTAGAGGACATGGGTGAGGGCGTGGGTGGCTCCGATGGTCATGGATCGGCTTTCGGGTCTGTGGCTGGGGTTATCACGCGTGATAAGGCGTCTAATGCCTTGTTATCGTTTCAAAACGGAGATTTCGTTATCCTTTTGTCAAGACACGCGGTCCCGATGACGTTGTGCGGTGGGGTGGCGGGGTCGGGTGGGCCGGCGGGGTGAACCCCGCCCTACGGGGGGAGCGGCGGGTTGCACCCAGCCGTAGGGGGGGAGCGGCGGGGTGGGCGGCGGGTCAGCCTTGCAGTTGGTCCCACATCTCCAGGTCGCGCGCGGCGGTCCAGATGCGCGGATGGGCGATGCCGCGCGCCTCGTCATGGGCGCGGGCGACGTTGAAGGGGAGGCAATGTTCGTAGATGGCGTAATCGGCGAACTTGGGATCGCATTCGGCGCGCACGGCGTCCCACGCGTCCTTGAGGCTGCCGCCGCGTGCCGCCACCCGTGCGGCGGGGCGGTAGGTGCTGTCCACGAAATCGCGGGTGGAGGCGATGGCGCGGGCGACGGCCTCGGCCCCGATCAGCGCGCCGCCGCGACCCGGCGCGATGGCGTCAGGCCGGTAGGCGGCGATGGCATCGAGCGTCCCGCCCCAGTCGGCAAAGTGGCCGTCGCCGCAATAGCAGGCGGACCGGTCCTCGACGATGTCGCCGGTGAAGAGCACGCCCGCGTCTGGCACGTGGATGACGGCGTCACCCGCCGTGTGGGCGCGCCCGACATGGGCGATGTCGACGCGGCGGTTGCCGAGATGGACGGTCATGGACTGGCTGAAGGTGGTGGTGGGCCAGGTCAGGCCGGGGATGCTTTCGTGGCCTTCGAACAGGCGCGGGAAGCGCTGGAATTCGCTGTCCCAATCCTCCTGCCCGCGTTCGGCCACCATGGCGCGCGCCACATCGGACATGATGATCTGCGGCGCGCCGTAGGCGGAGGCCCCCAGCACGCGGACGGCGTGGTAGTGGGTCAGCACGAGGTGGCTGATCGGCTTGTCGGTGACCGAGCGCACGCGGTCGATGACCTTCTGCGCGAGGCGGGGGGTGGCCTGCGCCTCCACGATCATGACGCTGTCATCGCCGATGATGACGCCGGAATTCGGATCGCCCTGGGCGGTGAAGGCGTAGAGGCCGTCGCCGATCTGGTCGAAGGTGATGGGTTTCTCGGTGAGGTCGGCTTGGGAGGCGAAGGCTTTGGCCATGGGAGTTGATCCTCGGGGTTGTGCCTGTGGCCGGGTCGGGAGCCTTGGGCGGGAGGGAAGGGGAACCGGCTGGCCGGTCAGGGCGCGAAGGGGTCGGGCAGGGCGGGCAGGACCTGCCCGGTGCAGGGGCCGAAGCCGATGCGGTAGCCATCGCCCCGGGCGTGGCCGTGGAGCGCGAGGGTGTCGCCATCCTCGATGAAGGTGCGGGTTTGGCCGTCGGGCAGGGGGAGCGGTTCGGCCCCGCCCCAGGAAAGCTCCAGCAGGGAGCCGCGATTGTCGCGCGCGGGGCCGGAAATGGTGCCGGAGCCAAGCAGGTCGCCCGCGCGCATCGGGCAGCCGGAGGAGGCGTGGTGGGCGAGTTGCTGGGCGGCGGAGTAGTAGAGTTCGGCCGCGTTGGTGTGGGCGATGGGGTGGCCGTTGAGGGTGACGGCCAACGCGATGTCGTGGTTCATCGGCGTGGTGTCGGCGAGGTGCGGCAGGAGCGGCGTTTCCCGCGCGGGCGGGGGGATGCGGAACGGGCGCAGGGCCTCGGCCGGCACGATCCAGGGGCTGATCGTGGTGGCGGTGGCCTTGGCCTGGAACGGCCCCAGCGGTTGGTATTCCCAGGCCTGGATGTCGCGCGCGGACCAGTCGTTGAGCAGCACGTAGCCGAAGATGGCGGCGTCGGCCTGATCGACGGTGAGGGGGCCTTCGGAGGCGGTGCCGACCACCGCGCCAAGCTCCAGTTCGATGTCGAAGCGGCGGGAGGGGGCAAAGATCGGGGTATCGTGGTCCTTGCCCTTGAGTTGGCCCCAGGGGCGGCGGATCGGGGTGCCCGAGACCACGACCGATGACGCGCGGCCATTATAGCCGATGGGCATGTGCAGCCAGTTCGGTGGCAGGGCGTTCCCGGCGCCGCGGAACATGGTGCCGACATTGGTGGCGTGGTGCCGCCCGGCGTAGAAGTCGGTGTATTCCGCGACGCGGAAGGGCAGGTGCAGGGTGGCCTCGGCCAGGGGGACGGAGAAGGTGGCGATGGCGTCCTGCGCCGCGTCCGGGGCATCGTGGCGCAACAGGGCGGTCAGGGCGGCGCGGTAGGCGGCCCAGGTCGCGGGGCCGAGATCCATGAAGTCGTTCCAGACCGGCGCATCGAGCACATCGGCGTCGGGGTCGGCGCGCAGGATATGGGCGGCTTCCAGCCCGGTGGCGTCCACGATCCGGTCGCCCACGGCCACGCCGCAGCGCAGGTCGCCGTCCCCGACGGAGAAGACGCCATGGGGCAGGTTGTTGAGCGGGAAATCGGTGGTGGGGGTGTTGGCCGAGGGGAGCCAGGAGCGGATCAGGTCGGGCATCGGGCATCGCTTTCGGGCGTCGGGCCCTTTCGGGCGCCGGGATCCGGGGCTGGCCGACCCTCCGGGGGGAGGTTTTCGGCCAAGATGAACGGGGGCGTGGCGTTCAGGCCGGGGGCGGCGTCGGGTTGTGCTGCGGGGGCGGTGGCGGGCGCGGGCAGGGTGCGGCAGGCGGCGGCGGCTTGCGGGGAGTCCGGCGCGCGTTCGGTGTTTGCGGGCGGGGGGCGGCGGGGTGCACCCCGCCCGGCGCAGGACCGCCGGGCGATGGCGATCAGCGCGAAGGGCGCGGCGGTCGTGGCCGCGATGACGAGGCCGATGAGGATCCAGGCGGTGGGGGTCATGGTGCGTCCGGGTCGCTGCCGGGATCGGACGCGGGGAGGGGCGGGCGGGCGGTGCTGGCGGTGCTGGCGGCGCGGGCGCGGGCCTGGCGCTGGCGCTCTGCAAGCCAGACGAAGCGCCCGAGGCCCGCAAGCACCACACCGCCCAACGCGAAGAGCAGCAGGAAGGTGCCCCAAGTCATGGCTTGGCCGCTGTCTGGGTGCCGGGGTGCAGCGACCCGTCGAATTTCTTCTCCAGGCTCTCCCAGCAGTCGATGTAGTTGTCCTGCAACGGCGCCTCCTGCGCGGCGAAGCGGGTCAGGTGCTGGGGAAAGCGCGTCTCGAACATGAAGGACATGGTGTTGTCGAGTTTGTGCGGCTTGAGATCGGCGTTCGACGCGCCCTCGAACGCCTCGCGGTCGGGGCCGTGGGGGAGCATCATGTTGTGCAGCGAAATGCCGCCCGGCGCGAAGCCCTGCGGCTTGGCGTCATACTGGCCGTAGATGTTGCCCATCAGTTCGGACATGATGTTCTTGTGATACCACGGCGGGCGGAAGGTGTTTTCGGCCACCATCCAGCGTTCGCGGAACAGCACGAAGTCGATATTCGCGGTGCCGGGCTGGCCGGAGGGGGCGGTGAGCACGGTGAAAATGCTGGGGTCGGGGTGATCGAACAGGATCGCGCCGACGGGGCAGTAGGTTTTCAGGTCATATTTCAGGGGTGCGTAGTTGCCGTGCCACGCCACCACGTCGAGGGGCGAGTGGGGAATGTGGGTTTTGTGGAACTGGCCGCACCATTTGAGGGTGACGGTGGAGGGCACCTCGCGGTCCTCGAACGCCGCGACGGGGGCCTTGAAGTCGCGCGGGTTGGCCATGCAGTTGGCGCCGATGGGACCGCGGCCCGGAAGCTCGAACTTCTGGCCGTAGTTCTCGCAGACGAAGCCGCGCGCGGGGCCGTCGAGGAGTTCCACGCGGTAGACGAGGCCGCGGGGGAGGATGGCGATGTCCTGCGGGGCGACGTCGAGGATGCCAAGCTCGGTGCAGAAGCGCAGGCGGCCTTCCTGCGGGACGACCAGAAGCTCGCTGTCGGCGGAGTAGAAATACTCGTCCACCATGGATTGCGTCACGAGGTAGACATGCGCCGCCATGCCCACTTGCGTGTTGACGTCGCCTGCCGTGGTCATGGTGCGCATGCCCGTCAGCCACGTTGTCGGAGCCTCGGTGTGCGGCACCGGGTCCCAGCGGTATTGGCCAAGCGAGGTCACGTCCGGGTCGACATGGGGGGCGGAGCGCCAATAGGGCAGGTCGATCTTTTCGTAGCGGTGGGAGTGTTTGACGGAGGGCCGGATGCGGTAGCACCAGGTGCGCTCGGGGCGGGTATGGGTGAAGGCGGTGCCGGAGAGTTGTTCGCCGTAGAGGCCGTAGGCGACCTTCTGGGGCGAGTTCATGCCTTGGGGCAGGGCACCGGGCAGGGCCTCGGTCTCGAAATCATTGCCGAAGCCGGGCATGTAGCCTTCGTGCGGGCCGGGCAGGCTGGGGGCTTGGGTCATGGGACGCGGATTGGATTGAACGTTCATGGGGGCCTCCGGGGTGGGTGAGGCAGAGGGTAGTGGTTACTTTTGTAACTAACAATAGGTTGTGAGTGCAACCTTCGGACCGAATGCCCGACCTCCGCGCGCGAGGTCGATGGCATCGCGTGATGGACGTACTACAACGGACTGCAGAGGTGGTGTGACAAAAGGAATGGCGCATAAGGGTGACGTCGACTCTTGGACCAAGAATTTTCCCTCTACGCGACGGGTTTACATGCCGAACACGGCGTGATGGAGTTCAGTGCTGGTATTGGGAAGCGACGTAATGGCAAAATTCCGAAAGATCTTCTTCGTGCATATTCCAAAATGTGCCGGCTCGACGGTGTATAGCCACATAGCACGCCACATTCCGGAACGCTGGTGGGACAAGCCCTTGAAACGCCGAAAGCACACCATTGTCCATACAAGATTTCACAACGCCGCGATTGAAACGAGGATTGTCAAGGCAAGACAGTCAAAATTTATTTCTGGCCATTTCGACAATGCGACACTTTTTAAAATGGAACCACATATAAATGACTTCATCTTTACATTTTTGCGCTCGCCAGAATCAAGGTTGCGAAGTGCATATCGGTTCTTCTGCAGTAAGCAGGGGTGCGATGGGTCGATCTGCCGGGACATTGGAGTGACTACAGTTATGAGGACTATTTAC
>Ga0100398_1000740_pt1 | contig 29091 bp, 32 predicted proteins | sample CryGeymeta201522_FD_81568 | JGI IMG/M metagenome (GOLD analysis project Ga0100398, IMG submission 81568) | Groundwater microbial communities from Crystal Geyser aquifers in Utah, USA - Crystal Geyser metaG 2015-22 | ecosystem: Environmental > Aquatic > Deep subsurface > Groundwater | place: USA...
ATCCTGTAGAGATTGTCATCGGGGAAAAGAAGGGGGGAAAACAGCATCTTTCAGGAAGGCGGCCCATGCAGATTGCATAAATTGCCATATGGAACACAATAGAGAAGGCAAGACGGCAGGTCCTTCTAACTGTAAAGGATGTCATGTTGAAATGAAGCAACGGACAATCAGCGAAATGCTGGCTGTTCCCCGGCCGGAACGAGGTCAACCGGATAAAGTCATCATCAGTAGTGAAGACGCCAGGATGAAAGGAGTTCCTTTTGACCACAGGTCGCATGAAAGCTATACCCGTTCATGCCGAACCTGTCACCACAAAACCCTCAATAACTGCAAGACATGTCATCCTCTGAAAGGGAGCGCAAAAGGGAATAAAGTCGCCTTGGCAGATGCTTATCATAGGGCATCCTCAGGACGTAGTTGTGTCGGTTGCCATGAGTCTAAGAAGTCGGAACCAAACTGTGCCGGCTGTCACCATTCAATAAAAGGCGCTCTAACAAATGGATACTGTCTCGTTTGCCATAGCGGGTCTTTTAGGGAAGATCAAGCCGTGCGAAGACTTGAGACTCTAAACGCCTCTCTGCCGGAAATGGCGCCCGAAGTGATAGATATCGGTGTCTTAAAAAAGAAATATATGCCGGTTCGGTTTCCTCATCTTGCCCATGTCAGGAAGTTATTTGAGATTTCGAATAGAAACAGGTTAGCCAATTATTTCCATGCCGATAAAGCCGCTATCTGTGCGGGGTGCCACCATTACACTCCCATTGAACATAAAAGCCCTCCTCCATTCTGCAGAGACTGCCATAATGTCTCCTTTGACCTCCAGGATTTGAAAAAACCGAGACTTGTTGCAGCTTATCATCTCCAGTGTATAAACTGTCACAAGAGGATGAAACTAAAACCTTTAAAATGCACTGATTGTCATGCTGAGAAGCTTATGGATAAATCGTTGTCTCACAAAAACCGGTCTATTAAAGTGAGGTAGTTCGTATTGTTAACACGATAAGGAGAAGTGCGATGGACAGGAGGGAATTCCTGAAGACGATAGGAATAGGGATAGGAGGGGTTGCCTGTGGAGATATTCTGATACCTTCTATTGTCAATGCCCAAAATGCTTTTGGGGGAAGCGAATTCTTCGGTGTTCTTGTTGATACAACCCGATGTATTGGCTGCATGCGGTGCGAGATGGCGTGCGCTGAGGCGCATAACTTGCCCCTGCCTGATATCTCCAATGATTCTGTATTTGAAAAGAAACGGAATACGACAGAGACCCGGTGGACCGTTGTCAACCGCTATGAAACTGAGAAGGGAAAGATTTTTGTAAAACAGCAGTGCATGCACTGCAATCAGCCTGCCTGTGTTGCGGCATGTCTTGTAAAGGCCATGAAAAAGAGAAAGGAAGCTCATGTTACCTGGGACACAAATTGTATAGGTTGCAGGTTGTGCATGGTCTCTTGTCCTTTTGACATGCCAAAGCTTGAATACAATAGTCCTCTTCCCAAAATTCAGAAGTGCAATCTCTGCTGGGATAGGTTCCAGGAAGGAAAACTTCCTGCCTGTGTTGAAGCGTGTCCAGTGGAAGCATTGAAATTTGGCGCGAGGAGGGACCTTTTGGATGAAGCCAATAGTCGGATCTTTCAAAATCCCCATAATTATGTCCACCACGTGTATGGTGGGCATGAAGTGGGTGGCACATCATATATCTATCTTTCAGCAGTTCCTTTTGAACAGATAGGTTTCCGGGGAGACCTCGGAACAACCCCCTATCCGGAATTTACCACCGGTTTTCTTCACGCTGTTCCCTTCGTGGACGTCCTCTGGCCTCTAATTTTGCTGGGGATAAACCGTGCAATAAGACGAGAGGAAGATTAATATAATTAAATGGGGATGACCAGATGAACGGAAAAACGGCAACAATAGAGAGCTTTAAAGATTTTATGATCTTTATACGCAGTGAGTTGAAGCCAAAGGGAAGGATATTCACGATCTTCAATGTAATTTCTGCCCCTATAATCCTTCTCGGCGCAATTCTCATTGTCTATCGTCTTGCAAAGGGATTGGGCTGGCCTGTCACCAACCTTTCCCAGGACTTTCCATGGGGAATATGGATCGGATTTGATGTTATGACAGGTGTTGCGTTTGCAGGGGGAGCGTACGTCCTTACCTTCGTAGTCTATGTCCTTGGAGCGAAAAAGTATCATCCAATAATAAGGGCAACGGTTCTTAATGGCTTCCTTGCCTATGTCTTTTACACGGGTGCGATCTTCCTGGACTGTGGCCGTTGGTGGAACATAGTCAACCCGATGATTGGAAATGAATTCGGGGTGAATTCTGTCCTGTTTCTCGTTGCCTGGCACTTCCTGCTTTACACGTTAGCAGAACTGGTTGAATTCTCTCCAGCAATTGCAGAATGGCTTGGTTGGAAGAAGATCAGAAAAATCCTCGCCTCACTGACCCTGGGGGCAGTGATATTCGGGATCACCCTCTCCACCCTCCACCAATCAGGCCTCGGGGCCTTAGTTATGATGGCAAAATGGAAGATTCACCCCCTATGGTACACCGAGTTTATCCCTGTACTATTCTTTATATCCAGCATCTTTGCAGGACTTTCGATGGTAATATTCGAGGGAACGATAAGCCACAGGGTATTCAGCCAACAGATAGACGAAGAGCATCACAGAACCTATGACGATATATTAGTAGGACTTGGGAAGATATGTGCGGTTGCCATGGTTGGTTATTTCTTCCTGAAGGTTCTCGTCTTTATCCACGGTAAGCATTGGTCGCTCATAAATACCCCTATGGGGTACTGGTATCTCCTGGAATTGATCGGACTTGTACTTATCCCCTGCCTTATCTTTGTCCAGGGTGTAAAGGATAGAAATCTCCTTTCCATCCGTGTTGCCGCCATCCTTACGATGGCCGGTATTATTATCAATAGATTAAACTACGTTTTTATTGCCTATAAATGGTATATACCTATGAGCGAAAGGTACTTCCCCACCTGGATCGAGATTGTCATAACGCTCGCCATCGTATTTGCAGAGATATGGGTATTTAGGTGGATTGTAAATAGGATGCCGGTCCTGAAGGAATCACCAGAATGGGCAAGAGAAGAATAGGGTGTAAGACCAAAGAATAAGAAGAGGAGATGACGCAATGGAGGGCTTCACGTATATAGACATCTTTGCGACAGAGGGCATAGAATATTTGGTTGTAATTGTTTTTCTCCTACTTATCATTCCATTCTGGATGTTCCTGAATAGATAGGTCTACCGCTGGAATTCGGAGAAAGGAGGAAAAAGAATAAGTCCTGAGTGAATAAGTTCGTAATTGAACTTATGAATCGAAGGACTAAGGTAGCCGCAACCTTCAGGTTGCGTTATTCGCAGGCTAAAGCCTGCGGCTACCAATTTTTACCCCCCGTAACTGAGGGATTATCAGATGACTTGTTTTTGGTCTTGATACTTCGAAATGAAGTGTTTATTATGTTGTTAAAGTAGTTACTTAAGGGGGGGTCATATGGGTATAATAACTGCCAAGGAGTTGAAGCAAAGGACTGGAGAGGTTATAAAGAAGGTCAGATCAGGTGAACGATTGACTGTTACATACAGGGGGAGGCCTGGCTATCATCGCTCCACCAGAATGGAAGAGAGGAAAACCTTAGAGGAATTGAGGCCATTTAAGGAGGCATGGAGGGATATTGAGGAAACTCTCCAGAAGACAAGACCGAATAATGCTATGAAAAAATTGGTTTTAGGGTTGTTTTTAGGGATTTGTTTGTATTGTCTCTCTATACCGGTGCCCTGTTATGCAGTGGAGGTGGCTCCCAGGATTTCGGATAGGGAAATCATTGAATCTCTGACTCGATTGGAGGAAGGTGTTAAAGCTAATAAAGAAATTATGGAGACATTGCGAACTGATATGGGGGCATTGCGAACTGAACTGCTGGGTTTTATGAAGTGGGGCTTTGGGTTGCTTTTGAGCGGGATGTTTATCCTTGTTGGCTTCATTCTTTGGGATCGTCGGAGTGAAAAGATACTTGACAACTCCGCCTAAAAATAGTTAAATAGCTTCGCATTGAACTTCTTAACATTACATTACTCAAAAAGAGGAGGATGGGGATGGGAAAAAAGATAATGGTCATTGATGATGAGCCTGATGTAATTACCTATCTGACTACTCTCCTGAAGGAAAATGGCTACGAGACTGACTCGGCCAGGGATGGTGTGGAGGGGCTGAAGAAAATAAAAGAGAATAGACCGGACCTCGTCTGTCTGGACATATTGATGCCTGAAAAATCCGGCATAGGCCTCTACCGAGAGATCAAGAAGGATGAGGGATTGAAAGGGATTCCCGTGGTCATTGTAACAGGTTTTAGGGGGGGTGAGCATCCTCTTATGGATTTTAAGGACTTTCTTTCCAAACGATCTGTACCCGGGCCTGAGGGATACATGGAAAAACCAATCGACAGACAGAAATTTCTTGAGATCATTGAGAAGAACTTAGGCTGAGGAGCAGGCATAATTCACAGGTCGGCTGTAGACGGGCAAATATAATACAGCTTGTTTTTTATCCATCATCCCGTCCTTTTCGTTAAAGAGGAACGAAAAGGACGGGGGTAGCGGTCCCGGCTAGATCTCGGGCCATTCGATGTATGGTTCTTTTATGTCCACCATCGCGTTGACAATAAATTCAACCAACCCCGTGTAAGATATGCCGCACTTTTCCCACGCATTGTAATAATTGAATATCTCCCTAATTGCGCCTTTACAATTCGAACAGGGGGCACATACCATTTTTTTAATACCGGGGTCTATAACGTCCTGAAAGGCCTCGAGTATCTGTTTGAATTTCATTCTCCCTGAGATACTTGACCGCCAGTTGGGAAAATTCATGGAAGACATGATGGCAAACCCACTTCCGCCGCCGCAGCAGTAATTTCTGACACCATGGGGTTCCATCTCCCTGAACTGGGGACAGATCTTACGGATGATATTTCTCTGGGGCTCCACCACGCCCATGAGTCTTACCATATTACAGGGATCGTGCAGCGTGACGGGAAAGTCGTTTTTCTTCGGATCGAGGTTGAGTTTCCCGTTGCATACAAGGTCTTCCAGCAGTGTCATGGAACTTTCTCTCGGTATATTGATTTCCTCGTTGATAATACGATCGGCAGTAACGGAGATGGCCTTATGAGCATGACCGCATTCTCCGATAACGATCTTTTTTACGCCGAGCTTCTTTGCAATCTGGGCATGCTTTACCGCCACTCTGGCAAACTGGACATCATCATACCACAGGCCGTAATTGACCGCATCATACCCCACGAGATCAGTGGATAGTGTCCAGTTTAAACCCGCCGCCTCGAAGATGATGGCAAAAGCCATGGGATTCTCCGGCCATGACAGGTACTCACCGGCATTGTGGATGAGCAGAATATCCGCCCCCTCCTTATCCAGTGGGAATTTTATAGAAAGCCCCGTTCTTTCCTTGATGTCGTCTTCAAGGAATTCGAGGGTATCTTTTAAGGCCACGGGCATCAAACCGGTGCTTGATCCCTTCTTCAGGTGCTGAACGGAACCGAGGGTATGGATTTCTGCGGCGGCTATGCCCATTTCCTGGCTGAAGATTTTTCTCAACTCGTGGGTTATCAGGCCGTTATCCACACCGATCGGGCAGGCCTGAGCGCATCTCCGGCACAGGGTACACCGGTAGGCAAGTTCGGCCAATCTGGCTACCGTTGTCCAGTTGAGTTCGATATCGTTGCCCGCAATTTTTGCAAAGAGTTTCCCCCCCCTTTTCAGATACTTGTTCGCTATCATCCGCAGGGCTTCAGACCTGTAAGTGGGACGGTATATATCTTTCTTACCGCTTGAGACATAGATGGGACAGGCGTCATTACATGTCTGACATTTGGCGCAATACTCCAGGGAGAGGGTGAGAGGCTGGAGAAACGTCCAGTTATTCTCCTTCGTGAGCAATTTTTCGAGGCCTGAGAGGAATTTCCTGACAAGTTCATCCTCTTCCTCTTTTGTCGCCGGCTTAGGTATACTAACGGCAAGGACACCATCAAGGGATGCCTCGTATTTCTTTTTCTGGTCCTCTGTGAGTCTTTTAAAGGCCGGCTCATCTTCCCCCTTATCGTAGGGATAGGGTAATTTCATAAAATCTGCCGGATCAAGTTCAACCATCTGTTCCGATGGTCTGCTGATATCTTTGGGATTTATCTTTTCTGCCTTCATCATTTACTCAACCTCCTCTGTAGCGGTCTCAGCCCACGTTTTGCCGGCCTTGATATGGGGCGCTGACCAGTTTTGTCTGTAGTTTAAGACTTGCTTCACTTTTGCTTCTATGGCGCTTCCCCGTAAGTTCCTCTCATCATCCCAGCGCACCTTATCCCACATGAAATACTTGGCGAAGAAGTGCGTCATGTGTGTAAACGGGAGATACATGAAGAAAAGGGAGAGAAGAATTATGTGTGCCAACGCCAGAGGACTCTCAATAGTTGCAGGATTGAAGGTAATCACGCCCTCCAGGTAATCACGGAAGATGACAAATGAAGGGTCAGAAGAAGACCAGGCTAGCAAACCGGTCAAAAAGATAGCCAGGATAAATACCAGGTTAAAATAGTCCTTGGGTGCGGCAAACGCACGGAGGTCGCCGTCGAAGGTCCTCAGGATGAGTAAACCAATACAACCCGCAGTCCCCAGTACAAAACCGACGGCGCCAAAAATGACGGCGAGGGACTGAAGAAAGGTTGCGGGGACACTTTCCGGAGATAAGCCGGCGATATTAAGTATCGCACCGATTAAGAGCAGCGCTAACCAGCCGATTACCAGGTACATCCCGAAGTGGAAAGGAAATGATGCCCACCAGAGCTTTCTGTTGTCATGGTAAAGCCCCCTCACAAAAAGAATCTCCGGAACCATGAACTTAATCTGCCCGATAAAGGACTTTTCGATAGGCTTCTCCCACCAATTCAATTCCTCAAAGTAGGATCCCCCGTACTCGCGTCCCTTCTCATGGGGAATGGGATAAAGCTCCCATCTTACATGGATCGGCATTCTCAGGTACTTTACAACTTTCGTCAGAATACCCAAGACAAAAACTGCAACGGCCAGATAGGACAGTAACTGCAATAACATTCTCACACCTCCTGTTGACACTAATGTACAGTTTATTTTAAGGACAGCCGGGCTGCCCTTCTTGTCAAAAATCCTTTGGCTTCTTTTCCTCTGATAATCTTGAAGGAAGATCACCGAGGCTGATGCTTTCCCCTTGGGCAAGGATGTGGGCATGTTGGATGACATTCTCCAGTTCCTTTATGTTTCCAGGGTAGTGATACCTTTGAAGAGCCCGAAGGGCATCTAAATCAAAATCCTTCACCGTTTTTTCACCCCTCTCGTTCAGGTAACGTATATGCTGATAGGCCAGAAAGATAATATTCCCCCTTCTTTCCCGGAGGGGAGGCAGTTGAATCTGAAAAACGTTTATCCGGTAATACAGGCTCTCTTTAAATTTGCCTTCCCGGACACGGTTCTTCAGATTCTTCTCTGTCGCGGCGATGAGCCGGATGTCCAGGGACTCCGGCCTCTGTGCCCCTAAAGGCATGTAGTGCCCGTCTTCGAAAGCCCTGAAGAGCATGACTTGAACACGGAAGGGAAGAAAATCTATTTCATCGAGAAAAAGAGTTCCCCTTTTTGCCATCTCCATCCGTCCGATGCAATCTTCCTGAACCCCATGGAGGCTATTGGCTCGGCAGCCGAATAGTTCGGTTATCAGTATCTCTTCGGAAAAAGCGCTGCAACTGACCTTAACAAGTGGGTATCTATACCGTTTGCTGAGTTTATGGATAGTCGCGGCAATCAACTCCTTTCCGGTGCCACTTTCACCCTCAAGCAAAACCGGCGCATCGCTTTCGGCAAGATCGGGAAGAAGGGAGAATATCTTCTTCATTCTTCTGTCTTTTCCTAATTTTTTGCTCAACTCATAAGATGTTTTCTTGGTTTCAAGACGTTGAGGTAGCATGTTTCCCCTTCATTTTTGCTTTCATCAAGAAACACAATGTAACAGGATATAACTAGCAATAAACATGCCAGTTAGAAGATATGTTTATAACTATTTATTTTTATTGGCTATTAATGAATAGGAGGAAAATGGGGGTGATGTTAGAAGAAAATATCGTTACAATATGTTGCAAAGGAAGTAAACATTTTAGCTCGATATATTGTAATTTTCCATACTTATATCATGAAACATTTAGAAACAAAATGGGTGTCTCACTTTATTACCCGGGGTTAAGGAACGAGTTGAAACTTTTTCAATTTCCGCCAGAGGGTTGTCCTGCTGAGTTCGAGGGCATGCGATGCCTTTTCCCGATTCCACTGGTACTTACGAAGGACATCAAGGATAGAATCCCTTTCCATCAGTTCCAGCTCCGACAGGGGCGCCGCAGCCGGCGATACTCTAATTTTTCTCCTGTTATTATCAAACAGGTAAGATGGAAGGTGTTCCACTTCTATAATGTTCTTTTTGCACAGAATGACTGCATGTTCGATGATATTCTCCAATTCCCTGATATTACCCGGAAAATCATGGTTAAAGATGATTTCATAGGCACGGCTGGAAATCCGCTTCACGTTCCTGTTCATCTTTTTGTTGAACTTTTCTATAAAATGTTCTGTCAGCAGAGGGATGTCTTCCTTTCGCTCCCGGAGGCCGGGTATATCTATCTGCATCACGTTGATCCGGTAGTAAAGGTCTTCTCGAAAAAGACCTTCGGCAATCCGCTTAAACAGGTCTTTATTGGTGGCGGTAATTACCCGCACATCCGCCCTGAATGCTTCCGTGCCTCCCAGGGGGTAGTACTCACCGTCCTGGAGGACTCTCAGGAGCTTGACCTGAAGTTCGTAAGAGAGATCCCCGATTTCATCGAGAAACATGGTGCCCCCCTCTGCCATGGAAAACATGCCGGGTTTGTGCTGCCTGGCATCTGTGAAGGCGCCCTTCCGATATCCAAATAGCTCTGATTCCATCAGAGTATCCGGAATGGCGCCGCAATTAACGGTGATGTAAGGTTTGTCCTTTCTTCTGCTCAGGTCATGGATCGCCCGGGCGATTAATTCCTTGCCGGTACCGCTCTGGCCATAGATAAGAACGGTCGAATCGCTGACGGCAATATCCTTGATATGGTTGAAAATAGTTAGCATCCTGGCATTTTTACTGATGATATTTTTGAACGAATAAATCCCGTTCAGCTCTGTTTTATAAGCCTTTATTTCTGAGAGGTCTCGAAAGGTCTCCACGGCGCCTATAGTTTCACCTTTTTTGTCTTTTATGGGAGCCGTGCTGATAGTTACCGGTATTTCCCGTCCTTCGCGGGTAATGATATTTACCTCAAAAGCAACACCTTTTCCTGAGGTCATGGTCTTCTTTAAAGGGCAATTGGGTCCCTGACAGAGAACAGTCTTAAATATCTCATAACAGGGACGTCCCAGGGCCTCTTCTTTGGTGAAACCTGTAATTCTTTCCGCTGCCCGGTTGAACCAGAGTATTTTATATTCTCTATCAACTGTAAAGACCCCATCGGCAATATTGTCGAGGATCGTCCTGCAGGGCGCAGGACAGTCTTTTCCCATGCATTCCATGGCATGATGAAAACAATACTCAAACTGTTTTGTCATTTTCTGTTTATAACATTTTCCCCAAAGAAAATCCAGCAGAGAAAAAACTTAATCTTTGAAAAGACTTTTGAAAAATGGTAATTAAAACTACCTTGTCATTTCGGCTTTATTCCGGCCACGACGGAGCGTGGCCCTCCAGTGTGTCATTCCGAGCAGCGCGAGGAGTCTTACTCTTACGCTCAGGGCAGGCTCCGGGAAAAATCTTAAGAGGTGGAGGTAATTGCAAAAGTATTGAAATCAAACGGAAAATGACAGAGATCTTGACAAGAATCATGTCCTCGAAGGGGTATCGAGAGCTTCTGTTCTTGAAAACTTTGGCGAGTCTCTCCTGATCATTGATCCGGAATTCCGGATCGCCTATTTCAATAGAAGAGCCGAGGAAATTACAGGGTTCCCTCGGAAGGAGGCGTTGGGAAAACACTGTTATGAAATCCTGCGTCTTGCCAACTGTGATGAGGAATGCCCTGTCCAGGGGATGATGGAAAGAGGGGAAAGCTTTATTGATTACAGCTCAGAATTGCTCCGCAAGGATGAGGCTTCGATTCCTATTGCCATCCGCTTTTCCATACTCAAGAATTCAGCGGGGTCTCTTTCGGGAGGGATTATTGCCATCCGTGATATGCCTACCAAATACCGGCTTCCTGACTCTTATAAATCAGCCTATTCGTTTCAGGGAATTATCAGCAACAACAAGAGAATCCTTGAGATCTTTGAAATTCTCCCCGACATAAGCCGGACAGATGCCTCTGTTCTGATCCAGGGAGAAAGCGGTACGGGAAAAGAGCTTTTTACCAATGCCATCCATAACCTGAGCCTTCGCCAGAAGAAGCCGCTTATCAAGGTAAATTGCGCTGCCCTTCCCGAGACCCTTCTCGAATCAGAATTCTTCGGTTATGTAAAAGGGGCATTTACAGATGCGAAGAAGGATAAGCCGGGGCGGTTCCAATTGGCCGAGGGAGGAACCATCTTTCTTGACGAGATCGGTGATATTTCTCCTTCCCTTCAGGTGAAACTCCTCAGGGTGGTTCAGGATAAAGAGTTTGTACCCCTGGGGGGAAGCAAAACTGTCAAAGTAGACGTGAGAGTTATCTCCGCTACGAACCGTAATCTCGAGCAGTTGGTCAGAGAGGGGAGATTTCGTCAGGATTTGTATTACAGGCTAAACGTTATAAAACTGGAACTTCCCAGCCTTCAAGAAAGGCAGGAGGACATCCCCCTCCTCGTAGATCATTTCATCAAAAAATTTAATCAGAAGAATCAGCGATGCATTGAAAAACTTTCCCGTAATGCCATGGAGATTCTGATATAGTACAATTTCCCCGGTAATATCCGTGAATTGGAAAATATCCTCGAACATGCCTACATCATGTGCAAGGGAAACATCGTATTAAAAGAACACCTGCCCTCTTACATCATGGGGATTGAAAGCGAACTGGAGAAGGCCGCTCTCGAGACCGGCTCAAACCTGATGAGGGAGGTAGAGACCGATACGATCCTTTCTACCTTAAAAAGACATAATTGGAATAAGATCAAGGCTGCTTCCGAGTTGGGCATCCATCGGACCACCCTGTGGAGGAAACTCAAGATGATGGAACCTTGAGGTCACTGAATCCTACCCCTGGCGCCTCTAATAGAGAATGTTGCATGGTTATGTTGCAATATGCAACACCAGTTGTTTTTATCTATTTTCCCTTAATTTCTCAATATTCTGATTCTTTTCTTAATTGTTCCGTTTAAAGTCGTTACTTTCATCTCTCTTGAGTTGCCAATTGCAACCTATTTCCCCTCCTTCCTTCCGTCCTCCCGTGATTGTCAGCAAGAATTAATATAATAAAAACAGCGTGTTTTAGAGTCTTGTCAACTGTGGCACATATATTGCTTTGCTCTACCCAGAGCAGTAAATACACGTTTTGGAGGAAACATGAGTGAGTTTTTGCGAATCTTAGAGAATGAGGTACAGATTGTAGCCCTGGCTTTCATGGGAACAGTTTACATCCTCCGCTTGATTTGGATGTTCAAATTCAAGGCCGGCAAAGAGATTACTGATCCCGTGGGCAATCCTCGTGTGGGAGTAGCTTATTCGATGATGAATGTCGCCATGCCCTGGGCCATGGAAAGCGCACGGAAAAACTGGAGCTTTTACACCCAGTTTGTGATCTTCCATATTGGAGTAGTGGCGGCAATCAGTGCGACCTTTATTATTCCCTTCTGGCCGGGGGCCTTTGAGATAAAAGCTCTGGTGCGCATTTTTCAGCTTGCGCTGGGGGCCGCCTTTGCCGTGGGGATAATAAGGCTGATACGGCGGATTACCTCTCCGACGATGCGTCTTATCAGCACCCCGGACGATTACTTTTCGCTGGTATTGATGAGTTCTTTCTTCGCCTCGGGGGTTTTCGCCGTCCCCAACGAGTATGAGGTAAGCGAGTGGCCTTTAATCTTCTTTTTTATCATGACCACCTTTTTTTTGATCTACGTTCCCTTTTCCAAGATTTCCCATTACCTCTATTATCCTTTCACACGATATTTCCTGGGTAAGACTATGGGACATCGTGGGGTATTCCCACGTAAGAGAGGCGGGGAAAGACCTGCTGGATTAGAAGGATGAATAAATATCACAAGTAATGGAGGGACGCGCTTCGTCGCGTCCGTTCAATGAAAGGAGATCACCGTTGAACGAGAAGAGCATTAATATCTCCGATGTAATTAATTTACCTCTGGATACAAAGGAGCAGAAGAAAGCAGTTGATGATAAAACGCCTTGTGTTGTTGATGGGCGTCTCAAGGTCTATAATCCGGACGGGAATAATGTAAAAAGATTGCTGGAGTTGTTGAAAAACAAGTTAAGCCGTCAGGTAGTAGGCTCAATGGTAGGTTGTGTCCATTGCGGCATGTGTTCCGATGCCTGTCATTATGCCCTGGCTAGGCCCCACGACCCGACCATGACCCCCGCTTACAAGGCCGATCAGATCAGGCGTATCTTTAAAAGGCATTTCGACTGGACCGGCCGCATCGTCCCCTGGTGGGTGCACGCGGGAACCCCAAAGGATGATGAAGACCTGAATCGCCTCAAAAACATCGTCTTTGGCACTTGTAGCGGCTGCCGTCGTTGCACCTTAAACTGTCCGATGGGTGTGGATACAGCGGTTCTGGTTCGACTCACCCGTGGAATCCTCACGGAATTAGGGATCGTACCGGAGGGGGTCTTTGTAGTGAGTAAGGACTCATGGGAGACGGGCAACCAGATGGGAGTTACGAAGGAGGACTACCTTGAAACTTTACAATGGATGGAAGAGGAGACCCAGGCCGAATTAGATGATCCCACCTTCAAGATACCGATAGATAAGGAAGATTGCGATTTTATGTACACCATCAACCCCCGTGAGGTAAAGTACGACCCGCGTTCGATCGGTAATGCAGGCAAAATATTTTACTGTGCAGGAGAAAGCTGGACGATGCCAAGCTGGGGCTGGGACCAGACCAACTTCGGGCTCTTCTCGGGTGATGACAAGCTGGGCGGCTATATAGCCAAGAACCTCTACGAAGCGGCAAAACGCCTCCGAGCCAAACGAATCGTTATCTCCGAGTGCGGCCATGGCTACCGCTCTACCCGCTGGGAAGGCTACAACTGGGCTAAATACAAACAGAATCTCCCCAGTGAGTCCGTTGTGGTCACTATGGTTCGTTACATAAATCAGGAGCGAATAAAGGTGGACCCCTCCCGGAATCCTCTGCCGGTTACCTATCATGACTCCTGTAATATAGCCCGTTCCGGTGATCTTACGGAGGAGCCCCGCTGGATATTAAAGCGGGTCTGTGCCGATTTCCGCGAGATGCACCCCAACCGCTCGGACAACTTTTGCTGCACGGGTGGTAGTGGGCTCCTGTCCATGGTAGAGTACAAACCCCTCCGGATGGAGGTGGCAAGGATTAAGGCGGAGCAACTGACGGCTACGGGGGCCAAGATCGTCTGCACCAGTTGCCACAACTGCGTTGACGGCCTTACCGACGTGATTAAACATTATAAGCTTGACATAAAAGTTGCCCAGATTTTAGACTTGGTTGCAGATGCCTTGATTATTCCGAAAAAAAACGAGAAAAAATAAAATAACTTAGAAAGGTATAACACATGGAAGCAATCGGACTTTGTTCACACTATTCCCGTCAGGGTGACTGGGCATTTGATTACGCATTCAGATTGGCCGGCAAGAGGGATATTCAGCTCAATATCTTCCACTGGTTGGAATCACCTTTCCGTTTCCGCCGGGAGATAGTTTACTTAGACGAGAAGAAGGAAAAATTGGTGCGGGTTACCGATGAGTTGCAGGTCAAAAAGGAATATGAGCTACGTGAGTACTACGAGTCCAGATTGGGAGACTTTGTCAAGGTGGGCTTTCGACTATGCGAGGGTAATGAGGGAGCTGAACTGGCCCGTTGTCTGCACCGAAAAGAGTACGATCTCTTAGTAATGGGGTACCCTGAATGGGGTGCGGACTTTGGCGGCCAGCAAATCGAGCGATTCGCCGCTAACTTCAGGGTACCGGTGGTCATGGTAGGTCCCGACAAGCCCAATTCCTTCCACCTCAACAAGCGGGCAGTGGACATTGTCGCTCAATTGTACCTGAAGGAAGGAGAGTGGAGTCTTATTGAGGCTGGGTAACCATTGGGGAAACCGGTGGGGATTAAATATTGATGAAAAAGGCGATAGCCCGACTGATATGCGACCTGAAAGACGATGACTGTCATATACGTTTTGCCGCCGCTCGTGTTCTCGGCGATATTGGCGTTGGTAACCACACCGTCGGCGATGCCTTAATAGAAACCCTGAAGGACGACACCTGGTTCGTCCGCCTGGCCGCCTTGCAGACCATAAGAGAGATCAGGTTGGAGGCGGCCGTGATCCTTGAAAAAATTACACCCCTGCTTGGGGATGAGCATGAAGACGTAAGGGAGTATGCAGCCTTCACCTTTGGTGACCTTGGGCCTAAGGCTGTACCGGCGGTAACGTCTCTCATGGAGGCACTCTCCGATGCCGTCTGGTACGTGAGGGAAACGGCGGCCTGGGCATTGGGGGAAATCGGTCCCGGAGCCAGGGGGGCCTGCGGTAGGCTCATCAGATGCTTAACGGACGATGAGATAGAGGTGCGCATCATGGCCGTGAGGGCCCTCGGAATGATAGGCCGGGCGGGCGACAGAGATGTGCTGGCAGCCCTGAAAGAAGCGGCCGGGGATGAAGGTCAACCCCCGGAGGTAAGAGAGAAGGCAAGCGAGGCACTGGCAAGGGTCGGGAAACCAGGGAAGAATTGTCCATTATAAACCGTTTCGGAAAAAAGGAGGGAAAGATGGCCAGGAAAGTATTGATCATAGATGATGAGGAAGATGTAAGGACATATTTGAATTCCCTGCTCACAAATAACGGTTATGAGACGGAGATGGCGACAGATGGAGAGGAAGGGTTCGGTAAGGTCAGTGAATTCCACCCCGACGCAGTCATTCTTGACATTATCATGCCAAACCAGAGTGGTGTCGGGTTCTATCGTAAACTGAAAAAAAGCGAAGAATACAAAAATATCCCGGTGATTGTTCTTACGGGGGTTACCGCGTATAAGGATTTTTTCGCCCGGGATCGCGGTGGACTACCTAAGCCAGAGGAATTCGTCGAAAAACCGTTCTCTACCGAAGAATTACTGGCTAAGGTCAAAGCTTGCCTGAAATAGAACTCCGGCCAAGCGGGGCAGGTGAGAACATGAATCGGATCAGCATCGAAGGATGGAAACCGACACGTCGCGATTATCGCCAGCTCTTCCAGAAAGTTCCCTGCTACATCTCCGTACAAACTCCTGAATTGCGTATCATTCAGACCAACGACCTGTTTCGCCAGGATTTTGGCGACCGGGTAGGTGAGCTATGTCACGAGGTCTATAAGAGAAAAACGGCCCCCTGTCCCGAGTGCCCGGTGGCTAAGACATTTGCCGATGGCCAGGTCCACGTAAGCGAAGAACAGGTGATTACCCGTGACGGTAACGAGGCCTTTGTCATCGTCTATACCAGTCCTCTGCGGAATGAGCGGGGAGAGATCGTGGCGGTGATGGAGATGTCCACTAACATCACCCCTGTTAAACGTCTGCAGACCGAGTTGACCATGATGGGACATACTGTAGCCACCATGGCACACGGCATCAAAAACATACTCACCGGTCTCGATGGCGGTATTTACGTGGTAAATTCAGGGCTGAATAAAAAAGACCAGAAGGAGACCTTAAAAGGGTGGGAGATCGTGCAGCGCAATGTAGCCCGGATTGCCGGCCTGGTAAAGGATATACTTTACTGTGCTAAAAAGCGTGAGCATCAGATTAGCCTTATAGATGCGGATCAGGTGGTTCGGGAGGTCTTCGACCTTTTTTCCGAAACCGCAGCACGGGAAAAAATTGAGATGACGATAGATACTGACCGAGAGCTCGGTCCGATGCTGCTTAACGCTGAGGACCTGCACACCATTCTCGCTAACCTGGTTCACAATGCCCTGGATGCCTGTAAGTTCGATGCAAACCGTAAAGACCATCGGGTAGAAGTAAAGACCCGCCTGAAGGGACCGATAGCGATTTTCGAGGTTTCCGATAACGGCCCAGGCCTGCCCCAGGGGTGGGAAAATTATATGTTTACCGAGGTCTTATCCACGAAGGAGCGCTACGGTACCGGTCTGGGACTGTTGGTCACCAAAAAAATTGTAGATGAACTCGGCGGGCAGATAACCGTTTCCTCTCATCCTGATGAAGGCACCACATTCCGTGTCTCCTTCCCTATGAAGCCGGTTGTCCACTGTAGTCCCCCATCAAGCCGGCAGATGCTCGTTTGATGGAGGTATAATACCGTTAAATCGCGTTGACAAGAAAAAAACCTTGAGAAACCCTCAGAGTAAAATAAAGCACAGACACATCGGATGTGGATATGCCTAAGACTGAAGACATCTTTCGAACGGATGCGACGAAGCGCTTCCCTCCTCCCGTTAATGATGAACTGACGGAGGTGAATGATCTGGGTTTGCTCTATCATGAGGAAAAGCGCTTCGATAAATCTCTCGAGCAATTCTGGACGGGCTTGAAACGTTCGAGAGAGTTAGGGTACCGGGAATGGGAGAGCATAGCGTTGAACAATATCGGCATGGTGTATCAAAGCTGGGGGAAGTGCGACCAGGCGTTAAAGTTCTACCATCAGAGTCTTCAGGTGGCTAAAGAAATCGGCTTTCTCAAGGGAGAAAGCGCCGCCTACCAACACCTGGGAAGGATCTATGATTTATGGGGACAGGTGAACAAATCTCTTCAATACTACGAATTGAGCCTAAAGATTTCAGATAAGACTAACGATCTTCCCAATAAGAGGACATCCATGTTGAACATGGCCCACTGTTATGAAAAGTTAGGAAACTATGGTCAGTGTGAAAAAATCCTTAATGAAGTGATTAAGATTGATGAAGTGATAAGTCATCCCGATCTTGCCACCGATCATGCCTACCTCGAAAGATTGAAGGTAAAAGGATTATAGCGATTTAAGGCCGTCTCCTTACCCCTCCCCTATAAAATATTGCGTGATAACCATTGTTGTGAAAGCAGCATGGTCCAGGTGTGTCTCCTTGACATAAGCCGGTATACGGTGTAGGATCCTCAGCAATGCAGCATTATCCTATTTTTTTTGATAACATATCCGTTGTTGTGCCATACGAGAGGGTATACAGACGTCTGGGATACCGAAAAGACGTTACCATGATCCTACCCTGGCAGAAAGGAGAAGTGGAGAGATATATAGCAGAAGCCCGGTTACTGATCCACTTACAGGGTGCAGCGATACGGATACCCATCCAGGAGAAAGGCGCTATGAGAATTGTCCTTTCTAACGATGTGGTATTTGAAAGTCGCCAATTGACCACATTTCTTGAGCATTGTCGGGAGGTTGTCCTGATGGGCTCCACGGCGGGCAGCGATATCATGAACGCCATAGAGGAGGATACCGCAAGTCACCACTTAACCCGGGGTGTCGTCTTTGATGCTGCCGCCAGCGAAACGGTTGATGCCTCCCTGGACTGGATCATGGGTTATTTCAACCAGGAACTGCGCAGGGAAAATAAAGTACTCATGCAGAGGCGTTACTCTGCCGGTTATGGCGATTTTTCACTGGAAAATCAGAAAACAATACACCGGCTTTTGGAGCTTGACCGGATTGGCGTTAAAATCACGGCAAGTTGTATCCTTGTACCGGAAAAGTCTGTCACGGCCATTGCAGGTGTGATCCAGCAATCACCAAAGACTGAGCAGGGAAACAATGAGAAACTACATAGATTTAATCTTAGTCCTTACTAAGAAGGGGTAATTATCATTTTATATTTTTTGCCTCCTCGATTAGCATGACGGGGATACCATCTCTGATCTCATATAAAAGTTTGCATTGGTCACAGATCAGACCATCTTCCGTTTTGTTGAGGTAGATATCCCCCTTGCATCTGGGACATGCCAAGATGTCCAGAATGTTCAATGACTCTTCACTGATGGCCATGTTTGTCTCCTTTTTTCCTGCTTGTAGGTCCTCTCTTCAGAAGCATTTATCAAAAAAATACCGCATAACCGATAACGCCAAAATGGCTATTAATACCCTGATTTGGTCTTGCGAGGCCCGCATTCGAGATATGCCGCAGACGGTATCCAAGATTGAGGGCCGAATTTTTTGTGATGAAGAGATACAGGCCGCCCCCGACAGTACTGAAAAAGATAAAGCCATTGGCCTGATCTCTTGTAACTACAGAAATGTAATGTGGTCCAACACTCCCTGATATGTAAGCGGATAATCTATCTGTGAGGGGATGGGTATACTGAACACCCAGCCCGATGCCAAACTCGAAGTCCGTCTCGGGGTTTATAACGGGGTTAAACTGGGGTTCAAGATAACCGGAAAAACTTCCCCCCCAGTCTTTCATTTTGGGGAAATATTTTTCCAGGTCCATACCGAGATGCCAGATGAGCAAAATCGGTTGATAGTGACCTTCCTCAATTTTACTCGTTCCAAAACCGGTGAGGAAGGCCGATTCGGTCAGTAACCTGTCGTTAATAGAAGTTCTCTCAGGGTATCCTTCATCTCCATAGGCTAAGCCATGGAAAAAGATAAGGAGAGAGAAAAGAAAAGGACGGATAAAATGTCGTGGCTTCAATTTACCTTCTCCTTTCTGTAAGTAGAGATAGAAAATTTTTCCTTTACCTCACGAAAAACATCTTCGACGGTGATTTCGCGCATGCATTTTTTCGTGGCGCACTTCTTTAAAAAACATGGGCTGCAAGGCAGCCCTTTTCGAATCACCGTATGCCCTTGCCCAAAAGGTCCTGTCCGCAAAGGATCGGTAGGCCCGAAAAGGGCAATAACCGGTGTTCCCATTGCCGCTGCGAGATGCATGGGGCCGGAGTCGGTCGTGACCAGAAGTGCGCCTAACTGGTATAGATAGGCAAGATCCCGCAGGGTCGTCCTGCCTCCTAAGTTGATGGAGGGAAGGGTCATCAGGAATTGAATGCGATGGATACTTTCGGATTCACTTCCCGTGAAGATGACGGAGACCTTCAACCTTTCCACAATCAGATCACATAACCGGGCAAATTTTTCATCTTCCCAGAGTTTTGTTTCCCAGAAAGCTATAGGGTTCACTACCACAAAACCATCTTTTCTGTCAATACGATTCGCTTTTAAAAGTTCTTCCACCCTTTCTCTGTTTTCCTGCTGGATGGGGATCAGGAATTCCGGCTCCCCGAGATCTGCGCCCAGGTAACGGGGGAAGTCGAGGTAGCGAAGAACGGCATGTTTTCCCATATCCTCGAGGATCTTTTCATTGAGAAAAAGGCCGCTCAATTCCTGCATGCTGTGGTAACCTAATTTTCTCCTGCCGGAGGTGAGAAAGACAATAATGGCGCTCTTCAGGAGTCCATGAAAATCAATGACCAGATCATAGGGCCGTTCCCGTACCGCCCTGATGAAGGACCGGATATCTTTAATTGTTTTACCAATTTGGCCTTTTTTAAGGTCCCTGATCCAACACTTTCGGTGAGAGACGACCACCCTGTCCAGATACGGGTGATCCTTGATCAGGTCTGATGCGGCCTCCTCGATAACCCAGGTGATATCGGCAGCAGGGTAGAGTTTGCGAAGCGCAGAAAGGGAGGGGAGGGTATGGACAACATCACCGATGGCGCTCAATTTGACGATAAGAATATTCACTTCTGTTGGCGGCCACAACGACGGAGCATGGCCCTCCTTTGATGATCCTCTATGATCCACTTGACGGCATCGAGTATATCTTCGGCGATGTAGGCCGGTTTGATTCCTTGGCCGATGATCTCCTTTTCCGTTGCCGACCCGTAGCCCGTTCTAACCAGAATCCCTTTTGCCCCGACCCTGCCCGCCAGAACGATATCCTTAATCATGTCTCCCAGTATGTAAGAGAGGGAAAGGTCAATATCCATCTCTTCCGCGGCCATGATAAGCATTCCCGGTTCCGGTTTCCTGCATTTGCAGGAGGCTAAATATTCTCCCTTCCCCTCCGTCGGGTGATGGGGACAGTAGTAAAACCCGTCAATGACAGCCCCCTTTTCCCGAAGCGTCTTCTCGATATGCCGGTGCACCGTTCTGACAAAATCCTCTTTGAAATATCCTCTTGCCACACCGGACTGATTGGTAATCACCACAGCCCTCATCCCGCTTTCGTTAATCGTCCTTATGGCTTTGGCCGTATGGGGAAAGAGGATCAATTTTTCCAGGCTGTCTAAGTATCCCACCTCTTCGACGATTGTCCCGTCCCTGTCTAAGAAGACGGCGGCATTTTTTTTCATACATCATTCCTATTCACTGCTGTCTGCTCATTGCTTTTCTGGCGGCCTCATAAACATCGTTAATCCCTATCAGCTCCATGCAGCGGAAATCGGTGGGGCATATCTCCTTAAGACATGGGCTGCAGGGGACAGCCCTGTAAAGGACGACACTATTTGCACCCACGGGAGAGGTGGCAACGGGGTTTGTCGACCCGAAGATGGCGATCGTGGGGATGCCCAGCGCGGAGGCGACATGCATCAAGCCGGAATCGTTAGAGATAAAGAGGTCGCATCGGACGATCAGGGAGATTGCCTCCTCCAGCCCGGTCTTTCCCGCCAGGTTGATCAGGGTATGTCTGGCCCTGTCGGCGACCGCATCGGCGCTCTCCCTGTCCCCGGGGCTTCCGAAGAGAATCACGTCGGCGGAGAAGTCATCAATCAACCTGTCGGCAACGGCGGCAAATCTTTCGGGAAACCACCTCTTTGCCGGTCCGTAGGTGGCTCCCGGCGCCACGCCCACGAGAGGAAGGTTGTTTCCCATGCCATATTCATTGAGTAATCTTTCCGAGAGGAGATGGTAGTCCTTTTCCGGCCTGAGGTGGATCTCCCTTCCCGCCGATTGGCAGCCCAGAGATTTGACCATTTCGAGGTAATAGTCAATCTGGTGCATTCTTCGGATGGCCTTCGTTCTCTTCACCGAGTGGGTCAGAAGGAGGCCCCTCCCGTCGGAATTGTACCCTGCCCTGATCGGGATGCCGGCCAGCCAGGCAATGATGGCGGCTTCAATGGCGTTTTGCAGGAGGATGGCCATGTCAAATCTTTTGTGCCTCAGTTCCCTCGCTATTTTCAGCTTTCCCGTAATGCCCGCATGTATACCGGAACTGTCCAGCAGGATAACCTCGTCAATATCGTTACAGATATGAAATATCCCCGCTGCCCAGGGCCTTGTCAGGACAGATATCCTTGCCCCGGGAAAGGTCTTCCTTACGGCGGCGATGGCAGGAAGATTCATCACGACGTCACCTATCCAGTTCGTCGCCCGGATAAGGATCCTTTCCATATTCTGAAGAGGGAGTTTTTTCGCTCCTCTGACCTTTAAATTTATTGGCCGATTATGGGAGAGGGGGTTTTCCATGCTTTTAGTTTCTCTAAGATCATTGTTTCAAATGCCTCCCCGGAAGGGACGATTTCCATTTCTATATGCAGAAAGAAAATATCTTCCAGGAAGGAGGGAAATTCTGCCAGTTTTATTCCATCTTTTTCCGTGGTGACGATGGTCTCCGCCGTTGAGCCGGCGGCTGTCCCACGAATTACGGTGATGTCCTTTCTGTGATAGTGGTGATGATCGGGAAAGGGTATAAAGGCGACTACCCTGCCGCCGAGAGATTCCAGCGTTTTCCTGAATGATTCCGGGGAACCTATTCCGGCGAAGGCGCATACCTTTTTACCGTTCAGATATTCGGGAGGATAAGTCTTACCCGTGGCTGCCTGGGTCAGATATTTCGGCCTGTGATATCCCCGGAAAACAGGCGCAGAATCACACCACGGGCAAACGGAAGTCAATGAGCGGGGAGGCACGCCGTCGTAACCGTATTTTTCGTCCATATCATTATCGCCCCCGGTCCAAACAATGATGTCCGCTCTCTTTAAGGCCTCCGTGGATTCACGGAGAGGTCCCCGCGGCAGGAGGCGGCCATTTCCAAAGGGTCTTGCTGCGTCCAGGAGCACGATGTCTATATCTCTCCCGAGGCGGCGATGCTGGAAGCCGTCATCGAGGATCAGAACATCAGCTCCCATGGTCTCCAAGGCGAATTCCCCCGTCAGGATTCTCTTGGGGCCGGTGAGGACCGGTATCCCCGGAACGGATTTTGCCGACAAGACCGGCTCATCCCCTGCTTCCATGTACCCCATCAGGAGATGAGCGCCGTCGGAGACAACATTCACGGGGCTTTTCTTCTTCCCTCCGTATCCCCTGGAGAGGATGGCCGGAAGATACCCCTGTTTCTTCAGCATATTGGCGAGCAGGATCACCATCGGGGTTTTCCCCGTTCCGCCTACGGTGATATTTCCGATGCTGATTACCTTGCCGGGAAGTTTTCTCCCTTTGAACACGCCGGTATCGTAGAGCCGATCCCGCAGTTTGATTGTCTGCCGGTACAGGAGGGAGAGAAAGACAAGAAACAGAATAAAAGGATCCAGCCTGCGCGTGCTTCCGTCATCGTTCCATATATTTCTCAATGCATTTTTCAGGTTTATCATTTCTACGTATTGCATATACCTCAGCATCAGGGCCGACCTCTTGGTTTCCAGGGTCTTCTTGGCCTGAGGCGGCAAGAATATACTTCAAATAAGGTGAACCAGTCCCCAATTTTATCTAAAACAATAATCGGATTGTGGCAAGGGGAAAAATTGATTATGCATTTTAAAGGATGGGCTTTTATTTAATTAATTGTTCTCTCTCCATATAGGGTAAAAATGGGGGTATGCTGTCTAATGGGGGCTAAAAAACCCGCCAATCTTCATCAAACCGTAACCTAATTGTAATCAGACCGTAATGAGAGTCTGTTATTAAAACTGTCAGCATTTAGGAAAAATGCATACAAAGGAGAATTTATAAAGCAGTGAAATATCACATTGTTGAAGAAGATGGTTTCTGTCTCATGTCTCATAAAGGTATCAGGTGAGACCAGAAAGAATGAAGCCGTCATCGCAAGGGAGGGGCTGTCTCCCTATCTCAAGGAAAAAGGCATTAAGGTGATTATGGATATGGAGGAATTAGGAAAGTTTGAACCGAATACTCTTGTAGGGATTCTAAATGGTATCAGAAAAGAGGTCAACCTTTTAAGGGGTGATTTGAAGTTATGTTCCTTGAAACCGGAGATACTGAACTATTTGAAACAAAATCGGTTGGATCATATCTTTCAGATCTATGAAGATAGAGAAATGGCCGAAAGGAGTGAATGGCGGGAGCGTGGTAAAAAATAACCTGATTACGGAATTGCACCCCAATATCTTCTGGTTTAAGGGAGAGGATACCAGCAGCCACAGTTACCTGATCAGGGGTGATTACAAAAATGTCCTCATTGATTCGGGAGTAGACAGAAACTTCTCCAGATTGCAAAAGTCCTTACTCACGCTGAGGCTCAAGGTCATGGATATTGACATAGTAATCAATACCCATGAGCACTTTGACCATATTGGGGCAAATCGTTATTTTCAGGATTATGCCCTTATTGCCGCCCATCGCTTTGCTGCTACCAAGATTACTTTAGAAGACAGATACGTTACTATGTATAAATCAGGCGATTTAAACGAGCCACCCCTTAAAGTCCACCTCTGGTTGGAAAACAGGTTTCGCTTTGATCTGGGAAACTACAGCCTTGAAGTTGTGCATACCCCCGGACATACTTCCGGTTCGATCTGCATCTATGAGTTTACCCGGAAGATCCTTTTTACCTGACACTATAATCTTATTGAGAAAGGGAGGAAAAAACAATGTCTTGGAAAAAATGGGTTTTTTATTTTGGGATCACGGTCTGCTTTGTTATGCTAAGAAGCTTATCTATCGCTGCGGAACAGGGGTTCCTCCTCGGCGAGGAGAGCAAGGGGTTTACCGTCAAGGCGGCGGAAAACACGGACATGAGCGTCCGGATCCGCCTCCAGCCCCGGTTCGACGCGGGAGACCTGATCAAGAGCGACGAGGCGACCCCGACCTCTTATGAGAGCGAGACGGACTTCTACCTGCGGAGGATCAGGCTGGAACTCGGCGGGCACCTCGTGAAGAACCTGAAGTACAACCTTACCCTCGAGGGAGACAAGAACAGCAAGGTCCCCGGCAAATCGAGCAACGAGGTGAAGATACAATATGCCTACGGGGAATACAAGTTTGCGGATCCCCTTTCCGTCCGGTTCGGAAAAGCGAAGCTTCCCTATTCCCGGGTCTCCCTCACCTCCTCCTCAAAGCAGCTCTTGGTCGAGAGGCCCTTCTCGACGGAGGATGCCAAGAAGGTCTTCGATGACTATTACCAGGCGCACCTCCTCCTCCACGGCAAGGTTGCGGACGGAATCCTCGCCTACTCCCTGGCCGCAGGGGACGGGTGGGAGTCCGGAGCCACGATGAGCAGCAAAACCGTGCACAAATCCGAGCTCCTCTACGTGGGCCGTCTCGAGCTGTCCCCGCCCGGCTGGGTGGAGAAGAGCAAGAGCGACGCCCATCTCGGGAAGGGCCGGCACCTGACGCTGGGAGTGAACTATGCCGCCCAGGATGGCATCGAGTATGCCGGGAACATCTTTGAGGAGGACCGCACCCTCTGGGGAGTGGACCTGTCCGGACATTGGCAGGGCCTTACCGCCCAGGTCGAGTACAACGCCTGGAAGGAGGAGTTCAACGATCCTTCCAAGACCAACAAGGAGCCCGAGGGCTGGTACGCCCAGGTGGGATACTTAATCCCGGGTGTGAACGTGGAGCCCGCCGTCCGATACGAAGTCTACGAACAGGACTCAAACAAAGCGGACACGGAGCAAAAGACCTTAACCGCAGGCATCAACTGGTACCTCAAGGGGCATAGCGTAAAACTCAGCGCCAATTACGTGATGACGGAGTTCGACAGCCACGCCAAGGGATTCCTCACCAACGACGACAAGCAGAACATCTTCCAGCTCCAGGGACAACTCTACTTCTAATCTGATCAGGCTGCGGCCTCCCCCCGGGGCCTCCCGATAGGGCAAATTGGGAGGCCCCACACTAAGATCATGTCAATCAAGAAACGAGGAGGAAACATCATGTTTGCAAAGAAAACGCTGATCGGAGCATGTATCGCATTGCTGCTCCTGGCAAATTACGGCACAGCCCTGGCCAGGGACATCATCATGGGCCTGATTCCGGCCGAGAACAACGAGGAAATGGTCGCCCAGTTCGAACCCATGCGCGCTTACCTGGAGAAGAAACTGGGTCAGAAAGTGAAAGTGTTTACCGCCACCGACTACGCCGGCGTGATCGAGGGAATGAAGAAAAAGCGTGTCGACATCGCCTGGTTCGGCTCGCTATCCTATTACCTGGCTGAGCAGGAAGCGGGCGCCGAGGCTTTTGCCGTCGGCGTGCGGGACAACGGCAAGAGCACCTATCGCAGCATTTTCGTCGTGCCCGGCGATTCTCCCGCCAAGTCGCTGAAGGACCTGAAGGGCAAGAGTGTTGCCTTCGTTGACCCGGCTTCGACTTCCGGCGGGCTGATGCCGACCTATATGGTGAAAAAGGAAACAGGGATGATGCCGGAGAAATTTTTCGGCAAGTTCACCTATGCCGGCTCCCATGACGCCGCCGAACTGGCCGTCAAGAACAAGACCGTGGATGCCGCCGCCGACAACGACATCACCTACCCGAAGATGCTTGCCAAGGGGCTGATCACCAAAGAATCCAACCGAGTGCTGCTGGAGTCCCCCGATCTGCCAGGCTCGCCCCTCGTCTATCGTGGCGACTTGCCGGTCGGAATGAAAAATAAAATCCAGGATGCCATTGTCTCCGCCCACAAGAAAATCAAGGTGACCGGCTACGGCAATATTATACGCTACGACGCGGTCAAGCCGGCGGACTACCAGATGATCCGCGACATGGTGAAAGAACTCGGTCTGAAAAAAGAGCAGATGCTTAACTAACCAGGATGGGGTGGGCGACTCTCGTTATCTGTCCCGTTTCATCAAGGGGGTAATTATTATGTCTACAATCTTGATTGAATCCGTGTTCAAGCGCTTTCCGAATGGCTTCGAGGCGCTCAAGGGCGTCAGCGCGGACATTGCGCCCGGCAGTTTCACCGTGATCCTCGGACCGAGCGGCGCCGGCAAATCCACTCTGTTGCGGCTGATAAACGGCCTGGAAACTTCCACCGGGGGAAGCGTCCGGATTGCCGGAGAGACGCTGGGGAAGGCTAATTTGCGCAAGGTGCGTTCTCGCGTCGCCATGGTGTTCCAGCAGTTTAATCTGGTCGAGCGCCTGTCGGTAGCGACCAACGTCCTCACCGGACGCTTGGCCCATCGTTCCTGGGTCGGCAGCGTGTTCTATTTGTTTCGCAACGAAGACATGGATATCGTCAGGGAAGTATTGGCGCGCGTCGGGCTCACCGAGAAGGCCTGGAGCCGGGCCGACAAGCTCTCCGGCGGACAACGACAGCGCGTGGGCATCGCCCGCGCGCTGGCCCAGCGTCCCAAGGTTATTCTGGCCGACGAGCCGGTGGCCAGCCTGGACCCGGTTTCCAGCGAGGAGATCATGGGCTTGCTGCGTGAAATCTGTGATCGCGACGGCATTACCGTCGTCGTCAACCTGCATCAGGTAGATGTGGCAAAACGTTTCGCCGATCGCATCATCGGCATGAACAGCGGCCGCGTGGTGTTCGATGGCACTCCCGCCGAGCTGTCGCCGCAGGCGCTGCGTACCATTTATCGGCGGGAAGGCATGGAACATGACAACAGTCTCGATCTGGCGCTGGCCTACGCCTAGCGGCCTGCCGCCGCTATCGGCCGTCGCGTCGCTGTCCGCGGTGCTGGTCGCGATGTGGTTGACAGCGCCGCTGGTAGAGGTGGATTTCGTCCGGCTTTTCGGCTCGCTGGGCAAAATGGTCGCCTTCGCCGGGCAATTGTTTGTCGAACCGGAGTGGGAGTATCTCCCCCAGTTGCTGGACAAGATGCTGGAAACCATCGAAATGACCTTCCTCGCGACCATGATTGCCCTGGCCGTGAGCCTCCCCCTGGGGCTGCTCGCCGCGCGCAACGCGACGCCCCATGTGCTGGTCTACCGTCTGGTCAGGGACCTGCTGAGCCTGATGCGCGCCCTGCCCGATCTGGTGTGGGCGCTGGTGTTCGTCTCGGCCGTGGGTCTGGGTCCCTTGCCCGGGGTGATGGCGCTGGCTTTCGTGACAGTCGGCTTCATGGGCAAGTTCTTCGCCGAAATCATTGAGGTAGTCGATCACAAGCCCGTGGAAGGCGTCGCCGCCCACGGCGCCGGCTGGCTGCAGGTGCGCCTGTTCGCCATGCTGCCCCAGGCGTTGCCGGATTTCGTCGGCACGGTGATGTATATCCTTGACCACAACCTGCGTATGGCCACCATTCTCGGCCTGGTCGGCGCGGGCGGCATCGGCTACGACCTGGTGATGTCGATGCGCCTGTTCCAGTATGACCGGTTGATATTGATCGCGCTGGCGATCTATCTGGTGGTGACGTTGCTGGATCGTCTGTCGGACCGCTTGCGCAGCCGCATCATTCACGGAACACGGGCATGAACAAGCCCATAGAAACACTATTCCCGCAGGCATTGCCGCCCAGGCCGCACAACCTGTTCCCGGTGTGGCTGGCTGCGGCGCTGGCAGCGCTGTGGCTGATCGTGCGCGACCTGGAGATTTCCTTCGAGACGCTCGCCTACGGCGTGGCGGACATGGGCGAATATTTCAGCCGCTACCGCCAGCCTGACTTTTCCGACTTGCCTAGATATCTGGAACTGATGGGCATCACGCTGGCCACCGCCCTGTGGGGTACGGTGTTCGCCCTGGTCGTGGCGTTTTTCCTGTCGCCGCTGGCGGCACGCAACCTGTCACCCCATCCGCTGGTCTATCGTGCGGCGCGCGAAGCGCTGAATTTCATGCGCGCCATGCCCGACCTGCTGCTGGCCCTGATCTTTGTCGCCGCCCTGGGGCTGGGGCCGCTGCCGGGAGCGCTGGCGCTGGGGGTGCATACCGCCGGCTTCCTTGGCAAATTCTTCGCCGAAAGTCTGGAGCGCGTTGACCAGGGCGTCTATGAAGGCGTCGCGGCGACCGGCGCGAATTTTCCGCAGCTCGTCATGTACGCCGGTTGGCCGTCCATTCTGCGCGAGGCGCTGGGCTATGTGCTCTATATCCTGGACCGCAACGTGCGCATGGCCTCGGTACTAGGTCTGGTGGGCGCGGGCGGCATCGGGCTGGCCTTGCACGACACGCTGAGAATGTTCAATTACGGTCAGTCGGCGGCGCTGATCCTGGTCATCCTGAGCACCATTCTGATCATCGACTACGCCTCGGCATGGTTGAGACAGACATTAAACTGATGGATATTCCACAAAAAGACTGGCTGCGGGCACGGTATATTTGATTCTGAAAGGATAAGCAATGAAAGGTGATATGTGTACAGAACTGATGGAACTGGATGAAGACAAGGTGAAACTCCTTTTGAATATGGCAGCAGAAGAAGGCATTGCCATTGTCAAGCCGCCCCGAACAGGACTTTTGATGATGACCGTTCAAGACTCTTTTGATGCAGATTTTTACCTTGGTGAAATCCTTGTAACAGAGGCAGAAGTGGAGAGTAGAGGAAAAACAGGATACGCGATGGTGATGGGCGATGAACCTGAAAGGGCATTGCTTGCAGCATCCATCGAAGCGATTATGCGGGGAGATAATGAGGATTTGAAAAAACAGATAAGAGGGTTTGTATCGGAACAAATGGAGAAAATTGATTCAATAAGAGAAAAAGAGTCTGCACTCATAGCAATGACAAAGGTCTCCTTTGAGAGCATGTCAAAAGGCTAAAAATAGTCAGGAGAATTTCAAGTGACA
>Ga0100398_1000759_pt1 | contig 28622 bp, 25 predicted proteins | sample CryGeymeta201522_FD_81568 | JGI IMG/M metagenome (GOLD analysis project Ga0100398, IMG submission 81568) | Groundwater microbial communities from Crystal Geyser aquifers in Utah, USA - Crystal Geyser metaG 2015-22 | ecosystem: Environmental > Aquatic > Deep subsurface > Groundwater | place: USA...
CCTGGTGCGCCGAAGGCTGCGGCGCGCCAGCGACGGACTGCCAGTGCCGCTGCAATTGCAGGTGCTGGAGGCCGACTTCCTCGACGCCACGAAATCCGGCGCCATCGGCGCGGGGCGGCTGGTGCAGGGGATCGAGTTCGACCCGGTCGGCAAGCGCCGGGCCTACTGGCTCCATGCCGAACACCCCGGTGACGCCTATGGCGCGTTGCAGAACGGGCTGCAGAGCCGCCCGGTGCCAGCGTCCGAAATCGCCCATGTCTACGAGAAGCAGCGCACGCAGGCGCGCGGCGTTCCATGGGGCGCGCCGGTGATCCGCAGCCTGCGCGATCTCGATGATTACGAAGTGGCCGAACTGGTCCGCAAGAAGACCGAGGCCTGCGTCACCGCCATCGTCTTCGGCGACGACGAGGCGCAGCAGGGCATCGCGCCCTCGGTGGTCGATGCCGACGGCAACCGCGTGGAGCAGTTCGAGCCGGGGCTGATCGCCTATGCCCGTGGAGGCAAGGACATCCGCTTCAACCAGCCCTCGGCGACCGGCGGCTACGGTGAGTACAAGCGGGCAAGCCTGCACACGATCTCGGCCGGGTTTCGGGTGCCCTACGAGTTGCTGACCGGCGATCTCAGCCAGGTGAACTATTCCTCGATCCGGGCCGGGCTCGTGGAGTTCCGCCGCCAGATCGACGCCGTGCAGTGGCAGCTGTTCATCCCGATGTTCTGCGCGCCCGTCTGGCGCTGGTTCACCGAGGCCGCATGGGCCGCGGGGCAGATCCCGTCGCCCATCGTGCCGGTGGAATGGTCGCCGCCGAAGTTCGAGGCGGTCGATCCGCAGAAGGATGCGATGGCGAACCTGCTGTCGATCCGGTCCGGCACCATGACCCTGGCCGAGGTGATCGCGCGGCAGGGACGCAACCCCGACGCGGTGCTGGCCGAGATCGCCGCCACCAACGCCAAGCTCGACGCGCTGGGGCTGGTGCTCGACAGCGACCCGCGCCGTGTCACGAAAACCGGCAGCGCCCAGACCAGTGACCCAACCAGCGATCCGGCCACCGACCCCGAAAACGACCCGGCGCAACCCGACGCCGCCCAACAGGACTGACCCCATGGACACGATTATCGAACTGCCGGCCATGCGCCGGACGGCGGAGCTTGCGCCGAACACGGCCGATGCGGCCGCCCGTACCGTCGAGGTGGTCTGGTCGGCTGGGGCGCGCGTCCGCCGCGCCAGTTTCTTTGGCGAGCCCTATGACGAGGAACTCAGCCTCGATCCGGCCCATGTGCGGCTGGAACGGCTGAATGCAGGCGCACCGTTCCTGAAGGTGCACGAGTTGGGCGCGCTGGATGCCGTCATCGGCTCGGTCGTCCCCGGTTCTGCCCGCCTTGAGAACGGCCGGGGCATCGCGCTGGTCCGGATCAGTGACCGCGACGATGTCGAGCCGATCTGGCGTGACATTCAGGCCGGGCACATTCGGGCGGTTTCCATCGGCTACCAGGTCCACCGCTTTGAGGTTTCGAAGCCTGATGGCGGTCGCGAGCTTTGGCGCGCGGTCGACTGGACGCCCTTCGAGGTTTCCGCCGTGCCGGTCGGGGCCGACCCTGCCGCCGGTTTCCGCGCCCAGCAATCCCTTCACGACTGCGTCCTTCATCGCCGGGACGCTTCGACCCAACGGCAAGGAGCATCCCCCATGACCGATCCGACCCAGACCCCGGCCGCAGTGGCCGCCAAACCCAACGCGACCGAGGAGACCCAGATGACCACCCCCACCAATCCCGCTGCCGAACCGCAGGCGCATGCAGTCGAGACGCGGGCGCTGCCGCAGGCCGCCCCGACGCCCTCGCCCGACACCGAAGCCATCGCCACCCGGGCGCGCGAAGGTGAACGCGACCGCGTCTCCACCATCTACGATCTGGCCGGGCGCCTGAACCTCGAGCGCGGCTTTGCCGAGGATCTGGTCAAGCGCGGCGTCACCGTCGATGAATCCCGCCGCCTGATCCTCGATCAGGTCGCCGCGAAATCGGACGAAACCCGCACCTTCCCGCATGTCTCGATCCCCCTCGGCGGCCGGGATGAACGCGTGACCCGACGCGACGCCGTGGCCAACGCGCTGCTGCACCGCTACAGCCCGACGCTGTTCCAGCTGGACGACTCTGCCCGCCAATACCGCGGGATGTCGCTTCTGGAACTCGCCCGCGAAAGCTTGACCAATGCCGGGGTCAACACGCGGGGCCTGTCGCGCGACGAGGTGGCGACCCGCTCGCTGCATTCCACCTCCGACTTCCCCGAAATCCTGTCCGCCGTCACCAACAAGACGCTGCGCCAGGCCTACGAGACCTATCCCCGCACCTTCATGCTTTTCTGCCGCCAGGTGCTCGCCACCGACTTCAAGGCGATGAACCGGGTACAGCTTGGCGAGGCCCCGCAACTGCTGGAGGTGGGCGAAAGCGGCGAGTTCAAGCGCGGCACACTCGGCGAGTCGAAGGAAAGCTACAAGGTCAAGACCTATGGCCGGGTGGTTGCAATCACCCGCCAGACCCTGATCAACGACGATCTGGACGCCTTCACCCGGATCCCGGCGATGTATGGCAACTCCATCGCTCAGCTGGAAAGCGACGTGGTCTGGGGCATCATCACCGCCAACCCGGCGATGGCCGACGGCAACGCGCTGTTCCACACCACCCACAAGAACCTGGCCGCGACCGGCACGGCGATGGCGGTCGATGCGGTGGGCGCGGCCCGGGCGGCGATGGCGCTGCAGACAGGATTCGACAAGAAGACGGTGCTGAACATCCGCCCCGCCTTCCTGATCGTGCCCGCCGCGCTGGAACTGAAGGCCGAGCAGTTGGTCGCCCAGAACCTAGTGCCCGCCGACAGCACCAAGGTGGTGCCGCAGTCGATCCGGACGCTGAGCCCGATCAGCGAGCCCCGGCTCGATGCCGCCAGCCCCACCGCCTGGTATCTGGCTGCCAACCCGAACCAGATCGACACCATCGAGTATGCCTATCTGGAGGGCCAGCAGGGTGCCTACGTCGAGACCCGCAACGGCTTCGATGTCGACGGCGTCGAGATCAAGTGCCGCCTCGACTTCGGTGCCAAGGCCATCGACTGGCGCGGCCTCTACAGAAATCCCGGCGCGTAAGCCGGGACAATTCCATCACCTGAACCCTGACAGGCGGCCCGTGCGCCGCCTGTTTCCATGTTTGCGAAAGGACATCCGCGATGAAGAACTATGTTCAACCCGGCAATACCATCACCCTGACCGCGCCCTATGCCGTGACCTCCGGCGATGGCTTGCTCGTCGGTTCCATCTTCGGCGTCGCTTCTGGCACCGCCGCCCCTGGCGAAGCGGTCGAGACCGCGGTCGAGGGCGTCTACGATCTGAAGAAGGTCGCGTCGCAGGCTTGGGCCGCAGGCGACAGGATCTATTGGGACAACACCGCCAGGCAGACCACCAAGACCCTGACGGCGAACACGCTGATCGGCGTGGCGACCGAGGCCGTAGCGGGCGGGGCCACCGACCTGATCGGCAGGGTTCGGCTGAACGGCGCGTTCTGATGTCGGCCTTTGCCGCCGCTGTCGGCGCGCTCTTCGCTGATCCAAACATGGGGCGGGACGCGGTCTACATCGCCGATGGCGGCGCACCAGTTTTGGTGCGCGTCGTCGCCCGACGCGCCGATGCCGTCACCGACTTCGGCGATGCCCGGCTCTGGTCCGAAACCACGCGCGTCGACCTGCGCGTGGCCGAGGTTCCGAACCCGCGCCCCGGTGATCGGATTGAGATCGACGCCGAGGCCTTCCTCATTCAGGGCGAGCCCATCCGTGATCGCGAGCGGCTGGTCTGGACAGTCGATCTGAGGCCCGCATGAAACTGAAACTCGCCATCGATCCCGACATCGTCGCCCTGATGACAGCGGAGGTCGCAGCGGGCGAACGCGCTGTTACCGCCGCCATGCGAGAGGCTGGCACCGGCCTTAAATCTGCTTGGCGCACACAGATCACCGGCGCAGGGCTGGGCACACGCCTTGCCAACTCAATCCGCTCCGCCAGCTTTCCGAAATCCGGCGAAAGTCTGAACGCGGCCGCGCTGGTCTGGTCGAATGCCCCGGTAATCATCGGCGCACATGACACCGGCCCGCTGATCCGCTCGAAAAACGGCTTCTGGCTGGCGATACCCACGCCAGCGGCGGGCAAATCCACGCGCGGCGGCCGGATCACACCCGGCGAATGGGAACGCCGCACCGGCCTGCGCCTCCGGTTCATCTACCGCCGCCGTGGCCCGAGCTTGCTGGTGGCCGAGGGACGGTTGAACACCAAGGGTCGCGCCGTGGCGTCAAAGTCGAAAACCGGCCGGGGCGTTGTGACTGCGCCGATCTTCCTGCTGGTGCCGCAGGTCAAGCTGCCGAAGCGGCTGGACCTGGCGCGGGATGCCGAACGGGCAGTGGACGGTGTGCCGGGGTTGATCGTGGCGAACTGGGTGGATAAACTTTAGCGCTTATATTTAGCTCCTCGCGTCGAGTTTCGAAAGGCTATCTCCCATAGCATTCAAAAGCTCACGAAAGCCATCGCCTTCGCTAAGGAGTTTCTCTGCATCAGAAATGAAACCTGCGTCGCCATCGAAGGCTGGATGGTTTTTACCCATTTTTATGACGGCCTGCGCGTGCTTGACCATCTCATTCAGAGCATCACGCGACTTTGCCAGCGTTCCTGGCCTGCTCAACTCGTACAACGCCTTGTGCAAATTGTGCGACGAAACCATAGCATAGTAGTGCTGTGGGACACCCCTCGCTATTAGCTGATTACAATAGCGTATTCTTTCGTCAAGAATTTGCACTAGAGCATCTAGTTTCTGGTTCTTTTCAATTTTGGCCCCGGATACCTCTTGATACATGGTTCCAAGCATCCACACCATCTGCTTCAAGGAAGGTACATCGCCACCAATTGCCTCTTTCCGGATTATCAAAGTTATTGCTGACTGATTTTCGCTTCCGAGCCACGCGTCAATGAAGTCTGTGTCACCCAATATCTCTGAAGTTTTTGCGCGATCGGCGTAGAGCAGATTAAATACAGACTTTGGATCTTGACAGATTTTCTTGTAATCTTTCTTTGACTTCCCGAATCCAAACAAAGCTCATCCCTTCCGCGCTGTTAAACATCGACGAGACAGTTTTGCATGCAAGCGGCTGATTTGCTAGAGAAATGAGGATCAACCTGCCCACCCCTCGCGAAACCATCCTCGCCGCACTGCATGCGCGACTCTCGGCGTTGCCCGCCACCGCCCTGCGCGGTGACGTGCTGCCCGAACGCGTGCCAGCCGCTGGCCTGCTGATCCTGCGCGACGGCGAGCCTGGGGAGCCGGAGGTCACGCTGTCGCCGCTGCGTTACCACTACCAGCACCGCGCCGAGATCGAGGCGGTCGTGCAGGGTGCGGCCCGTGACACCGCCTTCGACACCCTCTGCGCCGGCATTGGCGCGGCGATTGCTGCCGACCGCACTCTGGGCGGCCTTTGCGACTGGGTCGAGGCGGAAGCGCCCCGTCCGGTCGATCTGGCTGTGGATGGTGCGGCTAGCCTGAAGGCAGCGGTGATCCCGGTCATCCTGCACTATTCCACGGCCGACCCGCTAACCTGACCCCAATCACGATAGGAGAACACGATGGCACGAGCCCATGGGGCGCGGGCGCAGATGGCGCTTGCGTTCGAGACCGTCTATGGCACTGCGCCCGCCTCGGGCTATCGCACGGTGCCCTTCGCCAGCACCACGCTCGGCTCCGAACAGCCGCTGATCGCCTCGGAACTGCTGGGCCAGGGGCGCGATCCGCTGGCCCCGATCAAGGATGCGGTCATCGCCGACGGCGACGTCGTGGTGCCGATCGACGTCGAGAACCTTGGGCTGTGGCTCAAGGCGGCCTTCGGCGCGCCCGTCACCTCTGGCACGACGCCCAAGACCCACACCTTCCAGTCCGGTAACTGGACGCTGCCGTCGATGGCCATCGAGACGGCAATGCCCGAGGTGCCGCGCTTTGCGATGTACACCGGCTGCGTCTGCGATCAACTGTCGTGGCAGATGGCACGCTCCGGCCTGCTGACCGCGACCGCGCGGCTGGTGGCGCAGGGCGAAAGCGTTGCAGCGGCCACGGCCGCAGGCACGCCCACTTCGCTGGCGCTGCAGCGGTTTGGGCATTTCAACGGCGCGATCACACGCAACGGCTCGCCGCTTGGCAACGTCATCTCGGCCGAAGTGACATATTCCAACGGCCTCGACCGGATCGAGACCATCCGCTCGGACGGTCGCATCGAGGGGGCCGACCCCGGCATGGCCGCCCTGACCGGTCGGGTGGAGGTGCGCTTTGCCGACACCGCGCTGATCACGCAGGCCATCGACGGCACGCCGTGCGAGCTGGTCTTCGCCTGGAGTCTCGGCGCCAACGCCAGCTTCACCTTCACCGCCCACGCCGTCTATCTGCCGCGCCCCCGGATCGAGATCCCGGGCCCGCAAGGCATACAGGCCACTTTCGACTGGCAGGCCGCCAAGGCCGTCAGCCCCGCCCGCATGTGCACCGCCGTCCTCGTCAACACCGTTGTGAGCTATTGATCATGATCAGACTGAACCTGACTGCCGCGTCCGCGTGGCTGACCCTCGCCCCCGGCCTGCGCCTCAACGTGGCCCCGCTGACGACTGCCTTGATGGTTTCGGCCCGCGCCGATCCTGCAATCGAAGCCCTGCCAGATACGGCCTCACAGGAGGAACTTGCGCTGGCAATGGCCAAGGCCGTCGCCCGGCGCGCCGTGCTGGATTGGGAAGGGGTCGGCGACGACGCGGGTGATGCTGTCCCGGTTTCTCCCGAAGGCATCGATGCCCTGCTGGAAATCTGGCCGGTCTTCGAAGCGTTTCAGACGCAATACGTCGCCAAGGGCCTGATCCTGGACGCGGAAAAAAACGTCTCCGCGCCCTTGCCGAATGGTCCTTCGGCGGGGGCGACCGCTACTGCGCGGCCTGCACAGGGCGTTGCCCAGACTGCCCCGCAAGACTGAACCGGCCAAAGACGGAAGATGGCTGGCAGGTCTGGGATCTGGTCGGCCGCCTTGGCGGGCAACTTCGCGTGATCCCCGGCGCGGTACTGGGGTGGGACATGGGCGCGGCGCTGGCAATGGCCGGTGCCCTCGGGATCGACGCCTTGATCGCCGCCGAACTGCTGCCCGAGATCGAGGCGGTCATGGTGCGCAAGCTGAACGAACAGATCGGAGACGGCCATGGCTGAGAAAAGGGTCAGTGTCCGACTGGTCGCGGAAGGCGGCCGCCAGGTTCGCGCCGAACTGGAAGGAATCGGCGAGGCTGGCACGCGCGGCTTCGGCCGCCTGTCCTCCGAGATGGAACTGGCCAATGCCCGGCTGGGCAGCTTTGCCCGCAAGGCCGGGATCGCACTTGCCGCCGTGACAGCTGCCGCAGCTGCCGCAGGCGTGGCGATGGTCCGGTCCGGCCTCGACGTGATCGGCGCACAGGCAGACATGGCCGCTTCGCTCCGGACAACTGTCGAAAGCCTGCAGGTGCTGACATGGGCCGGGGAGCTTGCCGGTGTGTCGATGGGCGAGATCGAACAGGCCACCAAGAAGCTGACCACACGGTTGTCGGAAGCAGCGGCTGGGTCCGGATCGGCTGTTGGTGCTTTGCAGCGGCTGAACCTGACCGCCGCCGAACTTCAAGCGCTGCCGCTCGACCAGCGCATCGTCGCCATTCAGGAAGCCCTGAACCAGTTCGTTCCGGAAGCCGAGCGCGCCGCAGTGGCATCCGATCTCTTCGGTGACCGGGCGGCGCTGGCCTTTCTGCGGATCGATTCCGCGACCCTGCGGGAAGCCGCGCAGGACGTTCAGGATTTCGGGGTAGCGGTCAGCGCGGCAGATGCCGTTCAGATCGAACGCACCGGCGATGCCATCGCCAAACTGAGCCTGATCTGGCTTGGCCTGACCAACCGCCTGACCGCGGCCGTCGCCCCGGCGCTGGAGACGGTGGCAAACGCACTGGCCAATATGGCGCGTGGCACCGGGCCAATCGGGAGCGCAATCACCGCCGTCTTCGACAACCTCGCGCGGCTCGCCACCTATGCCGCGACCTTCGCCGCCTTCATGGCTGGCCGGTGGGTGGCGGGGCTGGCAGTGGCGGCCCTGTCCGTACGCGGCCTTGCCACGGCGCTGGTCTTCCTTCGCGGGGCGCTGATCCGGACCGGCGTTGGCGCACTGATCGTCGGCGCGGGTGAACTGGTCTATCAGTTCTCGCAGCTTGTCACCCGTGTCGGTGGCGTAGGCGAGGCGTTCCGGCTGCTCGGCGATCTGGCCAAGGAGGTCTGGTCGCGCATCGGCCTGGCGCTCGACGCCGCCTTCGCCAACATGGCTGCGGGTTGGGAAGGCCTTAAAGCGGCCGGGCTCTCGGCGCTCGAAGGCACCATCGCGGGCGCGGTCAGTTTCGGGGACCGGACGGCGGCGATCTTCCAGGGAGCCTATGATGCGGCGGTGGCAATCTGGGGCAGTCTGCCCGGCGCCATTGGCGACTTCGCCTTCCAAGCCGCGAACGGGCTGATCTCAGGCGTGGAGGCGATGCTGAACGGCGTCGTCACGCGCATCAACAATTTCATCAACGGGCTGAACGCGGCGCTGGACCTGCTGCCGGACTGGGCGGTCGGCGAAGGCGGGGTCCGGATCGGCACACTGGACCCCGTGGAACTGGCGCGGATCGGCAACCCGTTTGAGGGTGCGGCAACTGCTGCTGGCGCTGCAGCCGCCGATGCCTTCTCGGCGGCGTTGTCCCGGACATACCTTGAGCCGCCCGACCTCGGGCTTGGCACGATGGCAGACGACGCGCGTGGCCGGGCTAACGGTTACCGCGAGGCAGCGGGCATGCTGGCCGATGCTGCAGGCCGTCCCCTGGCCAGTTGGCAGGCGCTGCGCGACGCGGTGACCGGCACCGGGACGGATGCCGAAACGGCGTTGGCAGATGCCGCCAGTTCGGCGGATGCCCTGAACACCGAACTGGACGACACCGCAGCTGCTGCTGGAAGTGCGGGCACAGCGGCGCGCGAAGCTGGGGCGGCGGCGGCTGACGGGGCTGATCAGGCTGCGACCGGCTGGGGCGCGGTGACTGCGGCACTCGCCGACTATGCTGCCAAGGCGCGCGATATCGGCGCTGACATCGGCCATGCACTGGTCGGGGCCTTTACCTCGGCCGAGAATGCAGTCAGCGAGTTCGTCAAGACCGGCAAGCTCGACTTCCGCGACCTGGTCACGTCGATGATCGCCGATCTGGCTAAACTGGCGGCCCGGCGTTTCATCCTCGGGCCCATCGCGAATGCGCTGTCCGGAGCCCTTGGCGGTGCGGGCGGGATCTTCGCCAATATCCTGCACACAGGTGGCATGGTCGGATCGCCGGGTCCGGGCCGCATGGTTCCAGCCATGGCCTTCACCACTGCATCGCGCATGCACGCGGGCGGCTGGGCCGGGATCAAGCCCGACGAGGTTCCGGCGATCCTGCAAAAGGGCGAACGCGTCCTCTCGCGCCGCGAGGCAGCAGGCTACGGCCAATCCAGCGCGCCTGCGGTCAACGTCACCATCATGGCGCGCGATGCCGAAAGCTTCCGGCAATCCCGGACGCAGGTAGCGTCTGATATCGCCCGCGCCGTGTCGCTGGGCCGGAGGGGCATGTGATGGCATTTCACGAGGTACGCTTCCCCGATAACATCAGCCGCGGGGCGCGCGGGGGGCCGGAACGGCGCACGCAAGTGGTCGAACTGGCCTCCGGCGATGAGGAGCGCAACGCCAGCTGGGCCAACTCGCGCCGCCGCTATGATGTGGCCTACGGCATCCGTCGCGCCGACGATCTGGCAGCGGTCGTGGCATTCTTCGAAGCCCGCAACGGCCGCCTGCACGGGTTCCGCTACAAGGACTGGGCGGACTACAAATCGTGCCTGCCGTCTCAGGCGGTGGCCCCGACCGACCAACCCATCGGCACCGGCAACGGCGCGGTCGTCACCTTCGCCCTGCTGAAGCGCTACACTTCCGGCGCACAAAGCTGGACCCGGGCCATCGCCAAGCCGGTGGCAGGGACCGTCCGCGTCGCAGTGAACGGCGTCGAACAGATGACCGGCTGGAGCGTCAACACCGCCACCGGCAACGTCACCTTCACCACCGCCCCGGGCGCGGGCGTCGCGATCACGGCGGGCTTCGAGTTCGACGTCCCCGTTCGTTTCGACTCCGACATGCTCGACGTCACACTCGAGCTCGAGCGGCTCGGGTCGATCACATCCATCCCGCTGCTGGAGATCCGGCGATGAACGAAGAAACCGGCTTTGTCGCCGCCGTGCTACGCGATCTTGCGACGTCCACCGCCGTCATCCTCGCCGCCTGGGGCGCGCTTGGCGGTGCGACCAACGCCCTGACCACGCGGATGCGGCTGCGCGATGCGTTGCGCCACATCCTGCTCGGCGGTCTGATAGCCGCCGGGATGGGCAGCCTTTCGATGGCGGTCATCACCGCCTGGCTCGGCCTGCCATCGCAAGCGATCCCGGCCGGGGGTGCGGCGGGCTCTGCCGCCTATCTCGTCGGCGTCTTCGGACCCGCCTTCATCGAGGTCGTCCTCGCCCGGCTGCGCAGCAGCAAGGGGGGCAAGCCCGATGCATGAACTTCTCCGCCTCGCGCGCGCCATCCGCTGCGATGTGGCCGACCCAGCACAGGCCTTCAACCATCGCCTGCGCATCGGTCTTCTGGTCGCCGCGCTGATCCTGATCCTCTCAACACTCTTCGGGTGATCCCATGCACATGACAGACTGGGGCCTGCTAGCCCTCGTCCGGCACGAAGGCCTCGTGCCCGGACCCTACCTCGATGTCAAAAACATCTGGACCTTCGGCATCGGCCACACCGCTGCCGCCGGTCTGCCCGATCCGGCACGGATGCCGCGCGGCATGCCGGCTGATCTCGATGCCGGCGTCCGGGAGGCGTTCCGGCTCTTCCGCAGCGACATCGTGGCCTACGAGGCCGAGGTGCTGCGTGCGGTGAAGGTGCCGCTGCAGCCGCACGAGTTCGATGCGCTGGTCAGTTTCCATTACAACACCGGTGGCATCGCCAAGGCATCGCTGACCCGGCACCTGAACGCGGGCAACCGCGCCGCTGCCGCTCAAGCTTTCATGGGCTGGCTCCGGCCCGCTGCGATCCGCACGCGCCGCGAGGCTGAGCGCGATCTGTTCCGCGATGGCCGCTATCCGACCGGCTCCATCCCGGTCTGGACGGTGGATCGCAGTGGACGGGTGGATTTTTCACGACCGATCCGGCGATTGACCGAGGCTGAGGCGCTGACTCTGCTGCGCCCAGCGGGTCGGCCGGTGCCGCTGCCCGTGCCATTGCCGTTGCCGACCAAACCTGCTGCCAGCCAGTCGTGGTGGCAGCGGCTGCTGGAATTTCTCAAAGGAAAGGCAACATCATGAACTGGAACCTCGCACGCGGGCTGGTCTATCTGGCCTGTCTTGCCGCCTCGGGGCTGGCCATGGCCGGGCTGGCGGATTTCGATCTGGTGACCGGCAGCTTCGATCTGCGCCCGTTCAATCTCTATGCCCTGACTGGCACCGCCGGTGGCGTGATTTCCTCGGCGCTGGCCTCGGTCGCGCTGTGGCGTGGCTGGGGGCGGAAGTGAAGGCGCTCCCGCCCACGCTTCAGGCCCACCTCGACGAGGGAACGACGACGCTGGCCTGGTGCTGGCGGATCGTGCGGGCCGATGGGGTGACTCTTGGCTTCACCGATCATGATCGCACCCTGAGCTTCGATGGCACCGATTTCGAGCCAGAGAGTGGCTTTGCTGCCTCGGAGGTGCGCTCAGGCTCGGACCTCTCCGTCGACGCGCAGGATGCCCAAGGAGTGCTGTCCTCCGACCGGATCACGGAGACCGATATCCTCGACGGCCGCTGGGACAATGCGGCCGTCGAAGTGTGGCGGGTGAACTGGGCCGCGACCTCCCAGCGCCTGCTGATGCGGCGCGGGGCCATCGGCCAGATCCGGCGTGGGCGGTTGGCCTTCGTCGCCGAGGTGCGCAGCCTTGCCCACGTCCTTGGGCAAACGGTCGGGCGGACGTTTCAGGCGAGTTGCGATGCCGCCCTTGGCGATACGCGCTGCGGGGTCAATCTCGAGGCCCCGGCGTTCAAGGGAACCGGCGCGATCATCGACCTGCTGCGCGACCGCGCCTTCACCGCCTCGGGGCTTGGCGGGTTCACGGCGGGCTGGTTCACCTTCGGCACCCTTGACTGGATCAACGGGGCCAATGCCGGGCGGCAAGCAGAGGTGCTGGCCCATGACCTCGTCGATGGTGTCGCTATCCTGACCCTGCTGGAAGCCCCTGTGCGCGCCATCGCCGCGACGGACACGTTCATAATCCGCGCCGGGTGCGACAAGCGCATCACGACCTGCGGGACGAAGTTTGCCAATGTCGTCAACTTCCGGGGCTTTCCCAACATCCCCGGCCAGGATGCGGTCCTGCGCTATGCCACCAAGGATGGCGGGCATGAGGGAAGCGTTCTTTGACCGGTTTGCAGAAATTCCTCGTTGATTAGAGCTTGCCTCGGCAACCTGCTGCTACTGAACAGGAAACCTTAGGTCTTCCCCGAATCTAAGCCCAGAAACATCGCAAATGGCACGAAGTGCCAACTTCAGTTGATCTTGGCTAATGTTCTTGCTGATCCACCAACCGGATGCGGTCTGCAGTACCGGGAGATGAGGGCTGTAGGGATGGATGCCGTGCGGTTCCAGTGAGATAAACCTTCGCCCACGCGTACGGATTCCGGCGAGCGAAACCAAGTTCTCCGGCGCAACATCGGCCATCATATCGACGACCCGGCCGAACAGTGCCGCTAAGGTATCCGCGGGGAAGCTAACCCCGAGAAACTCCGCAACGTACTTCCCGTGCTCGTGGGCAGGGAAACTGGTCGGTCGCGCGTCAAGCACGGCTGTATTGATGGTTCGAGTGTCCGCAAGGCTTTTCCCAAGTGCCGCAGTAAAGTCGTCATCAAGCGCAGATCGCATCGTCAGGATGGCTTCGACGATGGAGATGGGCAAAGAAACGAGCACAGGTTGTGTCGGGGTTTCACACTTCATGATGCTCTCCTGCGATTCCTGCTGTCTGCGCGAACCGGCTTTCGGTCGGAATGGTAAAGGGTGATGACGCTCTCGCAATCGACGATGAGTTTGGTGCCACGCAGACGTTCGAGCTGCTGGATCTCATGTCGACGCCTCTCAATCTCGCGGGCCGCGTCCTTGTCGCTGAGAAAGAATGCGTCGTCGGCGACACGCGTCGCCACACTGAGCACCAGACTGACGTCTACGTTTCGAAAGCCGCGCTGGCGCATGCGTGTTTCGGCGTGATGAGTAAGGCGAAGGTCATGCATCGTCGTTCTCCTTTGTCTCGTTCGCACTTGCCGTGGAAGCAGGGATATCGAGATCGAGGTCGCCAAAAAGAGCCAAGAGCTCAGCGTGCCTCGCCCTTCGATCCGCCTTCTCCTCCCCTGGAATTTTGGAGACGAGCCACTCGACACGGTGCTCGGTATTGTCGGCTCCCAGAAGTTCCTCCGGGATATCTGCGATGTGGGCATGTCCACAGGCCAACGCATATTCGGCGTCGACGTTGCCCGCAGTAAGATCGTCAAGCAGACGTCCGCCAATCCGGTAATCAGGAAAGCCTAACGGACCAATTTCGAGGACTTCAGGATCAAGCTCGACATCGTTTGTTCCGAGGTCTCCGGCCAACGCTCTGAGGTAATCTGCAAAGGGATTGTTGATGTTGGGATCGTACCCGAGGCTGTACGTGTCCTCGGCAACGTGTTTCCCGAATACGTCTCGCTTACGGATCGAATTTTGCTCATCAAAGGCCGCTTCTTGTGTGCGGTAGACTGCTTGGGCAAAGGAGAAGTTGCCGCCCCCCAACGACATAAGCTCTTCTGCCTTCTTCTCAATTTCAGCCAGACGTTTCTTGCGCCATGCAAGACTGCCTTCGGCGAGAATCGCCATGCAAAGCGGCGCCATTTCTATCTGCGTTCGAACCGGAACGCCGTAGAGGTGTTCGACCATACGAAAACCGAGGGAGGTTTTCTCGGGCACTGCAGCACGAAGCTGGCGCATCCCAAGTTTTCGAAGTTCCTTTGCGCGGTCAACATCGTCAGCTTTGGGCTCCTTCGCCAAGTCTGAGACCGCGACACCGAGCACCTTTGCCAGTCGTTCCGCAACGGTTGGAGTGGCCATGTAGGTCTTTGTCTTAACCCAGGTCTCGATCCGCTTGATGGTCGCCACACCGACCTTCTGACGCATCTCCTCGCTTCGGATTTCGAGCTTAGCCTGAGACAAGCCGCGACGCTCACGCAGCGTCTTCAGTGTGTCAGGGCGAATTGGTTGCTTCATTGTGCGCCTCCTTGTGGTCTCTTTGGGATAAATATGATCCCAAATAGAGTCGCATGGAAGGATCATAGTGGGATGATCATCCACGCTTACTTCAAAATACCGCTTCTGGAGGTCGTTTTGGCGATGCTGAATGGTATCAAAACGGAGTTTGGCTCGGTCCGTCGAGCAGTTTCATCGGCCACAGTGATTTCCGTCGCGCGGTCCTGGCTGGGCACCCCGTATCACGATCAGGCCAGCCTGAAGGGCGTCGGCTGCGATTGCCTTGGCCTCGCGCGTGGCGTCTGGCGCGAGGTGGTGGGGCCCGAACCCTTCCCGATCCCACCCTACAGCCGGGACTGGGGCGAAAACAGCCCGCGCGAAGTGCTGGCCGAGGGAGCGCGCCGCATGATGCCGGAAATCGCACCCGCCGAAGTTCCGCCTGGCGCGCTGATCCTGTTCCGCATGATGCCATGCGCCATCGCCAAACATGTCGGCATCCTGACCGGTCCCGACACCTTCCTGCACGCCTACGAGCGCCTTGGGGTCATTGAGGAACCGCTGACCCCAACGTGGCGACGCCGCATCTCCTTCGCCTTTCTCTTTCCCCAACGCTGAGAGTTTTCCATGGCCACGCTTGTCCTCGGCGCTGTCGGCACTGCCATCGGCGGGGCCTTTGGCGGCGCGATCCTTGGCTTTTCCGGCGCAGCCATCGGTGGCTTCATCGGATCGACCGTGGGGTCTGTGGTCGACAGCTGGATCGTATCATCGCTGGCACCGGCCCAGCGGATCGAAGGCGCGCGGCTCGACACGCTGCGCATCACCTCGGCCACCGAAGGGGCGGTGATCCCGCGGCTTTACGGCCGGATGCGGATCGGCGGCAATATCATCTGGGCCACCGATTTCCGCGAGGAGACCAGGACCACGACCCAAGGCGGCGGCAAGGGCGGCGGGGGCGGCAAGGTCAAGACGACTGAGTATCTCTACTATGCTTCCTTCGCCGTGGCGCTGTGCGAAGGCCCGATCACCGGCATCGGCCGCGTCTGGGCCGATGGCAAGGCGATGGACATGACCGGCGTGACCTGGCGCTGGTATCGCGGCAACGAGGCGCAGACCCCCGATCCCTTCATTGCAGCCAAGATGGGGGCCGCCAACACGCCCGCCTATCGCGGCACGGCATACGTCGTGTTCGAGGATCTGGCACTGGCAACCTTTGGCAACCGCCTGCCGCAACTCAGCTTCGAGGTCTTCCGCCCGCTGGCCGACCCCGACACTGCCGAGGGGCTGACCCGTGCCGTCACCCTGATCCCGGCCTCGGGCGAGTTCACCTATGCCACCGACGCCATCCGCAAGGGTAGCAACGGTGCCACCGTGGCCGAGAACCTGAACGCGCTGCCCGATCAGCCGGACATCGTGGTAGCACTGGACCGGTTGCAGGCCATGGCCCCGGCGGTCGAGAGCGTCAGCCTCGTCGTGGCCTGGTTCGGCAATGATCTGCGCGCGGGTTCCTGCAAGGTAAAGCCGGGTGTCGAGGTCGCCTCCAAGGCCACCACACCCGCCAACTGGTCGGTGAACGGGGTCAGCCGGGCCAGCGCGCATCTCGTCAGCCGCGACGCCGAAGATCGGCCAGTCTATGGCGGCACGCCTGCCGACTTTGCCGTGGTGCAGGCGATCCAGGAGATGAAGGCACGCGGGCTGCGTGTCACCTTCTACCCCTTCCTGCTGATGGATGTGCCGCCCGGCAACACCCTGCCGAACCCCTACAGCGCCAATGCCGCAACGCCGGGCCAGCCCGCCTTCCCCTGGCGGGGGCGGATCACCTGTTCCCCAGCGGCCGGATTTGCCGGATCGGTCGACAAGAGCGGCACGGCGGCAACGCAAGTGTCGGCGCTGTTTGGGGCGGCGACGCCGGGCAATTTCAGCGTGTCGGGAGAGAGCGTCAGCTTCACCGGTTCGCCCAGTGACTGGGGTCTGCGCCGCATGGTGCTGCACTACGCGCATCTTTGTGCAGCAGCGGGCGGGGTCGATGCCTTCCTGATCGGCACCGAGATGCCGGGGCTCACCAAGATCCGCTCGGGGGCCAGCACTTATCCGGCTGTCACCGCCTTCAAGACCCTCGCGGCTGATGTGAGCACCATCCTCGGGGCGGGCACCAAGATCGGCTATGCCGCCGACTGGTCGGAATACTTCGGCCATCATCCGCAGGACGGCAGTGGCGACGTCTATTTCCACCTCGACCCGCTCTGGTCGGACACGAATATCGATTTCGTCGGCATCGACAACTACCTGCCGCTGTCGGATTGGCGCGACGGTTTCGACCATGCCGATGCCCTCGAAGGTTGGCCCGCGATCTACGACCGCGCCTATCTGCAGGCGAACATCGCGGGCGGCGAAGGCTTCGACTGGTTCTATGCCAGCGCTACAGACCGCTCCGCACAAGTCCGCACGGCCATCACTGATGGCGCGGCAGGCAAGCCGTGGGTCTTTCGGCCCAAGGACATCCGCGCCTGGTGGACGAACCCGCACTACAACCGGCCGGGCGGGGTGGAGAGCGGCTCACCGACCGCATGGGTGCCTCAATCGAAACCGATCCGTTTCACCGAACTTGGTTGCCCCGCCATCGACCGGGGAACGAACCAGCCGAACGTCTTCTTCGACCCGAAATCGTCAGAGAGTTTCACGCCCTATTTCTCGCGCGGCTGGCGCGACGATGCGATCCAGCGGGCCTATCTGGAGGCCAGCTACCTGCATTGGGGCGACCCCGCAAACAACCCGATCTCAACCGTCTATGGCGGCCGCATGGTGCATGTGCCGGAATGCGCCGCCTGGACCTGGGATGCTCGGCCATACCCCTTTTTCCCCGAGCTGACCGACGTCTGGACCGATGGTCCGAACTGGCGGCTGGGGCACTGGCTGACCGGGCGGCTGGGCGCGGTTTCGCTTGCGGCCCTTGTGCGCCACCTGTGCCTGCGCGCCGGGATGCCGGAGGCGCTGATCGACGTCTCCGGCCTCTGGGGTGCAGTGGAGGGCTATGCCATCACCGCACTGGAAGCGCCGCGATCCTCGATCAGCACGCTGGCCCGGCATTTCGGGTTTGATGCCATCGAGACCGAAGGCATGATCCGCTTTGTCATGCGCGGGCGGGCGTCCGTTCTGACCTTGGCGCATGATGACCTTGTTGCATCCCGCGAAGGCGAGGCGCTGGAACTGGTCCGCGCGCAGGAAACCGAACTGCCGCAGGCGCTGAAGTGGCAGGTCGCGCGGGCAGACGAGGATTACGATGCCGCCCTTGTCGAAGCCCGCCGCATCACCGTCGACACCACCCGCATCGCCTCGGAAAGCTTCCCGATGGCGATCCCGCCCGAGGAAGCCGAACGCCGCTGCCGCCGCGCGCTGATGGAAGCCTGGATAGGCCGCGAAAGTGCGACCTTCCGCCTGCCGCCGTCGCGGCTGGCGCTGGACCCCGCCGACGTGATCCGGCTGGTGCATGATGGCCGCGAGATCGAGTTGCGGCTGGTGTCCATCGCGGATTCCGAGGGGCGCGGTATCGAGGCCGTCCGCCAGGATCGCGCCGCCTACGACCTGCCGCCCGGCGATCCGCGCCCGGCTTCGCTGATCCGGTCCGTGGTCTTCGGCGCGCCGGATGTGGTCCTCCTGGACCTGCCGCAACTCTCCGAAGACCAGCCTGCGCACCGGCCGATGGTCGCGGCGCACGCCGTTCCCTGGCCGGGCGAGATGGCGGTGTTCCGCAGCCCCTCGACCGATGGTTTCAATCTGCTGACCACCTTCGGCAGTCGCGCCAGCATCGGCACGCTGGTGTCGGACTTCTATCCGGGCCCAACCTCGCGCTTCGATCTCGGCAATGCTCTGGTCGTCGATCTTGCATCCGGCACGCTGGAAAGCGTCACCGATCTGACGCTGTTCGGCGGTGCCAATGCGCTGGCGGTGGAAGCAGCACCCGGCATCTGGGAAATCGTGCAAGCGGGTGCCGCTGAACTGATCGCCACCGGACGCTATCGCCTGACCCGCCTCCTTCGCGGCCAGCGCGGCACCGAAGCCGCAATGGGCAGCCCGACCCCGGCAGGAGCACGGGTGGTGGTGCTGGATTCCGCCCTTGCGCCGCTGCCCATCGCCGAGGCCGACCTCGGTCTGCCGTGGAACTGGCGCATCGGCCCCGCGGCACGGGCGATCAGTGACGCCAGTTTCACCGCGCTGGCCTTTACGCCCGCAGGTCGCGGCCTCGTGCCCTTCGCCCCGGTCCACGTCGAGCAGCCGTGGCGCACGGCACGCAGCCCGGGCGATCTGACGATCCGCTGGACGCGGCGATCGCGCGCGCTGGTGGCCGATGCCTGGGAACAGGTCGAGGTGCCCTTGGCCGAAGACCTAGAAAGCTACGACGTCCAGATCCTCGACGGGGCAGCGGTCAAGCGGACGCTGACCAGCACCACGACATCCGTCCTCTACACTGCCGCACAGCAGACCGCCGACTGGGGCGCACCGCTGGCCCCCGGTCAGACACTGGCCATCCGCATCTACCAACTCTCGAACCGCCTCGGTCGCGGCGACCCGGCCGCCATCATCCTCCAGTTCTAGAGGCCCGTACCATGTCCGACACCTCCACCCATCTTGGCCTCCCGTATCTTCTGGCCGCTCAAGCCCAGAAGCATGTCACCCACAACGAGGCGCTGCGTCTCCTCGACGCCATGGTGCAGCTTTCGGCCCTCGACCGCACCCGTACGGCCCCCCCGGCAAGCCCCGCCGATGGCGACCGGCACCTCGTGGCCTCGGGCGCAGCGGGGCTCTGGGCCGGTTGGGATCTGAATATCGCCTTCTGGGTCGATGGCTCCTGGCTGCGCCTGGTGCCGCGCCAAGGCTGGCTGGTCTGGATTGCTGCCGAGCAGGTCTTTGTTGTCTGGAATAGCAGTGCCTGGGACCCGGTTGGCGTGCCGCAGGATGTCTCTGACGCCATCTTCAGCCTGGTCAACGACGCCGATCCGACGAAGAAGGCGCTGTTTTCGCTGTCGGGGATCACCACCGGCACCACCCGGACCTTCACACTGCCCAACACCTCCAGCGAGTTGGCGATCCTCGCAGGCACCCAGACCTTCACGGGCAACAAGACCTTCTCCGGCACGCTGACCGCCTCAGGCACCGTGACCGTCTCGGCGGCCTCAGCCAGCATCGGCACGGCGACAACGACCGCCATCTACGGCATGGGCACCGGGGCGACGACGACCGGCGTGACGAAGACCGTGAACCTTGGGACCGGCGGTGCGTCCGGATCGACCACGGTCGTCAATATCGGCTCGGCCACCGCAGGGGCCGGGGGCACCACGGTCGTGAACACCCCCACGGTCACCTTCGCCAATGCCGTCACGCAGGTCGGCATGCCGCAGGCCAACCTGACCGCCCAGCTTTTGGGCCTCGGCGGGGCGACAGCCGACAGCTACAATCGCGTGTCAGTCAATACCCCGGCACTGCTGTTCAACAACGCAGGCGCAGGCATCGAGGCCACCGTCAACAAGGCGGCCGCCGGAAACGATGCAGCTTTCGCCTTCAAGACCGGGTTTTCGGCCCGGGCGCTGATCGGCCTCTTGGGCAACGACGATTTCAGCCTCAAGGTCAGTCCGGACGGCTCGGCCTTCTTCGATGCCCTGAAGATCGACCGCACCAGCGGCCAGGTAGAACTGCCGCAGCCGACAATCCTGCCGGGGCTCAGTGCCGCGCCAACTCCTCCGCCTAATGGCAAGGCGGCCGTGTATGCCCGCAACCGAGCGGGGGCCCCTTGGATCGACGTGATGCGCTCCTCCGGCCGAGACTTCCCGCTGCAACCGCATTTCGGTGTCAACCGGATCGCCAACTGGTCACCATCTGTCACCACCACGATCACCACCGAAGGCTTGCCCGTCACCTCGGTCGGCACCGTGTCCACCCCCACGTTGGCTGCGACGAACCTGGCCGCCAGCATGCGCCGCTGGCGGCTGACATCGGCGGCGGTGGTGGATTCAGCTGCCGAACAGCGTTCTGCGGGTTGGGCCTGCTGGCGAGGCAATGCGGCGGGACTGGGCGGCTGGACCTTCGTGACGCGGATTTCGCTGACGACGCTGCAGGCGACGGGGATGGGCTTCTTCGGCCTCTATGGCTCGACCGCCGCGCTGGCCACCACCCTGACGCTGGCCGCCGCCATCAACTGCATCGGCATCGGCTTCCAGCGCGGCACCCACACTCGCTGGCAGCTGGTAGCGAACGACGGCACGGGTGCACCGACCCTGACCGACATGGGGGCGAGTTTCGCCATCGCGACGGGCGGGGTCCTGACCCTCTTCATCGCGGCACCGCCCAATGGCAGTTCGGTCTGGGTACGCGTGGTCGACGAGGTGTCTGGCGCGGTGTTCGAGCAGGAGATTACCGCTGACCTGCCCGCCAACACACAGTTCCTGTCGCCGAGACTGTTCATGAACAACGGGGCAACGGCAGCGGCGGTCGCCTATGATTGCTCGGGGGTGTATATCGAGACGGATTACTGAAATGCTGATGCGGCGAACGTCCGGCGCTGTCGCAGCATCTAGGAGAGGACGGGGTGTGTGCCCACGCCGCGCACGTAGTTCATGCCTGACTCGGATCATTTGCCGCGCCCGGGCACCGGGCACTTCATTGACTTTCAACGCTTTTCGCTTCTAGATCGACGGCAAGGGTAAATCCTCACTCATTCTCTGGGAAGACTTCGGCATGGCGCTATTCGGCAAGCAATTTTTCAAGAGCTCAGATGCCCAGGCGGAAGACGAATACAGATCAGGCGTCCTAGCCGTGAGCGCCAAGAACTTCCAAGTTGCTTATGATCACTTTAATCGGGCGGCCGAAGGCGAGCACGGATCCGCGTATTACAATCTGTTCCTCCTGCACGGAGGCGGCTATTTGCCCACCTTCGATCTAGATGCCGCAGCGGACAATTTCTATAAAGCGGCGGCTATTGGTCATCCCAAGGCAGAGCAGCAGCTTTACATGTTGGAGGGTGCTGATCGGGCCGGTTTCGGTATGGATAACCTTGCTGCATTGGCCGCGGGCTCTGTCGAAACTGGTTTTCTCCCGCCGGTTCTAATGGTCTGTGCGTGCCGTTTCGTGAACGCAGTAAGCATCAAGTATGGTGCTACGATGGACGTCATTGCCTATGAGTTGGACGCCGCCAGCTCCAGCGAAGACGGATATGTGCAAGCCTTCATTCGTCGAACGGAAATAGCCCCAAGTTTCTACAGGGGAGGCCTAAATCGTCTTGTCGAAGGATCTGCTGCCGACCAGATCACCGATGGTCTGAACGAATTCAGCTTGGCTCTCAGTCGGTCTGGAATGGGAAGCAAACTCGGAAAGATGGCCCGCTGCACCGTGGTCGGCCATATGATCAAGAAATCCTATCTGGGAGAGAACGCAGCGCCGCTTCTAGGCGTAAATCGCTTCTTCGAAGTCTGAATGCAGAACGGACCGCCGACAGTTCGACATGGCCTGCACGATGAAAGGGACAGCCTCCAGAATACTTCGCCTCGTAGCAGACTGTTTTCGGTCGCACAAAGGTCACTTGGCACAGCCAATACATTGTTTCGACAGGTGATGGTGGGCGGTCCAGACAATGATTGAGTGGCTGATCGGTGCGGCCGTTTTCGGATTGGTTGGAGAACTCTTCGGCGCATCGCGTCGGCCGTCATCGGCTCCGTCGTACCAACCCGTCAGCACCCGCCCAAGGTTTGCCCTGACACCTCAGTCTGCCGAGGAGCAGAAGCCGGAGACCGCGTGGGATGCCGTAAAGTTCCACGAGTTGTCGGCGGCTTTGGACTGGCTTGAGAGCCCTTCTCGGTACCCTGCGGCGTGCGTGACGCCACCGATCCTGTCAGAGGCCGCAAAATATCGCGGCTTTCTGAAGCAGGAACTGGTCCGCGTAGAAGGGATGATTGCAGACAAGGCGGTTTGCGGACGGATCAATGACTTCTTGAAAGATCCCAAACTTGCTAGGGAAGGCGCCATAGCGGCGCACATGGAGCGCGAACTCGCCCGCTGGGAGCGATTTCTCGATGGGGTAGAGTCTCAGCCGCTCACAGCCGAACAGCGGTACGCCGTGCTCAGTGAAGAAGATGCCACCCTCGTTCTGGCTGGTGCGGGGTCAGGCAAAACAAGCGTCATCACCGCGAAGGCCACTTACCTGCTGAAATCGGGTATCCGTGAGCCCGGAGAAGTTCTGCCTTTGGCCTTCGGGAAAGAGGCCGCAAATGAGATGGCCACGCGAATAGGCCGAGCGAGTAATGTCCCGGTCAAGGCGTGGACATTTCACGCGTTGGCCTACCACATCATCGGCGATGTTGAAGGCACGAAACCACCTCTTGCTTCACATGCTGGGGACCAGAAGCGGTATTCTGACGTGATCCGCAGGATCCTTCGGCAGCTGGTCGGGACTGACAAAAAGATCGCGAATGTGATCGTCGATTGGTTCACGCAGTTCCCCGTCGAATGCGGCAGCGAATGGGACTACGAGACCAGGCACGCCTGGTATACTCATGTCGAAAGCCTAAATCTTCGCACGCTTCAAGGCGAAAAGGTTCGCAGCTACGAAGAATTCCTGATTGGCAACTGGCTGTATCGAAACGGCATTGAATATGAGTATGAGCCGCAGTACGAGCACCGCCTGCCAAATTCTGGACGGCGAGGATACACTCCTGATTTTCGCTTGACCGAGAGCGGCATCTACCTCGAGCATTTCGGTGTCCGGAAAGAGAGATCGCTTTTTGGTCTACCTGATCGCCTGGTTACTGCGCCATTCGTAGACCGTGAAGAATACCTGGCGTCCATGGACTGGAAGCGGAAAGTACATGCCAGTTTTGAAACTCAACTCATCGAAACCTATAGCTACGAACGTCAAGAGGGACGCCTCCTCGAGACGCTGGCCGAAAAGCTTGATCCACATGTAACGCTGCGGCCGCGGCCGATTGAGACCATCTATGACCGCGTCGTCGAGATGGGGCATGTCGATAGCTTCACGCAGCTGCTAGGCACGTTCCTGCTTCAGTTCAAGGGCGGCAGCTATACCCTAGCAGCGTGCCGATCGAAGGCGGACAAGCTTAACATGGGCGAGCGCGGCAGAGCGTTTCTAGCGGTCTTTGAACCGGTGCTCCGCCGATACCAGCATGAATTGGGCGAGAGGATCGACTTCGAGGACATGGTTCTTCGGGCCGCCGGATACGTCGAGAGTCGGGCCTATCAAAGCCCGTTCCGGCATATCCTTGTCGACGAGTTCCAGGACATCTCGCAAGATCGTGCACGCCTTGTCGGCGCCTTGAAGGCTCAGCATTGCGATGCCCGGATTTTCGCGGTTGGGGATGACTGGCAGTCGATCTACCGCTTCGCTGGTGCGGACAACCATATCATGCGCAGCTTTGGCCCTAAGTTCGGCGGCGAGTTCGGCGCCCAGAAGGATATTCATCTAGTCGTGGACCTGGGCCGCACTTTCCGGTCGGTGGACAAGATCGCTCTCGCAGCCCGACGCTTCATTCTTCAAAACCCCGCTCAGATAGAAAAGACGATCATTCCGGCTGGCGAAGCAGAAGGCCCTGCGCTTCGTGTGGTTTGGACGAAAAAGGCCAAGCAAGAAGGTGAACTCTTGGAAACGTTAGCGAATCTGTCGGAACTCAGTTCCAACGATCGCGGGACCGGCAAGGTGACCAGTGTTCTTTTCTTGGCAAGGTATCACTTTGAGCGGCCCGACATGGCGGCTATCGGGCGAAAGTTCCCAAACCTGTCATTGAGCTTCAAGACGATCCATGGCTCAAAGGGCTTGGAAGCCGATCACGTCGTCATCCTTGGATGCAACAATGGCAAGTATGGTTTTCCCTCCGAAATCACCGATGACCCGATCCTGAGCCTTGTCTCACCGGAAGGCGAGCCATTCCAACACGCCGAAGAACGGCGGATCATGTACGTGGCAATGACCCGCGCACGCTCAACCGTCACGCTGCTGGCGTCCGAAGCCGAGCCCTCATGCTTCGTGCGGGAACTGGTCTCCGATACTGAGTACGGTCTAACGACTTCGACCGGATCGATGGCTGGTCATGTGCCTTGCAGCGAATGCGGTGGGCGTTTGCTTCCCGCGCCCGCCCGGGATGGCCGAGTATGGTATCGATGCGAACACAGCCTCATGTGCAGCAATTACATGCCCGCCTGCAGTCACTGCGGGATCGGGATGCCGGCCGCTTCGGGGCCTTCGGGGAACCTCGAATGCTCACATTGCAGTGCCAACCACCATGCATGCCCGAAGTGCTCAGATGGCTGGCTTGTGGAGAAGCACGGGCGCTACGGAGATTTCTTCAGCTGCGTTCGCTACCCTGATTGCACAGGAAAGGCCTCAGTGGCAGAAATCAGATCACGTGAATCCGGACAAGCAGACTGTTCAGGCGATCTCAAGGTGGGTTTCGCAAAACTTGGCGTGGGGGTGAAATGATATCGTGGGGCAAGAATTATTCTCATTTGATCGCCGTCCATGTGAATATTTATCAGTGGGCGCTATTAGATTGCATGTCAGCCTAAAGGCTGATTTGCATCGAAGAACATCAAGTATGAAAAAGCGTTTTGGGGATTGCCTTTCGCTCATCCGACATCGACCTCAGGAGAATTGATATGAAGTTTGATGCCGGACGCGCATTGCAACTACTCAGAGCCGGCTCGGGCAGTCCCTCGGCAACCTTCAGGGAAGGCCAAGAGGACGCCATCCGCCATGTGATTGAGAGCAGAGGTCGACTGCTCATCGTGCAGAAAACCGGTTGGGGAAAGAGCTTTGTTTACTTTATCGCCGCGAAGCTTCTGCGTGACTCAGGGGGCGGACCGGCACTTCTTGTTTCACCCCTGCTGGCGCTGATGCGAAACCAGATCGCAGCGGCAGAGCGCATGGGGGTCCGTGCGGTCACAATCAATTCCGACAACACCGAAGATTGGGCCGCAGTCGAGGCCGAACTGGCTTCTGGACGGGTCGATATTCTTCTGATCTCTCCCGAGCGGCTTGCCAATGAACATTTCCAGAATCGTGTGCTGTCCGGGATTTCTGCTCAGATCTCACTTCTGGTCATCGACGAAGCCCATTGCATTTCCGACTGGGGACACGATTTTCGTCCGCATTATCGGCTTTTGGAGAGGACTGTGAAAGCCCTCCCCCCCAATCTGCGATTGCTCGCCACGACCGCGACAGCCAACAATCGGGTGATGGAGGATCTTGGGACGGTCCTTGGGCCCAATCTTCATGTCACGAAAGGCGATCTCAACCGGACCTCCCTGACCTTGCAGACGATCCGTCTTCCAAGTCAGGCCGAGCGCCTGGCTTGGATCGCGGGGCAACTGGCCAGCCTGCAGGGCCACGGCATCATCTATACCTTGACCGTCCGCGACGCCAATTCGGTTGCCGACTGGCTGGTAGCCCAAGGTTTCAACGTGGCGGCCTACACCGGAGAAACGGGTGAGCGTCGCGTGGAACTGGAACAGGCGCTACTGGATAATCAAGTCAAGGCGCTCGTTGCGACGACCGCTTTGGGCATGGGTTATGACAAGCCGGACCTGGCATTTGTAATCCATTATCAAATGCCGGGCTCGGTTGTTGCCTATTATCAGCAAGTAGGCCGGGCCGGACGGGCCTTGAAAGCCGCCTATGGCATCCTGCTCAGCGGCGATGAGGAGGAGAGTATTACCGACTGGTTCATCCGCAGTGCCTTTCCCACGAAGGAGGAAGTCGCCGACGTCCTATACGCCTTGGAACAGGAACCTGATGGTCTTTCGGTTCCCCAATTGCTGGGGCGTGTCAATCTTAGCAAGGGGCGGATCGAGAAGACCATCGCGCTGCTGTCCCTGGAATCGCCGGCGCCGATTGCGAAGCAGGGAAGCAAATGGCAACTCACCGCCGCCACGCTTAGCGGGGGTTTCTGGGAGCGCGCCGAACGGCTCACCGCATTGCGGCGCGATGAGTATCAGCAGATGCAGAGTTATGTCCGGTTGCCCTTCGGCCAACATATGGGTTTCCTGATCGACGCGCTCGACGGAGATTCCGGCTCGATCACAGCGCCGTCGCTTCCGCCCCTGTCAACGACGCCAGACCCTGCATTAATCCGGCAGGCCGTCACCTTTCTGCGTAGGACCAGCCTCCCGATCTCCCCCCGAAAGCAATGGCCGATGGGCGGTTTGCCGCAATACGGCGTTAGTGGAGCAATTCCAGCCGCTCATCAGGCCCAGTCGGGCAGAGCTTTATGCGTCTGGGGCGATGCGGGATGGGGTGGGCTCGTTCGGCAGGGGAAATATCAAGACCACCGGTTCTCGGATGATTTGGTTGCTGCCTGTGTTCAGATGGTTCATGACTGGGGCCCGCAACCGGTACCAAGCTGGGTGACCTGCGTTCCTTCGCAGAGGCACCCGACACTGGTTCCAGATTTTGCGCAACGCCTAGCCCACGCTTTGGGGCTGCCCTTCCACCCAGTCCTTGAGAAGACGGACGAACGACCAGAACAGAAGACCATGGAAAACAGCACTCAGCAGGCTCGGAATATTGACGGTTCGCTTTCGCTACGCATGCCCACTCCGCAAGGCGCTGTGCTGCTGGTCGACGATATGGTGGATTCGCGCTGGACTTTGACGGTCTCTGCATGGCTTTTGCGCAGGAGTGGGGCCGGCGCAGTCTGGCCGATGGCGCTTTCGCAGACCGGGCGCGGCGAATGATGCTGAACCTCTCGCCCAACACCCAGGCCATTCTGATGCTGACGGCCCCCTTGATTGCCGGGCGCAACCCCGTCACCCCGGATATTCTTTCTCCCAGTGAGTACAAGCGCCTAGCCCGACACTTGCGCGAGATCCAGAAGCAGCCTGCCGACCTAGTGTCCACCGATGCCGCCGAGGTCATCCGAGCCTGCATAAGCGTGATCGAAGAAGGCCGCCTGCACCGCCTGTTGGCGCGCGGTTTCCTTCTCAGCCAAGCTTACGAGCGCTGGCAAACCCGAGCCATCTGGGTCGTCAGCCGAGCCGATTCCGAGTATCCCGCCCGCCTGAAGGAGCGGCTACGCGAGAATGCCCCGGCAGTCCTCTATGGCTGTGGCGACAGGCACCTCCTCGAATATGGTGGTCTTGCTGTCGTCGGCTCCCGACACGTCGATGATGCGTTGGTCGATTACACGCTGTTGATCGGCCAGACTGCCGCCCGCGCCGGCCGGATGCTGGTTTCTGGTGGGGCGAAGGGCATTGATCAGGCGGCTATGCGCGGGGCCTTGGAAGCCGGTGGCAGGGCTTGCGGCGTTCTGGCCGACAGCCTGGAAAGAACTGCGATGAACCGCGAGAACCGCAATCTGCTTCTAGATGGCCAGCTCGTTCTGATTTCCCCATATGATCCGGGCGCGGGTTTCAATGTGGGCAATGCGATGCAACGCAACAAGTTAGTCTATGCCTTGTCCGATGCCGCGCTGGTGGTCAGCTCGGATCTGGACAAGGGCGGCACTTGGGCCGGCGCGGTCGAGCAGCTCGACAAGCTCCATCTGGTTCCTGTCTATGTCCGATCTGCCCGTGAAGGCTCCCCTGGACTGGATGCATTGCAGAAGAAGGGTGCACTTGTCTGGCCGGAACCCCAGGACGCCGAGGGGCTCGACGCAGTGTTCAACCCGCCGCTTTCGACACTGATTCAGCCCGGCCTTACGTTGCCGGAGGGAAAGGCGCAGGAGCCAGTAGGTCAGACCGTGGCGGAAAATCCGCCCGCAGCCGAGCTTACTTCCGATGTAGCAACCTCTCCGTCCGAATTGCTATTCGTAGCGGTTCGCAGGGCGATGCAAGAGCTTTTGAAAACGCCAATGAAAGACTCCGAGATCGCCGCCGAACTAAATGTGACACCTGCCCAAACCAAGGCATGGCTTCAACGGCTCGTCGATGAGGATGTCGTTCAAAGGAGCAAGAAACCAGTTGGATACGTTGTCAAGCAGCCCAATCTATTTGGATAAACGGTAAATCGCACTGTCTGTCACCGAGTGCGTAGGCGCTGTGGGTGAGGTGCAGAGTTACGGCCAAGTCTCAAGGTGCGTGGCCGCCCGGCTCAGAGAAGGTTCGACTGCAGTCGCGTTCCCTCCGCCACTTGCACATCGAGAACCCGAGACGAGGCCCTCACGCGGGCCTTTTTTCTTTTTGGTTCAAAGGGGTTTAGCGAGGCCATCCGGTTTTCGGAGACTGGCGCAGCGTCGATTTC
>Ga0100398_1000760_pt1 | contig 28616 bp, 26 predicted proteins | sample CryGeymeta201522_FD_81568 | JGI IMG/M metagenome (GOLD analysis project Ga0100398, IMG submission 81568) | Groundwater microbial communities from Crystal Geyser aquifers in Utah, USA - Crystal Geyser metaG 2015-22 | ecosystem: Environmental > Aquatic > Deep subsurface > Groundwater | place: USA...
CTTTTCTTTCTTATTCATCCACTCTTTGCTAAATTGTGATGTCATTTTCTAATTTTTATCGAGTTGTGTGAGATGAAATTAACAGATTTATTAAATGAATCCTTTATAATCCCCGAATTAACAAGTGAAACAAAAGAAGGAGCGATAAATGAATTGATTGATTTATTTATCAATGATCCGCGGGTTAAAGATATTGAAAAAGTCCGCCAGTCTGTTCTGGAGAGAGAGAAGATAATGTCAACCGGTGTTGGAAAGGGATTTGCCATACCTCATGGGAAAACTGATTTAGTCACTGATATTCTTTGTGCGTTTGGAAAATCTTCAACTCCTATTGATTACCAGGCGTTAGATGCAAAGCCTGTTTTTTTGCTTTTTCTTTTAATCGGTAAGGACAATTTAGTCAGTCTTCACATAAAACTACTCAGCAGAATTTCTCGAATGATGACAAAAGATACCTTGCGTGAGAAGCTTGTCGCCGCAAAAACAAAGGCTGAAATTATGCATGTCTTTAAAGAAGAAGAGGAAACATATTTTGATCTGTAAGCTGTAGGATAATTTTAATGTTAAAAGCGATATATGGAACTAAAGATGTCTTGCCTAAAGATGTTGAAAAATGGAATTTTCTGGAATCTACCATAAAAAACATTTTTGCATCGTTCAATTACAAAGAAATCCGCACACCGTTACTAGAAGAAACCGGTTTATTCTCGCGCAGCATCGGAGAAGAAACAGATATTGTCAGCAAAGAGATGTACACGTTTCAAGATAGAAGTGAAACGAGTATAACCCTTCGTCCTGAAATGACTGCATCGGTGGTTCGTGCATTTTTAGAGCACTCACTATCCTCTCAAAGCTCTCTGAATAAATTATTTTATATCGCTGCAATGTTCAGACAAGAGAGACCTCAAGCCGGAAGATTTCGTCAGTTCCATCAATTTGGCGCTGAAGTTTTAGGCAGCTCGTCCCCGTTATTAGATGCTGAAATTATTATTCTTGCATATACAATATTAAAATCACTCGGATTGGTAGACATCACCGTAAAAATAAATTCTCTCGGAATTACTTCCTCAAGAAAAGTTTACCTAGAAATTCTAAAAGAATATTTAGAACCTCACTTGAATGAACTTTCTGAAGAGAGTAGAAAAAGATTCGAAAAAAATGTTTTAAGAATTTTCGACAGCAAATTTGAGAACGATATTCAAATTATGAAAGATGCACCGAAACTCATTGATCATTTAGATGATGAAAGCAAACAGGAATTTCAAGTCGTTCAAAATATATTGCGATCAGAACAAATACCTTTTCTTCTTGATTCAAGTTTAGTTCGGGGATTAGACTATTATTCAAAAACTACTTTCGAAATTGTAAGCGATAAAGTGGGCTCCCAAAGCGCCCTTTGTGGGGGCGGCAGGTACGATGGATTGATTGAATTGCTCGGAGGAACTCCAAATTACGGAGTTGGTTTTGCGGCAGGAATTGAAAGGATTTTACTCGCTTTGCAAAATGAAAAAACTAAATTACCTGATAATTCTTCTCTTGATCTTTATGTAGTTCTTCTCAATAAAGAATTATTGAATGAGTATTACCTTTTTGCTACGGCGCTTAGGAAAAATCATCTTAAAGTTGAAATTGATTATCTATCACGTAGTGTTAAGGCGCAAATGCGTGAAGCAAATAAATTAAGAGCCAAATTTGTAGCGTTATTTGGCGGCGAAGAATATGCAGAAAATAAGGTCGTATTAAAAAATATGGGAACTAGTGTACAGCAGGTATTACCACTCGAAAATGCGGATAAAGAAATTTTACTATCGGTGGGATCTTAAATGTCGTTACGTAAACTTGTTCCCTTGCCGATAAATCAGGAAAAAATGCCAAAGATTTCAAAACCAAGGAAAAAGACGACTACAACAGTTAAGAAGACCATTCCACAAAAAAAGGAAGCTTCTGTTGAATATATTGTTACCGTCTTTTTTAAATTTGACCAAAGATTAAAAAAACAATTTTCCGTAATTTCATTAGCTACGGTTAAACTTTTTACAAGCTTATCTTACGAAATATCAGTTGATGTTCAAAAAGGAAAGAATTCAATTGATATTAGACTTCTTGGCTTAAACACGCGCCAATCTTATTATGTCTCACCGAATCCGGCTTCCACCGAACTTCTTTTTGAAAATCTTTTTGGAAAATTTAACATTAATATTATTAAACAAGATGGAAGTATTAATTGCGCATTGTTTGATTTTAATATTTATAAAAAAGAAATTAAATTAATCGAGATCAGTTTACCCAAGAAAAAAAACAACCGTATGTTTGTCCGTTTTGAAGTTCCGACTGAGTTTTTTTCATTTAAATAAAAGAAGTATATGTATCCAGAATTATTTAAGCTTGGACCACTAACCGTGTATAGCTATGGTTTTATGCTTGCGATGGCTTTTATCATTTCAAGTTATATCCTAACTAAAGAAGTTGAAAGAAAAGGTTTAGAGGCAAATATCGCGTCGGAGATAACACTACTGGCAATAATATTTGGAATAGCGGGGAGTAAGGTTTTTAACTTGTTTGAAAATTGGAACGATTTCCTAGCCGATCCGTTTGGAATGATTTTTTCTGCCGGCGGGTTAACTTTTTACGGCGGACTGATACTTGCAATTTTAGCAATAATGGTTTTTCTTAAACGAAAAAAAATTCCTTTTCTTTACATTGCTGATGCAGCTTCTCCCTCTCTTGCTTTGGCGTATGGCATCGGCAGAATAGGTTGTCATTTAGCTGGTGACGGGGATTATGGTTTACCGACATCTTTGCCGTGGGGATTTAATTACGAAAATGGAATTGTAAAACCTTCGCTCATGTTTCAGGGGAGTGACATCGCAAAAAATTTCCCAAACGGAATCGTTCCCGATAACACACTTTTACACCCTACTCCGCTGTATGAATTTTTAGTCGGGGTTGCGATTTTTTTTGTTCTCTGGCGACTTCGAAAAAAAGGTTATCACATGGGTATTCTTTTTATGATGTATCTTATCTTTTCGGGTATTGCTAGATTTTTTGTTGAGTTCATTAGACTTAATCCCCTCCTTCTTTTCGATCTCTCTGAAGCACAGCTAATTTCACTCATACTAATTGTCATCGGAATAGTTGGAATTTTCTTCATTAACAGATTTCCCGATAGATTTAAATTTGTCTCGGCGCCCATAAAGCAGCCATCTTCAAAACATACAAAAAAATGAAACTGATTGTTGGGCGTAAACCCGTATTTGATGCTATAAATGCAGGCGAAAAACTTGAGAGCGTTTTTATTCTCTTTGGACAGCAGGGACCAATCATTGATGCAATTCGCGTTGCATGCACAAAGCGGGAAATAAAATGTACACAAATAAAATTAGAAAAATATCAATCGCTTGTAAAAGATGTGAATGCGCAAGGCGTGGTTGCTCTTGGAAGTGAAGCTGCTTATTTCAGTTTGAAAGATATAATTAACCGGGCAAAAGCGAACCCGAAAAATAAATTTCCCTTGCTTTTAATTATTGATTCAATTCAGGACACGCACAATCTTGGCGCAATTTTACGTACTGCGGAGTGTGCCGGTGTTGACGGTATCGTTCTAACGAAATTTAACTCGGCACCAATTAATGAAACCGTGATGAAAACTTCTGCCGGTGCGGTTAATCATTTGAAAGTTTGTTTAGTTGGTAACGTTGTGCAAGCAATTCAAGAATTGAAAGAGAACGGATTTTGGATTATCGGCTCAACATTAACCAATGCAAAGTTTTATGATGAGATTGATTATTCATTTCCTTCTGCGTTGATAGTAGGGAATGAAGAAAAAGGAATGCGGAAACTCGTAGCGGATCAGTGTGACTTTCTTGTAAAGATTCCGATGAAGGGAAAAGTGCAATCGCTGAATGTTTCGGTGGCAACGGGTGTGTTGTTGTTTAGTATTTTAAAATCAAATGCGAAATAAATGGATTCAAATTGTAAAGAATTTAAATTCAGTTCGCACGCGTTAAAACAGATGTTTGCAAGAAAAATCTCTGTAATAGAAGCAATTTCAGTTGCAAGAGAAGGTGAAATAGTGGCAGAATATCCTGAAGATAACCCATTTCCAAGTTTCCTTTTATTCAAAATGATTGATAATCGTCCTATTCATGCGGTTCTTGCAGTGGATAGTGAAAACAAATTTTGTATTTTTGTAACACTTTACGAACCTACTTTGGAAATTTGGATGAACGATTATAAAACGAGGAGAGAATTATGAAGTGTGTAATCTGCAAAAATGGAGAAACAAAAACCGGTTTTACCTCACTGTCACTTCAACGGGCTGAAGTTATCATTGTTGTGAAAAATATTCCCGCAGAAATTTGTGGAAACTGCGGAGAGAGTTATCTCAGTGAAGAAATTTCAGCAAAAGTTTTACAAGAAGCTGAACAAAGCATAAAAAAGAATTCTCAAGTTGAAGTTCTAAATTTTGCTGCATAATTAAATTATAAACTAAGAAAGTATTTAAATGTCATCAAAAATAATCCCTGCTAAACGAACAGAAAATATAACCTATGCAGTAAGAGACGTTGTTGTTCTTGCAAATGAAGTTGCAAAAACCGGGAAGGAAATGCTCTACTTAAATATCGGCGATCCGAATCTTTTTGATTTTGAACCGCCGAAACATCTTGTTGAAGCAACCTACCAGGCGATGCTGAGAAACAAAAACGGGTATTCTCCTTCCTCCGGAATTAAAGAAGCTGTTAATGCAATTCGTAAAGAAGGAAACAGAAAAGGGATTGAAAATATTCTCGATATTTTTGTTACCACCGGCGCAAGCGAAGCAATTGATATTTGTTTAACGGCGTTGGTAAACGAAGGTGAAAATGTTTTAACTCCCACTCCCGGTTACCCTTTGTACACGGCAATTCAAAGCAAACTGCTGGCGTATGAAAATCCTTATTATCTTGACGAAGAAAATAATTGGCAGCCGGATATTGAAGACATAAAGAAAAAAATTAACGATAAAACAAAAGCGATCGTACTGATCAATCCGAATAATCCTACCGGTTCGTTATATTCAACTGAAATATTGGAAGAAATTGTAAAGCTCGCACGGGAACACAACCTCGTAATTTTTGCTGATGAGATTTATGATAAACTTTTGTTCGACGGAAAGAAACATGTTGCGCTTGCTTCTCTTAGTAAAGAAGTTTCATGCATAACATTCGGGGGACTTTCAAAAAATTACATGGTTCCCGGATTTCGTATCGGCTGGGGAATTATCAGCGGGAAAGATGAAAACTTACGCGAGTATATCGAAGCGATAAATAAAATTCTTCGTGCAAGACTTTCCGCTAATCATCCCGAACAGTATGGATTAGTTGCTGCGCTGGAACAAGATCAATCTCACTTAGATATTGCAATGGCAAAACTTACGAAGCGGAGAGATTTAACTTTTGAAATGCTGAATGCGATTCCCGGAATTTCTTGTGTAAAACCGGAAGGAGCTTTTTATGCTTTCCCGAAATTGCACACTAATAAACCCGACATTGATTTTGTAAAAGGATTACTCAAAGAAACAGGAGTTGTTGTAGTTCACGGTAGCGGCTTTGGACAACTTCCCGGTACCCAGCACTTTAGAGTTGTCTTCCTTCCGAATGAAGAGATTTTGACTAAGGCGTATAATAATATTGGCGCGTTTTATAAAAAATTTTTAAACTCCTGATTGACTATTTTTTCCAAAAATAACAAAGGCACCCGGTATTTCTACCAAACGCCTTCTGTTCTCTTTTACCTAACCGAATTATTGGATATAAAAATTCACCTTATTAACAATTTCGGCTACTCCGAAAAATGATTTGCCACCTTCTGTTTTCATTTCATATCTATATTTAACGACTTCCAACAGTACACTACCGGAAAACTCATTCAACTGGTTTGTGGGAATTGTAGAGCTTCCAGTTTTATTATTCGTTGTTGCCATAAAAGTTGAACCGCTTCCGGTCACTGGGATTAATACGATCATCATAGAGTCCGTTGAAGTTGAACTTGCCCCTGACCAAGTGACATTTAGGGCACTGTTTTTTGAGATCAGGGATAATGCCGCAGGATTTCTAACAATGAATGCCGTTGGACTTGAAACATTAAGGGTAAAAGCAGGTATATTTCCTGAGCCTGATACATTCCATGCGTGAGTTGTTCCATTCCAATATAAATCTAATGATGGAGAAGGATTTGTAGGATCAATTGAAGTATAATACACCAAAGAACCTTCAGTTTTTTTGTTAATTGTCTTTCCGTTGACAGTAACTGATCCGGCATCCGTTCCGGTTCCGAAATTAGCATACCCAATATCCAGATGTGTTTCGTATGTAAAGGCATTGGTAGTAGAAGCCACTTGAATTGTTGTTAAAATCCCGGCTACAGATTCTCCAAATGTCGGGGTTGGATAACCGGAATCTGGAACTCTATCCGTTGGGTCTGTGGGTGAAGTGGGACTTTCGTTTTTTTTACAGCCAACAAACAAAAACGTTATAGCGACAATAACAATTAAAAAAACCGGAAATGTTTTTCCCATTTGCGTAAACCTTACATTATATGGAGATAATGTTCTACGATTATTATACTTCTTGAATAAATCATTAACCCCTGCAAAGTAAATGAATTTTTTTTATAAATCAAAATATTTGAAACTACCACAGATTTCGGTGGTATAAATTTTCTGCTTCTCAAGGTAAATTAACAGAGTGGTGTGTCGAGCTGCCATCGTAAGGAGAAGTGATTAAGAGAGATAGATCAACTCAAATAAAAAAGGCGCTCAATATTTCTACCAAACGCCCTTGTTCTATTTTACCTAACCGAACTATTGAATCTTAAAACTTACCGTGTTAACAATTTCTGCAACGCCAACATACGTTTTGCTGCTTACTGTTGTTGTCGCATATCTGTATTTCACAATTTCCAACATTGCATCGCCGGAAATTGCACTGAGCTGGCTTGAGGGAATCGTATAACTTCCTGTTCTATTAGTCGTGGTAGTGGTAAACGTAGTACCGGTACCTGATAAGGGAAGCAAAAAGATCATTACAGAATCAGCAGAACTTGCGTTAGCCCCTGACCAGGTAACGGTTAAGTTACTGGTTTTTGAAGCAACTGTTGATGATGTTGGATTTGAAATAGTGAATGAAGACGGACTTGTTACGTTAATTGTAAAAGCCGGCGTGCTTCCTGCGCCTGCAACGCTCCATGCATGTGTTGATCCATTCCAATTCAAATCTAATGATGTTGGTGGATTTAATGGATCGGTTGAAGCAAAAGAATTATAATAAATCGTACTTCCGCTGGTGATCTTTGCGATAGCCTCTCCATTTACAGTTACAGTTCCGGCATCGGTTCCATCTCCAAAATTAGCAAAGCCCATATCCATTGAGATTATATTGTATGGAGCTGGAACTCCGGGAAGATTATACGAAAATTGAATTGCCGCGACAACTCCATCAACTGCTCCGCCAAATTCCGGTATCGGTTGATCTGTTTTTTTTGTAGGAGTGGTATCAGGTGGAGTAGTAGGAGTGCTATCCTCTTTTTTACATCCAGCGAAGAAAAGTGAAACTGCAAGAAAAGCAGTTGCAAAGAATAAAAATGATTTTTTCATTTGCATTGTCCTTATAGTTATTAAAAATGTTACCTCTTTTGTTTCATTACAGATAATTGTAATGGTAACGGGAGCAAAATAAATGAATTCTTGACTGAAAGGCAAAAGGAATATGCCGTATATTTTAAGTATTTATCTTAAATCGCCAAGCGAAAAAAGAAACTAACCCTACCCGGATAAACCGGAAATCATACTAAACAATGCCAAGTAATTTTGGATGAATGTTTGAATGAAAAACATTCATCCATTCATTTTCATTCAGTAATTCTCTCGCTTTATTTGCCTCATTCATATTCTGCCAAATATTACACGAACTTTAGTGTCAAAATAGTAAAATTATTTTAGCATTTTTTAGGTATTGCTTGAATAAATGGAGAGGTGCATGATTGCATGAATAAATCGAGATTACTAAAAACATAATTAAGGGTAAGTTCAGTCAAACGCTATTCATTCATGCAGACAAACAACCATCCCGTTTATACTTAAAATAATAGCGATAATCCAAAGTTACTCTAATATCTTTCGTTTGAAATTTCGTCAGGAAAAACTACTTCCCGACGCTCCTTCCTTGTTTGGCTAAATGCATTTCAATATATTTACAAAGCTAAAAATCAATCTTCGGTATAAAATTTTTGAAAAATATTAAAGTTTCGCGGTTAGAAAATGGTATTACAATAGTTTCGGAATTTATTCCATACATAAAATCATTCTCCTTAGGCTTTTGGTTCAATATTGGGTCGCGAGACGAAAGTCCGGAGAACAATGGAATTGCACATTTTATTGAACACATGGTATTTAAGGGAACGAGGAAAAGAAGTTCTAAGAAAATTTCTGAAGAAATTGAATCTTGCGGCGGGTACTTAAATGCCTTCACTTCCAAAGAGCATACATGTTTTTATGGAAGAGGATTAGCGCAGCATTTCGAAAAAACCTTCGATGTGCTTTCGGATATGGTGCAAAACCCGATGTTCAAACAGGAGCATGTGATTAAAGAAGCCGGTGTTATTTTAGATGAGCTAAGAGACATTAACGATAATCCCGAGGAGCTTGTCTTTGATGAATTCGAAAAACATCTTTTTGAAAAGAATGGACTCAGGCTTCCCATTATTGGCAGCGAGAAAAATATTCTTTCATTTAATACTAATTCGATAAGAAATTATTATAAGCAAAAATATTTTAATTCATTAGCGATAGTTTGTTCGGGCGCGATTAATCATTCCGAAGTTGTTCAGCTTGCCGGAAAGTATTTACCGAAAAAATATCTGGCGGCGGAGAATAAAAGAAATGCTTCCGTTGAAAATGTTGTAAAACACAGTAGGCTTGAAAAAGATTTCCAGCAGGTGCATATCATCCTGGGAAGGAAGACTTACGGATATAAAGAAAAAGAACGCATCCCCCTCAACGTGTTGACAAATATTCTAGGAGAAGGAAGTAGTTCACGCTTATTCCAGGCGATACGGGAAAAATTAGGAATCACGTATCAAATAAATACTTTTATCAATTCGTATCTTGATGTTTCTTCGTTCGGTGTCTATTTTTCAACAGGAGAGAAGCAGTCGGAAAAAGTGTTATCAATTTTATCGAAGGAATTCAAGCGGCTTCAGACAACAAAAGTCTCTGAAAAAGAATTGAAACGTGTAAAAGAATATCTTAAAGGGAGTATGCTGCTCAGTTTAGAAAATACGACGAACAGAATGATCCGGATTGCAAATTCACTTTTATATTTTAACAGAATTATTCCGGTGGAAGAAATTATTAGCGAAGTAGAAAAAGTTACACCGGAAGAAATTCATCACTTAGCAAAAAAAATGTTGAACGAAGAAGATTACTCGAAAATCGAAATTCGTTCCAGGAAAAAAATTCAGAAAGCAGCCGCTTAAAAAAGGAAAAAAGGATTGCCTTATGCCTCATATTATTATTGACGGAAAAGAAATTGAATTTAATGCGGGTCAAACCGTCATTCAAGCTGCGCGGGAAAGCGGGATAGATATTCCTCACTTTTGCTGGCATCCGTCTCTTTCGGTTTCCGGGAATTGCCGAATGTGTTTAGTTGAAATTGAAAAAATGCCAAAGTTGGTGATTGCTTGTTCAACGCTTGCCTCCGATGGAATGGTCGTTCGCACACAATCCGAAAAAGCTGTTGCCGCACGGAATGCTGTGATGGAATTTCTGTTGATCAATCATCCGCTTGACTGCCCTATATGCGATGAAGCCGGCGAGTGCAAACTTCAAGATTACGCTTATCAACACAGCGTTGGCGAAAGTAGATTTATCGAAGAAAAAAATCACAAAGAAAAGCGCGTTGAGCTTGGACCGAATGTAATGTTCGACGGCGATCGTTGTATTTCGTGTTCACGCTGCATTCGTTTCTGCGACGAGATCGCAGGCAAAAAAGAATTAACCTTCATCAAACGGGGCGACCGTGTAACCATAACAACGTTTCCCGGAAAGAAATTAGAAAATCCTTACTCGATGAATGTTGTTGATATTTGTCCGGTTGGCGCTTTAACCAGTAGAGATTTTCGCTTCAAATCCCGTGTGTGGGAAATGGCTCCCACAAAATCAATTTGTTCCGGCTGCGCTCGCGGCTGCAATATTGATCTATGGACGCGCAACAACGAGATCCTTCGTTTAACTCCCCGCTTTAATAATGATGTGAACAGTTTTTGGATGTGCGATAACGGACGACTAAATACGTTCAAACATGTTCATGCAGATAACAGGGTGAACGGTCCGCATATCAGAAAGGAAGGGGAGCTGATTAAAGGAGGCTGGGATGAAGCCTATGCAAATACTTTGTCGGAACTTAAAAGTTTTACGAAGGATGAGATTGCTGTATTAGTTTCAGCATCGTTAACCGTTGAAGATGCTTACCTTGTTTCAAAATTTGTCCGCTCAACTTTAAATGTAAAAAACTTTGACTTCATTCGGAAAGTAATTCCCGGAAGCGGCGACACAATTTTAATCCAAGAAGATAAATCTACAAACACTAAAGGCGCTGAATTGATGGGCGTTAAACCGGGTAATGGCGGATTAAATTTCGATGAAATAATTTCACATATTGAATCGGGAAAAATTAAAGCGCTTCTTTTAGTTGAAGATGATCTGCTTAGTTTGGATACAGCTTTTGGACAGACATTATCAAAATTAGATTTTCTTGTGACGCTCTCAACCAATTTTGATGCGGCGACTCCTTTTGCGAATGTGGTTTTTCCGGCTTCAACATATACCGAAAAAAACGGCACGTGGATAAATTTTCAAGGAAGGATTCAGCGCATTCGTCCTGCTGTTACTACAATGGAAATGGAGCGTAGCCTCGATGGTATGTCGCAGAGCCGCTGGGATAAATTTGGAACCGACTTTGACAGTTGGGGAAAAGCTAAAAAGAATGACGCCCGCCCGACATGGAAAATTATCTCAGGTTTAGCAAATGCCTTCGGAACAAAATATAAGTTCACGATGGCTGAAGAAATCTTTAATGAGATCGCTCATATAAATCCTTTGTTCACCGGTTTGGATTATGATGTTATCGGTGAAAACGGAGCTCAGTTAAAAACAGAAACCGTTAAGAAAAAAGTGACAATTTAAAGGAAGACTTTTTTATGGGAATTTTAGAACTGATTATTATTACGCTGATTAAAATTGCGGTGATTGCAACTTTAATGTTGTTGACCGTTTCGTACTTAGTTTATTTTGAAAGAAAAATTGCCGCCTGGGCGCAGAACAGAATTGGTCCGAACCGTGTTGGTCCAGCCGGAATTTTCCAACCGTTCGCAGATGTTTTAAAACTTCTTTTAAAAGAAGATATTGTACCAACCGCCGCAAATAAATCTATGCATACGCTTGCCCCGATGATAGCTTTGTTTGTTGCCTTCAGTACGTTTGCCGTGTTACCGATCGGTCCATCATTCACGATTTTCGGAAAAGTTATTCCATTCGTGGTTGCCGATGTAAACATCGGGATACTTTATGTTTTAGCCCTAACTTCTGTTGGAGTTTACGCGATAACTTTTTCCGGTTGGTCTTCCGGAAGCAAATATTCTTTACTCGGCGGTATTCGTTCTTCGGCACAAATGATCTCGTACGAAATTTCAATGGGATTTTCAGTTGCGGGAGTAATTCTTTTAGCAGAATCGCTTCGCCCGATCGCTATTGTTAATGCGCAATCCGGCTGGATGTGGAATATAGTTCTTCAACCGATTGGCTTTATAACTTTTCTTGTTTCTGCATTTGCAGAGACCAACCGCTTACCATTTGATCTTCCCGAAGCTGAACCGGAACTTGTCGGCGGTTATCACACGGAATACAGCAGTATGAAATTTGCAGCATTCTTTTTATCCGAGTATGCGAATATGATCATCTCAAGCGCGCTCATTGTTACGTTGTATCTTGGCGGCTGGCAAATTCCCTATTTAGAAATGTTAAAACTTCCATCGGGATTAGTTGTAACGCTGCAAGTTGGCGCATTCATTTTCAAGTTAATTTTTATGATGTTTTTCTTTATCTGGGTGCGCTGGTCAATCCCGCGCTTTCGTTATGATCAATTGATGAATATTGGCTGGAAAGTGATGTTCCCGCTTTCACTTTTAAATTTGCTCTGGGCAGCAATTTTAGCAATGATTTTATAAAGATTCGGAGACAGTATGGCTAAGAAAAATAGATTAAAAGATTTATCCTTCGGACAAAGAATTTATATCACTGAAATTTTAAAAGGGTTAAGACTAACTCTGAAAAATATGTTGCTTCCAAAGTTTACGATACAATATCCCGAAGTTAAATTCAATCCACCTTCGTCTTATCGCGGAAGACCGGTGTTAGCTTTGGAAGAAAACGGACAGGAACGCTGCGTGGCTTGCGGCTTGTGTTCACGAGTTTGTCCCGCCCTTGCAATTGAAGTTCAAGCGGCGGAAACGGAAAGAGAAAAGGAACGTTATCCTTTAAAATTTGAGATCAATATGCTGCGCTGTATTTTCTGCGGATTTTGCGAGGAGGTTTGTCCCGAAGAAGCTATCTTGATGAGCAAAGATTATGAACTTGCTTTTACGAATCGTGAAGATGCGATCTTTGGAAAAGACAAACTGCTTACGCCCGTTAGCAGGCTGCAAGACAGAATTAATTTTGTACGGCAATTCAAATAACGAGAGCTGCACGACGCCTCTGGATAGGACGCAGATTTGTTAAGATATATTATGGTGTTTTAAGATTTGAATCATAAAAAATCTGTGCCCCGACAGCATTTTGTCTATTCATAAAATTGCAAATGTGAACAGATCATTTTAACAAAAAGGGAAGTTATGCTTTCAAAAGTTTTCTCATCAGCAACGTTCGGAATAGACGCATATTTAGTTGAAGTTGAAACAAATAGCGAGCGTGGCATTCCCGGATTTATTATTGTCGGTCTGCCGGATAGCGCTATAAAAGAAAGCCGCGAACGCGTTATTGCAGCAATAAAAAATTCCGGTTTTGAATTCCCCATCAAAAAAATTACCATCAACTTGGCTCCCGCTGATATTAAAAAAGAAGGAAGCTCTTTCGACTTGCCAATCGCAATCGGTATTTTAGCTTCATTAGAAAAAGTTGAACACACACTGCTTGATGAAACCGTCATACTCGGAGAGTTAGCGCTTGATGGTTCGCTTCGCCACATTAAAGGCGCGCTGCCGATTACCGTTGAAGCAAAAAGAGAAGGAAAGAAAAAAATCATTCTTCCGTTAGATTCTGTTAAAGAGGCTTCAATAGTAAATGGAATTGATGTGTACGGAATGGAAAATCTTTTTGAGGTTGTGCAGTTTTTGAATGGGGAATCGAATGCACAGCCGGTTTACACAAGTAAAGAAGAAGTTTTTTCAAAAGTAAATCATTATCAATTGGATTTTTCCGATGTGAAGGGACAAGAAAATGTGAAGCGCGCATTAGAAGTTGCAGCAGCCGGCGCCCACAATATCATTATGATTGGTCCTCCCGGTTCCGGTAAAAGTATGCTTGCAAAAAGAATTCCTTCAATACTTCCGCCTCTCACTTTTGAAGAAGCGCTCGAGACGACAAAAATTCATTCTGTGGCGGGAATCCTTAACAAAGGATTCTCTCTGATAACCGAACGCCCTTTCCGTTCTCCGCATCATACTATTTCCGATGCGGCTTTAGTAGGCGGCGGTTCGTTTCCTCGTCCGGGTGAAATTTCTTTTGCGCATCACGGAGTTTTATTTTTAGATGAACTCCCTGAATTCCCAAAAAATGTTTTGGAAGTAATGCGCCAACCTTTGGAGGATGCAAAAGTTACCGTCAGCCGTTCTAAAATGTCGTTGGAGTTTCCGGCAAATTTTATGTTGGCGGCGGCGATGAACCCGTGTCCATGCGGCTATTACACCGATCCGAATAAAGAATGTACGTGCGGGCAGCAGCAAATACAAAAATATATGGCGAAGATTTCCGGTCCGTTGTTAGATAGAATTGATATTCACATTGAAGTGCCGGCTGTAAAATACCGCGAGCTTTCTTCTTCACATAACGGAGAAAGTTCTAAAGAAATTAGAGAGAGAGTAATTGCTGCGCGCGATGTTCAGCTAAAACGATTCGCCGGATTAAAAGGAATTTACAACAACGCCGATATGGGTTCAAAAGAAGTGCGGCAGTTTTGCCAATTGGATACCGCAAGTTCTGAATTGTTAAAAATGGCGATGACAAAACTTGGACTCTCCGCCCGCGCCTACGATAGAATTCTAAAAGTTAGCCGCACTATCGCAGACCTTGAAAAATCCGAAAACATTTTACCGCAGCACATAAGCGAAGCGATACAGTACAGAAGTTTAGATAGGGAATTGTGGAAGCATTGATATTTCTCAGCATCAACAAAAAATAATCAGCGAAACCGTAAATGGTATAGCTGTACAAATAAATTATCCCCATACATCGGGATTTTTTCGTGCAGCACAACCCATTCATGGTTGTGCGGTTTTTTATAAGTAGGTTTTTGACCAAACAATAGAGTAAAAAAATATTGAATCCCGAAGGGATTCTCCTTCGAGTTTCGGATTCTTGTTACAAAGATTCAATCCCGCCGGGATTGTTTTTAATTGCTTGTATTAATGCTCAATTTGTCCTCGCTTTATGCACTAACGCCGTAGGTGTTAAATGGTTGTAAAAAAGAATCCCCCCACTAACTAATATTTCCGTAGGAAATAAATATTTTTAACTATTGCTTGATTATCTTTCAAAACCTTTCTAATTTCGATTGTCGTAATTATTAAGAGAAAAGAAATCTTTTTTAAAGATGGAGATGATATGATGGAGACTCATTTGATTCAAACTAAATTGGAAGAATTAAAAAAAGAAGTGTTTGACTACATTGATTTTTTAATTATGAAACAGTATAAGGGAGGAAAGAAGGAAAAATTTACGTTTGATTGGGCAGGCGGTTTATCAGATTTAAAAGAAAAATATACTTCGGTTGAATTGCAGCATAAAGCGATGGAGTGGCGATGATGTACCTCGTTGATACGAATATATTTTTAGAGGTGATAAAAGTTAGCCGCACCATCGCCGATCTTGAAAAATCTGAAAACATTTTACCGCAGCACATCAGCGAAGCGATACAGTACAGAAGTTTGGATAGGGCATTGTGGAAGCATTGAGGTTCCTCAGCTGGCAACAAATCATAACCACCGAAACCGTAAACGGTATCGCTGTACAAATAAATCATCGTAAACGATGATAATATTTTTTTCATCCCGATTTATTGGGATTTTTTCGTGCAGCACAAACCATTCATGGTTGTGCGGTGTGAGAACAATAATGTAGTCTTTTCGGGGTAGCGGTAACCAAAGGACGGGATAAAGTTTTTCCGTTGTTCCATTGATTGTGCGAGCAAATTTCAGTTCAGGAAATTACCTACTAACTCACTCTACGCAAAAGCCACATTTGAAGCCTTAATCATAATCTTATTCTTACTCGTTTCTCAACAGTTATTCTGGATTAAGAAAAAGATTACGATTACGATGGTTATTTATTAATAGCTTCGTAAAATGTATTATTAATCATCAATTAGAAAAGCATCTTTTAGTGGTTCGGATTCCATGATCTCTTTCATCATTGATTTTATTTTTTCGTTCGGTTCGAAGAAATCAACAATTTTTTCAGTGACCTCAACCGTAACAACATCGGCGCCGCTAAAAACGAGTTCCCATTTAGAAACGATTGCGGAAAGATTTTCATCTTTTGCAAGTTGCGCCAATTTCTCTTTTATAGCACCAGTGACATTATTGATGGATTCTCTCCCGAAACCTTGCTCATGCATCATTACTTGCCGCAGAGACGCCTCTCGCTCAATTTTGGCGATGGCATCTTTATCGTTTTTTTCTTTTGCTTCTTTCATCCGCGTACCTAAGGAAGCAAAAATTTGTTGATTGGTTGAGAATTTAGAATTGTAAAAAGCTACTGCAACTGCTCGTGAATCGAAAACTCCGATCCGCAGTTTTGTTTGAGCGTTCGTTTCTTTTCCTATACTGAAGAAAAATCCAAGAAGAATTAGACCAATTAATGAAATCGAAAAAGAGCACTTTTGTGAAGACATAACTACTCCGTTTATAGTTTTGAAATTAACAACTAAATATCAAACCTTAGGCAAAGAATTTTAATCTTATTCTTCATCAGATTAAAAAAAAGCAAGATCAAGAATTTATTACCATTGGTATAAAAAATTATTCAAGAACATCAGTAGTAGAATCCGCATCAATCCTATCGCCGACAATGAGACTTATGCCAGCTGTTACTAATGGGATGGTGATAATCACCGCCGTGATTATCTGTCCGATAACAAATCCTTTTCCAAGAATTACTACTAAAAGCAGCACAGTGATTCCAAGGACAACGCCGCCAATTGTTCTTGGAAATTTTTTAGCTAACCAGCCTACGAGAATTATTAACCATCCGGGAGCTGATTCGGCGAGCATTCCAACTGAAAATCCGTTCTCCAAAAAGACGAAAAGAACGATCATTAAACCGACACCCCTAATTATTTTCGTTCCGGATTCCCGGTAATTCCCAATCAAAAAAACGTTAGACAAAGCCTTTGCTGCTAATCCTATAATTACGATTGCGTTAAAAAATTCCCAACTGTGATCTCCTTTATTGCTTTCGTAAATAGCCATGATGATGCATCCGATGATCATGGTGGCAAAAGCAATATTTCCGGAACGGTATTGAATGCTCATTTGGCGTTCATCAACAAGAGACTTCGCAATGTTGAGTGAAGCAAGCGTCGGTCGAAGCAGATACGAGCCTGCCAACAAGAACAGCCATAATTGATTTTGTGTTACGCCAAAAATGACAACACCTAAAATGAAAATAGAAGTCGCCATCCAAAAGATCGGATCCTTTTTAAGCATAGTCTTTCTCCTCAAGTTGAAACAAGTTTTCTACTGTAGTATTTAATTTCCTCGCCAATAGCAAAGCAAGTTTGACGGAAAGATTATAGTCACCGCGTTCTATTGCAACGATTGTTTGCCGGGAAACTTTTACCGCATCAGCAAGTTGCTGCTGACTTTGCTCTCCGTTTTCAAATCGATATTTTCTAAGATAAGTTTTGATAGTTAACTCTTTTAATAATTGATTATTTTAACGGCACAAATGTAAAGCAAACTTTACATTTTGTCAAGTATTATTTCCATATGTGTCCGTTTGTTATCATTTCAACTGAAAAAAAGTCTCCGATTTGAAAGATTTTTGTAATTTAATTAGAGCTTTAAATTGAAATATCACGAACCATTTTTAAACTAACGAACGATATAAAGATGAAAAAGTCACTTGCATACGGATTAATATTTCTATTATTTGGACTACTTGCCTACTATTTCTTCCCGGAGAAGAAACTTGATACCTCTAAAAAGATAGACAAGATTTTAGTGGTTAAACACAAAAGAGAATTGACGGTTTTCTCTAAAGGAGAAGCTTTAAAAACTTATAAGATTTCGCTCGGCGGAATGCCAATCGGTAAAAAAGAGTTTGAAGGAGATAAAAAAACTCCCGAAGGTATTTACATGATCAACGATAAAAATCCCAACAGTGATTATCATTTGAACCTTGCTGTGTCTTATCCGAATGGATCGGATAGTCTGCACGCGATAAATCTTGGCAAATCTCCCGGCGGAGAAATTAAAATTCACGGTTTACCTAACGGATATGGTTTCATCGGTAAATTCCAACGCTTCTCAGATTGGACGTTGGGCTGCATCGCACTTACGAATCCTGAAATAGAAGAACTCTTTTATAATGTTCCGATTGGGACTGAGATTGAGATAGTGGAATAAAGACAAGTTGGCGGTAAGCAAGTCGGCAGTCTGCACCGATGAAACGACAACAGTTGTTACGAATGACGTGCTGTTGCCTTTTAAATTCGCAGAACATCAAACATCAAGAGATTAACATGAGAAGATACTTTTTCAACTTCATTCTTTTTATTGTTCTATTTGCAACTTTCAAACTTGAAGCTTCTGTAGGCAATGACACCTGTACAATCTATTTAAAGAACGGTCACAATCTGGTAATGAAATTTCAAGAAGTTCAGTCATTTTGCTTTGTGAACGATAAAGGTGAGGGAGTTAATTATAGTGTTATTGACTCATTAATAACTTCAGACAGTGCTACTGCGCAATCAATATTTCAATCGTGTCTTGGAATTGGTTTAGATTCAAAAGAAGGCAAATATGTACTCAAATTCTTGAGCTGCGTTCCGGTGAGGACAAAACAAAAATCGTTGATCCCATTCAAACCAAGTAATATTTCGGCAATTGTCAGGAGTGACCCTTCGACGAGAGTTGGTTTTATGTATGACGCGGAATTATTTGGCTTAAAACACTTCATACATCGTTTTCAAGGCGCTATTGGATTCACAAACAAAGAAAACATTTTCTCTTCTTTAGCATTTGCTTTTGGATTAGGATATCGGGCGAGTAAGGATAATTTCATCTTTTCAATAACTTCAAATTATGGAGTGTACAGAGATTCTTCTCCGCTCAAATCAGTACCAACCGACTACGGGTATTATACTCCTCAAAATAATCCGAATGTGCCTGCTCTTTCCGGATCGGTCCTTTTTATCTCGCCGGTTGTTAGCTACAGAATAGACGGGCTTCCCCCCTTTTTTATTACTTCCGGTTTTGATGTTTTTATTTATAATGAACGTGAAAACTTACCGAGAGATGCAGTAGCGGTATTTGTTGGGATCGGCACAGACTTATAAAACGATTTTTGGCAGGGAGATCGCTTAAGCATTTTGGAGAATTCAATAAAAACTCTCAAACTTTTTTCCGCTCAAATTGCATATCGTAATCAGAATTCTTAATTTGAATTCAAATTAAAAAAAAATTGCTCACATTTGAACGCAAACTAATAGAAGACGAACTCTTTTTTAGCGCCGACATTCAATCAACAATTCCAATTCTTAAAACTTAAAAAAGGAGAATATGAATGAGTTGGTTCACTGATTTCACCAATTCCTCACTCGGTAAAAAGTTCATTATGGCTCTTACCGGTACGCTGCTGATGCTCTTCCTAATAGTGCATTTCATCGGCAATATGATGCTCTACTTCGGTCCCGCCGCTTTTCAAAAATATGTTGAAACTTTGGAAACAGTAAAACCGCTTGTCCGGGTCATCGAAATAATTTTAGCTTTAATCTTTATTTTCCATATTTATAATGGAGTAAGATTATGGTGGCAGAATAAAAAAGCTGATCCTGCAAAATACGCCGTAAATGCTTCACGGGAAAACTCGGATGTATTTTCAAGAAGTATGGCGATAACGGGAAGCGTTATTTTTCTTTTTCTCGCTTTTCACCTCTCAACTTTTTGGGCGACGTTTAATTTCGGAACGCACACTGAAACGGAATATCCTTTCTACACTATTGTTTCTGATTGGTTTCGGGTTCCTTATTACTCAATCATCTATATTGTTTCAATGGGGTTTTTAGGTTTCCATTTGAACCACGCATTCCAAAGCGCTTTTCAAACCTTCGGATTAAATCACAAAAAATATACTCCGTTAATTAAAAAAATAGGAACCGTTTACGCTGTAATTATGGCATTAGGTTTCGCATCTATTCCATTCTACTTTTTAATGGGAGGAAAATAATGATCAAGTTAAATTCAAATGTTCCTGAAGGAAACATTACCGAAAAATGGTCGAACTATAAATTCTCAATGAAGCTCGTTAATCCTGCTAACAAAAGAAAATTTGATATTATTGTTGTCGGCACCGGACTTGCAGGCGCATCAGCCGCCGCAACATTAGGCGAACTCGGTTATAAAGTAAAAGCGTTTACCTATCACGATTCGCCGCGACGCGCTCACTCCATCGCCGCTCAAGGCGGAATTAACGCAGCGAAAAATTATCAGAATGACGCCGACTCCGTTTACCGATTATTTTATGATACCGTAAAAGGCGGCGACTTCCGCGCACGCGAAGCAAATGTTTACCGCTTAGCTGAAGTCAGCAACAATATTATTGATCAATGCGTTGCGCAAGGCGTTCCGTTTGCAAGAGAATACGGCGGAACATTAGCAAACCGTTCATTCGGCGGCGCGCAAGTTTCCAGAACATTTTACGCACGCGGTGAAACCGGTCAGCAGCTTTTACTTGGCGCTTACGGCTCGCTCAACAGACAAATTCATCTTGGCAATGTGGAAATATTCTCACGCCGCGAGATGCTTGATTTAGTTCTTGTTGATGGAAAAGCAAAAGGAATTATCGTAAGAAATTTACTCACCGGCGAAACAGAAAGACACTCTGCACAAGCAGTTGTACTTGCCACCGGCGGTTATATGAATGTTTATTATTTATCTACCAACGCGATGAACAGTAACGCAACCGCATCGTGGCGGGCGCATAAACGGGGCGCTGCATTTGCAAATCCCGCTTACACACAAATTCATCCTACGTGTCTTCCGGTTCACGGTGAAGCTCAATCTAAATTAGTTTTGATGAGCGAAAGTTTGCGTAATGACGGAAGAATTTGGGTTTCTAAAAAAGCCGGTGATACCAGACCGCCGGATCAAATTCCTGAAAGCGAAAGAGATTATTATCTCGAAAGAAAATATCCCGCCTTCGGCAATTTAGTTCCGCGGGATGTTGCTTCTCGAAATGCAAAATATGTTTGCGATGAAGGACGAGGCGTAAATGGCGGGCGCGCTGTTTATCTTGATTTTGCTGAAGCTTTCAACCGGATAGGCAAAGATGCGGTAAAAGATAGATACGGCAACTTGTTCGATATGTACCAAAACATAACCGGCGTTGATCCGTATGAAGTTCCGATGCAGATTTATCCCGCGCCCCATTACGCAATGGGCGGCTTATGGGTTGATTATAATTTGATGAGCAATGTTCCCGGATTGTTTGTACTTGGCGAAGCGAACTTTTCAGACCACGGCGCAAACAGACTTGGAGCAAGCGCATTAATGCAGGGTTTAGCTGATGGTTACTTTGTTATTCCTTACACTATCGGAAATTATCTTGCCACTGAAAAACCGGAAAAAGCAAATCCCGAAAGTTCCGAATTCAAAGAAGCTGAAAAGAGTGTTCGAGATGATGTTAAGAAGCTCCTTTCCATCAACGGAAAACAAACTGTTGATGCAATCCATAAAAAACTTGGGTTAGTTTTAATTGATAAAGTTGGAATGTCGAGAACTGAAAAGGGATTGAATGAAGCGATAAAACAAATAAGAGATTTGCGTGAAGAATTCTGGAAAGATGTTAAAGTTGTTGGCAAAGGTGAAGAACTTAATCAAACACTTGAACGTGCCGGAAGGGTTGCGGACTATCTTCAGTTTGGTGAATTGTTAGCCAAAGACGCACTCAACCGGAATGAAAGCTGCGGCGGACATTTCCGTGAAGAATATCAAACTCCCGAAGGCGAAGCTCTACGAAGAGATGATGAGTATGCTTATGTAGCCGCGTGGGAATATAAAGGTCCCGGCGAATCGGAACTCTCTAAAGAAAATCTTGAATTTACCAATATTAAATTAGCTACGAGGAGTTATAAATAATGAGCGACAATCACATCACCTTGAAGTTAAAAATCTGGCGTCAAGAAAATAAAAATGCAAAGGGACACTTCGACGAATTCAATCAAAAAGTCTCTCCCGATTCTTCCATTCTTGAAATGCTTGATGAAGTAAACAACAAATTAGAAGCGGAAGGAAAAATTCCGATTGCATTTGAAAGCGATTGCCGTGAAGGTATTTGCGGAACTTGCGGGTTAGCCGTCAACGGTCATCCGCACGGACCATTGCCAAAAACTGCAACGTGTCAATTGCACATGCGTAACTTTAAAGACGGTGAAACTCTTTACATTGAACCGTTCAGGGCGGCTGCATTTCAAGTTATAAAGGACTTAATTGTTGATCGCTCCGGCTTCGATAAAATTCAACAAGCCGGCGGTTACACATCCTTTAATACCGGGAGCGCTCCGGATGCAAACGCTATTCCCATTTCAAAAACGAACGCTGACCTTTCACTTGATGCAGCTGAATGTATTGGCTGCGGCGCTTGCGTAGCGGCTTGTAAAAATTCATCCGCAATGCTTTTTGTAAGCGCAAAAGTTTCTCAGTTTGCATTACTCCCGCAAGGACAGCCGGAACGTTACGACCGTGTGCAAGCGATGGTAAAAGTTATGGATGAAAATTTCTTCGGAAGCTGCACCAACACGTACGCGTGCGAAGCCGAATGCCCGAAAGGAATTTCCGTAAGCAACATCGCCAGAATGAATCGCGATTATTTCAAAGCAAAACTCTGTGAGGAAAAAGTAGAAGGGTAAATATTGAAATACACTCCATGGAAAATCTTTGAATAATATTCTTGCTTGAAAGAATATATTTTCAATCAGAAAAGGAACGGCGGCAACCGTTCCTTTTTTTTTGCCGCTAAAAAGTTTGATTTGATAATTTCTTTTTATAAGTTCTCAATAGAAACAGGAAGATTTTCTAAGCTATGGGTTTCCTTTTCTGATTTCATAATAAAAACAAAGAACGGGTATTTTCTTATGAAGAAGTTTTCGGTTAAGCATCGGTTTTTGTTATACAACAGACTAAACATAAATTTATTTAGCATTCCTCTCCAAATAAATTCATCCTTCAATAAATTCATATACTAAGGGATTAACTGCTCCTGACGTCAAATTATATCTTTAGCAGTTAATCCTATTAACAATTCTCAAAGTACAGCAAGGTAGTAAAACAATAAAGTAGTTAAGTAGTCAGTGATTCGGAAGGTTTTGAAGCGAAAGATTTTTTTAGCGAAAAAACTTTTTTTTCCAATCTTATCAGGATTAGTCGAGACGGAATTATTTTCGACCAAAAAGTAAGTCAAAACGGAGTTTGGACATACGAAAGAAATCAACTTTAATACAAGTAACCCATTGTGAGTTACGTGCCGCAAGGGTGCTTAAAATGAACTATTGCACATCGCTAAAAATATATTTGTATAAAATTAATAGATTAGAACATGAAGAAAGAGTTTATTGCACATGTAAAACAAAAGAATGATGGTTCATGGAAGAGTCCGCACTTATTAGTAGAGCATCTTAATGAAACTGCAAATAAAGCAGGTGAGTTTGCCTCAGGATTTGAGAATAAAGATTGGGCAGAATTAGCTGGCTTTTTGCACGACCTCGGAAAATATCACCCTGATTGGCAAAGTTATCTTCGCAGAAAATCAGGATATTATGATATCGAAGCGCATATCGAAAGTACCGGAAACAGACCAAACCATAGCCAAGCTGGCGCTGCCTATCTCTTTGAATTGTTTAAAAACTCAAAAGCTGCTAAAATATTATCTTATGTTATTGGAGGACATCATTCCGGCTTGCCAGATTGGGAACCGCAACTTCATTCAAGAATAATGGACGAAAACCAGCGCCTGATTAAAGATGACTTAGAGAAAGTCAAACAAGTTGACGAAGCAAAACACTTTTTAAACAAGTCGATACCATCGTCCATTCCTTCTATTTACAAAACCTCGATTGACAAAAATTCTAACGAACAAATTCATCTTTGGATAAGAATGTTATTCTCCTGTCTGGTTGATGCAGACTTCCTTGATACAGAAAAATATATGGACGAAAAAGAACGAGGCGGTTATTTATCTATTGTTGAACTAAAGGAGAGATTTGATAACTATATGTCAGAAAAAAAATCTGATAGTGAATTAAACAAAAAAAGAAATGGAATCCTTAAACGATGCAGAGAAAAAGCCGAACTTAAGCAGGGATTTTTCTCTTTAACAGTGCCTACCGGCGGAGGAAAAACTCTTGCTTCAATGGCTTTTGCGTTAGAACATGCTATTAAATATGGCAAGAAAAGGATTATTGTCGCTATTCCTTATACAAGTATAATTGAACAAACATCAAAAGTTTTTAAATATGGCAGTGATATTGATGAAGAAATTGAAAAGTTAAAAGCATCTGGAAAATTTCTCTTTGGCGAAGATCAAGTAATAGAACACCACAGCAATCTTGACCCGGAAAGCGAATCAAGCAAAAACAGACTTGCCTCAGAAAACTGGGATGCACCGATAATTGTTACAACAAATGTTCAGCTTTTCGAATCACTATTTGCAAATAGAACTTCCGCTTGTAGAAAACTTCATAATATTGCTAACAGCATAATCATTCTTGATGAAGCTCAAATGCTTCCACAGGGATACTTCAAACCAATTCTTTCAGTGTTAAAAGGATTAGTAAATTATTTTGGTGTTACGGTTGTTTTAATGTCAGCTACGCAACCGGCATTAAAAGGCAAGATAGGCTCGGATGTAAATTCAGTGGAAGGATTAGAACATGTAACTGAAATAATAGCTAATCCGGATGCACTTGCAAAAGAATTTAAAAGGGTTGAATTCATGTTTCCAAAAGATTTGAATAAACTTCGAAATTGGGAAGAGATTGCCGGAGAACTAACTGCTCACGAGCAGATACTTTGCATTGTAAATACAAGGAATGATTGCCGACGACTTCATTCATTAATGCCAGATGGAACGATTCACCTTTCCGGTTTTATGTGTGGTGAAGAGAGAAGTGAAATCATTTCTGAGATTAAAGTTAAACTAAAAAACCACGAACCAATAAAAGTTATTAGCACACAACTTGTTGAAGCTGGTGTTGATATAGATTTCCCAGTTGTTTATCGAGCATTAACCGGTCTTGATTCAATTGCACAAGCTGCCGGAAGATGTAATAGAGAGAACAAGCTGGAAGATGGAGGTAAAGTTATTGTCTTTGTTCCTCCAAGACCTTCTCCATCCGGTTTCTTAAGAAAAGCTGAAGATGCAGGAAAAGCTATCATTCGCAATCATCCCGATGAAGAATTTACGCCAAGCCTGTATTCAGAATATTTCAAATATCTTTACTCAAATCTTAATTCGTTTGATGAAGTTGACTTTTATAGTCATTTGATTCGTGATGCTTCTTCTTTTGATTTTCAGTTTAGAAGTTTTGCAGAAAAATTTAATATGATAGATTCAACAAAACAGTTCAGCATCATCGTATGGTATGAAAGTTTGAAGTCCGGTAAAGGCAGTCTCAAGTTGATTGAACAATTAAAATATGCAGGCGCTTCAAAAGGATTGTTGAGAAAATTGCAAAGATATATTGTAAATGTTCCTATTAACATTTTCAATAATATCAAAAACGCAAATTATGTTGAAGATATAAATGGATATTGGGTTCAGTCCGACCCAATCTTATATAAACATGGACTTGGATTGTTAGGAATAGAATCTGATTGGATTCAGGGCGAATTTGTACAGTAAAATTTTCAAAATTTATTCAAGAGGTATTTATGCAAATAAACAATCACAAACCATTTTGCCTTGAGGTATGGGGAGATTATGCTTGCTTCACAAGACCCGAAATGAAAGTTGAACGAGTAAGTTATGATGTTCCCACTCCATCTGCAGTGCGTGCAGTATTCGAATCAATCTTTTGGAAACCCGCAATTCGCTGGCATCCCACAAAGATTGAAATCCTTGCTTCAAATCCAATCAAGTGGATTAGTGTCCGCAGGAATGAAGTTGGCGCTGTAGCATCAAATAAAACAGGAATCATTATAGAAGATAATCGACTTCAACGCGCCGGTTATTTTTTGCGTGATGTTAAATACCGCTTTTATGCTGTTCTCGAATTCATTCCACTTGCAGAAAGAAAAAACAACAAACATAGCATCGTCCCTGAATTTCTTTGGGATTCGGAAGAACGAGAATTTATGCTTCAGGAAATTAAAGATTGGGAAGAACAAAAAGATTCTTACCGCAAAGATGAAACACCGGGAAAATATCTTGCAATCTTTGAACGGCGTGCTTCAAAAGGACAATGCTTTAATCAACCATATCTTGGAACACGAGAGTTTAGCTGTAATTTTCATTTCATTAAAAATCCAGAGAAGGAACCTGCAGAAACAATCAATGAAACGCGGGATCTTGGCTTTATGCTTTACGATATGGATTTCTCTGATCTAAAAGACCCAAAGCCAATGTTCTTTCCCGCAAGAATTGAAAATGGTGTAGTCAACATCCCGCCGATAACAAGTGAGGAGATAAGAAGATGATACTTAAAGCATTGTATGATTATTATGAAAGGAAGCCAGAAATCCACGCACCTATTGGTTATGAAATGGAAGAGCTTGATTTTACGATTGTTATTGATGCAGAAGGCAAATTTGTGGATTTACAGAATAAACGAGAAGGTAAACGAGGGAAAATGTATTTCGTCCCAAAAGGGATTATAAGGACAAGGGAAATTAAATCAAACTTTCTTTGGGATAAAATCGAATATATCACTGGATTAAGTAAAGATGAAAAAAAGGCAGCACAGGCAAATAAATACAATGAAGCATTCATTGATAAATTAAAAGTTCTACCGGAAGAATTAAGAGAAGATGCAGGAATTAAAGCCGTTCTATTGTTCTATGATAAGAATCAAATTGAAAAAATAATTAAGCATCAAAGTTGGGAAGAATGCCTTAAAATTAGTGGTTGGCTGTCATTTCAGTTAGAAGGTGAAATAGATTTAATTGCTAACAGAGAGTCGGTAAAAAAATATCAGGAGAAAGAATTTCTTTCAGGAAAGAATGAAGAAGATGATATTAACAAATTGAAGGAAGGTGTTTGTCTAATTACAGGAGAAAAGAAAATTATTAAAAGACTTAACACTGAACTTAGACTTCCAGGTTCTGATAAAAATGTAAAGATAGTTGCCTTCCAGAAAAATTCAGGTTTCGATTCTTATGGTAAAGAGCAAGCTTATAATGCGCCGATTTCAATATTAGCCGAAAATAATTATAGCGCTGCACTTAAACATCTAATTAATTTAAAAACAAATAAAAAAATTGTTTCTGATACCACCATCCTCTTCTGGTCTGAAAAGCAGGTAGAAGGAATAAATCCCGAAGAGGTTTTATCTTGGGTAATTGCTGCACAGAAAGTTGATGAGGATAACCCCGATAAAGGAGTAGATACAATTGAAAAATTTATCAATTCAATTTTCACCGGTCAATTATCTTCTGCAAGATCAAATCATTTTTACGTGTTGGGGCTTTCACCAAATGCTGCAAGAATTTCAGTAAGATTCTGGAAAACACCATCAGTAGAAGATTTTGGGAAGAACATAAAAAAACATTTTGATGATTTTGAGATTGTACACGGACCAAAAGAACAAAAATATCTTTCACTCTACCAAATACTATCCTCTACAGCTTTGCAATATAAAATGGAAAATGTTCCGCCAAATTTAACCGGCGCTGTTATTGAAAGTATAATTGATGGAACACCTTATCCTTCAACTTTACTACATCAATGTATAAGAAGAATAAGGGCAGAGCAAAATGTCAACCGTTCCCGCGCTGCAATCTTAAAAGCAACTTTAAATCGTTATAACAGAATTCATAAACAAAATCAAAAGGAGATTACTATGTCACTCGATCTAAAAAACATCAATGTTGTATATCGCATTGGGAGGCTTTTCGCTGCGTTAGAGAAAATTCAGGAAGAGGCTAACCCGGGCATTAACGCAACAATTAGAGATAGATTTTATGGTTCTGCTTCCAGCAGTCCCATTACAGTCTTTCCACGATTACTGAGTTTAAAAAACTCACATCTTAAGAAGTTAAGTGATGGAAGAAAAATCTATTTCGAAAAACTTATAGGGGAAATTATCAATGCGATGAAATCCTTCCCAACAAATCTAACTTTGAATGAGCAGGCTAATTTTGCAATTGGTTACTACCACCAAAGGCAAGATTTCTTTACCAGTAATTCGGATAAAAAAGCAAAAGAAGCAGACAACAATAATTCAAGTAAAGGAGAATAAAAATGGAACCAATTAAAAATCGCTATGACTTTGTTTTTTACTTTGATGTAAAAGACGGCAACCCAAACGGAGATCCCGATGCAGGTAACTTGCCACGTATTGATGCAGAGACAGGCAACGGATTAGTAACTGATGTTTGTATAAAAAGAAAAGTTAGGAATTATGTATTGCTGACCAAAGAGGAGCACTCACCCTTTGATATCTTTATTAAAGAAAAAGCTGTCCTCAATAATTTAATCGATAAAGCACACGAGGATGAAGAAGTAAGTAAAAAAGAAAAGGGAGATAAAACAGAAGCAGCAAGATTGTGGATGTGTAAAAATTATTACGACATAAGAACTTTTGGCGCTGTAATGTCAACAGGGAAAAACGCTGGTCAGGTTCGTGGACCTGTTCAATTAACATTCGCACGTTCTACTGACCCGATTGTAGCGCTTGAACATAGCATTACACGGATGGCAGTAACAACAGAAGCCGAGTCGGAAAAACAAAGTGGGGATAATAGAACTATGGGGCGTAAATATACTATACCTTACGGTTTATACAGAACACACGGTTTTATTTCGGCACACCTTGCAAATCAAACCGGTTTTAATGAAGATGATCTTAATCTATTCTGGGAAGCAATGCAAA
>Ga0100398_1000767_pt1 | contig 28455 bp, 42 predicted proteins | sample CryGeymeta201522_FD_81568 | JGI IMG/M metagenome (GOLD analysis project Ga0100398, IMG submission 81568) | Groundwater microbial communities from Crystal Geyser aquifers in Utah, USA - Crystal Geyser metaG 2015-22 | ecosystem: Environmental > Aquatic > Deep subsurface > Groundwater | place: USA...
ATCAAAGAAAAATTTGACCTCTGAATTATCAGTGTTATGTGCATCACCTATATTTAACCTGGTAAACAGCCACCAATCAGTGTGATTGGGATCATCACCGCCCATTTTTACCCCGCGAGGTGAAACAGGCTGCCATTCAATCGCGCGATAGCCTGAACTGGTTGATAGGCACCAGCGATAAAACGCATTTTTAGGGATAGTGTATTTCGTACCCGATTTACTATTTTCAAGCGTTAACCAGCCGCCGACCTTATCCGCGCGGTTGCTTATCTCTTGTTTTATCGTGTCGATATTTTCGCTAAAATCTTTGGATTTTTTCAGGTTTACTATGTATCATCTAATGCGTCTGGCGCTGCAATACCCGCCGACTCAAGTTTGTCATTTATGCGCTTAGTGGCTGCCAGTTCCCGCAGTACGTCAATCCCATCTAACTCGCCATCATCTAACGAATGATTTGATGATAACTGTTGCATGGATAACTCAGCGGCTTGATTTTTAGTTAACCAAATGGGGTAATCTGGGTTTTCTATTTTTCTCGATATAACAAAGTTGTGATAAGCATTTGAGTAAAAAACAAAATCATTAGATGATTTTCTATAGGTTTCTGCCCTGGCATAGTTTAAATCTGTGACTGATTCCGTGGCGCCACTGAGACCAGTTGAAATAGGTAGCTCTTCAATTTCTAGCTTTAACATGGCTAATTCTAAGTCATGTTTGTTTAAGTACCTTACGCATCCGTAAGGATTATAAAATTGCCCATCATGGTAAAAAACATTTCTGAAATAAGTGTAATATTGTGCCTCGCGCCATTCTTTATCTAAGTGTTTATCATCTGGTACAAAATCAACCGTATTTATCCCTTTTAGTTGATACTTGCCAGATAAAATATCAAAGCATTGATCGCTATTGATACCTATTAAAGAGTGCTTTAAATCATCAAGTGCTTTGCGCCAATTGCCCTCACGCACTAATGACCGCATGTGTTCTGTGATAAATTCACCTTCAACTTGAAAATGAACTTCAGCTATTTTGCGTTTGGCCATGATTAGCCCCTGTGGTTTGTTGCAATGCGAGTGAGTTGCCAATGTATTGAATCGAGTTCCTTGCCGTGGGTTTCCTCGGCTCCAAATAACTCGATATTTTCGATCCAGCCTTCAGCTTTTAGCGCTTGCATTGTTCGCATCGGTGCGCCTAGTTCTTTAGCTGTTGGTGTCTGTGGCCTCATTGATAGCATTTGATCTAACACTCGGCGTTGAGCCTTACTGACTTTTACGCAGTAAGCGCATTCACCGGAATATTTAATCTTGAACTCATTTCCGTATGCCGGATGATTTAGGCAATTACTGGGATCATTGCGCCTGATTTCATCCTCAGTTGCGAGGCGTTTTCTTGCTGGCTCGCGCTCATAGTTGGCCTTATCTTTCCGCATTTGCTCCGCTTGTTTCTCGGTACCCGTAAAAAGAAATGGCCCAAAGTGTGCGAGTAGATGAATAACCCATATTTTTTTCATTGTGCTTGCTCCGATTCAGCCACTTGGCTTATTTTCAAATAGTCCACACAAAGCCAGTGAATGACATTGGTGTTGACGTTCTTCACTCGGTACCAGTTATCCTGGGCTAAGTGTTTTGGTAGTGGGATCTCGCGCTGGCGATGGCCATCATCCTCAAACACTGTTGCGGGCTTAGGTAGGATTTCAACTGTTTTTCTTACCTCTTCAAATTTGTGGATCTCGTTTTCTAACCCTTCAAACTCACATGCTTCACTTATGGCCAAGTATGTTTGGCCGACTATTAGTTGTTTCATGGCTATTCCTTAGCTTTATGTTTGGTTAGCAGCATGGCTAACTCGTTGAGGGCGGCATAATCCTGTAAAGCGATTTTGCCGAGTTGCGGAAAAATATCGTCTAAAAACTGATTGCCCAGGGTGATGATTTTTTCTAACTCATGATCATTGCAGTGGCTATTTTCTTGGTAGCACAGGCCGCTATCGAGTAACCAAGTCACCCAGGCGGTATAGGGGATTGGCTGGTGACTCGCAGCACTAGCGGCTAACCATTTATCAACGGCTTTATCTTTAGCCCCTAAGCGAGCGGCAATTTTGCCACGGGTCCAGCCGGACACATCTTTTAGGGCGTGAACGTCCGCTACAGTGGGGTGCGTAAAATCAGGATCATCTATGTGCAGCATTGCATTTAAGTTGATCCCAGCCTCAATGGCCGCCGGGGTGATTGCTAGTTTTAGCATGTTGCTTGTTCCTTTTTCAGTAGGTTTACGATTGAAAAAATTTGCTCAATGGTGAGGTCCGGCAGTGTTAGGCCAGCGCCGCCGCTCTCGTACAGTTGCAGATCTCCATTTATCCCGCAGTCAGTAAAATAATATTGAGTTATGCCTTGCTGGCGTTGGTAGTTGCTTTGTTTCACAGGTAAATAGGTTTTTACTGTGTGGCATACCAAATTAAAGCTTTCTTGCTTTTGGGCTCGCTGCTTAATGTACGCTTGCACTTTGGCTAGGCCGTCCAGGTATTGCGGCATGATGCGGCGCTTTATATCGGCCGCAATGCTTTTAGGGTTGCGGCGCGGGTCGAGCCTAATTGCACCATAGGGATGATCCCTTTCTAGCGTATGGACATTAAACGAGTGATAGCCCCGGATTGATGGCCATGAGCCGTACACCTTCCATTTATCCTTTTCTTGGGTGATGTTTAGCATGGCCTTGTTCGGGCCTATGATTTCGGCTGTGTGGTCATAGACCTCATTTAAACGAGTTTCTAACCGCCAGCCGGGTAAGTGCCTCACTATTGCTTTTAGCGTGTCCATGTGTTCCGCAGTGAATGAGGCCATTACTTAGCCCCCTTGTCATCGCGGAAGCGCTCTAAGCGCGGTTCTCTTAGTTTGCCGTTGGCGGTAGTGCTTAGGGCTGAAACCTCAATAATTTTGCCTATATAGGCTTTAGGGTTGCGCTTGATCTCGGCTTTTTGCTCGTTGGTTAAGCCACTGGCAACGGAGCCCATGCAGGTGACAAGGGATTTAACCGTTTTATTTTTGTTGTAGTTGATTGCGATAATTTCGAGATCATGGGTTTCTGATTTTTTGACTTTGATCCATGTATCGCCCTGGCGTAATACCAGCCCTTCCCACCCTGCCAAAACCACTTGATTGAGTAGATCGGTAATTTGTTCGGCTGTTGGGTTGGTTAGGCTGCCAATCATTAGGCGGGGATCTGGGGTATCGAGTGGGTATACATTTTCGGGATTTACTTCGACTTGGCCGCGCATGGCCTTAATGCTGGTGTACCAGTCGCCGAAGTAGATCTCTGCATCTTTTGCGCCTTTCATCTGCTGTAAACTGATTGGCCAAGGATTGCCGCCAGTCGTTAACACTTGGTCGTTTATCACTGTTGCTCTTACGCCATCGGCCTTACGTGTTGCTGTCCAGGTGCCGCGTAAATTTTTCCCGTCCCACAGTACCGGCTTTTTTATATTGAGTTGTTTTGGTAGCTGTACAACGTTATTCATTGGCGCCGCAATTGGCGCTGTGATGGCTTTTGGTGGTTGGGTTGGGCTTAGGTCTGACTTATGGCGCATGATGGCCATTAGTGCCGATGGAATGCCGCAGGTGATGAGGTAGAAAGGAATAAAGAAATGTGATTTAGCACCGCAACTAATCAGCAGTAAGATAAACGAAAAGTATATTAAGTTTAGTACGATTGAGTATTTATCTTGTGATGTAATCATGATCTCAGTTTCCTGGTAATGGGTGGCCCAGTAGCCACCCTCAACACATATTAATATTTTAATTTTTTAATATCAAGCAATTTTACTATTAAAACGATGGCGCAAGGGATAACCACTAAAACGAGCCCTAGCAGTGGGTTAAAGCCATCCTTTACGGCTTGAAAGATGATGATGCTTAGCAGTATGGCTAACTCAGAGAGATATTTTTTCATGGTCTCAGTTCCCTGGTGATGGGCGGCCCTAGTGGCTACCCTATGACTTAATTTTACACAGATTTTAAAATATCACAATATCAAAATATTAAAATATCAAAAAAAATAGGCGGCCAATCTGGCCGCCTTAGTTAGAGTTATTTGTGTTTTTTTGTGGTGTCAAAATAGCGCCAAGATAGCGTTAATCGCTTAGCTTGAGATAACCACTCTTGATGGCTAAATTGAGCCACGGCATAAGCTCGATAATTAGTTCTAACATGGATGTTTGTTGTACCTAGTTGGTTTTTATAGTGTTCAAACTTTTCAACTAAATAAGCTAATTCATAACCGTAAACCCTTACTAGGCTTTCAGTATGAGTTGGACGAAATTTTGAGTTTGAACGGCTATAAGCTCGGCAAGCGTTTTTAAACTCTTTTGCATTGATTGCTTTCATGATCTCAGTTCCCTGGTGATGGGCTGCCCTTGTGGCTGCCTTAATTAAATCTTGCAAATGAATATGGCTGCATTGTTGGCGATTCCACCGCTAGTTAAACTTTTTACTGAGTGAAAGCCGCCCGCTGGCGCGTAAGCGCTGAGCTTATTATCAAAGCCGATGAAGCCTTGATGTTCTTCAGACCATAAGCCCCAATAATTAACACCGTCAACATTAAATGGCCTTGCCCTTAGATCCTCGCCAGTGTAGCGAACGGCCCCGGCTTCGATGGCGCTTAAATGTTCATGATAATTTTGGCCAGGCGTTGAGACCGAAAAAACTAATTTTGTATAAGTGGGATAAGTTTCATTGTTCTTAATATCTGTAACCGTTCTGATCGTGACATAGCGGCCCGTATTTACGAACCCGATAACAAAGCGATCATTAGTGTGTTTGATAGAGTTTAAATCGATATGCTCGCGCTTACAGATTGTTGTAAGAAACTCGGCGGCGTTAGCATTGAAAGCGCGGGTGATAATGGCTTGTGATTCGGTCATGGTCTCAGTTCCCTGGTGATGGGCTGCCCAAGTGGCGCCCTATGAGTTTTATTTTAGTCGATAATATTAAAACGAGTCAATATTTTAATTTTAAAAAATTAAAATATTTTAAAATTAAAGACCGCTTACGCGGCCTTAGTTTATTTGAAAATGTGGTAAGGATGGCGCTTTTCCCAGGTTATCGCCGCTGCTGGTCTGATGCGAGCGATCCAAATTTCGCGCCCTTCTCTTATTGTATATACGTTTATCATGTCTCAGTCCCCTGGTGATGGGCGGCCCTATTGGCCGCCCTATAAGTTTGTTTAGCCGATAAAAGCCCTCTTAAGATGGCTCTTTGTTCAACTCAATAAGCAGTTGTTTTACGCAGTCGGATGAATAACTAACTTTGTGGATTTTCATTTTTTTCATGCAAGCGCATTCTTTTTCATACTTCACTTTATCTTTGTCAAAGTCTGAAAACTCAGCGAACGTTTCACCGTTATCAACGTATGTCAGTACAAAGTAATCACGGCCTTGATTTGCCCTTTCTTCAAGCACACATTTTGCTACACTCTTGGCGTCTGAAACATCCTCGCGCATTTCCGCAACGCTGCAGCAACGAAAGCCTAAGATTAGGGTGTATTCGTTTTCGTCAGAGTCAACCGCCGCAATAGCACACCACTTGCCGATAACCTGCCTAGCCCATTCATCAATAAACGCCTTTTCACTTGGTTTACCGGATAGCGCTATCGCGCCTTTGGTTACTAATGCTTTAGCCATGATCTTATCCCTTAGTTTAATGCGGTGCGGTATTGTGTTCTGACCTTAGTTGAACCGTGTTGCTCACGAATCTGATCAATCGACCAGCCGCCACGATTTGAGCTTTTATAGTCTTCAGGACGGAAGTACCACATGACTTTTTTCTTGACCCACTTAAAGCCAGCCTCTTTAATCGCCTCTTTATGCGTTTTGGTGTCACCGCTCAGCGATACCCAGTTGCCGCAAACCTCAATATCCAGGCCAGCTAGAGAACTCACCATGTTTAGCGCTGCGCTTAACTGTTCTGCAAAGTCGTAAGCCTCTTGACTATCTTCTGAGCCTGTAACCTCTTCTAAGTCTTTTAGCGCTTCAAATGCAGCATTAATGGCTTGCATCATTTCTTTACCAGATGGGTTGCGGTCAGGATGGTATTTAAGAGAAGCGGCGCGGTACGCCTTTTTGATTTCTTGCTTTGTGACAGTGCCAGTTAGGCCCAGTAGGTTTAATGCATCTTGAATCTTCATGGTCTCAGTTCCCTGGTGATGGGCTGCCCTAGTGGCTACCCTATGAGCCTCATATTAATTATTAAGGCGGGGCGTGTCAATATCAAAATATTAAAATATTAAAATATTTTTTATAGTGGCATGGCCTCGGCTTCTATATGACCAGGCTACCGGGGCGGCATGGCCTCGGCTTCTATATGACCAGGCTACCGGGGCGGCATGGCCTCGGACATGACAAACATTGTCATTAATCTATATAAATCAATAACTTACACCGATTCCTAACTGGTCAACCAGATTGAAAAACAACTGGTCAACCAGTGAGTGTAGGTGAAAAGCCTTTTAAATCAATGACTTAAAAAGGTACTTATGGGGTGCCCCTTGACTGAGGGGTCGCGGGGGCTCGGAATCCCGCAATTTTTTTGAAAATGAAAATGTTGGTTTCCGTTTCCGCTTTTCATAAGTGGCTGTTTTAAGCCATTGTTTTTCGTGAATATTTAAATATTATGATATTTAAATATCGAAATATCACTTCCGCTTTTCACTTCCGGTTGTCAAAAAATGAGCAGCAATATTGACGAACAGAATTAAAGGATTAGAATAGTAATATAATACTAAACTAGAAAGGATATGGCATGAGTTACGATATGAGTGAAACCTCTTTAAGATTTCCACACTTCAACACAGGAACAGTCAGCCGCGCCGACTATACACAAGTTATTTCTCATAATTTATCGCATGGGGGATACCGCCGTGGTGAGCCGTACATACCGCCGCCAAAGCCTATTATTGATAACGTTTCATCACCTAAGAAAGTCACTGCAGCCGGGCGAGCAATTGGGGTAAGTTCATTTAATAGTGCTACGACTAACATGACCCAATCTAAAAAGCGCAATAAGCTGTTAAGTGAAAAAGTGGTTATGAAAATTGTTAGTCTGTTGGCAGCCGGAGAGCATGATCATGCTGAGATAGCCAATTTAACCGGAGTATCTAGGCATGATGTTAGCCGGATGAATACTAGATCAACTCAGGCCGCGATCAACTGTTGGGCCAAAGTTTTAGCGAGTTCAAATTGATCTCTGAGATAGTGAAACTAAAAGAGCCGCCGATGCCATTGTTTTACTTTGGCATCCCTTCCCGTTCAGATTTGGGATGGATCATGGCTCAGATTTTTGTTTTACCAGAGTCGATGCAGCAAGCAGTTGCATTAGATTATAACAATGATTATTTATCATTTGGCCAAATATACAGTAATGATAAATTAAGAAACCTAGCCATCGAGCATGGTGGCGAGGTGCCATTATTGTTATGTGATAAACGTAACCTTCAGGCTCAGTTGATCATTGCTGCTTTGCCGCCAGCCGTTCGTCTGCCCGCCGTTAATTTTCATAAAAAAGTGTTTGATGATGCCAATATTCATGGTGGCAATGGCGCCGAAAAGGCTTATCAAATGCTTTTAGCAGCACTTAAAAAACACACTTAAGAGGCTTATTATGGATAAAAAAAGTAAAAATAAAGGCAATGCTTATTTAGTTTTTGCATTTTCACTATTTTTGTTTTTATTAATAATTGAACAGGGTGGAATAATTGAAAAAATCCTCTGATTTATTAACTGGGTTTGGTGTTGATGATTACAACAAGCCTATAAAGGTATGGATTAAACATTATATTTTTAATGTGTTTAGTGAAGCGTTTATATTTGAACTGTTGAGTTATCAGTATCAATTTTTAGTTATCACCGCAAAGTTACTGTTTAATGTGTTGTTAATTTTAACTTGGCCAGTCAGCCCCATCATTGTTGCTTTAGTGGTTCGTTATATTAAGCGTAAAAAATGGCAACAGCTTGGTATTGATGCCCTTATAAAAAAGAGAGTGGATAAGCAAAATGGCAAAAAAGAAAACGAATGAAGATGAAGATAGCAGCAAGGTCGTCGGAAAGAAAAACAATAGTGTGAGGCACTTTTTACAGCATTTTATTCACCATAAGAAGAGCTTAGATGCTGCAATTGCAAGTAAGGCTGATGTCAATATTGCCTTAGTGCTCGGTGCTTTAGATTGCCTTTACTGGCAATCAATGGGGTTTGGCCATGTTCGATTGGCCATTAGGATTAGCCGCTTTATTCGCAACTCTTATCCTCATCACAATGTTATTTTAAAGAGTCATAGTTAATAGAGGTTTTTATGGTACTTAGAATTAAGGCTCCAAAGACTTGTCATGCTGATCGCAACGGTTCGCTAGTGCGTTATAGTGACTATGTGAAGCTTGAAAAAGAATTGGCCTCTTATAGACCAGAATGGCAATCGCCTGATTTAATCCCTGATATACCAGTAGGAACAGAATGTGAATACTGGATAGCTATTTATAATGATAAAACTTGTAAGGTTATCGTTTTTTTAGCCAACTATCAAAATAGGCCACTCGCTTATGATGATAATGGTGATTTAATTGATGATGATTATTTGGTTAATACAGATGGTGAACCTCACGAATCTATTGGGTGGGTAACTAATAAATCACATCATGAATTTGATGATTTTTATGAGCCCATAGTCTTTAGTGATGATTATCGCTTGTTAGGTTGGGCAGAGTATGAGTCGCCTATATTCCCTCACTTTGGTGAAAACAAATGAAGTTATCAAACGTTGAAATTGATGAGATCACAGTTATAGCCGTTTATGTTGTTGGCTGTTGTAATTGTGAGAACAGGCTGCATTTATCCACTGAAGATTGCAATGTTGGAGAGGTCGCATTTAAAGCGGCTTCTCAAGGTTGGCATCGTGTTGAAACAGCAGATGAAATTACATCTATTGCTTGCCCTAAATGTATTAGAGAGATCAAAGATAATGAAGCCGATTAGAAAAGAAGATTACCAGGTTATAACCACTGTCGATGTTGAGACTCTTGGCAAGGCAAGCAATGCTAAAATTGCGACTATTGGCGCGGCGGTTGCTGATGTTTTTAGTGGTGAGATCTTAGGTAAGTTTTACGTTAGGTGTGACTTAGTACAGCCAGAACGCAGCATTAACCTTGAAGTTACTCAGTGGTGGAATGATAAAAAAGAAACAGATGCCGTGGCCTATGATGAGGTTTTTGGTTCTCAATCGAATCGGTTGCCATTGCATGAAGCGCTTGATCTACTGAGTCAGTTTATCACAGCGCATTACCCTAATGGCGCTAGGCCACAAGTTATGGGCAATGGTAGTGAGTTTGACAACGTTATTTTAGTTGATGCCTACGAACAGTTTGGAATTGTTCCACCTTGGGATTTTGGCGCCAATCAGAGCTTAAGAACAGTGGTGTTAATGGGCCGAGCACTGCTTGGTATCGATCCTAAATATAACTTGGTATTCGATGGCATAAAACACCATGCCCTTGATGATGCAATTCATGAGGCTTTGTATCTGATAGAGATATTTACTGCCTTTTTGCATGTACTATCTCATCACCGCCTTTTAATGTTAGAGCTAAAAACCAGTACCGATAGATTAGATGCTATTTGGTTTAATTTGGGCTCTATGGGGGCTAAGGCTCAGGCTGATAAAAACAGACAAGCATTAGAAATCATCCCTAAATTTTTATTAGAAAATGGTGGGTTTATTAATAATGACTGAGGAAGATAAACGTTACTTTAAGCGTGAATTTAGGGTTTTAGTGTATGCCTCGACCAGCTATTTATGTTTGTTGTTTATAGGGTGGCTTATCATGGGAATGGCATTTTTTAACAATCATTTTTTAGCTGTTATCTATTTTGGTTTGATGTGGTTTTTTGATAAAAAGATTTAGGATTAAAATCCTAATATTGTAATATTTTACTTATTTACTATTGTAATATGACACGCCTAAGCTTAACATATTACTACGTCTATTTTCATGCCTGGCGTTTCTGCTTATCCAATCCATTTTGTTGGCATTCACTGTTTAGCCTCTTCTCTGAAGGGGCTTTTTTTTGGGGTTTTTTCATTGAAGGACATGATCACTCTTGAACACCTCAAAGGTCTACTAGCCATTTTGAGCTTTGTAACAGGTGGATTATTAGCCAAAAAATTAATCAGTGATGAGGCTATCGACTGGCGCCGCTTTGCTGGCGAATGGATTTTAGCACTGATGGGTGGTGTGGCGCTTTGGTCTGCCGGAGTGTTGGAAGGTTTAAGCCTGGTACACATGATCTTGCTTGGCTCTGCTGCTGGTCTAGGCGGCGTTAGAGCTTTGGAATGGGCCGTTAAATTGGCCATGCACATTAAAAAGATCCAATAGGTAACAACAGATGCAACTGAATAATTTTGTAGTTCAAGAGTTTGTACCAAAAGCTATGTATCAGCGCCGTGGCAATGCGTCTATAGAGTACATGGATCAAAGGATCATTGCCGCCGCAGATTTATTGCGGGATAACTTGCGATCTTTGGGGCATGACAACGGATTCACAATAAACAACTGGCACCTAAATGGTGCTCGTCAGTATAGCGGTCTTAGAACGGCTGATAGTAAAGATTTTTCCCAGACTAGCCAGCATACCTTTGGCCGCGCACTGGATATTATTACTGCTACGCCACTGGCATTTATTCACGCGCATATTATCGATAACCATACCATTTACTCCAATATTCGATTTATCGAGGTTGACATTAATTGGCTGCATATTGATTGCCGCCAAAACTATGATGACTCACCGTTAAAAATTTGGAGCCCTAAACGGGGCTTTATCAGTGTCCCGGCGTATCGGGAAGAACTCTAACTCTACCGGAGATAACCCATGAAAATCTGCAAAGTGCTTTTAGCTGCACCGGTATTTTTTATGCCAGTATTTGTTTTCGCTGATCCAATGCTTGCCGAACTGGCAACGCTAACCACAGACGCCACCGCTCAACTTGCCACTGATCCAAACGCATTCATTACTGTGTTTGGTGTAGAGGTCGGCGGTATTTTGGCGAGTTGCCTCATTACTGCTTGTTCCATTATCGGACTCGCCAGCGCCTTAGTTAAGATTTTAGTGCCTATTACTAAGTGGACAGAAAACACTTTTGATGATGTATGGCTACTAAAAATTACCAAGTTTCTAGCCATGATCACTGGCTGGATGGATAAGTATGTTGCGCTGAATCCCAATAAAAATAATGCCCGCCATGATTAGGTTATTGCGGGTTTTATTTCAGTTAATTCTAACCGTTTTTATTGAGGTCTATCGTGCCAAAAAACGCAAAGTTAATGAGCAAACCCGCACCGCAATTAAGGCTAATCCTCGCCGGGCTGTTCATAGCCATTTTGGCAGGGTGCAGCCAGATGACGGGATTAAGCCAGATGACGGCGCCGATTCAGTGCAGCATAACGCCGCCAGTGATCGAACCGATTGATATAGATAAGGCGGTTATTAGTACCCCTGATAAGCATTATTACGTTGAAGGTGGGCAAGTTTGGAGTGATGACCAACTTGCTGCCTTAATGCTTTACATAAACGATTTAGTTAGGTGTGGTAATGGCGACTCAAACTGAAATCGGTGAAATGATCGGTTTAAGTGAGCGGCAAGTTAGAAACCTGATGAAACAGGGCATTTTATCAGATAAGCGCGGCACTAATGGGTTTTGCCTAAAAACCTGCGTTCAAAATTACATTCAGCATATTAAGCAACAGATCAAAGGCGGTGATGAGTCAGTACCAAGCCCCACTGCTGATGGACAGCCCATTAATACTGATTGGCATGATGCCAGATTGGTAAAGATGAAAGCTGACAAGATGGAAATTGAAGTATTAAAAGTGCTTGGCCAAGTCGCTCCAATTGAAATGATCATGCAGATGACCGCCGATAAAGGCGCGAAGGTCGCCGGGATACTTGATGGTATTCCTGCAAAAATATCCCGCGCCATGCCTGAATTGCCTAAGTCACGTTTAGCTATTATCGAACAGCAAATTACTAAGGCGAGAAATGCAGCAACGGAACCAATTGACCTGGAATCGTACCTCGCTAGTTGCTTTAAGTATGGCGATAGCGGAGGCATGGAAACAGACACTTAGCAAGCCTGAATCCTTAACCCTAAGTGAGTGGGCCGATAAACACTTTTATTTGTCTGCTGAATCCAGTTATACCGAAGGAAACTGGGAAACTATCCCATTTCAAAAAGCGATCATGGATTGCATTAGCAATGATGACATTCGCATTGTTGATTTTATTAAATCTGCCAGGGTTGGCTATACCAAAATGATTTTGGCTGCGCTTGGCTATTTCCATGAGCACAAAAAGCGCAATACGGTACTTTTCCAGCCTACCGAACCCGATGCAGAGGATTTTTCACTTACCGAACTTACGCCTATGCTGCGTGACGTTGAGGTAATGGCCAAGGTGTTTCCTTGGGGTGCTACCAGTAATAAATTTAACCGCATTTTAAAGAAAACCTTTATCGGTTCGATAATGGACATTCGCGGTGGTAAGTCTGGCGGTAACTATCGTCGGATGACAAAGGATTGTGCATTTTACGATGAGCTAGAAGCATTTGACCGTGATATTGAGGGCGAAGGTTCACCGCTAACATTGGGTGACAAACGTATCTCTAACTCACTTTTTCCTAAGTCTGTTAGAGGTACCACGCCAAAGGATGAAGAGGGATCTATCATCCAGGAGGAAGTCGATAATGCTGATTTCTTTTTTAGGTACCACGTACCTTGCCCACACTGTAAAGGCGAACAGGTATTAAAGTGGGGCGGTAAAGATAAAGATTATGGGTTTAAGTTTTCATTCCCAGATGAGTTCCCCGACTCACTCAGCCCAAAGGAAGATGCCGCTAAAACGATTTATTACCAGTGCGAGCATAAGAGTTGCCATAAGAAAATCACGAATGACCAACTTGATTGGATGATTAAGCATGGTCGATGGATAGATCCTAGCTGTGGTGTTTGGATTGATAGCACTAGCGCATTTAGGACAGTTGATGGCGACCTAATTGATCCACCTAGGCATGTGGCCTTTCATATTTGGACAGCATATAGCCCTTGGTATACCTGGTCTGAAATGCTACATGATTTTTTTGATGCTTATTATCAAAAAAAGAATAAAGGTCTGATTGATAAGTTTAAAGGCTTTGTTAATACCACACTTGGCGAAACGTGGAAAAACGCCACTCGACCGCTAGAACATGGATCATTGTATGAAAGGCGGGAGCATTTCCCTGTTGATGCGAATGGTAAGTTGCTATTACCACGCAAAGCCCTGGTGATATTTGCCGGGCTCGATATGCAGAATGATCGGGTTGAGGGTGAACTAAGGGCCTATGACGAAAATAACGAAAGTTATCTGATTAGTTATTTTAGGGTATTTGGTAATCCAAAAGAGCCTGAAATATGGAATGAATTAGAAATAATTCTTAAGGCTGAATTTACCACTGAAGATGGTCGGAAACTGAAGTTAACCCGTGGCTGCTTTGACTCAGGTGGTCACTATACCAAAGAGGTTTACTCATTTTGTAAGCGCATAGGTATTTTCACTTTGATCCCCACTAAGGGATGGAATGAATACGACAAGCCGACCACGTTCCCGCGTAAGGCGAATGTGCATGGTGTTTACCTAACGATGGTTGATACCGAAAGCGTAAAAAACACATTGGAATATCGGCACAATCTTATCAAGGGTGATGATGGGTTTATCCCAGTGGTTATTGCCATTACCCCATTGCTGATTTTACTGATGAGGTTTACTTCAAACAGCTTACCGCTGAAGAAAAAGAGCTTAAGCGCCATAACCGTAAAGTAAGGTTAGTGTGGATTGATCGAGGCCGCCGCAATGAGCCATGGGATTGCGCGGTGGGTAGTTTTACAGCCCTCGAACTCAGCATTCAACACTTTGGTTTAAATCTTAATGCCAAAGCATTAGAGCGGGATAAAGAAAAGCCGGCACTCACTAAATCCTCTAATCCGTATGGCAAACTCGGCCAAAGGAACAACACATAATGAGCCTGACTAATTCACAATTACTTGCACAAGCACAAGCCGCTAAACACGCTCTTTTAACTGGAACTAAGGTGGTTAGTGTTACTCGCGGCGATAAAAACGTCCAATTTCAGCAAACTAATATGGCTGAGCTTGAGCGCTATATTCAGCAATTAAGCGGTGGACGTTCAGCTATACGGATTAATCTATGAGCATAGTTGATATGAACGGTAAGCCATTCGCTATGGCTGCCAGCGCAAGCGCTAATAACCAATCCACCGCTACCACAATGCTGTTTGGTAATGGTCCTTTGTCGATTGACAGGCTATTACAGCCATTAGCAGCTAATACCCATGCCAGGGGTGACAAGTTAGTTACTGGCCATGCCTATGCGCGTGGTGGTATGCAATTGCATGTTGATTATATCGTTGGCAGCCACTGGCGCTTACAGCTTAAACCTGATTGGGCCTTATTAGGTGTTGATCCGCAGGTCGGGCGCCAATGGGCAAAGGATATTGAGCGCCGTTTTCATGATTATGCTGATGATGATCGTGGCTTTATTGATGCAGAAGGTAAACGCACATTAACGATGATGATGCGTGAACTGGTATTAACACACACTCGCCGCAATGAAGGATTTATGCAAAGTACCTGGTTTAGTCAACAAGGTACTAAAAACAAGACTTCATTTAAGTTAATTAGTCCTGATCGCATTTCAAACCCGCATGGCAAATCAAATACCGATACCTGCAAATATGGGGTAAAACTGGGCGATTATGGTCGGGTAATGGGTTACTGGGCTAGAGAGCGCCACCCAAGCGAGCCCGGCGGACATTCATGGCGTTATATCGAGCAATACCTACCTTGGGGCCGTCGCCAAATGTTGCACTTATTTGAGCCGTGGGAAGATGGCCAAACTAGAGCCATTTCAGATTTGATTTCATCATTAAGGCGCATTGAGCTATTGGATAAATTCCAAGATGCCACGCTGCAAAATGCCATTATCAATGCGTTTTTTGCCGCCACAATTGAGTCAGAAATGGACTCAGAAATTATGCGCGCGGCGGTGTTAGGTACTGGTAATGGTGATAGCAGTGTTGATCCATTAGCCAACTATTTAGGCAATACCCAGGCTTACCACGATGGCGCTGATATTCGCCTTAATGGTATGCGCGTACCGCACTTATTGCCGAATGAAAAACTGAATCTACATCGTTCTAGTGCGCCTGGCGGTATGGCTGAGTATGAATCAAGTATTTTACGTTACTTAGCCAGTAATTTAGGCGTTTCTTATGAAATGTTAAGCCGTGACTACAGTAAAACAAATTACTCAAGCGCAAGGGCTGGTATCGCCCAGTCATTTGTCTTTTTCTCAGGCCGCCGCGCTTTAGTTCCCGCGCGGGCCAGTAAGATGATGCTCACTAATTGGCTTGAAGAGGAAATAAACGCAGGTCGGGTTAAATTGCCGCCAGGCATTAATAATTTTTATGCCTGTCAAAATGCGTTAACGCGCGGCAAATGGTTGGGTACGGGTAAGCCAAACATTGATGGCTTGAAAGAAATGAAGGAAGCCAGGGAAAAGCTAGAGCTTGGGTTAACAACGCTTGAGGATGAAATGGCGGCCCTTAGCAAAGATTATGATGAAGTTGTTGAGCAGCAAGATATTGAAGATTTTGACATGAAGGCGCGAGGTAGAACGGCGCCATGGAACACTAGCAAAGGCAAAGTTACTACTGAAGCGCCCGGAGTAAATACCCATGAGTAAGACCCGAATTAGTTTGCACTTGGCCAGCCGTTTACTTAATACGCCTTTAATGGTGCAAGCGAGTTATTTATCCACTGTGATCGGCTCACTGCAAGGGCGTGGCATGCCTGTCGCTAGCTTACAAGATGGTGATGTGTCACTGGATGGTCAGCAGTTGTTAGAAATGGCAGAAAGCTATAGCAATCCACGCGGTACTAATATGCCTTATCAAATTAAAGGCGGTGTGGCGTATATCCCATTAAGCGGATCATTAGTTCATAAGCTAGGTACGCTGAAGCCATATTCCGGCATGACTGGTTATGATGGCATTCGGGCAAATATCGATTTAGCGCTTGCCGACCCTAATGTTAAAGCTATTGGGTTGGACACTGACAGCTCAGGCGGTGAGGTAAGCGGATGCTTTGCACTATGCGATTATATTTATGCCCATGTGCGCGGTAAAAAGCCGATTTGGGCCATTGTTAACGAGTTAGCCTGTAGCGCCTGCTATGCGATAGCCGCCAGTTGTGATCGCGTGATTGTGACTGAAACAGCAATTGCTGGCAGCGTTGGGGTTATCTGTGCTCATACCGATATGTCAAAAGCGATTGAAGATGCAGGTTTTAAAATCACGCTTTTTTATGCCGGAGATAAAAAAGCTGATGGCAATCCATACAATGCACTTAGCACTGAACTTTCAGCCGAAATTCAAGATGAAATGGCTGAATTACACCAATTCTTTTCTAATAAAGTTGCCACATGGCGCGGTATCGATGTGCAAAGTGTTTTAAGCACTCAAAGCGCCACGTTTAGAGGTCAGGCAATTGTCGATATTGGTTTTGCTGATGCGCTTATGAGTGCTGATGAATTTCATTTAGAGTTAATTAATCATGCTGCCAAGTCCGGCACACAAAAACCGTTAGGAGCGTTGAAGATGAGTGATGAAGAAAAAGCCGCCGCAGCCGCCGAAGCCGCAGAACTTGCCGCAAAAGCTAATGCTGATGTTGCCACTGCTGTAAAAGCTGAAAATGAGCGCGTTTTATCAATATTGGGTTGTGATGAAGCTAAGAGCCGCCCAAAACTGGCGCATGCACTTGCTGCTATGCCAAGCATGACGCTTGAACAGGCTAAGGGTACTTTATCCGTTGCTGGTGAAGAAAAGCTTACGGATGGTGGTCAGTTAGAAGAACTGATGCAAGAACACAGTCAAAAGCCATTGGGCGATGATGAAAACACGCCTGAAAAAAATGATTTGCAAGCTGCAAATAGCCTACTTGATCGTGCTTTTGGGCCAAAGAAAAAGTAACAGCTATTAATTAACGTTTTGCATTTTTAACTTACGTTTTATCGGGGATGACACTATGTATAATCCAGCAGGATCAAGTGTGGTTAATCACACATTATCGCAACTTTTTTTAGGTACCTATACCACTGGCACCTTACATTTTGCCGCCGGACAAACAATTTCGGCACATACACCTATTGCAATTAAAACCGCTGATAAACTGGCATACAAACATGATCCAGCGGCTGCCGACGGTACACAAAATGCCATCGGTATCAATGTGCATGATGTTGATACGACAGATGGCTCCGCTTACCAGCCTATTTATGATGGCGGTAAGTTTAATGCTGAAGCAATTAACTGGCATGTCAGTTTAGATACATTAGATAAGCAAAAAGCAGCCTTTGTTGGTAAAGGTATCAATATCAGCTTGCCAGTTTAACCCGCTTTATCCTGTTTAATTCATCCTTTAATAAACACCAAAACCGCCAATAGGCGGTTTTTTTGTGGAGAAAATGTATATGGCCCTTACAACCGCTACCCTGATTGGTTTGCAAACTACACGTAAAAAATTTATGCCTGTATTTGCGAGCCTATTTTTCAGTAAACGCATGTTTTTTAAGTCAGCTAAAATTGACTTAGATAAAGTGACTCGTAAAAACAAACGTGCACCGTTTGTCAGCCCAATTATCCAAGGTGTTGCGCGCCGCCGCGAAGGCAGTTCTACGCAATCGGTTTTTCCTGCGTATTTAAAGCCGCTGGATGCTTTGGTTCCTAGTGATTTACAAAGCCGCTTACCTGGTGAAGGGTATGATACCCCACTCACGCCAGAAGAGCGCCGTGATGCCATTATGGGCAATATGGCCATTGAACAAGACTATGAAATAACCATTGCCGAAGAGTGGATGTGTTGTCAGTTAGTTAAGTTTGGCAAAGTCGTTATTGAGTCTGAGTTTTACCCTAAATCTGAAATCGATTTTGGGCGCAATCCTAATAACACCATTAAGCTAGTCGGTGCCGCAAAGTGGGATCAACTTAATAAAGAAACCTATGCCTTAGATTCTGATCTAACGGCGTATATGGCTAATGCTCGCAATCCAGTGACTGCGTTTTACATGAACTCACATACCTATGCCCAGTTCTGTGAGTTTAAATGTATCAAAGATAAATTGGAGACCCGCCGAGGCAGTGACAGCCGTCTTGAAACGGCGGCCTTTAATGGCCAGTTATTTGTCAAAATGGGCGATTATGGCGCGATTGAAATTTGGGTTTATACCGGAACCTTTGATAATGATGATGGTGTTGAAGAGAAATTTGTTCTCGATGGCGAAATCATCATGGGCGGTGCCAGTGCCGAAGGTACTATGTGCTATGGCATGATCCATGACCCAAAAGCGAATTATGATTCGTTTGAGCGCTTCCCCAAAGAGTTTACTAAAGATGATCCAGCGGGTGAGTTTATAATGACGCAATCAGCGCCATTGCCTGTGCCGGATCATCCCGATGATTTTGTGTACTTAAAAGCGTACTAATCCAAACAAACCCTTTTATTTAACATTAATAAGGCCGCGATAGCGGCCTTTTTTATGAGACAAATAACATGACAGTTACCGCAATTGATTTACTGATTCAGTTACTTGGTGGTGAAATTCCAACAGGCAACAAAGAAGTAAAAGAAGCCTATGCTACGAATCTCGCCTTAGAATATTTGCATGAAAACAATATTGAACTTTCTGAACTTGATGGCAAAACATTAGATCAATTAGCTGAAATGGTTGATAAGATTTTGCCTGGTGATGATCTCACTAATCAGCAATCAAATGGTAAACAAAACCTTAATGAAGGTTCAACCAAGCCACAAGATAAAATCCTGGTCACGGTCGAATTGCCCCATGCCGTAACCATTCTCGTTGATACTAAACCTCTTCATTTGAAAGCCGGGACTCAGCAAGTTAGCGCTGATGTTGCGGATGATCTTGTTGAAGAGGGGATCATAAAAAACAAGGTCTAATATGACGGCGTTTGATGCGTTTGATGCGTTACTTGATAGCGCCCAGGTCGATGCTTTTGGGCAAACTATCACTATTGATGGCGTTGATGTTAGCGCCATTGAGGACACGATAACGACTTACCTTGGTGATCAGGCTTCAGATGTTAATGTTTGGCAGGTTGCCACGGCATTGCTGCCTAATCAGTTTAAGCGTGGTTATCTGGTATTGATTAACGGTGTTGAACATCGAGTGGGGAAAATTCACCCTAAAGATGGCAGTAATACGCCGTTTGAATTGGAGAACAGATCATGATTGTTGAAGTACGTAGCCCGTTTAAATCACCAACATTAGGTGAGATTCCATCCAATGTTAATGGTAAGCCTTGTATTGTTGATTTACCTGATGCCGAGGCCCGTAGTGCCATTAATTGTTATAAGGCTAAGTTAACTCGTGGTGAGAAGGTTAACTTCACGCCTGAAGTCGATAAGCCAAAGGCCAAATAGTATGCGTAAGTTAAGTTGGTATGAGGTTGATTTTGTACCTGAAATGAATCGAGCGATTACTAACTTAACTCGCCTTGGCTCAATATTATTACCAAGGGCAGCCGCCGCCAGTACCAATAAAATGGCTAGGGCCATTAATACCGCCACGATAAAAAATGCCGCTAATCAGCTTAAAATCCCTGTATCGGTACTCAAGTATCACGATCCAAAAGGGAAAGCGGGCCAGAAAAAGCCCCGTTTTAGAATGCGCCTCGCCAGCCAAAAACGGCTAGAGGCTCAAATAAAAATGGGCCGCACTGCGATCCCAGTAGTTAGATTGATTCGTAAGCCTGAAAGCCAAGATACTCGTTTGCCACGTATGCGTAAGCGCAAAACGATTAAGGCGGGCAATCATGTTTTCAGTGGTGCCTTTGTGGCCGCAGGTGTTACCAAACACGCTAAAGGGGTGCTTAAGGGCCGTTACCAGGTCATGCGCCGAACTGGATCTAGCCGTTACCCTCTTGAAGTCATTAAGCTCGAAACAAAATCAGCCATTACCCGCCATGCAATAAGAGAAACCAGATCACAGCTTAGAAATAATGCGGGCAATTTTTTAGCCGCAGAACTATTGCGCCAGGCAAAAATAGGATTGCTTAAAAAATGAGTTATAACCCTTTTGATCATACTAATGCTGCCCGTTTAGAGGCGGTTAACTTACTTACTGATGCATTTGCTGAAAAGGCTTTTACCGATAGTGTTTTACCAGGACGCACTAATGTAAATCCCGATGAGTTACCCGCCTCACTTATCTATTTATCTGATCCACTGATTATCCGTAAACCTGATGAAGATGAAAACGAAACTCAGTATTTATTGCAGATTATTAGCTGTGTAAAAGGAGATCATTATCACCCTGAAGAGCTACTTGATAAGCGTGGGAAAGTAATTTGGGACACGTTCAATAATAAGAAAATTGAGCACGTAAAAAACAAGATTCTAGGTGTTAGTTTTGAGTATGAAACCGATACTGAATCAAATTTATGTTCGTTAACTATTACATTCAAAATAACCCTGCAATGAGGAATTTTATATGATCGGTTCAGGCACTAAATTTTTCCGTTCTAATGACGGAGTAACCTATACCCGTATTGCAAAACTTTTAGATATTACCCCAGCGGAACAAACCCGCTCTAGCTCAGAAAAAAGCTATTTAGATAGTGACGATTCATTTAAGCGCTTTGAGCCAGGTACAACTGATCCTGGTGAGCTTTCAGCTATTCTTGAGTTTGATTCTAAGGATACTGGCCAACAGGCGCTGAAGGATGACAAACAGACTAAGAGCAACTTTTTTTACAAGATTGAATATCCTGATGGCTCTTATGACTCTTTTGAAGCCCACATTACCGGATGGGGTAAATCAGTCACAAAAGAGGAAACCATTCAGAGAACAGTGAAATTTAAACTGTCTGGTGAATACCTCGAAACCCCTGCTGTATAGGTGCATGAATGAATATTTTTCCCCTTGAATCACGTAAACAGATCCCCGTTCCCTGTATGGGTAAAGAGTTTACGATTTATGAACCGTCAGCTATTGACCGCTGTGAGTATTTCAGGATTGGCTCTGAGGGTTTGGCTAGTATGAAGTCAGCCGCTATTGATGAGGATATTGATGATCCACAGGAATTAGGCCGATATTATGCCCAAACATGGGTGCTTTCAAAAAATAACCGTAAGCAGACCGCTTTTTTAGTGGCCATCTGTTTAAAGCCTGGCATTGAAGTAGAATTTGATAAGCTGCTTTATCAAGTTGAGCAATTGCCAGACGGTGATCTAAACACGCTTGCTCAGGCTGCGTTTAAGGTCTCAGGAATGGATGACAAAGTTGAACAAGGGGGAAACCCCTAGGGCTGGCAGGTTATAGCTTTGGGTACCAACTTGCCGAGCGCATGGGCAGGTTAGACGTAAAGCAGATGTTATCAGAAATGACTTGCAGTGATTTAGATGGTTGGTACCAGGCTATTACTAATCGGCCTTGGTACCAAGACCCACAGCGTTACTATGGCAATTACCAACTCAGCATGTTTCATAACGCGCACAGCAAGAATCCTGTCAGCCCTGAAATTTTCGATATTTACCACTGCGAAAAACCCGTTGAAGAAAAAGACTGGCGATTAATGAAAGCGTCAATGTCTGGCATGTCCGGCGTGGTAAGAAAAGGATAATCCATGAGTCAAGAAATTGGTCAGTTTATTATTAAACTGGGTGCTGAAAATGCTCAGTTTATTAGTGAAATGGAAGCGGCAAAAAAACGGGTTAGAGACTATGGCAAAGATGCGAAGCAAGCCGCCGATGTTAATGCTCGTATGGCTAAAGGCTTTCAAGAGTCCGCGAACAATACGGCTATTTTTTTAGGCCCACTTAATGCCGTTTCTGGCCATTTGACTTCTATTTCATCCGGGATCTCGCGTGTTGGTGCAGCGAACTTAGCGCTAACCGCTACGATTACTGGCACTATTTTCATGATGAAACGCGCCTTAGATACCTATGAGCAATGGGAAACGGCACAGCTATCAAATGAACAAATTATTAAGTCAACTGGATATGCTGCTGGCTTTACCAGTAAGCAAATTCAGCAGTTATCTGAAGAGGTAGCATTAAATACCCTCGCCAGTGTCGATGGCGCACAACAAGCGGCTGGCGCCTTACTGACATTTAGGTCAGTTTCCGATGATGTATTTAAACGTGCTATGTATTCAGCACAGGATATGTCACAGGTACTTAAGCAAGACCTTAAATCGTCAGCAGTGCAATTAGGTAAGGCACTCGAAGATCCTATTAACGGCATCACCGCACTAAAACGTGTTGGGGTGAGTTTTACCGATACCCAAAAAGAACAGATTAAAAACTTTGTTGAAACAAATAATCTCGCTAAGGCCCAAGGGCTGATCCTTGATGTTTTGAATAATCAAATGGGTGGAAGTGGCCAAGCCGCGGCTAAGGGCTTAGCGGGATCTTGGGATACGTTAGGCCAACAGTGGGACACCTTGATGGTGCGCTTGGCTGACCGTAGCGGGCTTTCAAAAGCAACTAAGACCATTATTGATAGTGTCGGTACCGGGCTCGCCGAAGTTAATGCTGCTATTGCTGCTAATGGACCAGCACAGGAAGCAGAAGCATTAAGCCAGGCTTTTTTTCAGGTTCATTTTTCAATTTTGCAGACAAAGCAAAAATTGCAAGAAATGGATGCTGATATGGCCGCAGGTGGCGATACCATAGCTAAAAAGTATGGTTATGCCTTTGATATTACCAAAGCCATTGCTTTCCAACATGAGCGTATTGCTGGCTTAGAAAAGCAAAAGCTAACCATTCAAGACCGTCAGCAAGTCGTGATGCAAAAAATTAGTGCTGACCAAAAAGAAGCCTTAGATGTTTACCGTAAAAAAGAAGAGGCTCAACGCCAAATTGAAGCCGAAGCCCAAAAAGCAAGGGATGCCGAGGCAAAATTAGCGCTTGAAAAGTCCCAGGCTGCCGGACTGACAAAATTAAAGTCAGTTGAGTCTAATATCTTCTCTGAAGAGGAAAAGGCCCGCCAAAGCTATCAAAATCGCTTAACTGACATTGAGGGTTTTGTATTAAGTGATGAGGCTATTCAGTCGCGCGGCTTTAAAAATATTGCTGATCTACGCATTTACTACAATGAAATGGCCCGCCAGGATTACGTCAAAGATCTTGATGCTATTGGTGAGCGAAATGACCGAGAAATTGAGCAGGAGCGCGTTAAACAAGAGGGGTTGATCACTGCTAAAAAAGAGGCTTCAGAGTTTAATGCGACTTGGTATGCCGAACAGAAACAGTTGTTATCAGACCAAACTTTTTCAGAGCTAGAAATGCAACAGATTGGCTTTGAATCACAGGCTGAAGCGCGAACTGTTTTTGAAGATAATCTCAAATTAGCTTATGAAGATCGCTTAGCCTATATCCAATCGCATAATGAAAAGGAAATTGATGCTGAGAATCGCAAATGGCAACGGTTAGATAAGGAGCAAAAGAAGTATACCAAGCAACGAACAAATATGGAGCAAGCCCTTGCGACTAAGAGTTTAGGAATTATTGAATCCTCACTTGAAGAGGGTTCAGGCGCTTGGATTGCCGCAGTATTAGCACAGCAAGGCATGATGGCCGCACAGGCGATTATGAATGCTAACTTAGCGTCAGCCATGACCCGCGCCGCGATGATTATTCCCGGCGATCCAACTTCACCCGCTAGGGCTGAAATTGAGGCTGGTCGAGTTAAGACCATGGGCTATATTGATGCCACGCTAATCATGGCTCAAGGTATCGGTAAAATCGCCGGAGCCCGTGAGTTTGGCGGCCCAGTATTGGGCGGCTATAACTACTTAGTGGGTGAAAACGGCCCTGAAATCGTTAGCTTTGGCCAGTCAGGAACCGTCCACCCTAACCGCACGTTTAATAATCTGAGTGACAATGGCGGTACCTCTGTAACGTTATATCAAACCATTGACGCTAGAGGCGCTGATGAAGGTGTTGAAGCAAGGCTGATGGCTGTTGGTGAGAAAATATCAGAAGCCGCTTATCAGCGTGTTTTAGAAGATGCCAAAGATAATGGCCCAATTCGCAGAGAACTAAATCGATGAGTGTAAAATTATCCCCGCCAGTGGTTCCCACTGAAATACAACTTCACCCCATGAGTAATACTGCGATAAACGAAAGCCCAGTAAACCGCAGCACTGAAACGCTTGAATTAAGCGGTGCCAGGCTTGAGGGGTATCTATCGTGGGAAAACCTCAATGATGATGAGGAACGTAAATTATTAACATGGATTGCTAGTTTGCGTGGTGCTGCTGGTCGATTTTATATGCCGCATTACTACAATTTAAAGCCAAGAGGGATGGTAAGCGGGGCACCGATTATTAGCGCAAATAATCAATATGGTGCGGCGGTAAGCATTAACCAGTTAGTGCCAAACTCAATGGCTTTTTTGCAAGGTGATTGGATTAGTATTAATGATGAGTTAAAGATCATCACGGTTGATTGCCAGGCGAACGGATTGGGCCAGGCTCAACTTGTTTTTGAGCCGCCACTGCGAAAAGTGGTTAACCAAGGGATGCCAATTGTTTATCAGTCAGCTAAAGGGATTTTTAGGCTAAGCGATGATAAACAAGGCAAGATTGCACAGCGCCGGGATAAAGCCAGCAAGCTTAAAATTGAAGTCGTGGAGGCATTTTGATAACTCAAACTGAAGCGATGATCGCCGAGTTAAATAGTCAGCATAAACGGCCTGTTTATCTGGTTAGAATGGATCTACCTGATGGTGTGTTGGCCATGAACACACATCTGATCCAAATTCCGTACAATGGTGATATTTATTTGCCTGTCGGCGGCGCGGGCAAAATCAGCAATATCAAAGAAGATGGTTATGTAAAGCCGCACCAATTAAGCATGACATTATCAGCCATCGACCCTGCCATCTTATCGGTTGCGCTAACCTCTGATTACATTGGTAGTGATGTCAAAATTTATTTTGGTGCCTTAGATGAGCATTATCATCTGATCGCTGCTGCATTACGTTTTAGCGGGCGTATAACAGGTATGCCATTAAGGTACGGCAAAGACAATACCGTTGAGGTACGTGTATCTAGTCGTTTTGAAGATTGGGGCCGAGTACGCAACTCACGCTATACCGATGCTGATCAGCAAGCAAAATTTCCCGGTGACAAATTCTGTGAGTTTGCACCTCAGATGGTTGAGAAGTCGATTAATTGGGGTGTGCCATTTAAAGCCACTGGCGGTGGTGGCGGTGGCGGTGGTCGAGGCGGTAATACTAAGCGTCAACAGAATTAGGCAACATTAGAGAGCATATATGATAAAGCTAAACAGAATTTCAAACTGGCCCACATTGTTGGGCCATTTTTTTGCCTCAAATTCAGAAAAGCCATTTGTATGGGGTGAGTGGGATTGTGCGCTGATGGCCGCTGATGCCGTCAAGGTCATGACCGACCATGATTATGCTGAAGCTTTACGTTTTCAGTATACCGATGCAAAGGGGGCGATGCGCTTAATTGAGCCACATGGGGATCTGCGTGGACTTATCGAACATTTACTTGGTTCACCTATCACTAACCACAGATTGATCCAGCGCGGTGATGTTGCCGTTGTTGATAATGAAGGCCGCCAGTGCACCGGGATTGTATGGGGTTCAGGTATATTTGCCACAGGCGAAAAGGGTTTAGTTTCGCTGCCTATGTCTAGCATTATCGCTGCCTGGAGAATTTAACATGCCTCAAGCTGTTGCGTTTGTTGTTGCTTATTGGGTTCAGATCATGGCGGTTGCCGCTGTTGTAGCGGCGGGTTATGCGGCTATCAAAGCCGCCAACATGAAAACAGGCTTTGATAGCCAATTTGCTCAACAGCAAATGGTACGATCATCTAATGAGCCTCGCCGCGGCATTTATGGCAAGGCTATGGTGTCTGGCCCATTAATGTTTATTGCTGAAACGGGTACAGATAGGGAATGGCTCTATTTGGTTATTGCTGTTTGTGGGCATGTGACTGATGGCTGTGAATTTGTAAAACTCGATGATGAAATAGCGTGGAAAGAAAACGGCGGGTTAACCAGTAAATATCGAAATCATGTAAAGCTTAAGTATTACAACGGTACCCAAACAACAGCAGATAGTGAGCTAGTGAGCAAGTTTAGTACCTGGACAAATGGCCATGTTGGCCATGGTATTAGTTATTTACGAATTGCCATTAAGAGCGATCAAGATGTTTTCCCTTCCGGCATACCGAACATCAAAATGCTGGTGCGCGGAAAGCCGGTATTCGATCCTAGAGATCCTGCACAAGATGCCAATGATGCGTCAACTTGGAAGTATACCGACAACTGGGCATTGTGCTGCTTAGATTATGCCAAGCTTGAGTCAGGTGTAGGGGCTACGGCTGAAGAAATTGATGCTGATAGTTTTATTAATGCCGCTAACTTATCTGATGAGTTTGTCGAGTACCAAACAGGCAAGTTTGAAAAGCGTTATACGCTAAATGGTACTTGGGTTGCTGACCAAACCCCTCAATCAGTTATGGAGTCACTTTTATCTGCTGGTGCGGGTAAATTAGTGTTTACCCATGGCGTTTATAGCTTATTAGCGGGCGCCTATTATGGCCCTGCAACGCTTACCCTTGATGATGATGGTTTACGTGATGACATGAGCCTTACGCCCTTTACCGAACGCGCTGATTTGTGCAATGCGGTGAGAGGTACCTTTGTCGATCCTGATAACTTTTGGCAGTCAGTGGACTTCCCACCCGTAGAGAACGAATACTATCGAGAGAAGGATAAAGGCGAGTATATCGACCATGATATTGATCTTGAGTTGGTTATATCAGTATGGACAGCTCAACGATTAGCTAAAATTCATTTAGAGCAAGCCAGGGCTGGCTTTACGGTGCAATATCCTGCCAAGTTAGGCATAGGTCTACAATGTTGGCCAGGTCGCGTTATTCGATTAAAGATCCCTCGCTTGGGTATCAATAAAGAATTTGAAGTTGTTGACTGGTCATTATTACCCAATGAAGGTGTTGATCTTGTATTAAAAGAAACGGCGCCGGAGATTTTTGATTGGGCTTTGGGAGAGGCTACCGCGCGGGATCTTACTCCGAATGCTGACTTACCAAATCCCCGCCAAGTACCAACGCCAAGCGGCCTGATTTTTACCGCAGATGGTGATGCTTCAGCTTTTCTTGGTGTATGCAATTGGAATGCGCCAGGTGGGAACAGCGCCTATCGGTACCGTTTGGCTGTTTTTAATGGCTTGCAAACGCTTATTTACCAGCAAGATATTGCTACCACTCAATGCCACTTGCCAAAACTTGATGTTGGTTTTTATACCGTCAAAGTTTGGGCGATCAATACATTTGGTTTTTTAAGTAATATCCCCGCCGAGTTCACCATTGGATCTAGCAGCCCTGCTAACGTGATCGGCATTGATGTTGTACCAGGGCCACTAAACTTAACGATAAAACCAGGTACCGCCGCTGATGTTGCTCAAACAACTGTTTTTGAGGTGATGGGCGGTACTACTAATGTTTTTGCTAATGCCGAATTAGTGGGTACAGGCAAGGAAGTTGTTTGGGCTAATCGTCAACCTGATACAAATTATTATCTATGGGCTAGAACGGCAAATAATCAAGGGAAAAGCACTTGGTTTGGCCCTGTTCAAACTGAAACCACTAATGACAGCAGCGCAATTATTAACCTGATCGGTGATGTTTTTAAAAGTTTCACTTGGTTTGCTTGGGCTGATAATGCCACTGGTAGCGGTTTAACCGTTGTTGAATCTCAGGGGGTTGGTAAGCCTTACTTGGGTGTTGCAACAAATAAGAAAACCGCCGCGCCTAGTGCTAATTGGCAGGATTATACTTGGACAAAAATTAAGACTGAGATCCCGCCAGTATTTACGCCTGATGAGGAAGATAGGCTTGATAATTTATTAGCGGGTAAACTGCCGTTCGCGCCGGATAAAGATATGTTAGCCGCGCAGGACGCATTAAATAATCCGGCCTTAGCCAATGACCTGATCACAGCCCTAGCATTACTCAATAACGGCATTAATGCACCCGCATTAGGCGGTGAAACGCCAACAGGCGCCCAGTCAAAAGCGACTGCCGCCCAAAATGCCGCCGCTGCTGATGCCACCGCTAAGGCCAATAATGCCAAAGCACAGGCAGAGGCTAATGCGGCCCTTGATGCGCTCAATAAGGCTAATGCGGCTAAAACTGATGCGATAAGTACGGCGGCAAGTGATGCCACAACCAAGGCGAACAACGCCAAAGCGGCCGCAGAGTCTTACGCTTTGGCTAAGGCAAAC
>Ga0100398_1000772_pt1 | contig 28279 bp, 27 predicted proteins | sample CryGeymeta201522_FD_81568 | JGI IMG/M metagenome (GOLD analysis project Ga0100398, IMG submission 81568) | Groundwater microbial communities from Crystal Geyser aquifers in Utah, USA - Crystal Geyser metaG 2015-22 | ecosystem: Environmental > Aquatic > Deep subsurface > Groundwater | place: USA...
ATCGCTATTCAGCAACAGCCATGCCAGCGGGTGAAGCGTGGCGACTATAATCGCTATATATTCGGAATGTATTGTTATTTATTTTTTCGGTGGATGATGCTGCAGATAGCGCAAATTCACAGGATGCGGATTTTTTTCCCACCATGGCCCGCCGAACCGGGATAGATGGGAATCTTTTCAGCACCCCGCATAACCAGGGGCTGACCGCTCTTCGCTTTCTTAGAAGGCGCTATTCCGCTGCGTTGATATCGCGGGCGGCCGCTCCCCCGTCACGAATCGGGCGTCCCCTCCCAGACGACGACGCGGTTGCGGCCGGAATCCTTTCCGCGATACATCGCCTGATCCGCCTGCGCGAGCAGATCGGCCAAATTCGGAATGCCCGGCAGCGCAACCGCAACGCCGATGCTTACGGTGATCTGGATCTTGACCGGCGGGAAATCGCCATTTGCCGGACGGATCGGCACGGAGGGGTCGGCGATGGATTGGCGGAGACGCTCGGCAATCTGGACCGCCTCCGGAAGGGGTGTTTCCGGCAGCAGCAGGACAAACTCTTCGCCGCCATAGCGTCCCGCGACATCGATCCCGCGCGTGTTCAGGCGGACGCAATCCGCCAATGCCCGCAGAACCTGATCGCCGGCGGAATGGCCGTGGGCGTCGTTGACCCTTTTAAAGTGGTCGATGTCAATCATCAGCGCCGCAAGGGGCCGGTTGAAACGCAGGGCGCGTTCGAATTCGCGTTCACCAAGCTGGAAAAATCCGCTGCGGTTGAACAGACTCGTCAGTTCATCCGTAACGGCGAGCTGTTCGACCATGCCGTAGAGTCGCGCGTTGCGGATGGCGATTGCGGCCTGCGTGGCGAACATTTTGAGCACTTCGACATCGGCCTTGGTGAATCTGTGCGGCAGGAATGCCATTACGCTGAGAACGCCCAGAAATTCTTCACCCCAGTGAATGGGCGCCCCCGCCAGCGCACGGGACGGGTAAGGGTCATACTCCCTATTTCGCCCCGTCCAGGCGTGATAGTCATCGACCAGAAGCGGGGCGCCCGTCGTCCAGACATGACCGACAAACCCCTCGCCACGTCGACGCGTCGTGCCGCTGGAAAACAGCGCCTGACCGGCAAATGCAACCCTTTCCAGCAGATCCAGCTCCGGCCTGAAGAGATAACAATTGCAGTATGTGCCGCCGATCAGATCCAGCGCGTGCTGGGCAATGGACTGGAACAGCGCATTTTGGTTCAGTTCAGCCGTGAGCTCGACGCTTGTCTCGTGCAGCACGGTCAGTTGTCTGGCGCGAAGCTCATTTTCCTCCTGAATCCGCCTGCGCTCGGTAACATCCTGGACCACAATGAGGTTGCGCGTGGGCGCTTCCTCCGGTTTCCAGAGCGGCGATGACGTGAGATTCACCCAGATGATCGCCCCGTCCTTCCGGATGTACCGCTTCTCCAGTTCGTAGCTGCCGATCTTTCCGGCCACCAACAGCGCCATTTTGGCCTCGTGCCGATGGAGATCGTCCGGATGCGTGATGGCCTGGAAGTTGGTGGCCAGAAGCTCCTCCTCCGTTCGGCCGACCAGCTCGCAAAACCACCGGTTAACCGTGAGGAACCGGCCCGTCCCGATCTCGATTTCGGCCACACCCACCGCCGCCTTCTCGAAGATGGCGCGGAACCGCGACTCGCTTTCGCGCAGCGATGTTTCCGTTTCCTTGAGCTCTTGATAAAGCTGCGCAACGGCGATCGCCCCGGAGATCTGCCCCCCGATCCTCTCCGCGAGACGGAGATCCTGCCCGGTGTAGGCGTTCGGTTTTTTCGACCGGAAATGCAGCACACCGATCGCCTCGTTCCGATAGATCAGCGGAACGGCCATCAGGGAGCGCAGCCCCGCCTGAAATATGGCGGCAAGAGGGGGGAAGCGTTCGACGATCTCGTCCATGTTCTCAGGCCGGATCAGCATGCCGGTCCGCGTGCGGATGCTCTCTTCACTCAACGTGCCCGCCAGAACGAGGGAATCCCCCCGTCTCCGACCGTCGATGACCGCCCCGGAAACGTAAGCAATGCGGAGGGTGTTCTCTTGAAAATTGCACAGGTCGATGGAAAGCCGGTCAAAGTCGATCAGTTTTCGGACCTCGGCGGTGAACCGTTCGTACACCTCGTCGATGTTCAGGGTGGAGCTGATCAGCCTCCCGATCTCGGCAATGATGGCCATCTCTTTGGCCTTCTGATCGCCGGTCTCCTGACTCCGGCGCATGGCCATGTCTGTTGAATCCCCGCCCCTCTCTACGCTCGGAAAGCTCCCCATCGTCTTTCTCCTTCGGATGCGAACATGCGGCTTTTGAACCGGTCCGTCAAACGCCGCCGCAATATACAAAAACGCTGCAACAATTGCCATCTTGAATCGTTTCTTGCGCGGCTGCAACGGTCAGCATGGCCCGGAGGGCGGGTTGTTAAGCCCGTACTGCCTCAATTTATTTTGCAGGGTGCGGCGGTTGATGCCAAGAATTTCAGATGTTTTCGTTCGGTTGCCGCCCGTTTCGGCAAGCGTTTTCACAATCAGGGCCCGTTCCATCTCGTCAAGGCTGATCCCGTAGGGAATATCGAATCCATCCCTTTCCCCTTCCATGGAGAGCATCCGGATCTGCGGCGGGAAATCCGCCGGGACGATCGCCTCCTCCCGCGCCATGATCACCGCCCGCTCGATGCAGTTCTCCAACTCCCGGATGTTCCCCGGCCAGTCGTAGCGGACCAGCAGATCCAGCGCCTTCCCCGAAATTCCCCTCAACGCCTTCCGGTTCTTCTCCCGGTAGATCGTAAAAAAATGGTCCGCCAACTGGGGGATATCCTCTTTCCGTTCGCGCAGCGGCGGCAGGACGATCGGAACGACATTCAGGCGGTAGTATAGATCCTCCCGGAAACGGCCCGCCGCAACCTCTTTGTCCAGCTCCAGGTTCGTGGCGGTGATCAGCCGGATATCGACTTTGACCGTCCGGACGCCTCCCAAGGGTTCGAACTCCTTCTCCTGCAGCACCCGCAGAAGCTTCGTCTGGATAGCCGGGCTCATCTCGCCCACCTCGTCGAGGAAGAGGGTCCCCCGGTGGGCCAGTTGAAATCTCCCTTCGCGGCGGGAAACGGCGCCGGTAAAAGCGCCCTTCTCATGTCCGAAAAGCTCGCTCTCCAAAAGCGTCTCCGGAAGGGCGGCGCAGGAGACCTTGATAAACGGCTGCCCCGCCCGCGGGCTGTTGTGGTGGATCGCGTTGGCCACCACCTCCTTCCCCGTCCCGCTCTCCCCCATCAAGAGCACCGTGGCGTCGGAGGGCGCCACCATCGCCAAAGTCTCTAACAGACTTTTCATCTTAGGACTCCGGCCGATGATCCGGGAAAAATCGAAACGGTCGCCCAACCGCTCCTTGAGAACGAGGTTCTCTGCTCGCAGATGGTAATGGTCCAGCGCCTTTTCGATCAGGATCTTCAGCTCCTCGATGTCGAGGGGTTTCGTCAGGTAATCGAACGCCCCTGCCTTCAGCGCTTCCACCGCCGTTTTTACGGAGGCGTACGCCGTCATGATCAGGACCGGCACGAGCGGGCTGATCTTCCGGATCTCGGTTAGCGCCTCGATCCCGTCCATGTTGGTCATGCGGATATCCAGCAGGATAACGTCAAAAGCCTCTCTCTCCACGGCAGTTACGGCTTCCGTGCCGTCGGAGGCTTCCGCCACCGCGTACCCCTCTGCGCCCAGAACCGCCCGCAGCATGATCCGATGGCTTTCCTCATCGTCCACCACGAGGATTCGGCGTTTTTCATCCATGTCCGCGCCTCGAGTCACTGTCGCCGTCCACCGGCAGGGTCATCCGGAAAGTCGTCCCTCTTCCCGGACCGCTCTCCACCCGAATGTCTCCCCGGTGGCTCTCGATGATCTGATTGACAATCGCCAAGCCCAGACCGGTACCCTTCCTCTTTCGGCTGAAAAAAGGCTCAAAAATCTTCTCCAGGTCGTCCGCAGGGATGCCGGCCCCCGTATCGGCAATCGCCGCCTCGACGACAGGCGGAGGACCGCATCGGCGAAGGGTGAGGCAGATCTTCCCCCCTCCCTCCATCGATTCAATCGCATTCAGAAGGAGATTCAGGAAAACCTGGGATATCTGATCGCGGTCAACGGAAACCGCCGGCAGGCCCGGCTCATATTCCTTGAACACTCTCACCTTGCGGGCGGCCAGATCGGGGGCGAGAAGTTTCAGCGCGTGGTCGGCGATACCCTCCAGGGAATTCGGCTCCCGGCGGGGCTCTTTCGGTCCCGCAAAGTCCAGGAGTTCCGTGATCACCCGGTTCAGCCGATCGACCTCCTTGACCATGACCAAGGCATATCCCTCCTCCTCGGTCTGCCCGTGAAAGCGCTTCACAAAATACTGGGCAAATCCCCGAATGGAGCTGAGCGGGTTGCGAATCTCATGCGCCACACCGGCGGCCAGCCGTCCGAGCGACGCCAGCCGCTCGCTGCGCCGCACCTTTCCCTGAAGATCACGGATCTCACGCAGGTCCCTGATCAGGAGCACCGACCCCATCTCTTGTCCCGCATCGTCCCGGAGCGGCGCCGCACTGAGGCTGAGCGGTATCTTGACATCCGGCCCCTTCCGGATCTCCACCTCCCGGTCCCGCACCAGCGACCGTTCCTCCGGAGGGCCCAGAATCTCGGCAACCCCGTCGCCCAGAAGCTCAGTTATGTTCCTGCCCTCGATGCGCTCCCGTTCCGAGCCGAGGATCGAAACCGCCTGCCGGTTCAAGGTCACGATCCGCCCCTCCCGGTCGAGGGAGATAAGCCCATCCGCCATGCTCTCCACGACGTTTTCCATATAGCTCTTCATCCTCTCCAGCGTGCGGTCCACCAGGTAGTAATTCTGAACGATAAAGATGAAGAAAAGCGCCCCTGTTCCCAGTACGACCAGGATCGCCCCCATCAGCAGGGTATGATGTCGGTCCTCCCGGCGGGCCGTTTCAAAGGCAGCCAGGCGGAGAGTCAAGGCGATCATCTTGTCTCCGGCCCACCGACGTAACGGGGTTTCCTGCAATGCGGAGCTTGATTCCACCCTGTGACGCAACGAGGGGAGAGTCTGGTAAGAAAAGGGACGAAACGGCTGGATCACCTCGAAGATCGGGACCCCTCCCTGCCGCTCCTGATAACGGGTAATCATTCCCCGGTCTTTCAACAAAAGGGCCAGCGACGGCGCCCCCTTGATCTTTTCCGGGAGCGGACCGACCGGGCGGCTCGCCGCCGCGACGTCCCCTGCGTGATCAAAAATCGTGATCGCGGCAACCTCCGGCTCGCGGGAAACCTCTTCCACCAGCTTTTGAAGGCGCTTTGCATCAGGGGGAGACGAAGGAAAGTCTGCGCGGACGCTCGCCTCGATGGCCCGGATGATGACCAGCCCCTCCCGGACGAGGGAATCTTCCATTCGCCCCCTCTCCCGGCTCATATTCCGGTAAGTGGAAACGACGATGACCAGCAGCAGGGTCAGCACGGCGGCCACGATGGTCCATGCAGGCAGATAAAGCGATTTGTAACGTTTACCCTTCTTCATCGATGACCCATTCAAAGGATCGTATTAAAACCGGGTGCGCAGCGTGAAATAAAAGGCGACATCCGGCGATGTATTCACAATCAGGTCTTCCGAAACGCCGATATCGAGAGCCGTTCTTTCGGAGAATGAGATTGTCCCCCCAACGATCAGTTGGACGGCATTGGCGGCGATCTCTTTCAGGTCGCTGTCGCTGAAGAAGGGGGTATGCGCGTCTGCCTGCGCCTTAAAGGAGAGCCAGTTCAGCGGCGCCCAACCGATTCCCATGCTGCCGAAACCGGCCCACCTTTTTTGCTGGTCGGGGAGTACATTCCCCTCCGTCATGGAGAGTATTCCGGCCGCTCCGTAAGAGGCCCAGTTCCCGGCCGCCAATGCGCCCCCGATTCTCTCGTGCAACCATAAGGAGAGGTCCGTGCTGCCGCTTCCCCGGAGCTGATCGCTGTCTCCCGTCGGAAGTTTAAGCGCGGCGTTCAGGGTCATGCCCTGACTATTTTCTTCATATATCGGAAAGGCGGTGGTCAATAGCAGATCACCGATGCCGGCGCCGGAAGAATCGCTGCGGATTTTCTCGACGCCGTCGCGTCGGTAACGATAGAGAAGACGATTTCGCGGCGCCTGATCGCGCCCCCCGTTCGGAAAACCGAAGGCGCCGTGATAGCTTTCAATAAAACCATCGAGAAATCCGCCGTTGTGGCTGATATAGGGTATCTTGACGCCGACCTCCATGCGGGGAAGCAGGCCGTAACGCGCTGCAACCGTGAAGCGGGTGGTCTCCCCATCCAGGATGATCTGTTCGCGTGAATTTTCATTGACGGCGTGGTTGCTGGATAAAGCGACGTTCAGTCCCACTTCCGTCCGGCCCTGGGGAAGCAGCACCGCATTGCCTGTGCCCGGCAGCCCGAAAATCTGGACAAGCGGGCTTTGATTCGCACTCTCAAAGGGGACGATCTCTGCAGCGGCGGCGACAGGGGGCAAAAACAGAATGGCAAAACAGAAGGCTGCGATCGCATGGAAACCGGCGGTTCTCGTCATTTCGTTATCCAACCTCCCCCCTACCCTCAGAAACCGGACATCATCAACCGATAGGCCCTCTCGGCTGAGTCGTTGGCCAGCTTGACGAGGGCATTTTTACGGCTGGACTCCGTCACGCCTGCGGTGGTTACCGGGTAATCCCCCGTTCCGACAAAGGAACTGTCCGCCCAGATCACTCGTCCGCTTTCCCTCTCATCGAAGGAGATATCGAGTGTAACCGTGATCCGGTCCTCAGCCGAGAGGTTGGTTGCCTTGTAGGCGAGCGGCGCCGCCTGGAGGCTGCGGACGCTCCCCCGGCAGATCAGATCCGCCTCACCCCGGCTGCGGGCCGGCTTGAAACGGCCCTCCTGGACGAACCGGCCGATGAAGGCGCTGCGGAAGATGTTCTCGGCGTAGGCCTCGCCGGTCTTGTTCGTGAAGGTGTCGACAAAGACCGTCCGGAAGGCGGGGGCGACCGATTCTTCGTCGCCGGCAAAACGATACCCGCAGCCGGCAAGGAGAAGAGATGCCAAAAGCAGCAGAGCGCCTCTTTTCATCTGAAAACTCTCCATCAACGAATAGAAATCATTGCATCAAACTTCCCTCTTTCAAGGGGAGGGTCAGGGTGGGGATGGGGTCGCCCGGAACCCGGGGATAACGGCTATCCCGAAATAACGATGTTCACCAGTTTCTTCGGGACATACACCATCTTCAAGATCGTTTTCCCGGCGGTGAGGCTTGCAATCCGCTCTTCGGCGAGCGCGAGGGTCTTGATATTTTCGCCCTCCTCATCGGCGGGGAGGGTGATCCGGCTCCGCACCTTGCCGTTGATCTGGATCACGATCGTAATCTCCTCTTCCGAGGCGACCGCCGGGTCGAAGGCGGGCCAGGCCGTATCGGCCAGGCTCTCCTTCCGGCCGAGGAGCGTCCAGAGCTCTTCGGTGATATGGGGAACCAGCGGGGCGAGAAGCCGGACGATCGTCTCGACCGTCTCGCGGACAATGGAAAACCCGAACCGGTTGTCCGCCTTCGGGTGTGGAAACTGGTAAAGGGCGTTCACCAGCTCCATCACGGCGCTGATCGCCGTATTGAAGTGGAAACGCTCCTCGATGTCGGCGGTCACCTTCCGGATCGTCTGGTGCGTCTTCCGTCGCAGGGCCTTTAGGTTGCCTTCCAGCGTTTTCCCGCCGGTAAAGGGTTCCACGTCCCGGATCTCCTCCAAGTAATCCATCACGATCCGCCAGATCCGGTTCAGGAAGCGGAAAGAGCCGTCCACTCCCTGGTCGCTCCACTCGAGATCCTTTTCCGGCGGTGAAGCGAAGAGGCAGAAGATCCGCGCCGTGTCGGCGCCGTAGGCCTGGATCAGATAGTCCGGATCGACGACATTCTTCAGCGACTTGGACATCTTCTCCGTTTTCCCGATCTGGACCTCCCTGCCGCACTGTGTGCATTTCCCCTCTTTGGCCTCTTCCGGGAAGAGGTATCCGTGTTCCGCACAGCGCATCGTCTCCTTGCAGACCATCCCCTGCGTGAGGAGGTTCGTGAAGGGTTCGTCAACGCCAAGGAATCCGAAATCCCGGAGCATCTTCGTATAGAACCGCGCATAGAGGAGGTGGAGGATCGCATGTTCGATGCCGCCGATGTACTGGTCCACCGGCATCCAGTAGTCCAGTTTCTGCCGGTCAAGACCCGGTTTGACGTCGTGGCGGGCCGAACAGAAGCGGTCGAAGTACCAGGAGGACTCGACGAAGGTGTCCATCGTGTCCGTTTCGCGCCGGGCCGGCTTTCCGCAACGGGGGCAGGTTGTCTCGACGAAGGGTTTGTATTTTGCGAGCGGCGAGCCGCCCGCGCCGGTGAACTCCACGTTCCGAGGGAGGATCACCGGGAGCTCCTGCTCAGGAACCGGAACGGTTCCGCACGCTTCGCAGAGGATCATCGGGATGGGGGCGCCCCAGTAACGCTGGCGGGAGATTCCCCAGTCGCGCAGGCGGTACTGGACCGTTTTCTTGCCCCGGCCGATCGCAGACAGGTGGTCGGCGATCGCATCGAGGGCCTTTAAATTCTCCAGGCCGTCAAAGGGGCCGGAGTTGACGAGGACGCCCTCGCCGGTGTAGGCCTCGGTCATCGTCTGGACGTTCAGCGCCCGATCGGGGGGTTGGATGACGACGATGAGCGGCAGGTTGAACTTTTTCGCGAACTCGAAGTCGCGCTGATCGTGGGCGGGGACCGCCATGACGCAGCCGGTGCCGTAATCGGCGAGGACGAAGTTCGCCGCATAGATCGGCATTTTCCGCCCCGTGACCGGGTTCAGGCAGTAGGTCTCGAGGAAGACGCCCTCCTTCTCGTAGTATTCGGAGGTCCGGATCTTCTTGTCCTGCTTTTTTATCTTCTCCACGAAATCTTTGACCGCTCCTTCACAGTCCTTTCCGCGGACGAGGTCCATCACCAGCGGATGTTCGGCGGCGACCAGCATGAAGGTGGCGCCGAAGATCGTGTCCTGGCGCGTCGTGAAGACCTGGATCGCGCCCTTTCCGTCGGCCATCGGGAAGGAGGCCTCGCAGCCGTAGCTCTTCCCGATCCAGTTCTTCTGCATCGTGAGGACCCGTTCGGGCCAGCCGGGAAGGCGGTCGCAGTAGTCGAGCAGCTCATCGATATAGGCGGTGATCCGGAAAAACCACTGGTTCAGGTAGCGCTCTCCGACCTCCGAGCCGCAACGCCAGCAGAGGCCGGCCTCCACCTGCTCGTTGGCGAGGACCGTCTCGCACTTGGGGCACCAGTTCACCGTGGAGCTCTTCTTGTAGGCGAGCCCCTTTTCATACATCCGGAGGAAGAAGAGCTGCTCCCACTTGTAATATTCGGGTTCGCAGGTTGCGAGCTCCCGCTCCCAGTCGTAGCTGAAGCCCATCCGTTTGAGCTGGCGCTTCATGTTTTCGATATTTTCATGGGTCCAGACGGAGGGGTGGACGCCCCGTTCGATGGCGGCGTTCTCCGCCGGCATGCCGAAGGCGTCCCAGCCCATCGGATGGAGGACGTTGAACCCTTTCATCCGCTTGTACCGGGCGACGACGTCGCCGATCGTATAGTTCCGCACATGGCCGATGTGGATCCGGCCGGAGGGGTAGGGGAACATCTCGAGAAGATAGTATTTCTTTTTATCCGGGTCTTCCGTGACGTGGAAGATCCGCTTCTCTTCCCAGTTTTTTTGCCACTTCTCTTCAATCTCTAAAGGGTTGTACTTTCTGTCCATGCGGCGCTCCCTTTTTATTCGGGGACACGATCCGGATCGTGTCCCCTCGGCGCACTTCGTAGCACATCGGACCAAGCCTTTCAACGCAATTGTTGACGGTTTATCCCGAAGCCGCCCTATTTTTTCCAGAATTCGGGAATCAGCAGCACCAATATGGTGTAGATCTCCAGCCGGCCGATCAGCATGCAGAAGGAGAGGATCCATTTGCCAGCGGCAGGAATCTCGCTGTAGGTGGACGCGGGGTGGACGAGACCGAGCCCCGGTCCGACGTTACCAAGCGTCGCGGCGACGGAGGAGAAGGAGGTGATGATGTCGAGCCCGAGAGACGCCATGAGGATCGTCGCCAGAACGAACGCACCGATGTAGAGGGCGAAGAATCCCCAGATGCTCTTCAGGACATCGGCGGGGACGCTCTGCTGGCCCAGCTTGACCTGGGTAACGGCGTGGGGATGGATGAGCCGGTAGAGCTCCTGGTAACCGTGCTTGATGATCAGCAAGAGCCGGACGCACTTGATGCCGCCCCCCGTGGAGCCCGCCGAACCGCCGATGAACATCAGCAAAACCAGGATGATCTGCGAAAAGGCGGGCCATTTGGCGAAGTTGTCCGTCACGAAGCCGGTCGTCGTGATGATGGAGGAGGCTTGGAAGAGGGCGTAGCGGAAGGCCTTCCCGATCTCCGAAAAAACGTGCAGCCGGAGATCCACGGTGATCAGGAAGGTCGCGATGAGGACCGTGCCGAGGAAGAAGCGGAGCTCGCCGTCCTTGTAGAATGTTTTCAGGTTTCCCGTCAGGATCTGGTAATGGAGGGTGAAATTCATCCCGGCGATCAGCATGAAGGCGACGAGGACGCCTTCGATGTAGGCGCTGTTGAACCAGGCCACGCTGCTGTCTTTCGTGGAGAACCCCCCCGTCGCCATCGCGCAGAAGATGTGGTTCACCGCATCGAAGGCGCTCATCCCGCCGAAGAGGAGGAGGATAAAGCCGGCGACCGTGATGATGACATAGACGATCCAGAGCGACCGGGCCGTCTCCACGATGCGCGGCGCCAGTTTTTCCTTCACCGGCCCGGGAAGTTCCGCCCGGAAGAGTTGTCTCCCCCCGACGCCGAGGAACGGGAGGATGGCGACCGACAGGAGGATGATCCCCATCCCGCCCAGCCACTGGGTCAGAGACCGCCAGAGGATGATCCCGTGGGGAAGCGCCTCAATCTTGTTGATCACCGTCGCCCCGGTGGTTGTGAATCCGGACATCGTTTCGAAGTAGGCGTCCGTCAGGGCGGGGAGGGCGCCGTGGATCATGTAGGGAAACCCCCCGAAGAAGGCGGCGAGGATCCAGCCCGCAGAGACGATCAAAAAACCATCCCGGTGGCCGAGGACGGTCTTCTTCTCCCCGGGTCTGCATGCAAAGGACAAGGCGCCGCCGGTTCCCGACGTGATCCCGACGGACAGGATGAAGCTCCAGGCGTCGGCCTCGCCGTAGTAGAGAGAACAGGCCAGCGGGATCAGCATCGTCAGCCCGAGGATGAAGAGAAAAGCGCCCAGCGTGTAGAGAATGGGTCTTGCTTTCATCCGAAATATTCCAGTTTCACGGTGAGGAGCTTTTCGAGCTCGCCGATGGCCGAACGGGGTGTGAAGATGACGACGTGGTCGCCCGGCCGGATGAGGGAGTCGCCGTCGGGGATGATGATCTCCTCCCCGCGGCAGATCGCCCCGACGATGGCGCCGCCAGGGAAATGGATCTCCTTGAAGGGGCGGCCGGTGATCTCCGAGGTTTCGAGGGCGGCGAATTCGAAGGCCTCCGCCTTTTCATCGCGGAGCGGCGTGGCGGAGATCACCTTTCCCTTGCGGATATAATGAAGGATTCGGCTGATGGCGGCGTGGCGGGGGTTGATCACCCCGTCGATGCCAACCCGCGAGACGAGGGGGATGTAGTCAATACGGTTGATCAGCGATATGACCTTCCGGGCGCCTAATTGTTTGGCGAGAAGCGCCCCGATGATGTTCGCCTCCTCGTCGTTCGTCACCGCGATGAAAAAATCGGTCTCCTCGATGTTCTCCTCTTGGAGAAGTTCCTGGCTGGTTCCGTCGCCGTGGAGGACGACCGTTTTTTCCAGATGGGAGGCCAGAAATTCGCACTGAACGTGTTTCTTCTCGATGAGTTTGACCGCGATGTTTCTTTTTTCGATGGCCAGAGCAAGCATCAGGCCGGTGTTTCCGCCGCCGATGATGATGACCCGCCGGGGCGGTTCCGTGTTCTTGCCGAAGAAGCGCAGCAACTCCCGGACGCGGGTGGCGTCGGTGACGGCGAAGATATAATCCCCGCTCTCGATAAACGAGTCGCCCGACGGGACAATGAGTTTTTCGTCCCGGACGATGGCGGTGATCAGGACCTTGAACCCGGGTTCCATGGCCCGGAGCTCGGAGAGCTTTTTCCCGATCACGATGGCGTCCGCGTCGATCTGGAATCCCAGAAGTCGGATGCGTCCCCCCGCAAAGCTGAAGACCTCCGCCGCCCCCGGGAATTCCAGGAGGTCCATGACGTTGCTGACCGCTTCCCGCTCCGGGTTGATGCAGAGATCGATGTTCAGGCGGTCCGTGCCGAACAGGGAACCGTCCCCGCTCAATTCCACGTTGCGGATGCGGGCGATCCGTATGGGGATTCGACTCTGTGTGGAGGCGAGGAGGCAGGCGATCATGTTCGTTTCGTCGCTGTCCGTGACCGCGATGACCATATCGGCCTGGGCCATGCCCGCCCGTTTCAGGACCTCGGGACTGCTGCCGCTGCCCAGAACGGTCTGCACATCGAGCGCCTCCGAGATCTCATGAAGGCGCTCTTCGTCCCGGTCGATGACGACCGTATCGATCCCTTCGCGGGAGAGGCTGTCGGCGATGTGATATCCGACCTCTCCGGCCCCGATGATGATCACCTTCATATTCATGATTCCCAGTTATTATAAACGGGTCGCCTCTGTTATGCCGTCATTTCGACCGTCGTCTTTGTCTTCCAACCCCAGAATTTCGATCCCCGCCGCGCCGACATGGTCGCGGAAACTGCCGAGCCCCGCGCGGACTTCGTCGGCGTGATCCTCTCGGATCGGGATCTCCATGCGAATGGCAGGGAGCTCCTCCGGTTTGCACGCAAAACCGTCAAAGAGGCCCGTGAGCATGGCTTCGACCATCCCGGAGAGTTTCAGGGCGCCGCGTCCGGCGGCGGGAACGGGGAGGACCAGGTCTGCCGCCCGGATGCCGCTCAGGGTCTCAGCCATCTCATAACCGGCGTTGTAGAGTCGGTCGTAGGTCAATGCGACAAGTGATCCCAAACCGAAGAGGAGCAGGCGGGAGATACGGATGCGTTCGGGAAAGGCGTAGAGCAGCTTTTCCAAAAAATCGCCGGAAATCCGGCCCTGGGCGATTTCGGTGGAGATCATCCCGTTGAAGCGCCAGTCCACCAGACCGCAGTAACCTTTGGGCGGCCTTTCATCGGCGAAGAAACCCAGGATCAGGGTGTCATGACTCAGGGCTTCCGGCGAGGTGTGGGATATCTTGATCTTCATCCTTCCTGCGCAGCTTTCCGTAGAGATCGTCGAGAATACCGTTGATGAACGCCCCCGAGTTTTCGGAGCCGTAAACCTTTCCCAAGTCGATCGCCTCGTTCAGCGTGACTTTGGGGGGGATGTCCTGGCAGAACAGGAGCTCATAAACCGCCATCCGCAGGATGCTCTTGTCCACGCGGGACATCCTCGCCATGGTCCAGTTTTCGGAACTGCCGCCGATCAGGCTGTCGATCTGCTCCCGGTTGTTCCAGGTCCCCTCGATCAAAAGGGAAGAAAATTTTCTCACCTCTTCCGGCGCGTCGAAATTGGCCCAGAACAGGGCGATAGACTCCTGCAGGTCGATTCCGTGGACGTCGAGCGCATAAAGAACCTGAAGGGTAACCTCTCGTGCCTTCCGCCTCTGGTGCATGCATCCCTCAGATTTCGGTGGGGTAATCAGAGCAGCCGGATGATGTCGGATCTCTATTACAATTTTTTGAAAAGATCAACCATCTCGATCGCGCACATCGCGGCGTCCGAGCCCTTGTTTCCCGCCTTGGCGCCCGCCCGTTCAATCGCCTGCTCGATGGTGTCCGTCGTCAGAACGCCAAACGCCACCGGCACCTCGGTCTCCAGCCCCACCATCGCGATCCCCTTGGAGACCTCCGCGCTGATATATTCGAAGTGAGGCGTGGCGCCGCGGATGACCGCGCCGAGGCAGATCACGGCGTCGAAGCGTCCGCTTTTCGCCATCTTCTTGGCGGTGAGCGGCAACTCGAAGGCGCCGGGCACCCGGACGATCTGGATCTCCTTATCATCCGCGCCGGCCCGCGTCAGCGCGTCAACGGCCCCTTCGATCAGGCGGCCGCTGATGAAGTCATTAAAGCGGCTGGCGACGATGCCGAACCTCATTCCCTTCGCGACGATCTTTCCCTCGATGATTTTGGGCATGGCTATTTCTCCTTATAAAATCGATGGTTTCCTAAGCTATACCGTCAAAATGTGTCCCATCTTCCGTCTCTTGGTCTGGAGGTACTGGATGTTGTTTTCATTCGGTCGAATCTCGATCGGGACCCGTTCGGCGATGGTCAGGCCGTACCCCTCGAGGCCGACGATCTTCTTCGGGTTGTTCGTCAAGAGCCGCATCTTCCGCACCCCGATGTCGGCGAGGATCTGGGCGCCGATGCCGTAATCCCGGAGATCCTCCTTGAAGCCGAGCGCGATGTTTGCCTCCACGGTGTCCTGACCGTGCTCCTGGAGCTCATAGGCCTTGATCTTGTTGACGAGACCGATCCCCCGGCCCTCCTGGTGCATGTAAACGATCACACCCCGGCCGGCCTCTTCCACCATCTTCATCGCCCGGTGGAGCTGTTCGCCGCAGTCGCACCGCTCGGAGCCGAAGACGTCTCCCGTCAGGCATTCCGAATGAACGCGGACCAGGATCTCGTCCTCCGCGGCGATGTCGCCCTTGATCAGGGCCACGTGCTTCATCTCGTCCACGTCGTTTTCATAGACGATCAGCTTGAATTCGCCCCCGTACCGGGTAGGAATCGTGGCGGTCGCCGCCCGGCGGATCAGCGATTCGTGCTGCATCCGGAAGTCGATGAGATCCTTGATCGCGACGATCTTCAGACCAAACTCCCGGGCGAAGATCTCCAGATCGGGCATTCGGGCCATCGTCCCGTCGTCCTTCATCACCTCGCAGATGACGCCGGCGGGTTTCTTGCCGGCGAGACGGGCAAGATCGACCGAGCCTTCCGTCTGTCCGGTTCGCACGAGCACGCCTCCGCGCTTGGCGCGGATCGGAAAGATGTGGCCTGGACTGACCAGGTCCTCCGGTTTCGCATCGTCTGCCACGGCGGCCCGGATTGTCGTCGCCCGGTCCGCCGCCGAGATCCCGGTGGTGACCCCCTGTTTCGCCTCGATGGAGACCGTGAAGGCGGTGCCAAAACGGGATCGGTTGTCCCGGACCATCGGCAACAGGCGGAGTTTGTCCGCATTTTCTTCGGTCAGCGTGAGGCAGATGAGCCCCCGCCCGTATCGGGCCATGAAATTGACCGCCTCCGGCGTGACGAACTCGGCCGCCATGCAGAGATCCCCTTCGTTTTCCCGATCCTCGTCGTCAACGAGGATGATCATCTTTCCGCTTTTGATATCGACAATGGCTTCCTTGATGGTGCTGACACCCATGTTCTCTCCTTTTTAATTAGGGACAGAGCCCTATTATTTCCGGAAATAATAGGGCTCTGTCCCTAATTAAATCCGTATTTGACAAGCATCGCCAGGTTCACTCCCCCTGTCGCGCCGTCAGGTTCCTTCGCCGCTGAAATCAGTTTTTCCAGATATCTTGCGAGGATATCCGTTTCGATGTTGACGACGTCCGCCACCTTTTTGAACCCGAGGGTTGTCCCGGCCGCCGTGTGTGGAATGATGTTAGCATAAAATATATTCTTTTCACAGCGGTTGACGGTCAAGCTGACGCCGTCCACCGTGATCGATCCCTTCGCGACGACATAGCGCTCCAGCGCCGGATCGATTTCGAAACCGAAGACGATGGAGCGGGAGCGGGGGCTCTCCTCCACGATTCTTCCGATGCCGTCCACATGGCCGAGGACGATGTGTCCTCCGAGGCGGTCCATGACGCCGAGCGCCTTTTCCAGGTTGACCCGATCGCCCGCCTTCAGGCGCCGGAGCGTCGTCCGGGAAAGGGTCTCCGCGGAGACATCCGCCGTGAAGACCCGGACGGCCTTCGCGGTCACGGTCAGGCACGCGCCGCTGACGGCGATGCTGTCGCCGATCCGGACGTCGTCCATATCGAGGGAGGTCTCGACCTCCAGAAGGGCGTCCTCCCCAAGGCGCGTCAGGCGCCGGACGGAACCGAGCGCGGCTGTGATTCCCGTGAACACCTTTTATCCCTCCCTAATTTCCTTTCTCCCTGCCCTTCTTCGCGGGGAGGAGGTCCCTCAATTCGTCCAGAAAGTCGCTGACATCCCGGAATTCACGGTAAACCGACGCGAAGCGGACATAGGCGACGCCATCAAGGGCCTGGAGCTCCTGCATCACCTTTTCGCCGATGGCCGTGGAGGGGATCTCCTTCCCCTGGAAATCCTGACAGGCACGCTCAACGTTGTCCACCAGGGTCTCGATGGCGTCTGTGCTGATCGGGCGCTTCTCGCAGGCCTTCTTGATCCCGGAACGGATCTTCGTCCGATCGAAGGGTTCCCGGCGGCCGTCCTTTTTGACGACCACGGGCAGGACCTCTTCGACGAATTCGTAGGTGGTGAAGCGCTTGCCGCAGCCGAGACACTCCCGCCGCCGCCGGATGGCGTCGCCGTCCTTGCTGATCCGGGAGTCGATCACCTTGTTTTCGCCGTGGGCGCAGAAGGGGCATTTCATCGGCGGATCACCTCGATTCCCGCCTCCGCCAGCATCTCTTCCGCGAGACTGTCGCGGTAATCGCCCCCGACCACGATCCGGACGATGCCGGCGTTGATGATCATCTTCGCGCAGATGATGCAGGGGTGGTTCGTGCAGTAGAGGGTCGCCCCTTTTACGCTGACCCCGTGCAGCGCCGCCTGGATGATGGCATTCTGCTCGGCGTGGAGTCCCCGGCAGAGCTCGTGGCGTTCGCCAGAGGGGATATGGTTCTGTTCGCGGAGGCACCCGATTTCCAGGCAATGGCGCAGCCCCGAGGGGGCGCCGTTATACCCCGTGGCGAGGATCCGCCGGTCGCGGACCAGGGCGGCGCCGACATGTCGTCGGAGACAGGTGGCGCGTTTCGCCACAAGCCCGACAATGTCCAGAAAATAGTCATCCCAGGCAGGCCGTCCGTCCGTGTCACTGCTCTGTTGTTCTTCCTGTTCGATCCCCTTCATGGCTTCAGGAGCTCCTCAGATTGGGCCTTGGGTTACCGGTTTTCCCGGATCCGCTCCGGGTAGAGGGGAAATCGCTCGCAGAGGGAGCGGACCTCTTCCCGGACCTCGCCCAGGCGCTTTTCGTTGTGGATATCCCGGAGCACGGTGGTGAAGAAGCCGGCGATCTGTTTCATCTCCGGCTCCTTCATCCCCCGCGTGGTCAGGGCGGGCGTGCCGATGCGGATGCCGCTGGTCACCTGGGCCCCCTTCATGTCGTAGGGAATCCGGTTCTTGTTGATCGTGATGCCCGTCCGATCAAGGGTCTCCTGCGCCTCCTTGCCCGTGATGCCGATGTCGGTCAGGTCAACGAGCATTAGGTGGTTGTCCGTTCCGCCGGAGACGAGGCGGAAGCCGTCCGCCATGAGCTCATCCGCGAGGGTTTTTGCATTTTTCACGATCTGGGCCTGATAACGCCGGAAATCGTCGGTAAGGGCCTCTTTGAACGCCACCGCCTTGGCGGCGATGATGTGCATCAAGGGCCCGCCCTGCATCCCCGGGAAGATCTTCTCGTCCAGGGCCTGGGCGTACTCCTTCTTGCACATGATGAGTCCCCCGCGGGGGCCCCGCAGGGTTTTGTGGGTGGTCATCGTGACGAATTCGCAGCAGGGCAGCGGCGACGGATGGAGACCGGCGGCGATGAGGCCGCCGATGTGGGCGATGTCGGCCATGATCAGCGCCCCGACTTGATCGGCGATGACCCGGAATTTTTCATAATCGATGATCCGGGGGTAGGCGCTGGCGCCGACGACGATGATCTTCGGCCGGTGTTTCTTTGCGAGGGTTTCGACCTCGTCGAAATCGATGGTTTCCGTCTTCCGGTCCACGCCGTAGAAGACGCCGCGGTAGAACTTCCCCGAGAAACTGGCTGGACTCCCGTGCGAAAGATGACCCCCATGGGAGAGGTTCATCCCGAGGATCGTGTCCCCCGGCTTCAGCACGGTGAAATAGACGGCCATGTTGGCCTGAACGCCCGCGTGAGGCTGGACGTTGGCGTGCTCCGCACCGAAGAGATGCTTGCACCGTTCGATGGCCAGCCGCTCCACGATGTCAACAAACTCGCATCCCCCGTAGTATCGCCGGCCCGGATAGCCCTCGGCGTACTTGTTCGTCATGACGCTTCCCTGGGCCTCCAAAACGGCCTCGCTGACGAAGTTCTCCGAGGCGATCATCTCCAACTTTCCCGCCTGCCGCCGGGTTTCCTGGCAGATCGCCTCCGCGACCTCCGGGTCGGCCTGCATCAGATAAGACATGAGTTCCTTTACCTTTCGTTCAATGTCAATTTCATCTCGCGGATCTTGTCGAGACGCCGCTGATGGCGCCCCCCGTCGAACGGGGTCGAGAGCCAAATCCGGAGGATCTTTCTCGCCGTCTCCGGATCCGTTTTTCTTCCCGCGAGAACCAGCATGTTGGCGTCATTGTGCATCCGGCTCAGGCGCGCCGTCTCCTCGTCGAGGCAGAGGGCGGCCCGGACGCCGGGGAAGCGGTTGGCGACGATGGACATTCCTATGCCGGAACCGCAGATTAGAATCCCTCTCTCAAAAAGGCCGGCGGAAACCGCTCCGGCCGCCTTTACGCCGAAATCGGGGTAATCCGCGGCCCGGTCGCTGTCCGTTCCCACATCGGTGACGGCGCACCCCATCTCCGCAAGGAAGGGTTTCAGCGACTCTTTCAGCGAAAATCCCCCATGGTCCGCGCCGATGATGATTTTCTCTGCCATCATTCCTATCCCTCAAATTTCCGGAGGATCAGGACGGCATTCACCCCGCCGAAGCCGAAGGTGTTGGACATCGCCGTCCGGATCTCCCTCTTCCTCGCCTGATGGGGGACGTAGTCCAGGTCACAGGCGGGGTCCGGGTGGTCAAGGTTGATCGTCGGGGGAAGCACTCCCTCGCCGATCGCCTTCAGACAGAGGATCGCCTCCACCGCTCCGGCCGCGCCAAGCATGTGGCCCGTCATCGATTTGGTCGAACTGACGGCGAGCCGCTTGGCATGCTCCCCGAAGACCGACTTGATGGCCTCCGTCTCACAGGCGTCGTTCAGGGGCGTGGAGGTGCCGTGGGCGTTGATATAGTCGATTTCCGTGGCGTCCATTGCCGCATCCCGCAGTGCGGCCTTCATGCAGCGGGCGGCGCCTTCATGCCCCGGCGGCGGGGCGACCATGTGAAAGGCGTCGCTGGTGACGCCATAACCTGCGAGTTCGCCCTGGATCCGGGCGCCCCGCCCGAGTGCATGCGACAGCGCCTCAAGGATGACGACCCCTGAACCCTCGCCGATCACGAAGCCATCACGGTCGCGGTCGAAAGGGCGGCTTGCCTTTTGGGGTTCGTCGTTGCGCCGGGAGAGCGCCCGCATCGCATTGAATCCGGCGACGCAGAGCGGGGTGACAGCCGCGTCCACCCCTCCGGCGATCATCACCTCGGCGTAGCCGTCGGCAATGATCCGGGCGGCGTCCCCGATAGCGCAGGCGCCCGAAGCGCAGGCCGTCACGGTGCAGTTGATCGGCCCCTTCGCCCGGAATCGAATCGAGACATGGCCGGCGGCAAGGTTGGCCAGGACGGCGGGGATGGTAAACGGGGACATCTTTCGGGGCCCCCCCTGGGAGATCGCCTCTTTTTCCTTCTCAATCGTGGCCAGGCCACCGATGGCGGAGCCGATGATCACGCCGGCCCGTTCCGCCCCTTCCTCTCCGATGATCAGCCCGGCATCGGCCATGGCCATTTCGGCGGCGGCCAAGGCGTAGATGATGAAATCATCGACGCGCCGCCGCTCTTTCTTGGTTACGTACCGGAGCGGGTTGAACCCCTTGGTTTCACCGGCGATCTTTGTCTCGAAGGCCGCACAGTCAAAGCGGGTGATGGGCGCGACGCCGGATCTTCCGCGGCAGATCCCTTCCCAGGTCTCGGCGACGGTGTTGCCGAGCGGTGTAACGGCGCCCATGCCTGTTATAACCACCCTTCTTTTCAACAGTTCCCCCCTTTGCGCCGCGGCGGATGGAGCAGGTTGACGGGCCTGAGTTTGTTGAAGGCTACTCATGCCATGTGACGCCCTTGTTCCGGAGGTAATCCAGGACATCCTTGATCAAGCGGATCTGCTGAAGTTCGTTGTCGGCGATCTGAATGTCGAAGGTTTCCTCCATCTCCATGATCAGTTCGACGAGGTCGAGGGAATCGGCCCCCAGGTCGTCGATAAACGAGGCCTCGAGAACGCACTCCTCCTGCGTAACATCCAATTGCTCCACGATAATGCCGATGACTTTTTCTTCCAGTGTCATGAAAACTCCCTCCTTACAGAATAACCCCTGCCGCGGCAGTGGTCCGAATACATTTTCCTATGAGGTAATTGCAAAACTCTTCCAAATATGTTCCCCCCTCCCTTGACGGGAAGGGTTCGGGGGTAGGTGAAATTGCAACATGCTGATTTCATGTAAACATCCCCCCCCAACCCTAACCCTCCCCCGCCAGGGGGGAGGGGATTTATTGGTACTTTTGCAATTACCTCCTATGCATGGATTTATACTTCCGCTACAGAATAACGATATCAAAAAGTTCTCTTTCGGGAACATCACCCATTCAACGCCGCCGCTGTCATTTCCAGCGACGCCTCGTCTTCAACGTTGAGGAGACGGAACCGCCGGTCGATCCGCCGGATCAGCCCGGAAAGGATCCTTTTGGGGCCGATCTCCACGATGGTGTCGACGCCCATCTCTGCCATCCTTGCGATCGTTTCCCGCCACCGGACGGGGGATGTGATCTGGCGGACGAGGAGCTCCTGCGTCCGTTCCCGCGAGTGGTGGAGCAAGGGGTCGCAGTTGGGAATCACGGGGGGCTCGCAATCCCCAAACGCGATTTCTCCGAGAGCGGTCGCGAACCGTTCGGCCGCCCCTTGCAGAAGACGGCAGTGGCAGGGGACGCTGATCGGAAGAAGGACCGCCCGGACACCCTCTTGGGTTCCCGCCGCCGCGATCACCTCCGAGACGGCCCCCGTGTGCCCGGAGATGACGATCTGGCCGGGGGCATTTTCGATGGAGACGGCCACGGCATGATCAAAAGCGTCGCGTTCACGGCACAACGCCTCCACCTCCTCCCGCGGGAGGCCGAGAATGGCCGCCATCGCGCCTTCGCCAACGGGAACGGCCTCCTGATGGAGCTGCGCCCTCCGGTGAACAACGGAAAGGCAATCGCGCAGGCCGACAGCGCCGGCCGCATGCAGGGCGGCATACTCCCCGAGACTGTGACCCGCCATGACAAAGGGTTTCACCGCCACGCGTTCGGAAAAGGCCCGCCAGGCGGCAATCTCCACCGTGAGGACGGCGATCTGCGTGTTTACCGTCAGATCGAGGAGCTCCTGAGGCCCCGTGAAACAAAGCGAAACCATGTCCGTACCGAGGACATTCCCGACCTCGGCAAACAGATCTCTCACGCTCTGATGTCCGCGGTACAGGTCCTGACCCATCCCGGGGTGTTGCGAGCCCTGTCCCGGAAAGACAAGCGCGAATCTACCCATAAGGTGTTCCCTCTTCCGGTGGTTCAGGATGCCTTTTTGATCGGGACGATCTCCCTGCCTCTGTAGGCGCCGCAGTTGGGGCAGACATGGTGGGGCAGCTTGGGCTCATGGCATTGCGGACATGCGGAAACCGTGACCGGCTTCAGAAAATCGTGCGCCCTTCTCATGTTTTTTCTGGATTTGGAATGTCTCTTGATTGGATTTGCCATAACGTGTAACCCCTCTCTCCTTAAAGTTGAGCCTTGAATTGTTTCAAAATGGCAAGCCGTTCATCGGGGAGTTCGCCCCGACAATCGCAACTTGTCGCATTCAGGTTGGCGCCGCAATGGGGACAAAGCCCCCGGCAGGTCTCCGCACAGAGCGGTTTGAATGGGATCTGCAGCAGGATCTGTTCGAAGACCGCCGCGTCCAGATCGATTACATCCTCCTCGTAGTACGCGAAATCGAGATCCGTTGCGCTCAGCTCCACATCCACCTGCGGCAGGGAAGGGGAAGGGGCGAACGTATAATGGAATGAAGATTGGAGCGACAAACGGGTCGTTTCCAGACACCGGCTGCAGGGCATCTCCGCGGCGGTCGCAACGCTCCCTTCGATAAAGACGTTTTCCTTCATCCTCCGGACGGCGCAGGCGACATCGACCCGGTCCAGGACGAAACCACCCGACCCCGTCTCCGGCAAGCGCTGCTGGAACCATTCTCCGTTCCTTTCGAACCGGAGGTTTATTCCCCCTTTGGGGATGTTGCTGACGTTGATCTTCAAAAAATATCCCTTTCCCGCTGTTGAAAACGGTTCTTTCCCCAAACGGAGAGCTGCCGAATAAAGGGTTGAAGTAAATTATAAGTCGGCTGAATTGTCAAGTATAATTTATCGCCAATTCCGCCTTGACAAAAGACCGGGTGTGGACCTATATGGCGTAGCGTTTCGCGCGCTGATCGAACCGGTTTTTAAGAAATACGATTCCCGGCGGAAATAACTTCCATCAGGTGATGAAGATGACGAATGGTAAGGTGAGAACGCGTTTTGCCCCGTCGCCGACCGGATTCCTCCATATCGGCGGCGCCCGGACGGCCCTGTTCAACTGGCTTTATACGCGGCGGTGCGGAGGCGCGTTCGTCCTTAGGATTGAAGATACCGATCAGGCGCGCTCGACGGATGAATCGACACGGGCCATCCTGGACGCGATGACCTGGCTCGGTTTGAACTGGGACGAGGGACCTTACTTCCAGGCGGAGCGGGTGGGCATCTACCGGGAGATGGTGCAGAAGCTGGTCGACGAGGGGAAGGCCTACTATTGCACCTGTTCGCCCGAGGCGCTGGGGGCCAAGCGGAAGAAAGCCTTCGCCGAGGGGCGGAAGCCCAAATACGACGGGACTTGCCGGGACAGGGGTTTGAGTCGATCGCCGGAGTCGGTTGTGCGGTTCCGCTGCCCGGATGTGGGCGTGACCGTCATGCGCGACCTGATCAAGGGGGCCATCTCCTTCAGCAACGAGGAGTTGGACGACCTGATCATCGAACGGGCCGACGGGTATCCGACCTACAACTTCGCGGTCGTTGTCGATGACGCCCAGATGGGGATCACCCACGTCATCCGGGGGGACGACCACGTGAACAATACCCCGAAGCAGATCCTGATCTACGAGGCGCTGGGGTGCGAGGCGCCGTTGTTCGGCCATGTCCCGATGATCCTGGGTTCCGACAAGGCGAGGCTCAGCAAGCGCCATGGGGCGACGTCGGTGATGGCCTATCAGGAGATGGGGTATCTGCCCGAGGCGCTGGTGAACTACTTGGTCCGGCTCGGCTGGTCGCATGGCGACCAGGAGATCTTCACGATGGAGGAGCTCATCCGCGCGTTTTCGCTGGAGGCGGTGGGAAAATCGGCGGCCGTCTTCAATCCGGAGAAGCTTCTCTGGTTGAACCAGCATTACATCATGGCCTACCCGGCAGAAAAACTGGTGGAGGTGGTGACCCCCTTCTGGGAAAGGAAGGGTTTCGATCTCTCGGACGGCGGGTTTGTCGCGCAAGCGGCAGCGAACCTCCGGACGCGGTCGAAGACCCTCGTGGAGATGGCCGATTCCGGTTCCTTCTTCTTCCGGGAAGAGGTGGAATATGACCCGGAGGCGGCGGCGAAATTCCTGACGCCGGAATATGCCGGCCACCTGGAGGCGGTTGTCGAGAGGATTCCCGACATCGCGGACTACACAAAGGATGGTATAGAGAATTTTCTCCGGGCCCTGGCCGAGGAGCGGGGGACGAAGCTCAAATGGATCGCCCAGGCGCTCCGCGTCGCCCTGACGGGGAAGACCGTGAGCCCCGGGATCGACGAGGTGATGGTCACCTTGGGGAAAGAACGGGTGATTCGGAAAATCCGGCGGGCGATCGATCAGATCAAGGCCGGCGGTTGATTTTGGCCTTGACAATTTTGCGATCATTTTATATGAAAATCTCCCCGTGCCCTCCTTTGCTAAAGGGGGGCACGGGGGGATTTTCATGTTTCGTTGTGCCCGCGCCTGGGCATGGGGGTTATTAGAAACAAACACTTCTACGAGAAGTTGATGGAGGAGTAATTTTGCTGGTCGAACATGCGGATGATGCCCGTTAAGGGTTTAATCTCCGTTCCCAGTCATGGTCCCATCGTCTAGTGGTTAGGACGCTGGCCTCTCACGCCGGAAACCGGGGTTCAAGCCCCCGTGGGACTACCAATTATCTTTTAATTTCATGATATTGCGAATTTAAGTTTCACACCGAACGAACCAATTTAGCTGCTACTGTTCATTAATGGATGCTTATCACCCCATAGAATTCAAGCGCTCCTACCGAAGATGCTTTTAGAATCGCGAAGACGCTGCCACTTTAAAACTCGCAGGGAGGCTGCGGTTACGACTGAAAAAGCCAGGACGGCGTCTAGCACGCCATCCTGGTGGAAAAGGGGGAAGCGGTCGGGGATACCGCCCCGGTTCAGGGTTGAAGGCTAATTTTAAATGCGGGCCGTTGCAACCATCGGAGATTGCTTCCATCGCATCATAGTATGGGGCAATTCGGTTGCAGCGCGTTTTTGTTTGTTCCGTCAGATTGATATCGATCTGATGATTCATCTCTTCTTCCCAAGTTCATGATCATGTCGGCATGAACATCCCTCCATTTCCAAATCCGTAATGCATCATGCTCCCCCATCCACCGCGACCTTGCGGGCCATAGTAACCCTGGCCGGCGCAGGACACAAGCAAACCGGTCATCAGCATCAAAGATAATCCAAGATATTTCTTCATCTTCTGGACCTCCTCATTTTATGGAATCGAAGGCCTTCTTTAACTTACCTTCTATGGCCTCCGCGAGTTTTTGAAGTTCCACATTATCAATCATCTGCATGGCGACCGTCGGCCGTACAACGGAAAGTACCGTCTTGCTACCCTTTTCATAAACAATAACGTTACAGGGAAGCATGAGTCCGATGTTTTCTTCGGCAAGGATCGCCTTGTATGCATTCGGAGGATTGCAGGCGCCCAGAATGATGTATTTTCCCATGTCGAGGCCCAGCTTTTCCTTCATTTTTTCCTTGACGTCGATTTCTGTCAGCACCCCGAATCCTTCTTTTTTCAGCGCCTCTCTCACCTCCTCAATGACAGTTTCATAAGGGATATCCAACTCTTTGGTTAAGCCGTACTGGATCATGTCTTTCCTCCTTCCTGTAAGTGTTTTCCTTTTCGTAAAAAACATGTTGTTCGGATTGTTTTTCACCATACCACAGACGGGGGCGTGATACACAACGCCATTTCTCTGATGATGGTTCATAATGCCTCCGTTTTCCTGCCGAACATCCGGTCATAGTGTTTGCTCCGGAAAAAGGGGCACTTCAAACAGTTTATGAATTTCCGCGCAAAAGATCCCTGAACTTCTCCGCCGCAGAGCGTCCCGACGATGTGGGCGCAATGCCTGCCGTGATCCGGATATGCGGGGCAAACCCCTAGTTCCTGTGCCTTCGCTCCGCCGACCTCCCGGCCGCATTTCATAAACTCCCAGCAGTTCAGCCGGGCACTCTCCTGAAGGCCCGTTGAAAAATACCGGTCGATGAGCCCATCCAGTTTGTCTTCGAGGAGTTTGTCGTCGGCCCCGCTAATTTCCTCGTAGAGAGAGCCGGCTATTCCGGCAAAGGAGTCGACCAGCGCCGGATCGAAGTGACTTCCTCTGTCCTCCGTCAAAATCCGCATCGCCTCTTCCAACGTAAATGGTTCCTTGTAGGGCCGCCGGGAAGTCAGCGCATCGAAGACATCGGCCACGGCGAAGATCCTGGCATTGATTGGAATATCATGCCCCTTGAGACCGACTTCGTAACCGCTGCCGTCAAATTTCTCGTGATGATACCGGACGACATCCGCGGCATCCTTGAGCCATCCGTAATGCCCAACGATATCGACCCCATGGCGCACATGGGTCTTCATGACCTCCCATTCCTCATCGGTGAGTTTCCCCGGCTTGAGGAGGATCCGGTCGCTGATCGCGATCTTCCCGACGTCATGGAGAAACGAACCCTTGATGAGGTTGGCGATATATTCCCTCTTGAGACCAGCGGCCTCCGCAAGACGGACGGCATAGATCGTCACGCGGTAATTGTGGATGTTGGTGTCGCTGTCCCGCTTGGCGATCGCTCCGCCCAGGACCTTCAGCATCCCTACGTTGGCATGGTAGAGATCCTTGGTCATTCTGATCAATCCCCGGTTCAGAAACAGGACGATCGGGTAGATCGCCAGCGCCGTGAAGAAGATGATCGCCACGACCTGCAGCAGGGATAGAAGGATACGGTTTTTGATCTCCGCCATCGTCCGGGGATCCGCCTTATAAACCCCCTCGAAATAGCCTTCGGTCTCGCGGCCGGCTGTCTTCAGCGGCGCCTGGACCATCACGAAGATCTGACCGCCGTTGCCGTAGAACCGCTGAAAATGAATGTCGTCTATCAGGGCGATATCGAGGCGGTGGCTGCTGATTTTTTCTTCGATCAGCCGCGCGGCAGGATGGCTCGCCTCGACGATCAGTTCCCGGTCCCGGTTATAGAGTCTGACGGCGATAAAATGTTCGTCTTTGATGTGCTTCCGGCTTTCCTCCCGGAGTTGTTCAAGATGGCGGCGGTCGGGATTTTCGAGAAAATTCCTATGACCTTTCTCGAAATCACGGGATTCCCTTAAGGCCAGCGCGACCACATAGGCGTCGATCTTCCTCGTTTCCATGAATAACACTACTGCGCCGATCAGGACGGATAGGACAATCCATGCCAGCAGCAGTCTGACGATCAATTGTCGGTTGACGTGCTGATTCATTTCATCCCTGTCTAAGCCATCTGCGTGGCTCGCCCATAATCAGCACGGCGTTTCACGCGTCCAAGTCCTTCTTGGTCTTCTCAAACTCGTCCTTCGTAATCTCCCCTTTGGCATAGCGTTTTTTCAGTATGTCGAGAGGGGTTTCCCCCGGAAAATGCCCATAATCCTTGGATCCTGCGCCCTTGACGAACCACCAGATCACAGCCGCAATTAGAACGATCAGAAAAATCATCCCCATAAACATTCCTCCGTATCCAAAATTCATCATCGGTCCCCAGCCCTCCCCGAAGCCGCAATCGAACCGGCCGCACGCAAATACCAGCAGCGTCAGTCCGATCGCTGTCGTGAACAAAGCAAATCTCTTCATCTATCGTCCTCCTAATTGTTGTGATCGAAATGAGTCCCCTTTCTCTTTATCATCCGGAAGTCTCTTGATCACTGGCGGCCCCGAATTTTGGGATAAATGCCGGCGTTGTTTGCGCATATCTGTCATAGAGCCTATCAGCTACTGCCTTACGAGCGCACCTGCGAGATGCTTGGCGACTTTTTTGGCTGCCCGATGAGCGAAGGCACTCTGGCCAATCTCATTGGCGAATGCCATGAGCGGCTCGATGAGCCCGTCCAACAGATCAAGGAGCTGATTGCTCAAGCCCCGGTCGCGCATTTCGATGAGAGCGGCTCACGGGTGGAAAAGAAACTCTGGTGGTTGCATGCGGCCTCGACATTCAACGCCACCTGCTATGTCATCCATCCCAAACGCGGCGCCGAAGCCCTTAAGGCCATCGGCATCCTGCCCGATTTCGGCGGAAGGGCGATTCACGACTTCTGGAAGCCGTACTTCAGTTACGGCTGCGCCCACGGCCTATGCAACGCCCATCATCTGCGCGAACTAATCTTTGTACATGAAGAGCTCCATCAAAACTGGGCCAACGCAATGATCAAATGCCTGTTGGACATCAAGGAGGCGGTCGCTCTGGCCAAACCAACCATCGACCATTTGACGAAAACACAAATCCGAGACTTCGAGATCCGCTATCAGAACATCATAGACGATGGCTATGCCGCCAATCCCCTGTCCGCATGCGCCGCCCATGCCGAAAAGAAACGTGGGCGGCGCAAAAAGACCAAGCCCAGAAACTTGCTCGAACGACTCGATATGCACCGACAGGAAGTCTTGGCTTTCATGTACGACTTCCG
>Ga0100398_1000775_pt1 | contig 28156 bp, 18 predicted proteins | sample CryGeymeta201522_FD_81568 | JGI IMG/M metagenome (GOLD analysis project Ga0100398, IMG submission 81568) | Groundwater microbial communities from Crystal Geyser aquifers in Utah, USA - Crystal Geyser metaG 2015-22 | ecosystem: Environmental > Aquatic > Deep subsurface > Groundwater | place: USA...
CGGAACGCGGCGTCGATGGAAAAATCGCCCTGCCGGCGCTTGACGCGGATATCCAACACAGCCTCAACCTTCCATGCGCGCCGCAAAACGCCTGGCCAGAAGCTCCGACGCCACCAGGGCGAACATGCCGAGCCCAACCGCGATCACACAGAGTCGCATGGCTCCCTGCTCGCCGCCAGGGATCTGGGTGAGCGTATAGAGAGCCAGGGGAAGGGTCTGGGTTTCGCTCCGAAGATTGGAAACAAAGGTGATGGTTGCTCCGAATTCACCCAGGCTGCGGGCAAAGGCCAGGAGCATCCCGGCGATGATTCCGGGCACCATCAGGGGCAGCGTTATCGTGAAGAACACCCGCACCGGACCGGCGCCAAGGGTTCGGGCGGCGGACTCGAGTTCCCGATCGACGGCTTCCAGGGAAAGCCGCACCGCTCGCACCAGCAGCGGGAAAGCCATGATCGCGGCGGCCAAGGCCGCCCCCTTCCAGGTGAACGCCAAAGTGATGCCCAGGGTGTCATAGAGCCAGGAACCCACCAAGCCCCGGCGCCCGAACAGGACCAGGAGCAGGTAGCCGATCACCACGGGCGGAAGCACCAACGGCAAGTGGATCAGGCCATCCACCAGTGATTTACCGGGGAACTGAACTCTTGCCAGGACCCATGCCACCAGAATGCCAATCGGCAGACTGCCGGCAACCGCCCAGCCGGCAACCTTAAGACTCAGTTTCAGCGCTTCGATTTCGAGCGGGGTCAACTCCAAGAATTCCATCAGTGCACGCTAAAACCGTATTTCAAAAAGATGGTCCTGGCTTCAGAGGTCTTGAGGAATTCAAGGAAACTCCTGGCCACCGCAGTTTCCGCGCCGGCAACCAGGGCTACCGGATAGACAATCGGTGGGTGGCTGTCTTCGGGAAACATGCCGATCACCTTCACCTGGTCCGTGATCGCCGCGTCGGTGGCATACACCACGCCAACCGGTGCCTCGCCGCGTTCCACCAGTGCCAATGCGGCCCTGACGTCCTTTGCTCGGGCGACCCTGGCTTCGATGCCGGACCAGACACCAAGCGCTTCGAGCGCCATTTTCCCGTACCTGCCGGCGGGCACATGGTCGGGATCACCCATTGCCAGTTTGCCGTCCGCCAGCAGCTTGGCCAGATCGAAATCGGGCGCTATTTCCACCTTGCCGAGCGTGCTGTCGGCAGGGGCGATCAGCACCATCCGATTACCCAGAAGATCCATACGAGTGGCGGGGTTGATCAGCTTTTTATCGGCCAGGTAGTCCATCCATTTCACATCGGCCGAAAGGAACACATTGGCCGGTGCTCCGCTCTCGATCTGCTTGGCCAGCGTTGACGAGGATGCAAAGGACGCAGTGAATTCACCCATCTTTTGGTCCGCAAACAGTTTGCCAATGTCGGTCAGGGCATTGGTCGTCGAAGCCGCCGCGAACACGGTCACTTTCTCGGCTGCCAGTAGGGGGACAGCTACCGCGAAAGACAGAGCCGAAACGCATACCGCCAGCACTATTCCGCATCGAGTCATCCGATTTCGTTTCATGATCATCCTCCACAGTCTGTCGTTCGTTAAGACCTCACTCGTGGCCTCCCACATTGGGATCGGGGCACGGTGGCGAAACCGCGGCAGGCGGCGACCGAACCAATGAAAACTGGCCCCGATCAGCTCCCAGGCCAGGCCATCGGAGTCATCGGGAGAAGCAAAGCCGATATCGATGATGCCATTGATTTTTCGACCGTGATCCGGCTATACTGTATTTTAAAGACGGCACATAGTCGTCTATCCATTACTGCTGACGTTTTAAAATGTCAATAGTATGTTTTAACGATATTGCGAATGGAGCAAACTGAGCTTGAAGGGGTCGGCATGGCCGGGCGGGGGGCATCGATGAAAACCAGGAGCGCTGGCATGGTCTGCCACCTCAAATCGGTACGCCAGTCGAGAGGATTGTCGCAAATTCAGTTGGCCGACCTGGTGGGCGTAAAACGGCAGGCGATCTACGACATGGAATCGGGCAAGTATATGCCCAATACGGTTCTCGCATTGCGACTGGCCAGGCGGCTGGCATGCACGGTGGAAGATCTCTTTTGCGAACAAGCTGCGGTTGTGGACCAGCCGCTGACCCTGGTGGAAGATGAGCAGGCTTGGGCCCGGTCGCGGGTGGCGGTGGCAAGGATTCGCGAGCGCCTGGTGGGCTATCCCCTGGTCGGCAGGAGTTCACTCAATGATGGCCTTCGGCCTGCCGACGGATTATTCAGCAAGGCTACCGGCACGGTGCAGTTGTTTTGTTCGGAAGCGAATCTCGACAACACTATCCTGCTACTGGGCTGCGACCCTGCTTTTTCCGTTTTGAGTTCGCACGTTTCGCGCGCCGCTCCGGAAATCCGCATTCGATGCCGTTTTGCATCGAGTGAGCGGGCCTTGAGGGGTCTTGCGGCAGGCCACGCTCACTTGGCGGGGACCCACCTGCACAATAAGGAATCGGGGGAAGCCAACGTGGCGCTGGCCCGGAGCCTGCTCGGTGGAGCGAAAGCCACGCTGATCGGGTTTTCGCTGATGGAGGAGGGGCTGATGGTTGCCCCCGGCAATCCTTGCGCGATTCGCACCGTGGCCGACCTGGCAGGGCACAAGGTAAGGCTGGTCAACCGGGAAACGGGGGCCGCCCTGCGCAATCTGCTGGATGATTATCTGGACCGCTTCGGTATACCGGAAAACGCCGTGGCGGGTTACGACCAAGAAGTCAAAAGCCACATTGAAGGTGCGCAAATGGTAGCTTATCATTTCGCCGATGCCGCTCTCGGTCTGCGCGCCATCGCTGCTGCTTATGGACTGGATTTTGTGCCGGTCGCAGCGGTGAGATGCGATCTGGTCATTCCCGCTGACCTGCTCAGCCAGCGCGCGGTGAGCATCCTCCTGGACACCTTGCAAGACCGCAGGCTGAGGGACGAACTCATCACCCTGCCCGGCTACGAAGCTTCCCGCACCGGTGCGGTGATCGCCGAACTTTAGCGCGGTCCGGCGGGGGGCAACTGCAGAATCACTCGCCATCGGCGGGCGCCTGTTATTTTCTAGACAGCGAAGTTGAATTCCATTATTCGGTATGTCAACATTGGCATAGATGGATGGCCGCTTTGCAGGCCGGGAGCTGGTCCGGTTGCCGGCGGCTTGACCCCGCCTTGTGCGCTGACCCGATTTTGGCGGATGCTCTTCGGGACCCATGCGCCGGGCTTTGATTTTGGCGAGGTTTCACAGCTCTCGGGAGACCAAGATGGCGAGTAGAAAAGTCTATAGCGTTTGTGGAATGTGTACGGTGCGCTGCCCCATTCTGGCCGATGTAACCAACGGTGTTTGCTCTTATCTTCAGGGAAATCCACATGCGGCCGGTATCAATGGCGCTCTCTGCGCTCGGGGGGCGGCCGGCCTTGCCCTGACCAACGATAACGAACGTCCCCAATTTCCGTTGATCCGCGCCGGCGAAAGGGGCGAGGGCAAATGGCGGCAGGTTTCTTGGGACGAGGCACTGGATTACACGGCCGAACGGTTGGACCAAGTCCGGCAGCAATACGGCAGCCACAGTATCCTGTTTTCTGATCGCGGGGGACCCTTTCGCGATCTTCACCAGGCATTCGTTCGGGGTCTCGGGTCGCCCAATTACAGTAACCATGATGCCTCATGTGCTCGAAACGTTCAGCATGCGGCACTATCCGTATTCGGTTTCGGTCGCAAGGATGTCGTTTACGACCTAAAAAACTCACGCCATGTGGTGTTGCAGACCAGGAACCTGTTCGAGGCGATCAATGTCAAGGAAGTCAATGACCTGATGTCCGCTTTGGATAACGGTTGCAAGCTGACGGTGATCGACATACGAGCCACGGTAACGTCGACCAAGGCCGACAAATTCTTCATGGTGCGGCCGGGCACCGACTATGCTTTCAACCTGGCCGTCATCCATGTGCTGCTGAGCAGGGATCTGTACGATCAAACCTTTGCCGGGTTGTGGATAAAGGACCTCGGCCGTCTGCAGGAATTCATTCGCCCGTACACCCCTGAGTGGGCGGAGCGGGAAACGGGGATCCCGGCGGATGCACTGGTTGGCTTTGTTCGAGAGTTGGCGGCTTCACGCCCGGCCGTGATTTGGCACCCGGGATGGATGACGGCCCGCTATACCGATTCTTTCCATGTTTGTCGTTCCATCTACATCATCAATGCATTGCTGGGTTCCATCGGAGCCAAGGGCGGGTTGCCCTTCGCCAACAAACCCAGCGATTTTGAGCGAAAAGGCTTGAAGAAGCTGGCGGATCTATTCCCCAAGCCGGAACAAAAAAGAGCGGATGGGGTGGGCTGGCGCTACCCGCATTTCGATGCGGGCCCGGGACTGCTGCACCTGGCCTTCAAGGCAATCGAAACGGAAGATCCTTATCCGGTCAAAGCCTACATCGCCTATCGGCATGATCCGTTGATGGGATTTCCGGATCAGGACGCCCTGAAAAGGATTTTTAGGAAGCTGGACTTCCTGGTTTCGGTTACCTTCAGTTGGTCGGACAGCGCCTGGTTTTCAGACATTGTGCTGCCTTTGTCCCCTTATCTGGAGCGCGAAAGCATCCTGGCCTGCAAGAATGGTTTGAAACCCTACTTCTTCCTGCGCCACCGAGCGCAAGAGCCCCGATTCGACACCAGGGCGGACTGGGAAATTCTCACTGGATTGGCCAAAAGGCTCGGCCTGGCGCCGCTTGCCTTCGAATCCATCGAAGACATCTGGAAATTTCAACTGAACGGCACCGGGGTGAGCATGGCTGATTTCGAAGCAACCGGCATGGTTTCCTTGGCCGAGCAACCCCTCTACCGAAAAATGGAGGAGTTGAAATTCAAGACCCCGAGCGGCAAAATAGAACTCATCTGCGACAAGCTGGAAAAGCAGGAATTGCCTTCGCTAAAACCTTACCAGGCACCGGCCCAGCCTCCGGAGGGCATGTTCCGGATTGCCTTTGGCCGCTGTGCCGTGCACACCCAGGGACACACGGTGAACAACCCGCTGCTGAACGGGCAGATGGCGGAGAATGTGTTGTGGCTGAACCGGGCGGTGGGGGAAAAGATGAAAATTGCCGATGGCGAGCAAGTGGAGGTCATCAGCAACGGCCACTCGGGCAGAATCAAGGCAATGCTCACCGATTTGATCCATCCCGAAGCTGCCTTCATGATTCATGGATTCGGGCATACTCTGCCGGTCGAGATTCGCGCTTTTGGAAAAGGCGTGGCGGACAACTGCTTGATGCCCGGGGGACTGGAGATTTGGGACCCGGCGGGTGGCGCACTGGCCCTGCAGGAACACTTCATCACCGTGCGGCGACTGCGGTAGGGACGGTTGGCCTGATCGATGAATGACGGGAAAACCTCGTGGCCATCTGGGGCGCCGGGGTGATGAGAGGAAGAGCGTTCAAACGGCAGAGTCGTTTCCGGACGACTCATGTGAACGGCAGCGTAACTGATGGAGTATTTCCGGGGATCGAGATCTGGGGACAGGGCCGGTCAGGGTCGAACGCCGTCGGCCCGCCACCGTGACCGGCCGGCTTCGATCACTGCCGGGCTTCACTGGAGCTGACTCGAGGCAACCTCGGCCGCTTCTTACTCAGTCAGGTTCCAGGGTGTACGCGTCATGGGATGATAACCCTTTTCCGTTGCCCAGACATCCAGGTAGACCATGCTGATCGCAGCCATGTCCATCGGCAATCCATGGGTGCTTTCACGCAAGTCAATGCACGGCAGATAAGCGCCACATTTGCTACAAACATCAACACGCTCGGAATGTTCCTCTTGCGACTGAAAGTAGAGCTGCATATCTTTGTCCGCAGTGTCGCAGGCCGGACATTTGTTGCGTATGAACCGCCAGTCGTGGCCGCATAAAGAGCAGTGCAGATATTTTTGGCCGCCGCCGCCCTTTAGAAATTCTGAACCGAGATCATCTGCTCGAACGAGATAGCTTATGTTGGGCATGGAACCGCAAATGGGACAGTATCCTTTATACCATTGTAGCTCCCGAGTGTAGTCTTGCAAACTTGGTCTCAGCGCCTGGATCATAATAGAGAGGGTGTTGTGGAGCAACAGTGCCAGGACTCCTTCCGAGGTTTGAGCGGATGTAGCCGCGATGCGCATGGCGGAACTTTCTCCATCCAGGTATGCTCTGGATAACCGGTTCAAATCCAATTGGCCCCGATTATGAAGATTTTCGATGGAGGAATAGTCGTTGGCAAGGTGGCTGAAAGTTTTTTCCAACACGGTAAGCATGGCGTGAAAAGTCTGATCCAATTGCTCGCGCAAGAGATCCAAGGAAGTTTCGGTAAGAAGAGGTATGCCCTGCAGCAGGCGTGTTCGGTCCAGATTGAGAAGAGCCGGTGCCGATACCGGTCCCAGTTGACGGGCGATTCGGGTCTTTTCCGCGAGGATTTCTGAAAACGACCGAACGATCGGTTCCAACACCGGACGTTTTAGAATCACCGTCTCCAGCGCCAGTTTGATGTCGTTTTCATTCGGGTGGGAAGCGAGTTGCGTCAGCATTTTTGCTGCTCCTTCACGTTAAAAAATTCCTTCTTCGTTGGTACGCATGGTGTGGGGTTTTGACAAGCTCACGGACCGGCCTGGTTGCCCGATCCGTGTTCCACTGGAGTCGCTGTTTGCCGAACCAGCAAAAGACTTGCGCCCCAACCGTACCGGGGTCGTGCAGTGTTGGCTTATGCTCGCTCACCGCAACCTGCGCAAGGAACTGGTCCCCAAAATCATGTATCCCGTCTCGATGAGAGCAGCGACCGTTCAGCTTGAAAGCCTCGCAGGGTGACCGCTACGAGATAACCCTGGTACCATCATCCGGGACGAACCCGGGGGATGCACTCCCAAACGGCCCGGAAACGGGTAGCAGCGCTCGTGCGCTGGTCTTGGGTTTCGCGTTCCGGGGCAGGCCTTCCGGCCTGTCCCGAAGGTCCAGTTTTCCCAAATAGATCCTACACTGAAGCGGTACGCTGAAGCGGTCTTTTCAATGGTCCGAAAATGCGGGCCAGGAACTGCTTGCGACTCAGGTCGCCGGATAAGCCTGCTACCGCATGCGGTTGATATTTCTTGGGTTCATCGATCAGCAGATAAATCGTACTGACATTATCGGCGTCGGCCAGGGTCGCCTTGGGAAAGGTCTTTTTTGCTTCGGCAAGCCGTTTCTGCGCCAACTCGAGCATATCGGCTCGTTCCCCGAAGTTCATGGCCCCTGTTGGGCACACCTTCACGCAGGCAGGGAGCATCCCGTTGCTCACGCGATCAATGCACATGGTGCATTTGGTCAGGAGCCCGGTTTGTTCATTCCTCCGTGGAATGTCATAGGGGCAGGCCGCACGCACCGCTTCGCAGTTTTCCGGCGATAATTTTGCCGTCAACTCGGTGAACAGGACGGCCCCCGTTTTGTCATCCTTAATGATGGCTCCCTCCAGGTACCCTTCCGCTTCGCCCTTGCAGGGAGGCTCAATGCAGTGCCGACACTGATCGGGGAAGAAATACCAGCTGATCTTGCCATTTTCCAGGCTTTCGCTGAACCGGACCAGTTTGTAGTTGAAGGGGTTCAAGTCGGGAGGGTTCTGATGGCTGCCGCGCTGTTTGGTCTTGTTCGCGGGCAGTTCATGCCACTCCTTGCAGGCGATTTGGCAACCGCGGCAAGCCGTACATCGCGAGGTGTCGATCAAAAATGACTTCGGCATGGCGTCTCCTTATTGAGGGGTGGAGCGGAGTCATTCACTCCGCCCGACCTTTCGCTCAAGATATTTCCGTCAGTTTATCGGCCTTCTTTATATTGACCAGACAGGCTTTGTACTCGGGGATTGAGGTGTTCGGATCGCCAACCGATGGAGTCAGGCGATTGGTAGAATCTCCGCATCCCGGTGTGGTCCAGCCAAAACAGAAGGGCATGCCGATTTCGTGGATGATCTTGCCCTGGATCTTCAACGGACGCATCCGTACCGTGACCATGGCAATGGCTTCCACTTTACCTCGCGCACTCTCGACGATAACGCCGTCGCCGTTCTTGATCCCTTTCTCTTTCGCCAATTCGGGGCTCATCTCCACGTAAAGCTGTGGTTCAGCTTCCAGCAGATTGGGCAGGTTGCGGGTTTCCCCTCCGCCGCACCAGTGTTCGGTGACGCTGTAGGTGGTCAAGACAATGGGGTACTTTGGGTCGCCCGGCGCTGCCAGAATGTCCATGTCGCTGCTGACCGATTTGTAGCAGGGATTCCGGAGTTGCTTGGAAAACGGATGGTTTTTAACCGGTGTTTCGACCGGTTCGTAATGCTCGGGGAAAGGTCCTTCCATACGGCCTGGACCATATAGCTGCCCGAAGCCATGCACGGTCATGATAAATGGGGACTTGCCCTTGCCCGTGGCCAGAGGCGGCCAGCCACCATCGGGCACATCCCCCACCCATTTGCCGTCCTGCCACTGGATAACCGTCTTGTCAGGGTTGTAAGGTTGGCCGTCAAGGTTAACCGAGGCTCGATTGTAGAGAATGCGCCGGTTGACAGGCCAGCACCACGCCCAGTTCGGGTAAAGCCCGATCTTAGCCTGCATCGGCGTCTGAGTGGGGTCACGCCGTTTGGACTTGTTGCCTTCTGCTTCTGTGTAACTGCCCGTGTAAAGCCAATTGAGGCTGCTGGTGGAGCCATCATCGGCGAGGACGGCGAAGCTTGGAACCAGTTGGCCTTTTTTGTATTCCTTGTCCGCTACCTTGATGTCCACGGTGAAAAAGCCATTGATCCGCTTGGCCATTTCCTCGGCATCATATTTGGCCGGCCAGTCGATTTTCAAGATCGGATCGGCATAGGTTCCGGGTTGTTTTTCATATTTCTTCCTGACCAGGTTCATAAGATCCACCACCATGTCGCCAAAAGTGCGAGCATCTCCAGGCGGCTTAACGGCGGCATTGTGCCAGGTTTGCCAACGGCCACTGTTGGTGACCGTGCCATCTTTTTCCAGACGATGCGCCGAGGGCAACAAGAACACTTCGGTTTTTATCGTCTTGGGGTCGATGCCCGGTCGGTGCCAGTTGTCCGTCGTTTCCGTGTTGTGCACATCGACGGTGACGAGCCAGTCGAGATTATCCAGCGCCTTGCGCACCTTGTTGGAGTTGGGTACGGTGTTGGTCGGATTCAGACCGAAAATGAATCCGCCTTTGAGTTCGCCTCGGTACATCCGGTCGAAAAGGAACAGGTATGAATAGTCCTCCCCCTTTTCCACCTTTGGCAGCATCCCGTAGCCGAAGTCATTTTCCTTGGTAGCGTTCTCGCCAAACCAGGCTTTGAGCAGGCTGTTGAAATATTTTGGTTTATTTTGCCACCAGTTGGCGCTCTGAGGATCATTGCTGACCGGGGTATTGGCCTTGTGGTAATCGGCCAACGTCTGCCAGTCGGCCACTGGCATGGCCATATACCCCGGCACCAGGTGATAGAGCAGAGTGTGGTCGGTCGAGCCTTGCACGTTGGGTTCGCCGCGCAAGGCGTTGATCCCACCGCCGGCAATGCCGATATTTCCCAACAGAAATTGCAGGATCGCCGCCGAGCGGATATTTTGGACCCCTACCGTGTGATGAGTCCAGCCGAGAGCGTAGAGGATGGTTCCCGCTTTGTTCGGCGCGCCGGTAGCCGCGTAGGCTTCATAGACTTTTAAAAGATTCTCTTGGGAAACTCCGGTGATATTTGAAACTTTATCGGGGGTGTAGCGGGAATAGTGTTTTTTCATGAGCTGAAAGACGCAACGGGGATTGCCGAGGCTCGGATCCTTCTTGGGAATTTTATTTTCATCCAACTGGAAGGCCCACTTGGTTTGGTCATACTTGCGGGTTTTCGGGTCATAACCGGTAAAAAGACCTTCCTCGAACCCGAATGCATCACCAACGAGGAACGATGCATTAGTATAGTTGACCAAATACTCTTCGAAGTATTTTTTATTCTCGATGATGTGGTTGATCATACCGCCGAGAAAAGCGATATCGGTACCCGAGCGGAGCGGGACATGAAAATTGGAACGCGCTGAAGTGCGCGAGAACTTCGGGTCAACGTGCATGACGACCGCACCTCTCGACTTGGCGTCGAGCACCCATTTGAAAGAAATGGGGTGGTGCTCGGCAGCGTTGCTGCCCATGATGAGAATGGCGTCTGCATTCTTGATGTCAATCCAGTGGTTGGTCATTGCGCCGCGTCCGAACGACTCTCCCAGAGCCGCTACCGTGGCGCTGTGTCAGATGCGTGCCTGATGGTCCATGTGGACCACGCCGAGAGCCCGCATGGCCTGGTGCACCAGGGCGCACTCCTCATTGTCCATGTGGGAAGTACCGAGTGTGAAGACTTGATCAAGACGGTTGACGCGTTGCCCTTTGTCATTGGTGGTTTTCAGATTTTGATCCCTGGAATCCTTGACCCGGGTGGCGATACGCTCAAGCATCCAATCCCAGTCTTTTTCTTCCCACTTGTCACTGTTCGGCGCCCGGTACAGCGGTTTGACGACGCGATGAGGATTTCGGGTGAGCGACAGCATGGCAGCGCCTTTGGCGCAAAGAGCCCCCTGGTTGATGGGGTAATCCGGGTCACCTTCCGTGTTCACCAGTTGGCCGTCCTTGACATGCGCAATGATGTGACAACCCACGGCACAAAACGGGCAGACGCTGATGACTTCCTTGGCTCCCTCGAATTTGAGCTGGGCCGCATAAGCCTGTACGGGCCGCAGGTCGAAGCCAAGATGTGACAGGGAAAGGCAGGCTATACCGGCCCCCGTCACCTTCATGAAATCGCGTCGTTTCAACTGCATCGCCGCCTCCTTTCCCGCTGACTGGCGCCAGCACTGAAGCACGTTGGTTCGAATGAAGACACCCTTGAATCATTTCCTGTCATGGATGACATAGAGAATGCCGTCGAGTCAAGATGAAAGATAATGATATTAATATGTTACATAAAACATATATGATGAAGCAGGAGGCGGATCAATGAGCTAGAAGGATGATTTGGGTGCAGATCTTTTGCAATGACACCCAGCGTAGTGCTTCACCATCAGGCGGCGGCCGCATAGCGACAAGAGTGGTGCGGATACACGCTGGACAAGCCGGGTGGGTTACTTTTTACGCAGCGGAAGCCCGCAATTTCCCGTGCCGAAGTGATTTGCGATGATTCTTTCCGGGTGAGTGTATAGGGTCAAGCTCCGGTCGCGCAAAAATCCGATCAAGGTGATATTCAGATTTTCCGCCATGGTAACAGCCATGCTCGTGGGAGCGGACAGCCCACACAAAATCTGCAGCCCGCTACGTCCGGCCTTCCGCACCATTTCAAAACTCAAGCGCGAAGAGACAATGGCCAGATAAGCCTGCTCCATGCGATTGGTGCACAACACCTGGCCCATTGCCTTATCGAAAGCATTGTGCCGGCCGATGTCTTCGGCGAAAGCCACCAGGCGCCGAGTCCGTTCGAACATCGCGACAGAATGGGTCGCCCCGGTGAGTGTGAACAGTTCCTGCCGGTGGTCAAACAGCGATTTGAACCGCCAGATTTCGTCGAGGCATATTGGGTCATGCCTGGCTACCGGTTGCAGGTCGATTGATGGTTTGCCGACTCTGGTTCCGGGCTTTCCGGTTGCTCTGAGTGTCACCATAAGTCTGTGTGCGGTCTCGACGGATTCGTAATGTTCGATGGCAACAAAGTCGTTCCAACGATCAACGAGGCCCTCGGAAAAACAGAAGCCGACGACCAGGTGCTTGTCATCTCCCGGCGAGCGCATGGTAACGGCATATCGAACGTCATTGACATAAATCTCCAACAGCTCTTCGATTGCCAACGTGTATTCGGCGGCGAACAATCGGTCCTCTTTGACGGTGGATGATTGATGTTTCAGGATGCGCATGCCGAACTACCCCCACTGAACTGGATGGCGCCCGTTGCTATCGGGAACCGATTCATTGCCGGCACCATAACCCCCTCAGGTAATGCAAACGATTGCCGTCCCGAATTGCAAGCGCCTGAATTCCGGTCGGTAGGGGCCTTGGTCTTTCCGCGCAGCCGGCGATATGGCGACGGCACGAAAGCGAACCTCGCTGAAACTCGGCGTCAGTTGGTCCCCCCAGCTGTTTCGGTTCTCTCTTCGGAGTGTTGTCGGGAGGCCGATTCGTCAAAGCGTGCGATCGGCCAGGTGAACAGATTTTGAGCTCTTGCCAGGGCGATGTTTTCAATTTCGGTGAACCAGGCGTTGAAATTGTCCAACAAGGTTCTTCCAAATTCGGTCAATTCATATCCGTCCCTCTTATGGCCGCAACGGGTGATGAGTTTGGTCCCCAGCACTTTTTCGGTTTTCTTGAGTTTCCCCCATGCAGCCCGGTAGGATATGCCAAGATCATCGGTTGCCTTCTTCAGGGAGCCATGTTCGTCGATCTTGGCAAGAAGTTGGGCGCGGCCAATCCCGAAAAACAAGCCCTCCTCTGTTTCCAGCCAGAGATGGAGCCTCATGGTCGGCTGCGGTATGATTGTCTTGCCTTTTGCTCGGTCCAAAATGCCCTCTCAATCTCTGCTTCACATTTCCCAAACCACGTGCCTTATCCCCTGCAATTGCTTGAATGACCGACCGGTCAGGATCCCTTGCTTGACCAGGCCGCGGTTTTCCACCAGACATCCGGCAAGAATATTGATTCCATAAACGAACAGGGTGGGTGTCAGGGGCGTACTGGGGCCTAGTAGGATTTTCATGGCGGAAGGGGGGAGCACCAGGCCAGGATTTCGGCAAGCGTGCCGTTAGCAAGGGTAGTGGCTGAAATCGCCACCAGGTCGGCAGAAGGAAGAACATTGGGTGCTTGTTCCGCATGGAGGTCTCCCGGTCTGGGGCTCTTTTCCAGCACCGAGAATTGGTTGAATTCGCCGCCCAGCTTTGCAACGAAAGGGAAATGCCCGATGACGGCCACGTTCTTGCCTCTGCCGTAGCGCAAAATCAGGTCCTGGGCCTTGATGGCGCGGAGTTTCTGCAAGGGCGGAGGCGGTAGCATCGAGTTCAAACAAGCCAGGCCAAGGGTTGCCTCCATGGGATCTTCACTGAGCAGGCTTTGGGCCAGGTCCTTGGCTGATTTAGCGGCGCCCGGAAGCGGCAATTCCCGCGCCGGAACAGGATGGTGCAAGGCCCAGGAGGCAATTCCCATGCGGGCGCTGTCGACGGCAACGAGATGGCCGCAGTCGCCGGCAATGATTTCATGCACCTCATGATCCGTAATTTGATCGAGGTCTCGGAGCAGACCCCGGAGCAGTTCCGGTTGGTTCATCATGATCCTGACCTCTGCCAGGCATCCGGCAAGGAACGCTGTTCGCTCATTTTCCGAACGGGCATTTGGGGAAGGTGCATGATCTGCACTCCAGACACAAAGCCCCGTGCCCCAGCCTGGCAAGATCCCCGCGGGTTACGGGCACCCCTGCAAGCAACCGCGGTAACAGCAGATCCAGACTCGTGGTTTTGAAGAACAGCGCACAAGCCGGCACTCCAATCAGTGGTACATTTCCGATGCGGGCGAGCAGGGTCATTGCTCCGGGTAGAATCGGGGCGCCGTACAGCACATCCGTGGCGCCTGCATCCAGCAACCCGGGCCGAGTAACGTCGTCCGGATCAACGGACAACCCTGCCGTGGTGATGATCAGTTCGGCTCCCGCCGCCAGAAGCAGCCTGATGCCATCTCCGATCGCCACACGATCGTCGGGGACAATCCGGGATTGCACGAGTTGGCAGCCCAGTGTTTCAATCTTGGCGGTGATGATGGGAACGAACTTGTCCTGGATCAACCCTTGAAACACCTCGGTGCCGGTAACCAGGATTCCGACTTTGGCCCGGCGCAACGGCAGCACCCGAAACAGCGGGCCACCGGTCAGGATTGCAATGGCCTGCTCGAATTGCGCTCTTGGCAGAAAAAGCGGAATTGCACGGGTGCCGGCCACTGTTTTGCCTGACTCCACCAGCGAATAGCCCTGCCGACTTGCACACATCACTCCCGGTGCCAGATTGAACTGCTCCAGCCGCGGAGCTTCCACCATCAACAGTCCGTCCCGTTCCGCAAGCAGGTTGATTTTGCCTTCCCTGGCCGGGGTCTTGAAAGTAATCCCTTCACCAGCCATTGCTTCAGCAAAGGCACGGGCCGCATCGTCTTCATGCACCCAATCGGACGCTGGTGGTTCCTTTTCGCCCACATAAATGCCATGGCGCCCCATCCGTTGGAGGCGGCACAGGTCGCCGGCGGCGATTCTTTGCCCATGGGTGATTGCCGGACCCTTCAGAACGGTTGGAATGATCTGGGTCATGTCGTGCAGTGCCATCTTGCCCACTGCCTGTTGCAGTGGCACGGCCTGCAACGGGGGACAGGGGAGGAAGGCGGTATCTTCTTGCGATAAGGGGGTTTCGTAAGGTGATTGCCCCTGGCAGCCCCGGCAAATCGCACCGTCGTTGGCCGGATAGGCCTCTCCGCACAGCCTGCACGCGGCGATGTACCTTCCGCTCTTTTCCTCCGGACTTCGGACTGGAACCTGGATCGATTGCCGGCGGTAAAGGCTCGTTCCTGCCTGCTCGATCTGGTCCAGCAATAGCTGCTTGTCCTGCTCGGCCTTGGGTTTCAGCTTGAAAAGCCAGCTCTTTATTTCACTCCACTGGTCGAGTTCTTTCGAATCAATGGATACGCGCACCCCATTGCCACGGTATTTGTCATACAAACTCAAGGCGAAACGACCAAGATTGACGACTTTGAGCCAGCCGTTGCCCGTGGTGCATGGAGTCAATAACTGAACGGCGTCGGGCAGGCACTTGGGGGTTTCGCACATGGCGTCATAGAGAATTCCTTCGCCGATTCCCTGTTTCGCGAATTCCACCATGAAACCTCCGATGACAACCCCCGGAGCCGTGTATCCATGGAATGTTTCCACGGTTTGTAAAAATTCTTGGCAAGAATAGGGTCCGATTTTCATAAGTGTCCTCTCGATCTGCGTTATGCATATATTGGCATAACGTATACCGGACTTTGAGCTCGGCAGTCAACCAAAAACCGTCAACTCATCGGGGAATGCCGGGGAGCGACTCTTGGCCGGTGAATGCAGCATTTGGGAAATGCATGAACTTCCGCTGGTCAAATGCTGCGCCAACGATGTTCTGTTTTAGCTGCCGCAGTCTGGCAGCCTGTTCCCGGCTGACTATTGCAGAAAATTGAGCCAGAGAGTCAATGTCTTTGCGGAAATCCACGGGTTCGACCGCCGCCAGGATCCGCATGTGGGGAGTGATCTGGAACACGAGGGCTGCCGCCCGAGCGTTTCGACGAGGTCCGGAATCCGGCCCGGAACGGGACCGCGGCAGTGGATGCGTAGCATCTTTCCGGGCGTTTGCTGGTATTCGATGGTGATCTCTTGGGCGGTAATGAGGTTGGGGATCTCAATGAATGGGGGGGAGCCTCCCGGGGCAACGGGTCATGGAAGCGGTTCTTGAGGGCGGTATAGCTCAGGCCAAGGCGGCCGGCGACGGTGCTCACCCAGTGCACCCGACCCAAGGCCAATGCTTGCTGCCAAAAATCCTCGGGAACCCGGCGGCTTCTGCCGGGGCTACGACGCCAGGCATCCAGACGCTCCCTGAGTTCCTTGAGGTCGCGGGGAAAATCCACCGGCCGCCGCGAGCTCTGCTCATCGACTGCCCTCCTTGGTTCGTGTTGGACAGTCGCGAGCCTACCCCCCGCCCCGACCCGGGTCACGCACCGTTGCCGAAAACACACAGTTCACCCCACCTTCTAGAGTCCGCCCCAGGGGTGCTCGGCCAGGGGTACAAACCCCTGGCGTCGGGCCTGGTGGGCCAGGGGCAGCATGGTCAGGGCGGCCACGTCCGGGTCCGGGATGTCGGCAAGCTCTCCGGTATCGAGACAGAGTAGAAAAGTCTTGCAGCGGTGGCAGGCGTCGGCGCGTTCAAAGGGCCGAGACGGATCACTCAGCACCACCAACTCATCGGGTTCTTCACAGCCGCACGAAGGACAGGATATGCGCTTGTGCGTCCACTCCGTGGCGCAGCAGGAACAGCGTAAAAACCTGCGGCCGCCGTGGGCCTGGATGAACTCCGAGTCGTTCCGTATGCGGCGAAGCACGCTCATGTTGGGAGTTCCACCGCATATGGGGCAAATCGTCTGTCGCCAGGGAAGGTCCCGCACCAGCTTGGCCAAATCCTGAGCCTGACGCTCCACGAAAGGCCGGACCAGTTCAGCGACGGCAAAATCCATGGTTTCGGCGTTGACGCCGGGGACAGTGAAGGCTTCACCGAATCCGGCCGCGGCGAGGGCATCCATGGTCAGGGCGCCGTTGTCCATGGCCGCGATAAGGGTGTTTAACTCCTGGGCCATGGCCGGGAAGGAGTTGGCCATGATGGGCAAAAGTCCGTGGGCGGCCTCGGACAGATGCGCGCTCATGTCCTGAAACCCGGAATCGGCCAGCACGAACACGCCCTGGGAGAAGCGCTCGGCGTCCACGACGGGCAGAGGTCCAACCCAGCCTGAGGCGGCCTCCCGCAATCGAAAGCGTTCAGCCAAGAGCGGACCAAAGGCCGTGACCATGGGTGTCAGAACCGGAATTTCCGCCTTAGTGCGTTCAAGCGCCATCTCGATATCGCGCAATGCCCTGGGGTTCGCGTGGGTGGATGTCTGCATGCTGCGCTCCTTGGTGATCATCTTTTTCGAAATAAGGGGGCCGTCCAGATCTGAAATGCTGGACGGCCCCGCGGGCAAGGAGGAGGTGGGTCCGTTTCTTTATCCTCGCACCTGTTGCCCGATCTTGCGCACCGGGGCGAAGATCCGGGCCAGCATCTGTTTGCGGGTCATGGAACCGGATACTCCGGCCACGGCAAACTCATGGTACTTGGCAGGCAAATCGGCCACCAGGTAGATCACCGAAACGTCATCCTGGTTCAGGAGCGAGGCCTTGGGAAACTCCTTCTTCACGGCCTCCAGGCGTTCGCCGGCCAATTTGAGCATGTCTTCCCGATTGCCGAAGTTCATGGCCCCCATGGCGCAGCTTTTCACGCACATGGGCAGCAGGTTGGCCCGAACCCGGTCGATGCACATGTCGCATTTGACGAGACGCTTGGTGACGGGGTCCTGCCGGGGAATGTTGTATGGGCAGGCGCTCCGAACAGTTTCAAGGTCCTCCTTTGAGCTTTTCTCCGTGTATATGACAGCTCCGGTGGCATCGTCCCGAATGATGGCCCCGTCCACGGTGGAAGCCTCCTTACAGGGTGGTTCCAGGCAATGGCGGCACTGATCCGGGAAAAAATACCATTGGACCACGTCGCCCTCCAGGTGCTCGCTGAAACGCACCAGTTTAAAGTTGTAGTGAGTCAGATCCGGGGGGTTCTGATGCGTGCCGCGCTGCTTGGTGGGCACTGCAGGGAAGTTCTTCCACTCCTTGCAGGCCACCTGACAACCCCGACAAGCCGTGCAACGTGTGGTGTCTATAAATATTGCCTTGGGCATGATGTTACTCCTTGTATCACGGGTTGCCGACGTGTTCAGGCCCCTAGTTCGCTCCCACGGGTGGTCCTCAGAATGTTCACGAGACAGGCCTTGTACTCCGGGATGCTGACGTTTGGATCACCAATGGACACGGTGACCCGGTTGGTGGAGTCGCCGCAATTGGGCGTGGTCCAGCCGAAGCAGAACGGCATGCCCACCAGATGGATGGTCTTGCCCATGATGGTGAAGGGCTTGATGCGCACGGTAACCATGGCCACGGCCTCGGTTTTGCCGCGCAGGCTCTCGATGATGACCACCTCACCGTTCTTGATCCCCTTCTCCGCTGCCAACTGCGGGCTCATCTCCACGTATTGCTGCGGTTCAGCCTCAAGTAAGGCCGGGCCGTTGCGTGTTTCGGAGCCGGAGCACCAGTGTTCCGTGAGGTTGTAGGTGGTAAGCACGATGGGAAAGCGCGGATCGCCGTTCTTGGCCAATTGATCCATGTCGCTCTTGATCACCTTCATTACCGGGTTGTGCATCTGCCCGGAGAAAGGATTCACGGTGAGTGGAGTCTCGGCCGGCTCGTAATGCTCGGGAAAAGGGCCGTCCTCGCGGCCGGGGCCAAAGAGTTGGGCGTGGCCCTCGATGGTCATGATGAAGGGATACTTGCCGCCTTCCATGGCCATGGGCGGGTAGCCGCCGTCAGGCACGTCGCCCACCCACTTGCCGTCCTGCCAGGCAATAACCGCCTTGTCCGGATTAAAGGGGTTGCCGTTCTTGTCCACGGAGGCCCGGTTGTAGAGCACCCGGCGGTCCATGGGCCAGGCCCAGGCGAACTTCGGATACAGATGGATCTTGGCCTGCATGGGCGTCTGGGTCAGATCGCGCCGCTTGGCCAGGTTGCCGTCCTTTTCCGTGTAGCCGCCGCAGTACAGCCAGTTCAGGCTGGATGTTGAGCCGTCGGCCTGGAGGTTGGGGAAGCCGGGCACCAGCTGGCCCTTCTTGTATTCCTTGTCGCCGATCTTGGTATCGCGGGTGAAAAACCCGTTGATACTCTTGGCCACGGCCTCGGCATCAAACTTCGCCGGGTAGTCGGCCTTGGTGATGGGCTCAGGGAAAGCGCCGCCCTCCTTGGCGTAGAGTGCGCGCACCCGGTTCATGATCTCCACGAACATCTCGCCCATGTTGCGGCTCTTGCCCAGAGGCTCCACGGCCTTGTAGTGCCACATGTGCCAGCGACCCGAGTTGGAAATAGTGCCTTCCTTTTCAGCGCGGTAGGCGGAAGGCAGCAGGAAGATCTCAGTCTTGATTTTTTTGGGGTCAATGCCGGGGCGCTTCCAGTTGTCCGTGGTTTCGTTGTGGAACACCTCGCCGATAACGAGCCAGTCGAGCTTGTCCCATGCCTTGCGCACCTTGTGGGTATTGGGAATGCTCTGGCAGGGATTGTGGCCGAAGCACAGGCCGCCCTTGATCTGGCCCTTGTACATGCGGTCGAAGATGTACAGGTGCGAGTAGTCCACGCCGGGGTCCATCTTGGGCACCCAGGAATAGCCGAAACCGTTCTCCTGGGTGGCGTTTTCGCCATACCAGCTCTTCAGCAGGCTGATCAGATACTTCGGTCGGTTCTGCCACCAGTTCACGCTCATGGGATCCGCGGTTTTCGGAGTGTAGGCCTTGAGGTATTCGTCAAGACTTTGGTAATTGGCCGTGGGCGTGTTGTGGTATCCGGGCAGGTACCCGTAGAGCAGGGCGTGGTCGGTCGTTCCCTGGACGTTGGGCTCGCCGCGCAGGGCTGCGATGCCGCCGCCCGCCACGCCGATATTACCCAGAAGCTGTTGGATGATGCCGGACAGGCGGATGTTTTGTACGCCAACAGAGTGCTGGGTCCAGCCCAGGGCGTAGATAAAGACCCCGGCCTTGTCCGGCCTGCCGGTGGCGCAGAATTCCTCGTACACCTTGAGCAGGTGCTCTTTGGACACGCCAGTCACCGAGGACACCGTGTCCAGATCGTAGCGGTCGTAGTGGTTTTTGAGCACATTGATGACGCACCGGGGATGCTGCAGCGTCTGGTCGCGCTTGACCAGGCCCTTTTCGTCTTTCTCAAAGGCCCAGGCGCTCTTGTCGTACTTTCCCTTGGCCGCGTCGAAACCGGCGAACATGCCGTCCTTGAAGCTATACTTCTCGCCCACCAGGAAGCTGGCGTTGGTGTAGTCCAGCACATAGTCGGAAAAATATTTCTTATTGTCCAGGATGTATTTCACCATGCCGCCCAGCATGGCGATGTCCGTGCCGCTGCGGATGGGCACGTGCAGGTGGCAGCGGGCCGAGGTGCGCGAGAACTTGGGGTCCACGTGCATGACGTAGGCGCCCTTTTCCTTGGCATGGATGACCCATTTGAAGGTCATCGGGTGGTGTTCGGCGCAGTTGCTGCCCATGATCAGCACCGCGTCGGCATTGGCGATGTCATTGTAGTGATTGGTCATGGCGCCGCGGCCGAAGCACTCGGCCAGGCCCGGCACCGAGGGACTGTGACAGATGCGGGCCTGGTGATCGAAGTGCACGATGCCGAAGGCGCGTACCATCTGGTGCAACACGGCGGCCTCCTCGTTGGACACCTGGGAGGAACCCAGGTGGAAGACGCTCTCCAGGCGGTTGACCTCGGCCCCACTCGCGTTCTTCCGCATGAAGTCCTGGTCGCGCTGGTCCTTGATGCGCCGGGCGATCCGCTCCATCATCCAATCCCAGTCTTTTTCCACCCATTCGGTGCTGCCCGGAGCGCGGTACAGCGGTTTGGTGAGCCTGTTGGGGCTGGTGTGCAAAGACTTGAGGGACGCGCCCTTGGAGCACAGACCTCCACCGCTGATGGGAAAGTCCGGATCGCCCTCAACGTTGATGATCTTGCCAGCCTTGGAATGCACCAACAAGTTGCACCCGCAGGAGCAAAAAGGGCAAATGGAGATTGACTCTTTGGCCCCTTCGATCTTGAGGCCGGCGGCGTAAACCGAAACCGGACCAAGTTCGATCCCGAATCGGCCAAGCGTCAAACCAGCGACGCCTACCCCGGTTAATTTCAGGAACCCTCTACGGGACAGTCCCATGGCAGCCTCCTTAAATGTTGATGTCCTTTCACGGGTGGCGCATCTCCTTTCAGCATGACGATCATGGCGATACGAAGGAGCGCCCTGGGTCGTTTAATATCTTTCCGGACCATTCGCGTCAATTAATTATTCATAATATTTCAATTAGTTATATGTATTTTCTTTAATACATATCCAGGACCGACATCTGGTTTGGGAATAACGATGTCTGATTCAACCTGAAAAGTAATCGCTCTGGCTGGGACCGGTGGGGGACCGGACGAATTTGTTTCCCGATGATTGCTGGAAACGCGTTGTAGACGGCGATTTCCCGACGGAGGCGCGGAGGTCGGGGTCGAGGCCGAACAATCTCGAGGATACGTGATCATTTTGGGCAAAGCATGAGGTGTTTCGTGGCGCAGGCAGGGGAACATCGAAAAAAGCCCGGGAAGTCCCCGGGCTCGTTTCTGAAGATGACGCGCTTTCCCCTGTCACCTTGACTGGGCCTTCCTCGAACCGGGGAAGACAGGTGAACAATCAGGGCGGCGATTCGGACGAATCCCGGGGTAGGGGACTTGCCTGGAGTGGCTTGAGGTCCTCGTGCTCGTCGAGAAAGCCGGTGACTGGCCAGGGCAAGAGATTTTCAGCCTGGGTCAAGGCGCAGTTTTCCACCGCCGCGAACCATTGCCGGAAGACGTCGCGCAGATAAGCACCGTCGGCCGTTAGTCGGCATCCGTCACGTTTGGGTCCCGGTACCTCCACGAGGCTTATTCCAAGAGCCTTCTCAGTGGCCCGAAGCTTACACCAGGCGGCTCGGTAAGACATGCCCATGGCGCTGGCTGCCTTACGCAACGAGCCGTGACGCTCAATCATGTCCAGAAGTTGGACCCGACCCATGCCGAAGATCATGCTGCCACCATTTTCCAACCAAAGATGCAATCGTATCCTGACCTGCCGCGACATGGTGTTGACCTTCCTTTCCCGGGCATCTGTAGACCCTGGCTATCGCTGACCTGGCAGCCGTCTGATATGACGACTGCGCTTGTCTTGAATCGGAGACCATGGACGGCCTACAGTTTCTCCACCGCGACGGCGCAAGCCTTGTATTCCGCCGTCTTGCAGATGGGGTCGAACACCGGATTGGTGAGCCAGTTGGCGCAGGTCTTCCGGAAATGAAAAGACATCCAAACCATTCCAGGGTTGATCCGATCGGTTATCCTCGCTTTGATATTCACCGCGCCGCGCCGCGATTTCACCCGAACCTTCTCACCATTGGCGATGGCAAGTCTCCGGGCGTCGGTCGGCGAAATGTCGAGGGTCTCTTCGCCCATAAGATCGTTGAGTCCCACCGCCCGCCCGGTCTGGGTGCGGGTGTGATAGTGATAGAGGCGGCGGCCCGTGCTCAGAACGAAAGGATAGTCCTGGTCCGGGACCTCGGCCGGCGGGGTCCAGTCCACGGGAATGAACCGTCCGCGGCCGCGGGTGAAGCGACCATTTTGGTGCATGACGGGGGTGCCGCAGTGGTTTTCATCGGGCACGGGCCATTGGAGGCCGTCGCCTTCGAGGCGCGCGTATTTGATGCCGGCCAGTATCGGGGCCAGCCGGGAGATTTCGTTGTCCCACAGCTCACCGGCACTGCTTGACGCCCACTCGTGCCCCATGCGCCGAGCAATCTCCTTGAATATCCACCAATTGGGCATGGCCACCCCGGGCGGCTCGCTGGCCTTGCGCACCATGGAGACCCGGCGCTCGCAGTTGACAAAAGTGCCGTCGTTCTCGCTCCAGGCGGCCGCCGGCAGGATGACATGGGCGAACCGGGTGGTCTCGGTCTGGAAGTTGTCCTGGCAGACCAGAAACTCCGCGGCAGCAAGGCATTTCTCCACATGCGCAATATCCGGCTCGCTGTTGGCGAGGTTTTCTCCGAAGATATAGAAACCCTTGATCTTGCCGTCGCGCAAGCCTTCGATCATGTCGGGCATCATCAGGCCCGGCTTGTCAGGGAGGGAATCCACCCCCCAGGCGGCCCGAAACTTGGCCTGGGCCTTCGGGTCGTCCACCTTCTGGTAACCGGGAAAAACGTTGGGGAGCGCGCCCATGTCGCAGGCGCCCTGCACGTTGTTCTGGCCTCGCAGGGCGTTGACACCGCTGCACTCGAACCCGACGTTGCCGAGCATCATCTGCAGATTGGCGGTGGATATCACGTTATGGACGCCGCAGGTGTGTTCGGTAATGCCGAGGGTGTAGGCGAGCATCCCGGGCCTTGTGGCCGCCATTTTCCTGGCCGTTTCCCGGATCGTGTCCGCAGGTATTCCGGATAGTTCCGCGACCCGCTCGGGAGGATACTCCAGGACCTTGCTCTTTAGCTCCTCAAAGCCGGTGCAGCAGGAATCGACATAGTTCCTGTCATAGAGATCCTCGGTGATGAGCACGTTCATGAGTCCATTGAGAAACGCGATATCGCTTCCCACCTTGATCGGCAGATAGAGCGCGGCGTGGTCGGAAAGCTCGGTCCGCCTGGGGTCTGCGACGATAAGCACGGCCCCGGTTCTGGCGGCGTTCTTGACGTAGGTTGCAGCTATTGGGTGCGCCTCGGTCATGTTGCTCCCGATGACAAAGATCATTTTCGCCTTGGCAAACTCGGTGATCGAGTTGGTCATGGCGCCCGAGCCGAACGACATGGCCAGACCCGACACCGACGGTGCGTGGCAGGTCCGGGCGCAGTTGTCGATGTTATTGGTGCCGAAGACCGACCGGAAAAGCTTCTGCATCTGGTAGGAGTCCTCGTTGATGCTGCGGGAACAACTGACTCCCGCAAGGGCATCGGGACCATGCTTGGCAATGATTTCCTTGAACCTGGTCGCCACCAGCCTCAAGGCCTGGTCCCAGGACGCTTCGCGGAACCCGCCGTTTTCCCTGATCAGCGGAGTCTTCAGGCGCTCGTCCGAATAGATGAAGTCATACCCAAAGCGCCCCTTGACACACAGCCGGCCCTGGTTCGGCAAACCATCCTCGACCCCGGACACCTTGATGATCCGGCCGTCCTTCACATGAAGCAACTGCTGGCAACCGCAACCACAGTATGGACAGGTCGTTCGAACCTTCTGCTCGGTTTGCCAGCTCCGCCAGTGCAGGGCCGTTTTCTTTTCAACCATGGCTCCGACCGGACATACCTGGATACACTCACCGCAGGAAACGCACTTGTCTCGATCATAGGCGATCCGCTTGCCATCCGGGCCGTCCGCCATGGAGAGTGCGCCGATCCCCTGAATCTCGGTACAGGCGTGCACGCAACGCAGGCACAACACGCAGCGTTCGGGGTTGGATTTGATGAAGGTGGTGGCGTAGGGCGCGGTGAACTTTGAGGTCGGTGCCTGCGCTTCAACCCCGCTAATGCCATGTTCATAAACCAGGTCCTGAAGCAGGCACTGTCCCGCTTTATCGCAGATCGGGCAATCCAGGGGATGATGGACCAGGATCGCCTTCAATACGTCTTGCCGCATGGGAAAAAGACGGTCCGAATGGGTGGTCACCGCCATGCCAGCCGCTACCTGGGTTTCGCACGCGGCCACGGGGGTTGAATTCCCAGCCACTTCGACCACGCACATTCCACAGGAGCCGATGGGTTTTAATCGTTCATGAAAGCACAGGGTTGGGATGCGGATTCCAGCGTTTTTGGCCACCTGAAGGATGGTACCCTCAGGTCGAGCCAAAACCTCTCTGCCGTCTATGGTCAACTTCACCATTTCCAATGTGAGTTCTCCCTTGCCATGGATGCGTGTAAGACTTGATCTATGTCAAAAATGACATAATTGCCGTCGCTTGTTCTCCTGGCTGCCAACCGCCAAAGCGATTGCAGTTGCTCCTACTGGAAGCGTGCGTTCCGCTCGGGAACGGCGCTACGGTGAGACTGGATCAACTACCTTGGGAACTGTCAGGGAAGGAGATCTTGCGGCCTGGTTCCGTGCCTACCAACCACGGGTGGCATGTTGCAGGCGAGGTCAGGTAAAACCGGAAGATCGAAGCACCGATGAACTCCTTGGGGGAGGCGTCACTACGATGGAAACCGTCACAGTTCCCTTCCTGACCGACTGAAGGGAGTGGTCGCCGGCTCATCGCGCGTTCTGTCTTGATATCATGCACCCTCGCTTGCACCTGGAAGCAACCGTTTGGACCACTAAACGGCCTCGATCATGGCGAAGATCTGGGCGTCATCATAGCCTTGCAGCCGAATGGCGCCGGACCGGCACGATGCCGCACATAGACCGCAGCCCTTGCACAACGCCGGGTTGATTTCGGCCTTGCCCCGGTCATTGAAACGGGGGGCCGAATAGGGACAGAGTTCCACGCAGGTGCCACAACTACTGCAAAGCATTTGTTGGGTTGCCGCCACCATGCCGCTGAAGTGAATGGTCTTGCGGGCCAGGATGGTGGCGGCGCGCGAGGCTGCCGCCTGGGCCTGGGCGATGCTTTCATCGATGGGTTTGGGATAGTGGGCGATACCGCACAGAAACACGCCGTCGGTGGCAAACTCCACCGGGCGCAGTTTGACGTGAGCCTCGAGGTAGAAACCGTCCTCGTTGACCGGTATCTTGAAAAATTGCGCCAAGGCTTCATCCTGGTTGGGCACAATGGCGGTTGCCAGGACGAGGAGATCGGCATCGATGACCAGATGGCGCTGGAGAATCGGGTCGGCCACCGTGACCCGTAACTTTCCGTCCCGGATGCGCACTTGCGGTTTGTCCTCGAGATCGTAACGAATGAACAGCACCCCCTGGCGCCGCGCTTCCAGGTAGAGCGATTCCCGTTCGCCGTAGCTTCTCAGGTCGCGATAGAGAACGAACACGTCACCTTCGGGATTGATCTTTTTCAGGTGCAGGGCGCTGTGCAACGTGTGGGTGCAGCACACGCGGCTACAATATGGCCGCGCCGGTTCACGCGAACCCACGCACTGAATGAAAACGGCGGTCCGCACTTCCTTGAGGGTTGGGTCCGCCATCAGGAAGCGCTGATCGAGACCTTGGTGGGTTAAGATCCTGGAATCATCCCCAAAGCAGTATTCGTTAGGCTGCCATTCGCTGCCGCCGGTGGCGATCACGGCCACGCCATGCTCGAAGACCCGGGAAGTCCCTCCAGATTGGATGTTGGTTTTGAAATTCCCCACGAAACCCTCTACCAGGGAAACCTGACTGGCTAGATGGACTTCGACCAGCGGGTGTCGGAAAAGTGTTTCCGAAAGCTCCCGGACGAAGCCGGCTATGTCTTCGCCACGCCAGGTCTGGTGCAGGGCCAGGGCCTGACCACCGAGCCGGTCCGAGCTTTCCACCAGGCAAACCGGATAGCCCTGGTTGGCCAGGGTCTTGGCCGCCACCATGCCGGCCACGCCACCACCTACGACCAGCGCCTTCTGGGTGACCTGCAACTCGGGTTCCTGAAGGGGTTCGAGCAGGGCGGCTTTGTATACGCCCATGCGGACCAGGTCCTTGGCCTTTTCGGTGGCGCCCCGCGGGTCGCTGCTGTGGACCCACGAGACCATGTTGCGGATGTTGGCCATTTCAAAGAGGTAGCGGTTGAGCCCCACTTCTTCCATGGTTTCCTGAAAGAGCGGTTCGTGGGTCCGCGGGGTGCAGGCTGCCACCAGGATGCGGTTGAGGCCCTGCTCCCGAATGAGCCGCTTCAAGGTTTCCTGGGTGTCCTGGGAACAGGTGTAGAGGTTATCCGCCACATATTCCACGAAAGGGAGGCTGCGCGCATACTCGCGTACGGCAGGAACGTCCACCACGCCGCCGATATTGATCCCGCAGTGACACACAAAGACCCCGATCCGGGGACGCTCGCCCAAAACATTGATTTGGGCCGGGAGCTCTTTCGCCCTCACCAGCGTTCCCCGCGCCGGGCTGAGCAATGCGCCCGCCGCTGCTGCTGCGGCACTGGCTTCCATAACCGATTGGGGGATATCTTTGGGACCCTGGAATGCGCCGCAGGCAAAAACACCCGGGCGGCTTGCGGACGCCGGTTCGAAAGAGGTGTGTTTACAAAAACCGTTTTCGTTCAGTTCGAGACCCAAGCGCTGGGCCAGTTCTCTCGCCTTTTGCGCAACCTCCAGCCCCACCGACAGGACCACCATATCGTAGGTCTCCCGCGCCATCACGCCGTCTTCCGCCATATAAGTGATTTCTAGATCATCCGATTGCGGCACGGCATCGATGCTGTGGACCCGGGAGCGGACAAAGTGGACACCGTGTTCGTCGCGAGCGCGGTTGAAGGTCTTCTCGAAGTCCTTCCCATGAGTGCGCATGTCCATGTAGAAGATGGTGGTTTCCAGGCCGCCGCGGGCGTGTTCCTTGGCGATGACCGCTTCCTTGATGGCATACATGCAGCAGACCGCCGAACAGTACGGATGGTCACGGTGATTGAGGTCCCGTGATCCGATGCACTGGAGCCAGGCGATGCGCTTCGGCTCCTGGTGATCCGACGGCCGCACCAGATGACCCATGCTGGGTCCCGACGCGGAAAGAATCCGTTCGAATTCCATGGAAGTGACCACATTGGGGAACTTCGAGTAGCCGTAGGACTCGTAGACCCTCGGGTCAAAGGGCTTGAATCCCGGAGCCACAATAACGGCACCCACCCGGACGGTGCGCTCCCCGGCCTGGTCCCCATGAACCACGGCGTTGGCCAGGCAGGCTTCGACGCATTGGTAACATTCGCAGCAAACGGCACAGTTGAGGCATCTCCGTGCTTCGGCTTGGGCCTGCTCCTCGGTCAACCCCAATTTCACTTCGCCAAAGCCTTGCCGGCGCTGTTCCAGAGGCAAAGTCGGCAGGTGCGGACGAGGTTTCTTGGCGATCTGTTCGGGCATCGCGGGAAAACCCTGTTCGGGCAGCTGCAACGGTTCACGACCGGCGCGGAGATCCTCGCCCTTGAGGTAGCGGCTGATGGAGACGGCTGCTTCCTTGCCCTGGGCCACGGCGCCAATGGCAATCCAGGGACCAGTTTGGGCATCCCCGCCGGCAAATACTCCGGGGATGTTGGTGGCGAAGGTGACCTCTTCGGTCTCGATGGTGCCCCGACGCGTCAGCTTCACCCCGCCGACCTTACCCAACCAGGCCGAATCGGGCACCTGACCGATGGCCGGCACCACCCAATCGCAATCGATGATGAATTCACTGCCGGGAACCGGCACCGGACGGCGGCGACCGGATGAATCCGGTTCTCCCAATTGCATCCGCTCACATTCCAGCCCCACCACCCGGTTGCCCCGGGTGACAATCTTTTGCGGCGCCGTTAGATACTGGATATCGATCCCTTCGGCCAGGGCATCGGCCACTTCGTTGGCGCGCGCGGGCATCTCCTGGGAGGACCTGCGGTAGATGATGCTCACCTGCGCGGCCCCCAGGCGCAACGCCACCCGCGCGGCATCGATGGCCACATCGCCGCCTCCGACCACGAGCACTCTGCCCTTGAGTTCCTTCAGTTCGTCCAAATTGGCGCGGCGCAGCAGGTCTACACCGTGGAGCACCCCGTCGGCGTCTTCACCGGCAAGGTTGAGTTTCAGACTCTGGTGGGCGCCG
>Ga0100398_1000786_pt1 | contig 27955 bp, 26 predicted proteins | sample CryGeymeta201522_FD_81568 | JGI IMG/M metagenome (GOLD analysis project Ga0100398, IMG submission 81568) | Groundwater microbial communities from Crystal Geyser aquifers in Utah, USA - Crystal Geyser metaG 2015-22 | ecosystem: Environmental > Aquatic > Deep subsurface > Groundwater | place: USA...
GCGCCTCGGGGTGGAACTGGGTAGCGTAGACATTGGCTCCGGTGCGGATCATCTGGAACGGGCACGGGGCTGATGAGACCAAGTGCACCGCGCGCTCGGGAAGGGCTTCTAGCGCTTCCTTATGGCCAACAAGCGCGCGGAACTTGCGCGGCAGATCCGCCAGAAGCGGATCACGGGCGCCGTCTTCGGTCACATGGCATTCCACCCCACCGATCGGCTCGCCATAGCGGCCCTTGCCGACCGGCGCGTTCAACGCTGCACCCAGGATACCAATTCCATAGCAGCAGCCCAGAAAAGGCATATCGCGGGCAAGGATCGCTGGCATCAGTCCAAGGATATCGGCTTCGATTCGTGCCTCCAGCGGGTTCTTGACGTCGGGCGCGTCGCTGACGCAACCGGGGCCGCCACCCACAATCACAGCCGCGAACTCCTCAAGCGCAACTGGCGGCATCCGCGCCTTGTCCAACCGGATCCGTCGCACCCGGTCCGCCGCCAATCCACCGCGTTCAAGGAACGCGCCGAATTCCTCGTCCGCGGCGGCATCCTCGGGGCGCAATTGCAGGATCAGAAACGGTTTCATGCTGCCGCGAACCGGCGCAACAGACGCTTCTCCATCACCGCGTTGGGGATCTTCACGCCCGCGCGTGCCACCTCCTGACGTTTTACCAAGCGCCAGCCATGGCGGGTGAAAAACGGCTCGGCCAGAAGGCTGGCCTCGGTTTCCAGCCGTGCAAGCCCGTGCACCCGGGCGCGCCCCTCGATGATGGCGTAGAGCGCGCTGGCGACGCCCTGCCCCATTACTTCCGGCGCCACGTAGGCGAAATCAAGGTAGGCGTTGTCGACATCAAGTGTCATGAACCCCAGCAACACGCCGTCGCGCTCGGCCACGATGGTCATCGCATCCTCCACATGGGCGCGCCAGCCCTCGTGGGTCGGGACGTCGGGCGACCACGCTGTCCGCTGCGCAGCGTCGTATTTTCCGGCCGCTCCGTCGCGCACCGCGCGGTGGTAAAGCATCGCCAACCCGATCGCGTCCGAGGGACGGAAGCTGCGCAGGATCAACCCGTTCATGGCGCGCCCAACGCACCTGTCAGGTCGGCGATCAGGTCCGCCGGATCCTCCAACCCCACCGACAACCGCACCAGCCCCGGCGTGATGCCAAGCGTCGCGCGCTGCACCTCCGACAGGCGCTGGTGGGTGGTCGTCGCCGGGTGAGTGACGATGGATTTCGCATCGCCCAGATTGTTCGAGATCTTCACGATCTCCAATCCGTTGAGCAGCGCGAAGGCGCCCGCCTGCCCGCCCTCTACCTCGAAGGCGATTACCGTGCCCGGCGCCTCCATCTGGCGCGCCGCGAGCGCGTGCTGCGGATGAGAAGCGAGTCCCGGAAAGATCACCCGCGATACCCCCGGCATCGCCTGCAAGGCCTCGGCGATCGCCTGCGCGCTGGCAGCCTGCGCGCGCACCCGCAGGTCCATCGTTTCCAGCGCCTTCAACATCACCCAGGCGTTGAACGGCGACATCGCCCCGCCGGTGTGTTTGAGGTAGGGTTCTACCGTTTTGCGGATGAACTCGCGCGAGCCAAGGATCACACCACCAAGGCAGCGCCCCTGCCCGTCGATATGCTTGGTGGCGGAATAGACCACCACGTCTACGCCCTGCGCGATTGCGTCGCTGAAGACCGGCGTGGCGAAGACGTTGTCGCAGATCACCGTCGCGCCTGCGGCATGGGCGATCGCGGCCACGGCGGCGATGTCGATCACCTCCAGCGTCGGGTTGGACAGCGATTCGAAGAACACCGCCTTGGTGTCGGGTCGCACCGCCGCGCGCCACTGGTCCAGATCGGTGCCGTCCACGAAGGTGACGTCGACGCCGTAGCGGGTCAGCACGTCCTCGAGGATATACAGACACGATCCGAACAGCGCGCGCGACGACACCATGTGGTCGCCCGCCCGCAACATCGCCATCAGAGCGCCGCTGACTGCCGCCATGCCCGACGCGGTGGCAAAGGCATCCTCGGCCCCTTCCAGCGCCGCGATGCGGTCCTCGAACATGCGTACGGTCGGATTGCCGTAGCGGGCGTAGATATACTCATCTTCGCCCGCCTTGATGAACCGCTGTTCGGCAGCCTCTGCGGTGTCGTAGACAAAGCCCTGGGTCAGGAACATCGCTTCCGCCAGCTCGCCATATTGTGAGCGGCGGGTGCCTGAATGCACGGCCTTGGTGCGCTTCGACCACGTTTTTCTGTTCATCTCGCGGGCTTGGTCCTTCATGCCCCATCCTTCCTCTGTCAGGCCTCGGGAGCAACGCATCCGGGCGACCCATATGGGCGGTCGGGGCGGTCGCATCCATCGGGGGACTGCCCGGGGATCGCGGCCTCGACCTCTTTAGCGGGTTGTTTTACGTGGCCCGCAATCCGGTTCACAAATCGCCACGAAATGTCGCTACGCTTGCGCGCGCGACCCGTCAAGACGCTACCGCGCAGCGCTCAGGGCGTGGCGCGCGCGCAACGTCATCTGTCCGTTACCGGCCTGTCACCTATGTGTTGCGGAAAACAACTACCCGATCATCAACATAGGGTGTGTCGAGGTCCGGGCAGATGGGCGTCATGACAGTGAATTGGTCGCAGGCCGGGCTTACGGGACTCGGTGGATTGCGCGATGCCATCGCTGCGCTACCGCTCGCCGGTGCAGTCACCGTCATGGTCCACGGTTACCGCTTCGATCCCGACGACCCCCAGCGCTCGCCCCATAACCACATCCTTGCACTGCGGCCCCGGCCCGGCTGCTGGAAAGCAATCTCGTGGCCGCGCCATCTGCATCTGGACCGTCCGGACCGTTTGGGAATAGCCTTCGGATGGCCTGCAACGGGGCGACTCGGGCCGGTGGCCGCGCGGGCCTTCCGCGTCGGCGAAGGGCTGGCGGTGCTTCTGGGCGAGATTGCAAAGGCAAGACCCGATCTTCATGTGTGCTTGATCGCCCATTCGCTCGGCGCGCGTGTCGCGCTGCGCGCGCTGCAGCTGGCGCCCACCCATGGCGTCCACCATATGATCCTGCTGTCGGGCGCGGAATATCGCGGCCACGCGCGGACTGCCCTGGCCAGCCCGGCCGGGCGCGGAGCCCATGTCATCAATGTCCGCTCGACCGAGAACCTGCCCTTCGACCTCGCCTTCCGCGCCAGCGTGGTCGCCCCCAACCTGACCTCCCTGCCGCTGTCGGCGGGTCTTGCCGACGCGCCAAACTGGACCGACCTGTCGCTCCATTGCGGGCACACCCGCGCGGCGCTGAACAGGCTTGGCCACCGCATCCCCGCGCCTGCGACCCGTTTCTGCCATTGGTCGGGCTACCTGCGACCTGGCCTGTTCCCGCTCTACCGCCGCCTGCTGGACCCGTCGGAAACCAGGCTGATCGCCGCCCTGCGCGAGGCGGTCACCCGCACCGCGCGCCCCGCAAACGGGGGAGCGACCACAGCACTTTCCCCGCTGTGACCGGCCCCGCCCCACTTGTGAGAGGCCTCGCCGCGCCCGATCTTTGCCCCAGACCGCCCATGCCATCGGCGGGGCCCCGCAAATCGTCGGGCCTTGCTTGAGGCATTGGCTGGTTTTTGCAGGAAAACCTGCCTATCGTTGCAAGTTGCAAGGGCCTGTGATCCAAGGCTGACAGATGAAAAGCGGACGCTGAAAATGGGCGGACGTGCAATCAAGGGACGAAAATGTCATCCAGCTTTCTTCAGGGCGTATCCTTCTTCGTGCTGATCCTCGTGATCTGCGGCGCGATCTTCGGCGGCTTCGGAGCCCTCTGACCATGTCCAAGCGGTTCGCAGGAAAACATAGCCCCACAGGGCGGCGCGACGGCGATGCGCCGCGCGAAACCGTCACCCATCAGCGGATGGAAGTGGCGCCATTCCGCGGCCGCAAACCGCTGCGCCATGGCGCCAAGATCAACATCCTGTTCCTTCTGCCCCTGCTGGTGATCTTTCCCGCCGTCGTGTTCAATTCCGGTGTGGTGCAGATGGCCACCGATCTTGCGGGCGGCGCGATGCTGTTGCTGTCGGCCTGGCTGACGCGCGACGGGGTCCGGGCCGAGGATGCCTACAACGAACGCAAGGTTGCGCGCCGTCCCGCGATCCCACGCAAGATCTTCGGTGCCATCGGCACCGGTATCGGGGTGGCACTTCTGGTGTTGGGCGGATCGACCTTTTCCCCGGGGGAGATCGTGGCCAGCAATGTCGTGGGCTTCCTTGCCGCCGGTCTGCACCTGTTCTCTTTCGGCCTCGATCCCCTGAAGAACAAGGGGATCGAGGGGGTGGACTCACTGACAAACGACCGCGTCGCGCGCAAAATCGACGAAGCCGAGGCGCTTCTGACACAGCAACGCGACGCCATCGCGCGCGCGCGCGACCGACAGCTTGAGGCCCGTGTGGACCAGTTCCAGGCCACCGTGCGCGCGCTGTTCCGGCAGGTGGAGGAAGACCCCCGCGACCTGAACGCCGCGCGCCGCTATCTCGGGGTCTACCTGCAAGGCGCCCGTGATGCGACGGTGCAATTCGCCAACATCTACGCCAACAAGCGCGACGAGCAGATCCGCGCCGACTACATCACCTTTCTCGACGATCTCGAACAGAATTTTGCGGCCCGCAAAGACACCCTTCTGATCGACGACCGCACCAATTTCGACGTGGAGATCGAGGTCCTTCAAGACCGACTGAACCGCGAAACTCAATATCTCACCCGACAGGAATAAGACCATGGAACAAACTGTTCATCAGCAGGCCAAAGAGGCCGAAACGCTCGTTGCAGAGCTCAATGCACTGGTTCTGCCCGAACCCTCCGCCGACCTTGTGCCGTTGCCGCAGGCCGATGCGCCCACGGCCGAGCAGATCCGCACGCGCATGAACGAGATCGACATGCACGATACCAATTCCATCGTCTCCTTCGGTTCCGCCGCACAGGCCGAGTTGCAGCAGATATCCCAGGCAATGCTGGCGGGCGTGAAGAACAAGGATGCGGGGCCCGCCGGAGACAGCCTGCGCGAGATTGTCGGCACCATCCGCGGCTTTTCCGTGGACGAGCTGGACCCCAACCGCAAGCAAAGCTGGTGGGAGCGCCTCATGGGTCGCGCCAAGCCGATGCACAATTTCCTTGCCAAGTACGAGGACGTGCAGGAACAGATCGACAAGATCACCGACAACCTGCTGGCGCACGAACACACGTTGATGAAGGACATCAAGTCCCTCGACAAGCTCTACGAGAAGACGCTCGATTTCTATCACGAACTGGCCCTCTACATTGCCGCAGGCGAGGCAAAGCTAGACGAGATTGACGCCGTAACTATCCCAACCAAGGAGGCGGAGGTGCAATCTGCGCCCGAGGATGACCAGATCCTCAAGGCGCAGGAATTGCGCGACATGCGCGCCGCGCGCGACGATCTGGAACGCCGGGTGCACGACCTCAAACTGACGCGCCAGGTGACGATGCAGTCGCTGCCCTCCATCCGGCTGGTGCAGGAGAATGACAAGTCGCTGGTGACGAAGATCAACTCCACCCTCGTGAACACCGTGCCACTTTGGGAAACCCAACTGGCCCAGGCCGTTACAATCCAGCGCTCCGCCGAGGCCGCGAAGGCCGTCAAGGAAGCGACCGACCTCACCAACCAGCTGCTGACCCAGAACGCCACCAACCTGCGCGAAAGCAACCGCATGGTCCGCCAGGAGATGGAGCGCGGTGTCTTCGACATCGAAGCGGTCAAGAAAGCCAATGCCGATCTTGTCGCCACGATTGAAGAATCGCTTCAGATCGCGGACGAGGGCAAGCGCCGCCGCGCCGAGGCCGAGGTGGAGATGACCAAGATGGAGGCCGATCTGCGCGATACACTTTCCGCTGCCTCCGCGCGCCGTCCGGTGGCCGATGCCGCCTCGGCCGCTCCCAAAGCCTGATCACCGGAAAGGGTCGGATACGTGCCACAAATCGCCCGTCTGGCCTCCTTATTCCGCCTCCTGTGCGTTGGAACGCTTGCCCTTGCGGCCTGCGTTCCAACGCCACCCGACACGTCCCGCTTGCCCACTCAGCGCCCCAACCCGGCCGAGGAATCCCCAGCCGCCGTGTCCGCCGAAAGCCAATCACTCATCCGCTACTATAGCGGGATCGAGGCGCGCCTCGTGGGCAACGGCCTGCTGCGCACCGACGGAGGCGGGCCGGACACGCCCTTCCGCGCCGACCAGCTGGCCACCCATTTCGAACGCATCGCGCTCTACGATGAATACATATTGCAAGGCGATCGCTTCGTCGCGCGCGAAACCGCCGCGCGCCTGCGCCGCTGGGTGCAGCCCGTCCGCATCCAGGCACATTTCGGCGATACCGTCGATGCCGCCCAGCAGGCCGAGGATCGCGCTGTGCTCGGGACCTTTGTCACCCGCCTTGCACGGCTGACGGGTCACCCGATCCAGACCGTCAGTTCGGGTGGCAACTACCACGTCCTTTACATGAACGCCGACAGCCTCGCGGCATCCGGCCCGCTCCTGCGCGAACTGGTGCCGGGCATCTCCGACGCCACGATCCGCGAGATCGGGACGCTCAATCGATCCACCTTCTGCGCGGTCTATGCGTTCAGCCAGACTGGAGGCTCGGAATACGTCGCCGCCGTAGCGATCATCCGGGACGAACATCCTGACCTCTTGCGCCGCTCCTGCGTGCACGAGGAAGTGGCCCAGGGCCTCGGCCTGCCCAATGACAGCGCCGCCGCGCGCCCATCCATTTTCAACGACGACGAGGAATTCGCCCTTCTGACCCGGATGGACGAACAAATGCTGCGCATCCTCTACGACCGCCGCCTGCGCCTCGGGATGACCCCGGACGAAGCGCGCCCGATCGTTCGGCTCATCGCCGAAGAACTCGCAGGGGGGCCATCTTGAACGGCGCCACGCGCGTCGGGCTGGCGCAGTGTCTGCTGACCGGTCCCCTTCGCGCCCAGATCGCCTAGGCTGCGACAGCATGCTGCTGGTCAACGCGCCGGACGGCCGCAGGCACCGGGACGATGATAGCGGCGACGACTGCTGCCCCTGATGACGATCGAGATTTTCCACGATGGCCACCTCTATGTCTGGATAGACACCTTCGATGACCGCTCTTGCGACACCACGCTGGTGCTGAACCAAGCCCTGGCCAAAAGGGGCTGCGATGTGGGTGAGATCGAAGGTCACCGACCGCATCCGCCGCGTCTGCGGTGAAAAAAGGTCGGGAATTCCCGCCCTCCATTTCCTGTAGCCTGACCGGGACCGTGCCTATATCGTGTCGGCGACAGATTTCATCGTTCCAGCAGAGGGTCCGCACCACATGCCCATCATGAATTTCATCAAAGGCCAGTTCATCGACGTCATCGAATGGACCGATGACACCCGCGACACCATGGTCTACCGGTTCGAACGCTACGGGAACGAGATCAAGTATGGCGCCAAGCTGACCGTGCGCGAAGGCCAGGTTGCCGTCTTCATCCACGAAGGCCAGTTGGCGGATGTCTTCACCCCCGGCCTCTACATGCTTGAAACCAACAACATGCCGATCATGACCACGCTTCAGCATTGGTCGCACGGCTTTTCGTCTCCCTTCAAGTCCGAGATCTACTTCGTGAACACCAACCGGTTCACCGATCTCAAATGGGGCACCAAGAACCCGATCATGCTGCGCGACCCGGAATTCGGGCCCACGCGCATCCGCGCTTTCGGCACCTATAGCGTCAAGGTGAAGGATGCCGGCCTGTTCATGACCGAGATCGTGGGCACCGACGGAGAATTCACCACCGACGAGGTTACCAGCCAGATCCGCAACATCATCGTCCAGCAGTTCAGCCAGACTGTCGCGGGCTCGGGCATTCCGGTGCTCGACATGGCGGCGAACACGGGCGAATTCGGCGGGCTGGTCGCGGGCAAGATCTCCGAGACGATCACGTCCTACGGCCTCACCTTGCCCGAATTGTATATCGAGAACATCTCCCTTCCCCCCGCCGTGGAAGAGGCGCTGGACCGCCGCACCTCCATGGGCGTCGTGGGCGACCTCAACAAATATGCCCAGTTCCAGACCGCCGAGTCGATGCGCGCCGCCGCCGAGAACCCCGGCGGGGGTGGCGGCATGGGCGAAGGCCTCGGCATGGGCATGGGAATGGCGATGGCCAACCAGATGGCCAACACCATGAACCAGCAGCAGCAGCCGCACCAGGCCGCCCACGCAGCCCCGCCACCGCCCCCGGTAGAGCATGTCTGGCACACTGCCGAGAACGGCGAGACGAAAGGTCCCTTTTCCAAAGCGGCGCTCGGGCGCATGGCGACCGACGGCTCCCTGACTCGCGACACCATGGTCTGGACCGCGGGCCAGGACGGCTGGAAGAAGGCCGGCGAGGTGACGGAACTGGCGCAACTGTTCACCGTCATGCCCCCACCGCCTCCGCCGCCCCCGCCGATGTAAGGCGCAGATCCCCTACCCCTGTTCCAAGGCCCCGCCGCCCCGCGCCGGGGCCTTCTTCTTGCACCCTCGGCAAGACCTGGCCGACATCGGCAAAACCCTCTCGCTGAAATTGACGCGCCGCCAGCCGAACGGTACGCGTTCACTCTGCGCGAAAGAACCGCTCAACACCTTCAGTATGAGTCGGATCAGAAATTGAAGAACGTCACGCCTTCCGAAAGCAGGGAAACCCCGTCGGGGAATTCACACTCTCACTCGGAGCCACCCCGGCGCCCAAACATCTTCCCGACGCACCTCGCTTTGCCGGTTGATGAAGGCCCCCACATCGGTATCTCAAGCCTCCTTCTTTCGCTGCCATCCACTGTGATCGTCGGCGTTGTCTGCGTCCTGCTCAAACCCGGCTTCCTGATTTCGGTTGCGGCAACATCGTTTACGTCTGCGGCGGTCTTCGCTGCGGTATTTGCTACCGTCAGACGCGCCAAACTAATCCAGAAGCGAAAACAATCGGTTTCGCGTTCATCGGTTGATCCTTCGGAGACCCCGCAGGATTTCTCCGGCTCATCGAAGGAAACGCCAATGCAACTTGTCCGCCTCATCTACGCCTCAAGCCACAGCAATACCCCAATCGGGACGATCGATCGCATCTTGCAGAGATCTCGAGAAAACAACGGCAGAGATGTCATCACCGGGGCCCTCGTTGTCGGCGATGATTTTTTCCTCCAAGTCCTTGAAGGCAGCCGAGCCGCTGTCTCGAACTGCTTCATGCGCATCATGCAGGATGATCGGCACCGGGAGATACAGGTCATCAGCGTAGCAGATATCAAGGATCGCAATTTCCTTGAATGGACCATGCACTTCATCAGGGCCTCCCGCATTAAGGAAGAAATCCTGTCCCGGTATCACATCAACGGCGGCTTTGATCCCGCGAAGTTGTCAGAGCGCGCGATCCGGGACCTGTGCCGGACCCTGTCCAGGGATGGTTGGGAAAAACAGGCAGCCTGACCTGCCTGCACCCTGCGGCACGGGGGCTGAAATCCTTGCCAGAACCTTAACGAAGTCTTCTTCTTTTAGGTATTTCAGTCGCTTGCAGGATTGCTCACTATTGAGCGCCCCGCGCGCGGCGGGTCCAAGCCCCATCCCGGCGCCTCACGACAGGCTACGATCCGGGCACATCAATGATTCATCAGGATCGTGAAGATCTCGTCTTTCAGCTGCATCCGCTCCTTCCGTAACTCGATCATGTGGTCATCGGTTGTCGGCTCGACATTCGTTTCAGCTCGATGGGTGGCGCGGTTCACAACGTGATAGGCATCGTAGAGCTTCGCGAAATGGGCGTCCGAACCGCGCAGGTCCTGCATCTTCTCAACATGCTCTGGGAATTCGTCGGCCAGTTCGTGGGGAGTATGAGACATCGGTTCGTCCTTCGGTTGGGCAACGCGCGATTGGGCGCGACGGATATCGGGATGTGGATAGGGACTTCCGACCTCTCCCTGCGTCATCGCTATCGTGCCACGGCGCGAAGCATGGCGTCGTTGACACATGTCAAACCACAGCCGTGATGGTGGGCCGACCTGGTCTCGCTCCCCCGGCCTTCAACCCCATAAACGGGCCATGTGATCTCAAAACGCGCGAAAATGTCGCCAAATGCACAGACAGCGCCCATGCCGCGCGCAACCTGCTGCGGACACACCTGGGGCATCCGTCCCGGATGTCACGAGGCATGCGACCAATGTTCGAACGCCGCATTCCCGAATGGCTCCGCCATGCTCCCGCCCCCTCGGTGCGCGGGTTCGCGGTGCTTGCGGGATTCGAAGCAGTGACCCGCGGCATCCTGATCTCGGTCTTTCCGGTCGCCATGTATGGCGCATTGCACGATGCCGGCCTCGTCAGTTCGATCTATTTCCTGATTGGCATCGCCTCGCTCTGCGTCGGCCTCCTGGTGCCCTACTTGATCCGCTTCGTGCCGCGCCGGGTGATATATGGCATCGGGGTCATGGGCTATGTCCTGTCCGCAGGCCTTGCCATCCTCGGCACGCCGACCAGCATGGTGACGGCACTTGGCGTGGGGTCCATGGCAACGGTCTGCACCTTCGTTTGCTTCAACGCCTACGTGCTGGACTATATCGCCCGGATCGAACTGGGCAAATGCGAGACGCTGCGCATGTTCTACTCGGCGCTCGGCTGGTCCATCGGGCCGGTCCTTGGCATTTCGCTCTGGAGTTGGTGGCCTGCGGCACCGTTCCTGATTTCGGGCCTCTCGGCCTGCATCATGCTGGCGGCCTTTACCCATATGCGCATGGGGGACGGCAAGCTGATCACCCGGGCTCACGCACCCCATTCGAATCCGTTGGCCTTCATCGGCCGCTTCGCCCGCCAGCCGCGCCTGATCGCGGGCTGGCTGTTCGCCGTCATCCGGTCCTGCGGGTGGTGGGCCTATGTCGTCTACCTGCCGATCTTCGCGGTGGAGAACGAGATGGGCGAGCGACTGGGCGGGACATTCCTGTCAATGACGAACGCAGCGCTGTTTCTCTCGCCGATCATGCTGCGCTGGATGCAGGCAAACTCCATCCGGCGATCGGTGCGGACAGGCTTCATGGCCGTAGCGATCCTGTTCTGCATCGCGGGCATCGGTTCGGTCGCTCCGTGGATCGCCGTGCTCAGCCTCTTCATCGGAAGCTTCTTCCTTATCTTCCTTGATATCTGCGGGGGTCTGCCGTTCCTGATGGCGGTCAAACCCTCGGAACGGACCGAGATGTCGGCTATCTATTCCTCGTACCGGGACGTGTCCGGCATCCTGACGCCAGGCGTGGCGTGGCTGGTGCTTCTGGTGGCGCCGATTTCCGGCGTCTTCGTGGCTTCGGGCGCAGCTTGTCTTGTGGCGTGGGGCATATCGGGCCGCCTGCATCCGCGGCTAGGAGCTGCACGGCTGGCGCCGGTCGGGAGCCCGGCCCTTGCCCCAGTTCGGTCCGCGCCGCAGCACAGCTAGGCACGGCTATTTGACTCGCCCCGGCAGCATCCTTCGCAGCAGGCCATCCCTGACATAGATCTGGTGGCCCAGAACGACAAACAGATGAGTCGCCAACGCGCCCAGCAGTACCCAGCCGGCGACCAGGTGAATGCCTTTGGCGACATCGCGCAGTGTGTCGTTGCGCGGCAGGGGCCTTGGCATTTCCCAGATGCCGAACAGGTTCACACCGTAGTTGCCCCACATCACGTAAAGCCAGCCGCTGATCGGCATCACCAGCATGGCGAGGTAGAATACCTGCTCGACGCGGTGGATGACCTTGTGTTCGCGGCGCGATAGCGTCGGTGCCCAATCCGGCAGGCGACCCCGCTGGCGGTTGATGATCCGCGCGACCGCCACGACCAGCGCGACCAACCCCAGCGACTTGTGCCAGTTGTAATAGAAGGCCGAGCTGAGTCCGGCAAAACTCTGGGTGAAGTCGATGCCGGTCATGATGTTGCCGCCAACATATTGCAGGGCAAACAGGCAGACAATCAGCCAGTGGAACAGCTTGGTCAAGCTGCCATAGCCCGCCGCCGAATTGGTCATGCCCATCGCTCTGGCCCTCTGCCCTTCATCCAAAGCGCCTGGCATTGTATCATTCCGGGCGTTGAGATTGGGAAACACTGGCCGATGTCTTCCCCGCAATCAAGCGCGAGGTCCCCGACCTACGCTGCCTTCCACTCCAATCGCCGAGCGTGCAACAAGGGTTCGGTATAGCCCGAGGGCTGTTCGCGCCCTTTCAGCACCAAGTCGCGCGCGGCTGCATAGGCTATCCCGTTGTAGCCCGGCGCCATCGGCCGGTAGAGCGGATCATCCGCATTCTGGCCATCCACCACCTCGGCCATGCGGCGGAACACCTGCGTCACTTCGGCCTCCGACACCACACCGTGGTGAAGCCAGTTGGCGATGTGTTGCGCGCTGATACGGCAGGTGGCGCGGTCCTCCATCAAGCCAACACTGCTGAGGTCCGGTACCTTGGAACAGCCGACGCCCTGATCGATCCAGCGCACCACGTAGCCGAGAATGCCTTGAACGTTATTCTCTACCTCGCGGATCACCTGCGCGCGCGTCCAGCGGCGGTAAGAGGCGAGCGGGATGTCCAGAAGTGCCGTGACATAGGCCCGTCGGCCGCCCTCCTCCAGCTGCTTCTGGACGGCAGCGACATTCACGCGATGGTAGTGCAGCGCATGCAACGTCGCCGCTGTCGGGCTGGGAACCCAGGCACAATTCGCGCCCGCGCGCGGATGCTCGATCTTCTGTTCCAGCATCTCGGCCATGGCGTCGGGTTTCGCCCACATGCCCTTGCCGATCTGGCCATGCCCGCGCAATCCGCATTCCAGGCCGATATCGACGTTCTGGTTCTCGTAAGCCGTGATCCATCCCTTGCGCTTGATGAAATCCTTGCGCGAGAACGGGCCCGCCTCCATCGAGGTATGGATCTCGTCGCCGGTGCGGTCGAGAAAGCCGGTATTGATGAAGGCTACCCGATGCTTCGCGGCGCGGATGCATTCCTTGAGGTTGACCGAGGTGCGCCGTTCTTCGTCCATGATGCCAAGCTTCACGGTATAATGCTCCAGACCTAACGCAGCTTCCACGGCGGTGAATATCTCGTCCGAGAAAGCAACTTCCTCGGGCCCATGCATCTTGGGTTTCACCACGTAGATGCTGCCCGCTGTTGAGTTTCCACCCCGACGCGCAAGGTCATGCTTCGCGATCAGCGTCGTGATCACAGCATCCATGAGCCCCTCATAGGCCTCGGAGCCATCGCGCAACAGGATCGCCGGATTCGTCATCAGGTGACCCACATTGCGCACGAGCATCAGGGCGCGGGTCTTGACTGTGATTTGACCGCCATCGGGGGCAGTGAAGATGCGGTCCTCGGCCAGTCGCCGGGTCATGGGCGCACCGCCCCTGTCGAGGGTCACCTCAAGGTCGCCCTTCATCAGGCCAAGCCAGTTGCCATAGGCCAGCACCTTGTCCTCGGCATCGACACAGGCGACGGAGTCCTCGCCATCCATGATAGCACTGACCGCCGCTTCCAATCGCACATCGGCAAGCCCCGCCTGATCCCGCGCGCCGATCATGTGGCTTCGGTCGAAGACCAATTCCACATGCAACCCGTTGTTGACCAGCAGGACCGCCCCTGGCGCGCGAGGATTGCCCTGGTAGCCGGCGAATTTTTCAGGGCTGACAAGCGGCTTGTCATCGACCAGCAGCGCGCCCTTTTCGACGTGATAACGGCGCACATCCGCATGGGAGGCGCCCACGATCGGGAATGCATCGTCCAGGAACACGCGCGCCCGCGCGACGACCCGCGCCCCGCGCCCCCGGTCATAGCCTCCCTTTCCTGGCAGATTCCCCATGGCATCGGTGCCGTAATAGGCGTCGTAGAGGCTGCCCCAGCGGGCATTGGCTGCGTTGAGCGCGAAGCGCGCATTCGTGATCGGCACGACCAGCTGCGGACCCGCGACTGTGGCCATTTCGGGATCGATCTTGGACGTCTCGATCTGGAAAGAAGCGCCTTCGGGCAGCAGGTAGCCGATCTCCTGCAGGAAGGCGTGGTAGGCGTCGGGATCATGGGGCGAGCCGCGATGCGTGACATGCCATTGATCGATCTGCGCCTGCAACGCGTTGCGTTTAGCCAGCAGTGCGGCGTTCTTTGGCGCGAGGTCGTGCAGCAGCTCGGAGAACGCAGCCCAGAACGCATCCGCTTCGACGCCGCTGCCCGGGAGGGCACGCGCCTCGATGAACTCCGCCAACTCCGATGCGACCTGAAGACCACCCCTGTCCACGCGATTGTCCATGGCCGATCTCCCTTTGGCTGCCCATCAGCGTATGCGGATGTATGCCAAGGCACAGAGGCAGACAACAGCGTTTGCTTAGACGTCCTGCGCCGCCTTTCGGCCGCGACGGCAGCGCTCGGAGCAATAGCGGACGTCATCCCAAACCTTTTCCCACTTCCGGCGCCATGTGAACGGGCGCCCACAGGTGGCGCAGGTCTTCCGGGGCAGGTCAGATTTCTTTTTCATGGTGGCCATGGTGGAGTTTGAGACAGGTGTCAGCGCGGGACGAGAGTGCGGGATGCCTCCATCGGGCACCTTTTCGCCAAGATAGAGGGGCAAGGTCAATCAGGTGACCACAAGCGCCGACCCTGATGCGCGCGGGAGGTGTCGATGTGCAATCCGTCGGCGTCATGGCGCAGGGACACCGCGCCGCTTGCTCCGAGGACCCGCGGGCTGAGCAAAAGGCAAGGCTCCGCTGCTTCCATGGTCCTCAGCGGGGCCTGAAGCCGGGGTCGAGCAATGTCCGCCACGTCATCCATTTCCGGGTCTGTGTTCAGGACGACGATGTCATAGCGCGCGCAGGCATCGGCGGCTGCGCGGGCGGCAGATTGTCCAGTACCGTGCCACAGGCTGAACTGACCGATTGCTGTGACCACTCCGGCCTCCAGAGCCGGGTCGGGCTGCGTCCAGCCGGGGCGCGCGGCGGCTTCCTGCTGGTCGGCGCTGTCGCCGTCATCCTCCAACCAGATGCCCGCCACAAAGCCATCGCCCCGCTCGCGGCTCAGGGCGCGACCTTCCGGCGTCATCACGCCGACGAGCCCACCGCTTTCCGAAATCAGAAGTGACGGACGGTCGGGGATCTGCCACAGGCCGAGGCCCACCAGAATGGGAGCGATCGCCACCCAGCGCGCATGCCCCTGCCAGAGGCAGAGCGCAAGGCCGCCGGTGGCGATCAAGGCAAAGGCGAGCGTGGAAGGGCTTTGCACCAACTCGACCGCTCCGGGCAGATCCGCGACGCGTGCCGCGACACCAAGGATCCATTGCAGGGCGAGGTCCATGATCCAGTAGGCCACCCAGGACAAGCCGAAGGGGGTCAACAGCAGGGCCACCACCGCAAAGGGGATAACGATCGAGCCCATGACCGGCACCGTCAGCAGGTTCGCGGGCAATCCATAGACCGCCAGCCGATTGAAATGCGCCGCCGCGAATGGGGCCGTGGCGCCGCCCGCGATGACCGAGGACACCACCAACGCCCAGATCCATTTCGCCCAAGTCGGCCATGCGCGCAGCCATGTCGCCCCCTGCAGGCCATTGAACGCCGCGACCAGCGCCGTTGTGGCTGCGAAGGACATCTGGAAGCCGGGTGAAAGCAGCGTCTCGGGCCGGTGCAACAAAACGATAATGGCCGCGATGGCGACTGAACGGAGCGTGATCGCGCGCCGGTCCAGCAGCACTGCGGCAAACATTACCGCGATCTGGATGAAGGCGCGCTCGGTGGCGACGTTGCCGCCAGAGAGTGCAAGGTAGAATGCGCCAGACAGCAGCGCCGCTATCGCGGCCCATTTGCGGATCGGGTAGCGGAGGGCCAGCACCGGGATCAGCGCAAGCCCCATGCGGATCGCGGTAAAGACGAACCCCGTCAGAAGCCCCATATGCAGCCCCGATATCGCCAGCAGATGCGCGATGTTGGCGTCGCGCATGTCCTGGGTCGGGCCTTGCTCCAGGCCCGAGCGATCGCCAGTCAGGACCGCCGCAGCAAAAGCGCCGGGCTGCCCTGGAATGTGGGACTGGATCGCGCCGGACATCCGCATCCTCAGCGTGAAAAGCTGCGTGGCACCCGGCGACGGTGCCTCCAGCAATAGAACAGGTGCTCGGGTATATCCGACGCCACCGATGGACTGGAACCAGGCGTGTCGCTGGAAATCGAAGCCGCCTGGCTCTGTCGCACCGCCGGGACCGGAGAGGTGACCGGTCAGGATGATCGTAGCCCCCGGCAAAAGCTCGATGAACTCCTGTTCGCCATGCAAGGCAACACGCACGCGCCGAGGCGTATTGCGCACATCATCCAGCCGAACCCTGTCCAGCGTCAGCCGCAAGGCGTCCGAAGCCGAACGGTCGATTGCCACGATCCGCCCCTCGATCGCGCCGTAGTAACGGAAATCGATAACCGGACCCGCGACGAAATGGGCACGTCCGCCCGCGACACCGAACCCGAGGGCTACCAGAGCGATGGCAAAGCCCAACGGTCCCAGGATCTCGCGCTGCCAGACGGCAATGGCCAGTCCGACGGCGCCCACACCCCCTAAGACGAGATACATCAGCGCCCCGGGTTCATCCAGCAATGCAAAATAGAACGCTACTCCAACCCCAAGCAGGACCGCCGACCATGGCATCAGCGCGCCGCGCTGGCCTTGCTGCACACCATTGACGGCGCGCAGCACATGCCATCCTACGCCGCGGGTGCGCGGTCCCATTCTGAGCGCACCGGTTCCTGATGCCTCTATCAGTGCCACGCCTGTTCCCGCCTACTGTCTCCGCACCACCGACCCTTGCCGAGACCCCCCCGCCAAGTTAGCTAGCTCCAACCTTCTCATCCCATGGTTTCGAAAAGGTTAACACGCGTCGGCCACGTTAAGGCCGCGTGAACGCCCCGGAAAGGAACGCCCATGTCCGCCACGCAAGACGCCCCCGGCCAGATCGTCACCCGGATCGCGCCCTCGCCCACCGGCACCATGCATATCGGCACTGCCCGCACCGCCCTTTTCAACTGGCTCTACGCCCGCAAACACAATGGCCGCTTCCTGCTGCGGATCGAGGATACCGACCGCGCCCGCTCCACCCCTGACGCGACACAGGCGATCCTCGACGGAATGGCGTGGCTTGGCCTCGATCACGATGGCGACGCCATCAGCCAGTTCGAAAGGGCCCCCCGCCACGCCGAGGTGGCGCACCAGATGCTGGAGACAGGACACGCCTACAAGTGCTTCTCCAGCCAGGAGGAAATTGCCCTGTTCCGTGAAGCCGCCAAGTCCGAGGGGCGATCCACCCTGTTCCTCAGCCCCTGGCGAGACGCGGCACCCGACACCCACCCGGATGCGCCCTTCGTGATCCGCCTGCGCGCGCCTCGCGACGGCCAGACAATTATCGCAGACCGAGTACAGGGCGATGTCACGATCCTGAACAGTACGCTCGATGACATGATCCTGCTCCGTTCGGACGGAACACCAACCTACATGCACGCCGTCGTTGTGGACGATCACGACATGGGCGTGACCCACGTGATCCGCGGCGACGACCACCTGAACAATGCGGCCCGCCAGATCCAGATCTTCCGCGCGATGAACTGGCCGGAACCGGTTTGGGCCCATATTCCACTGATCCATGGAGAGGACGGCAAGAAACTGAGCAAACGACATGGAGCCACTGCCGTCATGGATTATGCGCGCATGGGAATCCCGGCCAGCGCAATGCGCAACTACCTGGCGAGGCTCGGATGGAGTCATGGCGATGACGAATTGTTCACCGACGCGCAAGCGCTGGACTGGTTCGATCTTGCCGACATCGGCCGAGCACCAGCGCGCCTCGACCTGAAGAAACTAGGCCACGTCGCAGGCTGGCACATCGCGCAGTCCGACGACGCGGATCTGATGGCGCAACTGCATGAATTTCGAGCGCTCACCGACCAGCCGATCCTTTCGCATTCGCAGCAAGAAACCCTGAAAGATGCGATGTATTGCCTAAAGGATCGCGCCAGGTCTCTGCCCGATATCCTTGAATCGGGCCTGTTTGCATTGGCAATACGACCACTGGACTATGACAAGAAGGCGCGTGCGGCACTCGATTCGGTATCCCGTGGTATACTGCAGGAATTGACTGCGCAGTTGCAGAATGCTAGCTGGGATCGTGACACGTTGGAGGGCATCCTGAACGCCGCCGCGGCCACCCATGATTTGAGTTTCGGCAAACTGGCCGGACCGCTGCGCGCGGCTCTTTCTGGGCGAACCGTCTCTCCGTCGGTCTATGACATGATGCTCGTTCTGGGGTCCGAGGAAAGCCTCGGTCGCCTGAGCGACGCCGCCGCTCTCGACGATTGATCGCGGGAGGCATTGCCTGACAAGGGGCCCGTGACTGGGGGCCTCAGCCCAACGCCGGTGCGTCGCACCGCTGCGCCAACCGCTTGAAGGGACGAACATGGCCGATACCAAAACTGCCACGCTGACCATTGGCAACCATTCCTACGACCTGCCGATGCATTCCCCAACCGCAGGCCCCGATGTCGTCGATATCGGCAAGCTTTATGCCCAGGCGGGCGTGTTCACCCACGATCCGGGCTTCACCTCCACCTCGGCCTGCGAATCGTCCATCACCTTCATCGACGGCGACAAGGGCGAGCTGCTGCACCGCGGCTACCCGATCGACCAGCTGGCCGAGCAATCCCATTACCTCGAAGTCTGCTACCTGCTGCTCTATGGCGAATTGCCCGACAAGGCCGCGTTGGACCATTTCGAATACACCATCACGCGCCACACCATGATTCACGAACAGATGCACAACTTCTTCCGGGGCTTCCGGCGGGATGCGCATCCCATGGCGACCATGGTCGGCGTCGTCGGCGCGATGTCGGCCTTCTACCACGACAGCACCGACATCACCGACGAACGTCAGCGCGAGATTGCCAGTCACCGCCTGATCGCCAAGATGCCGACCATCGCCGCGATGGCCTACAAGTATTCCATCGGCCAGCCCTTCGTGTATCCCCGCAACGACCTCAGCTATGCCGGCAATTTCCTGCGCATGTGCTTTGCCGTCCCGGCCGAGGAATACGTCGTCGACCCCATCCTCGAACGCGCCATGGACCGGATTTTCACGCTCCATGCCGATCACGAACAGAATGCTTCGACTTCCACGGTGCGGCTGGCATCGTCCTCGGGTGCAAATCCGTTTGCCTGCATCGCGGCTGGCATAGCGTGTCTCTGGGGCCCGGCCCATGGCGGTGCCAACCAAGCCTGTCTGGAGATGTTGAAGGAAATCGGCACTGTTGACCGAATCCCCGAATTCATCGCGCGCGCCAAGGACAAGAACGACAACTACCGCCTGATGGGCTTTGGCCACCGGGTCTACAAGAACTTCGATCCTCGCGCGACGGTTATGAAGAAATCCGCTGACGAGGTCCTGGACCTTCTCGGTGTTGAGGACAATCCCCTTCTTCAGGTCGCCATGGAACTGGAAAAACAAGCTCTTGCCGATCCATATTTCTCCGACAAGAAGCTTTTCCCGAACGTCGATTTCTATTCTGGCATCATCCTGGAGGCGATGGGCTTTCCCACTGCGATGTTCACGCCAATTTTCGCGCTTTCGCGCACCGTCGGCTGGATTTCCCAATGGAAAGAACAACTCGCCGATCCGGCCCTCAAGATCGGCCGCCCGCGCCAACTCTACACCGGCCCGACCCTGCGAGACTACCTGCCGATCGACCAGCGCTGAAAGTCTTGTTCCAGCAAAGAGGGCCGCCCGTGATCCGCGCGGCCCTTTTCGTTGCGATATGTCGGTGCTATCGGGGCTTTTCTTCGCGCATGGACAAGGCCGCCCCCATTTGGGTCGGCGATGACAGACAAATCGCCCATCATTCACATTGGCAGACAAACACGAGGAGAAACCTTGCCTATCCCTCAGGTCCTTGCATGTTCGCGGGCAAGGTCCCGAATTCGCTCGACCATCGCACGCACGCCATTGGAACGTTGCGAGGACAGATGCTCGTCAAGCCCCAGCCGCCCGAGCTCTGCGGCCGCATCGACCGCCAGCACGTCCCGAACCTGCAAGCCTCCATAGAGCGCATGCAGCACGGCAACCAGACCTCGCACGATGATCGCATCACTATCGCCTTGGAAATCAAACACCTGTCCGTCCACCTGCGGCAGAATCCAGACCTGCGATGCACAACCATCGACCTTTGTAGCAGGCACCTTAACTGCGTCATCCATAGCGGGCATAGCCTTGCCCAACTCGATGACATGGCGGTACCGTTCCTCCCAATCGTCAAGGAACTCGAACGTTTCCGCAATCTCTTCAAAGGCTGCAGTGGCCATGGTGGTGCCTCCGGGGTCTGACTCGTACTCTGGACCTAGGCTGCGAAGGTAGCCGCGTAAAGCCCGGGCCAGAGACAACCTTTCCAACCCGCTGCTGATCCGTTAGGCAAAGACATATCTGACGTCCCGAGGATCCCCAATGCTGCGCACTATGGTTGTTCTGTTCCTGATCGTGTCCGTCGCGGCCTGCGGCAACAGTCGCCTCAATCCGCTGAACTGGTTCGGAGGCGAGCGTGAGCAACGCATTCGCGTGGAGCCAGACGCATCGGGCCGCCCGATCGTGATTGACGGACGCGTCCTCGTGTCTGAAATCACGCAACTTTCCGTGGAGCAGACAACCGCCGGCGCGATCGTGCGGGCCACCGGTGTGACGCCCACGCAGGGCTATTACGACGCAGAGCTGGTGGAGGTAGAGCGGACCGAGAACGCTCTCGTCTACGAGTTCCGCGCCGCCGATCCCGGAAACGCCGGTACCCCGGGCCTGCAGCATATCGTGGCGGGAATCTCGCTCAGCGTCGGTGAATTGCAGGGCATCCGCTCGATCACGGTGATTGCACAATCCAATCGGCGCTCGGTCAGTCGACGCTAGGCATGGACCGGAACCGGCCCCTGCACTCAAATCGGGACAATCCGGATCTTCTGGCCCTTTGCGGACAGGGCCACCTTGCCGTTGAGCAACCGTTCCGCTTCGGCGCCGAAGACTTCGTGCCGCCAGCCGTGCGACCACGCGCCCTCGGTGTGGCCAGAGGCGATGTCATCGAGGTCGCTGGAGGATGCTATGAGCTTGGTCGCGACGCCTGCCTCCTCCGCCTTGGCCTTAAGGAGCACGCGCAACAAATCCGCCAGCGCAGGGTTCAGCGCTGAGCGATCCTTGCCCATTTCGGGCTTCGGGACATCTGAATTCGGCACGGCCAGTCCCTTCGCGACTGCCGCTACAAGACCTTCCGCGATTGGCCCCTTGCGGGCGTCGCGCAGCAGAAGGCGGGACTTGTTCAGATCCTCGACCGTTTTCGGCTTGGTCGAAGCCAGTTCCAGCAGCGCGTCATCCTTGACGACACGGTTGCGCGGAATGTTACGGTCTTGAGCATAGGCCTCGCGGAAGGCGGCCAGTTCCCGTGCGATCGCCACCATGCGCCCGGAATTCGACCGAAGTTTCAAGCGCTTCCATGCTTCCCTCGGCTCGACCACGTAATTGTCGGCATTGGTCAAATGCGCCAGCTCTTCCTCAAGCCAATGTGTCCGGCCCGAGCGCGCCAATTCTGCAGCCAGATGCTCGTAAATCTGGCGCAGGAACGTCACGTCGGCCAGCGCGTAGGTCTTCTGCGCGTCCGACAGCGGCCGACGCGACCAGTCCGTGAAGCGCGAGGATTTGTCGAGCGTAGCCTTGTTGATCTTGCGAACCAGCGTCTCGTATCCAACCTGATCGCCGAAACCGCAGACCATCGCGGCAACCTGCGTATCGAACAGCGGAGAAGGAACCAACCCGCCCTCGACATGGAAGATTTCCAGATCCTGGCGTGCGGCATGGAAGACCTTCACGACATCCTTGTTTCGAAACAGTTCGAAAAGCGGCTCAAGCGACAGGCCGTTTGCCAACGGATCGATCAGCACAGCGTCGGCGTCATCGTTCCCGGGTATCGCCAACTGCACCAAGCACAGTTGTGCGTAGTAGGTGCGTTCCCTCAGGAACTCGGTATCGACGGTGACATAAGGTGCGCTTGCGGCGCGGGCGCAATAGGCAGCCAGCGCGTCGGTCGTGGTGATGGTATGTGGCACGGGAGAAATCGGCTTGTTTTGGGACACTTTCTCCGCTGATAGAGGAGGACGCGCCGGAAGGAAAGAGACCCGCGGCGTCAGGGCAGATACACTGGCTGCCGGTCGCCGGACGCGAACCGGCGCAAGACCATCGGATAAAGCGCGTGTTCCATTGGCAGGATCCGTTCGGCCAGCCGTTCGGGCGTGTCGCCGGGCAGGAGCGGCACCCGGGCCTGACCCAGAATCGGCCCATCGTCCAGCGCGTCCGTAACCTGATGAACAGTGCACCCTGCCTCGGCGTCCCCCGCCTCGATTGCGCGGGCATGGGTGTGTAGGCCCTTGTATCTGGGCAGCAAGGATGGGTGGATATTGAGAATGCGCCCCTCCCACCCTCTGACAAAATCAGAGGTCAAGATGCGCATGAATCCGGCAAGACAGAGGATATCGGGGGCATGATCAGACAGCGAGCGGTGCAGTGCCGCCTCGAATGCCGCTCGATCTCCCGCGAAGGGACGATGATCCACCACAGCGGTGGCGATCCCCAAGCCCTCGGCTTTGGCAAGCCCTCCGGCTCCCGGCACGTTCGACAGGACGAGACACGGCCGCGCGGGATGATCGCCCCGCATGGAGCGGGTCAGCGCCATCATGTTCGACCCGCCGCCCGAAATCAGGATGGCGACCCGCAAGCTCACCCCAGACTGCCCTCGAAGGTCACACCATTGCCCTTGATGACCTGTCCGATCAGCATCGCTTCCCGCTCACCCATGCCCTTGAGTTGGTGCATCAGGGAAGGCACTCGGTCGGCTTGGACCACAACCGCCATGCCGATGCCGCAGTTGAAGGTCTTGAGCATTTCTGCGTCGTCGAGTCCGCCAGTGATCCGCAACCAGTCGAAGACCGGCGGCAAGTCCCACGAATCCAGCGCGATACTTGCGCCCAGCCCCTCGGGCAGGACACGCGGCAGGTTTTCGGTCAGCCCGCCGCCGGTAATGTGGGCCAGCCCGCGGACGCCGCCCGCGCGGATCAGGGCGAGCGCATGGTGCACATACAGACGGGTCGGTGTCAGCAATTCTTGCCCCAAAGTGCCCGGCCCCCAGGGGCAGGACGCATCCCAGTCCAGTCCGGACGTTTCCACCAGTTTTCGCACCAGGGAATAGCCGTTCGAATGGACCCCGGACGAGGTGACGGCCAAGATAAGATCGCCCTCGCACACGCCTGACGGCAGCGCGCTACCACGTTCCATTGCGCCCACCGCGAAACCCGCAAGGTCGAAATCTCCCGGCGCATACATTCCCGGCATCTCGGCTGTCTCGCCCCCGATCAAGGCGCAACCGGACATGCGACACCCGTCGGCGATCCCCTCGACAATGCGCGCAGCGGCGTCGACCTCCAGCTTGCCGGTGGCAAAGTAATCGAGGAAAAACAATGGCTCTGCCCCCTGGCAGACAAGGTCGTTTACACACATCGCAACGAGGTCGATGCCGATCGTATCGTAGTGTCCGGTGTCGATCGCGATGCGCAGTTTGGTGCCCACACCATCGGTGGCCGCCACCAGGATCGGATCCTGATAGCCCGCCGCCTTAAGATCGAACAGCGCCCCAAAACCGCCCAGTCCGCTCATCACGCCAGGCCGGGACGTGGCCGCAGCGGCAGGCTTGATCCGGTCAACCAGCGCATTGCCCGCTTCGATATCCACGCCAGCGTGGGCATAGGTCAATTTGGTATCGGTCATGGCTGCGGCCCCCATCTGCAATCGCAGTCCCGTTACCAGCCGCGCGCCGCCTCGTCCATGGTGTGCAGGCGCATCGGTTGGACAAGGCACCTTGGGTCGCGCTACGACAAAGGAAAACAAGGAACGTGAAAAAGATGTCGCTAGGCTCCTTATCAACCGAGGTGTTCTTCATCATTGACGGCGACTGGCTGGAGGCACAGGCCTGCCTGCTTGCGCCTACCCTGAAACGGAACCTTATGCCTGGCCAGATCGGTGTCGCCTACCTGCGGCAGGATTACCTGCACCGGTTGCATCCATTCACGCGCGGCGTTCTGGATGCCAGCAAGGTCGAACTGCGCACGATCCCCGAGACCGACGGCACCCATGCGCCATGGGCAAAGCCCTATCCCCACGGCAACAAGCTCCTTGCAGCCGCACAACCGCGCGATTGCGATATCTCGGTCTTTCTCGACACCGATACCATCTTGGTTGAACGAGTGAACTTCGCCGAGAAACTAGGCGACGCGCTGATCGCCGCCTGCGTATCGGACTATGCCTCGGCGGCGGGAAGCGATGCCGATTGGACCGCTTACTACGCCGCCTTCGGAATGGAGCCAACACAGGATCGCGTCCAGTATAATGGCGGGAGACAACTGGTTTCCTACCCTTATTTCAACGCCGGGGTGATCCTGTTTCGCGAACGCGAAGCCGACGGAACTCCGACACATCTGGGTCGCGACTGGCTGTCTGTCGCGCTACGGTTCGAACGGGAAGTGACACGCGAATACCCCCGCGCCAATATCGACCAATTCACCTTGCCGATCCTTGGCTATCTGCGCGGCAATCCGGTGCAAAGCCTTGACCAGGAAATGAATTTCAATGTTCAGGCCTTTGGCCAGGGCGAGAAGCAACGCCAAAGTATCGCCCACTACCACCGTCTTGGCATCTTGTGGTCCCACGATCGGCACGGTCGCATGGCGCTCGAGGCGCTAATCGGCGTGATGGGGCCCGACGCGGTGGAGACCTATCTCGACACTTTCGGCGCCCTTGCAAAGCGCAAGCGGATGAAGCGCCACATCGCTGCTGTTGCAGAGACTTCAGCCGCCGCGCGACCCTTCGGCGCGTCCCGTGCGCGCACCGATCCATAGGAACAGGGCCAGCATCGCCAATGTCGCTGCGCTGACCATGCCCAATGCGCGCAGCCCCACTGCGTCGGCCATAACGGCGCGAAACCCCGGCACCAGCATGGCCGGGACGACCACGTTCAGGATCAGGTGGATGGAAACCATCACGCCCCAGATCGTTGCCCAGGCCCGAAAGTCCAGCGGCCCTTTCGCCCGGCGCAGGGTCTGTATCCCGATATCCATCGCGGGCACCGATGTCAGGATCACCGTGGTGGCAAGGGCATTGGGGATACCAAGGAAATTCACTGCCGCGATGTAGAGGACTCGCAGGCCAATCAACCAAAGCAGGTAGCGCAGCGCGAGGGAAGCCAAAGAGGGCATCGTCGGGTCTCCGGCAGGAACGGGTGGTTCTGCGATAGGTCAAGCTGGTCTGCGCCGCAACTGGCGCAAGGGTGCTTCCAACCGGCCTGTGGCTCTGCTACCTCTCGCGCGCAGATAGGGGGCCTGTAGCTCAATTGGTTAGAGCAGAGCGCTCATAACGCTTTGGTTGCGGGTTCAAGTCCTGCCGGGCCTACCACCTCCTCCGACATCAACCCAAGGCGCTTTCGCGCTTATCGTGGCAAGGTCAGGTTCACCCGAAGCCCGCCCATCGCAGCACTTTGCCCCAAGTCCAGAGTTCCCCCATGGCGGCGCGCAATATCGTCTGCAATGGCGAGACCAAGCCCCACGCCCGAGCCCTTGTTCTGGTTGCGCGCATCATCGAGCCGCATGAAGGGCAGGACCGCATCTGCCCGTCGATCGGCGGGAATGCCGGGACCGTCATCCTCCACGGTGAATCGCACCGCGCGCTCGATCAATGCGACGGAGACCCGGGCACGCGTGCCATAGCGCATGGCATTGGCCAAGACATTCATCAACGCGCGCTGCACAGCCATCGCACGCATCGGCACCTGTGCGCCCAAATCGGGCGCCACCAACTCGATCTGCCCACCACCGCGCCGTGCATTTTCCACCACGCGCCGGGCCAGCGCCAGCGGATCGCAGGGCTGAGCCATTTCCTCCGCCTCGCCGCGCACGTAATCGAGAAAGGCACTCACCAGCGCCTCCATCTCCTCGACATCATGGACAAGGCCCTCCATCTCCGGGCTATCCTCCATCATCCCCAGCGCCAGCCGCATTCTTGTCAGCGGCGTACGCAGATCATGGCTGACCCCTGATAGCATCAGGGTGCGCTGTTCCAGATGCCCTTCGATGCGCGCGCGCATGTCCAGGAACGCGCGCCCTGCAGAACGCACCTCGATCGCGCCGGAAGGGTGGTAATCCGCATGCCGCCCCTTTCCGAAAGCCTCCGCCGCGTCCGCCAGCCGCCGGATAGGTCGCAACTGATTGCGCAAAAAGACGATGGCTACCAGCGTGATCAGGACGCCTGTGCCCATCATGATGACCAGCAATTGATGCGGCGCGGGCGCCGAGACGCGCCGCCGTGAAGTGGTCAGGGCAACCTGCCCGTTGACGCCGCGCTCGACCAACACTTGCACTGCGCGCTCGTTGCTGCGCAGGTCCACACCCGCAAGTTCGGTCAACTGCGCGTCCAGCACTTCGATCACCGTCACCCCCGAGAGATCGTAGAAGTACCTCAAGCGCCCACCGTCGAAACCGGGCTCACCGATCTCGATCGCGAGGGCCTCCGCTATCGCCTCGGCCGCGGCAAGACCGGCAGAATCCATGGTGTCAAGGATAAGGCGCAGGTCCAGCGACAGGGCCGTAGTCAGCTGGCGGGTCACACCCTCGAAATGGCGTTGCAGAAAGACCGAGCTGACGACAAGCTGGATGGTGACCACAGGCACGATCAGGATCAGGGCCGTCCGCCCATAGAGCCCACGGGGCAGAAAGTGCTTGATCCAGGCGGAGACGGTCATGGGCGCAATCTATGCGGGAGGCTGCCGATCATGCAAAGCGAAACCACCAAGGCGGAGGTGCTTTGCCCAGGTTTACGGCGGGTGACTGCACCCAACCCATCACCACTGACATTCACTGGCACGCAGACCTACCTGCTGGGAGATGGATCTGTCGTGGTGATTGACCCCGGACCAGCGCTGCCCGCCCATCTCGACGCGATCCTTGGTGCCCTGCACCCCGGTGAAAGGGTCGTCCAAATCCTGGTGACCCATTCGCATCTCGATCACTCGCCCCTCGCCCGTCCACTGGCCGAGGCCACGGGCGCAGCCGTTCTGGCGGCTGGACCCTCCGACTGGGGCCGCAGCCCGGTGATGGCTGCATTGGCGGCTGGCGGCGCCGTAGGTGGCGGAGAAGGCGTGGATGCCGGTTTTGCTCCTGACGCAATGATTGCCGAAGGGGACACGATCGACGGGCCATGGGGGCGGATCGAGGTGCTCGAGACGCCGGGCCACATGGCCAACCATCTCAGCTTCGCATGGAACGACGGACTGTTTTCCGGCGATCTGGTGATGGGATGGTCGACCTCGCTGGTGTCGCCGCCCGATGGCGACATGACAGCCTTCTATGCCTCTGTCGCGCGCCTCGCGGCGCGGGACGACGGCATCTTCTATCCCGGCCACGGGGATCCGGTGACGGGACCGCAAGTCCGCGCCACCGAGTTGATCGCTCATCGACATGGCCGCGAGTCGCAGATCCTCTCGATGTTGGCGCAATCCGGCCCTGCAACCGCCACGACGCTCGCCCGCGCGATCTACACCGATTTGTCTCCCACCTTGCTGCCTGCGGCTACGCGCAACGTGTTGGCACACCTGATCGACCTGTCCGAGCGCACCTTGGTCTCGCCCGAAGGGCCCATCACCGCAAACACCTGTTTTGCCCGTTCGTGAAATTTTCCGGTTTCCCCCACTGGACGCCCCAAAACCCCGTTGTTATACGCCACTTCAGTTCCGGCGTAGCTCAGCGGTAGAGCAGTTGACTGTTAATCAATTGGTCGTAGGTTCGATCCCTACCGCCGGAGCCAAAAATTCCCAAGAGTAACAATACGTTGCTTGCTAACCCAGTGGTTGGCTCATGGGGA
>Ga0100398_1000795_pt1 | contig 27881 bp, 22 predicted proteins | sample CryGeymeta201522_FD_81568 | JGI IMG/M metagenome (GOLD analysis project Ga0100398, IMG submission 81568) | Groundwater microbial communities from Crystal Geyser aquifers in Utah, USA - Crystal Geyser metaG 2015-22 | ecosystem: Environmental > Aquatic > Deep subsurface > Groundwater | place: USA...
GGAACACGTCACCCGGTCGGGAGAACAGAGACATTGTGCCCCGAGAGTTAGGGACACATCAGTGGTTGTCGTTTGTGGCTGTGTCTTTCAGTCCAAAGGGCTGAAACAACATAGCCTGGAGGCAACGCCCCAGAACAGAGGGAACATCACATGTCAGCATTCGCCCTGAAGGGGCAACACAAACTGAAGTCGTCGCCGGGCCATCACCTTTGGAGATCGTGATCTATGGAAACCAACCCTTTTGCCCTGCTGGCGCGCGCCGTCGTCGCCTCTTTTGAGATTGCTGTCCACATCGGCATCGGTCTCTTCCAGACCATTTGGTTTGTCGCCAACGGCCGCAAGGACAAGGTGGGCGATGCAGTGGGGGACATGATGAAGGGGATTTCGGACGCGATGGTGAGGATGTTCCACAAGTAGAACGCCCAGTCTACCCCAGATATCCCAGCCCCTCCAGCCGTTGGGCCAAGGATGGATCGAGGGGCTCTCCGTGGTCGCTGTGCAGTGAAGACGCGTCGACCATGTCGACGCGTTGCTCGGGTCCACCGCCATCAATCACGGCATCGGCGATGACGCTGCCGGTCATGGAGGTGGGGATGGGAAGTCCGAACAGGTGCAGGACGGTGGGAGCGATGTCCAGGATGCTCTGGCTGGGGAGGGATGCACTGCCCGCGATTCCGTGTCCTGAAAGGATCACGATCCCGCGAACGCTGTGAACGCCGCGCCAGCTTCGCGGTTCCGAGAACAGTTCTCCTTTCTGAAACCATTGGGAAAATGCCACCTCTTCCCGAACTGTTTCGAAGATCAGGTCCGAGACGCGGTCGCTGAACCTCCCCGGATAGAGTTCCGCGCCGCGCCACACTCGTTCGACAAACGATTCTCCGGTCACAGGGTCCTCGACCTGCCTGAGTTTCTCCTCAATTTTTTCACACAGGCCGAGGCATTCCTGTCCCTGCGAAACACAACCCTGGGGGTCACGCGTGACGGCATTCAACCGTACCGACTGCTCGGAGCAAGGGTCGCACATTGCTCGCGATCTCTTGTAGTCGATCCAGCGCCATTTGAGCCGGGAGGGTTTGACGTAGTGGATGCCCCAGTTCAGCAGACGGTCTGGCAGGCGTCTTTCGAGGTCCCGTAGATGCATTGCCTTCAAGGCCCGCCCCACCGTCTGCCGCCTTGCTGGCTGAAGTGCCACTGGGCGGAGATGCCATCTCCGCCGGAGGTATCCCTCCTGCTCCAGCCACTGATTGACATGGAACCTGCGACGGACGATGCTCATGCCGTGATCCGACAGGGTAATCACCGTGGTGCGCGGCGGGAGGTCGGACAGGATTTCTCCGACAGCCCGGTCCAGCTCGATATACCCCCGGCGGATGGCTTCCCCCTTTTCGCCCACGAGTCCCGGTGGGTTTCCATTGAAGCTCTCGTCATCGAAATAAACGTGTTGGAGCACATCCACCGCGCGATACACGGTGAGCAGGAAGTCCCAGTCGTGGGTACGCATCAGGTGGCGCAATGCTCGCGTGTGCGAGCGTGTGTACTCCGTGGTTCTCTCGATGGCCGCGGCAATACTCATCGCCTGCAGGTTCCGAACTTCGAGCGGCCACGGGCAGCGGGATTCCTCCAGTTCCCGTTTCAGACTTTGCGGGTAGGTGAATTCGCTTCCGTAGTGCGGGGTCAGCAGTCCCGAGATCATATACCCGTTGACGGGTGACGGGGGGTACGTGATGGGGCAGTTCACTATCCCACTGGACTTGCCATGTTGGGCCAGCAGGTCCCACAACCGGTGACCGTGAACGGAGTGCGACCGAACGACGCCGGGCGTGTACGAGTCTCGCTGGCGCATTCGGAAATCGCAGACGCCGTGCTGACCCGGCGTCAACCCGGTATACACCGACGGCCACGCCGCGGCGCTGTTGGGCGGACGAACCGACAGGAGGGTTGCCGAACTCGCATCCTTCAGGAGGTGCTCGATGTTTGGCAAAACCCCCTCGCCGATCAACGGGTTGATGATATCAAACGTGGCCGCGTCGAGACCGAGGAGGAGGACCTTTTGAACAGAACAGAAGTTTGAGCTCATGGCAGATGTTGAGTGAGACAAAAGGGAAGAAGCAGAGAAATGCGCGCGACGCTACGTTCCCCACACTTTGATGTCCTTTCCTCCGTTTGTTTGATGACCATCAGATATGCTCGTTCAGCAACCGTGGGCGCGTCGGAGACCGCCCCTACGAAAATCGCAAACCGTAGTCTGTCAACCTCCATTTGACTGCGCCGTTTTGGGAGGACGAGGCTCCGCGAACTCAGGAAGTTCGGGCCGAGCCGGTAAGACCGCTATGACAACCGGGGCGTCCACCGGCTTTACCAGTGTATCACTTCCCTGCTCCCGTGCCAGACTTTCTCCAGGCCTTCTGGCACTCCTCCCAGTCCGTTTGCTGGTCGCCTTTGATTGCGTCATCGTAGATCACTGCAAGAACGACAGGCATCAGCCGGTCACCGTGCTCCCACACGTCGAGGATTTCCTTCAGCCACTCCGCCTGCGAGGGAAGCGTGATCTCCTTGTTCATGTAAACGTGCGGGGAGAACACAATGCCGTCCAGCGCGTCGAGGATGTCACGGACCGGAGCGGCCATGGAGAGGTCGCAGTTCACACCGCGGAGACTCTCGATCTTCCGAAGCACCGGGAGATGATGGCTGTAGAGACTGCACGAGTGCAGGAACAGACCGCCGAAGTGACGCGACAGACAATTCAGGCAGGGAATGGAGAACTCCTCGTAAAGATCGGGAGAGAGCGTCAGAAGGTAGTCGTCCGCCAGCTCAAGACCCACCTCCGCCGGGGACCAGATATGCGGCCAGAAGACGGGAGCATATTGCTCGCCCGCAATCTCCCGCTGCGCCTCGACAACATCGATGAAGAAGTCGGTGATGATTTCGAGCAGCCGATGCACGCGGCGCGGCGCGTCATACATCGCCATGAACAGCTCGGTGACTCCGAGGAGTTGTGTGGCAACGGTAAGAGGGCTTTGCAGGTCGAGGGAACAGATGGGCAGGTCGGAAACCAACTTCAGCGCCCGGGTGAATTCCAGCGCCTCACCCACGCGCGCCTCAGTGACGGGTGGTTTCTCGAGATGGTCTACTTCCTCGATGCCGGACAGGATCGTCTCCGCCCAGTGGCCGCCGCCCACGTCCTGCAGTTCGGTCCCGAAGGCGCTTGCCATCGCGCTGGTGCCGTTGTTCGTGCTGAGGCGCGGGATGTAGTCGTCCCCGTTCCGAACCCGTCCGTGGAGCGCGCCATGCACTTGTTCCAGCGCCTTCTGTCTCTCGGGATCGAGGTCCGTGGGAGTGGGCGTATCCACGGGTTGGTACTGATGCAGAATGATCCCTGGCCGTCTCGGCGCGGCTTCACTCATCCAGAAGTCGCGGAGGAAGGAGAGGGTCCGTGAGTAGTCAGTGGTCCAGTGGGTGGGTGGGGACATCGTTTGTGTTGTGAAGACTGGCTACGGGAAGTGTCGATAGATCTCGCGCCGATGCAGACACCGAACAAATTCGACCTCTGGATCCTGCAAGTAGATGCCGAGACGATAATCACCTACACGGATGCGGTAACAGCCTTCAGTTCCATGGATGCGCTCGACGTTTGGCACTTCTGTGAGTGATCCGGCCGCCTCAATCGCCTCTATCATCTCCTTGATGCGCGTCCGAACGGGGTCTGCTGGGACTTTCCTGACATCGCGCTCGAAGCTCCTTCTGAACGAGGACTTCACGCGTCTCCCTCCAGTGCGGCGAAGACTTCCTCCCTCGCAGCAAGTTCCGTTCGTCTCCCCTCTCGGATGGCCGCTGTCAGAGCAACATCCTCAAGCACTTCTGCAAAGACATCATGCAGGAGATCTCGCTCCTCGCGAAGGGTCTCGGAAATCGCTTCCTTGAAGGTGTTCTTGATCGTTTCTCGGTCCATCGTCATTGTGCTCATGCGGGTAGCTCCCCAAATCCCATCATCGATAGGCATTCTAAGGCCCTGGATGAGAGGGTGTCAACTTCCCGGACTCAATCACTGCCGGTCCGACGCGGGCCTACTGCCCAAGTGAGGCGATTCTTCCTCCGCCTGGGCCCACAGACAAGGGACCCGGAATCTGCTTCCGCGTTTCCTTCCCGGTATGCGCCCCCTCCAGCCCTCTCCCCTCTGACACCTGAACACTTCCCCCTTTTCCCACCACTTGTTCACCGCGATAATGTAGCGGTCCTTTGACTTGCGATCGATGAAGAAGTTGAGTTCGACGTTTTCATTGTCGGTGGTGGCGAAGGGTTCTTCCACGCGCTCAAGCCGCGTCAGGAGGGGAGCAAGCTCGAGGAGGTCTTTGCTGACTTCGGCCCAGGCTTTCCATTGCGGCGTGCCTTCCCCCTTGAAGGAGATTAGTGACGACCCCAGTCCCTGCTCCTGCAGCTTGCGGTCGTCCACCCCATAGTAGTAAAGGAACAAGCCCGTCACACCATGAGCCACCGCCGTCCACGCCTGCCACTTCATTTGCGCCGGCGTCGAGTGGGAACGCGTGAATGCGACAAAGTCTTCCTGCGGCGTTCCCTCAGCATACGATTGGGCGATGATCCAGAGGCGCGCGTCCACCTTGCGCGCCGCGCGATAGCACCGGTCGAGAATGGAAAGGTAGTAATTGCGGATGCGTTCCCGCGTCCACCCGGCAAGGATGGGGTACACATCGTAAGCGATCACCGGAGGGCGCATCTGTTCTGCCGCGCGCTCGAACGATTGCAGGTTGTTATGGCAAACGATGGGCGGGTGCAGCGGGTCCAGCTCCATCAGTTGCCGGTGGTACGGGACGACCTCTTCCACCATCTCCGGGGGAATCTCCTCCGCAATTTCCCAGCCCAGCAGTCCCCACTCGCCCCGATATGCCGGAGATATCTTGGGCACCGCGTCCCGGATGTTTTTCTCGTACCATTCCGTCCGCAGCTTCCGCGTCTGAAGCACCGGCAGGTAGTTGGGCCCCTGGTAGTAGACACGAATCCCCTTCCGTTCCGCAAGGCGGAAGAAGCGCAGCCGGTCTTCTTGGCTCCCGAACACTCCCCAGCAAAACGCAGCGTTCTGATGGTGGCTCCGGCAGTCATCCAGTTGCGCCTCAACGACGCGCCAGCGATCCACTCCCAACTGCTCGGGCAGTCCGGTGAAGTTGCCGCCGATACAGGGGCCGATGGGGAAATAGCTCCTCGGGTCGGGAATGGCGCGCTTGGAGGGAGGCAGGGAGACGGGAGACGGATTCCCGCACACCATCGAGCCGAGGAGAGCCGCGCGGGTTATGTCGTCCAGAGGCTCCCCTTTGGGGACGGATTCCTCCGACAGGTAGACGTCATCAATGAAGAACTTCAGCTTTTCGCCCGTTGCCCAGAACCCGCCGGAGTAGACCCCCCACGAAGTGACGTCGCCGCGTTCCTTGCCGCTGATGTCGAAAGTGAGGGTCTCCCATTCATCCGTCTCCCGCAGAGTGGCGGAGATAACCTGGGTCCTCATCTTCCCGTCTTTGTCACGGTTGAAGAACGCAAACACGCTCTGCGACTGGTGAGCCTGCGGGCAGTTCACCGCGATGCGAATGGTATTGAAACGCGTCCAGTCCTGCGGTTTGTCGAAGCCCCGAACAATGCTGAGGTGCCGGTTCTCCTTCTCACGGTGGAACACCACTTTCGCGCACGCCTTGCCGGAGTTTGCGCCGCGGCAGGTCTCCGCGTCTCGCGCGATAGACGCGCCGGCACTTGCCGACCAGCCTTGCAGCGCGTCCTCGAAGTTCTCGAGCTTCTCTCCGGTGTCCACCCACTCGACCTTGAGACGCGCACGGTGCGAGGATGCATCGTCATCGGTGTAGGTCCAGCGATTCATTCCCTTCGCGAGCTGCAACGGCTTCAACGCCGAAATGTCCAGCCACGTATGGAGGACAAGCTCATAAGTTAGCATCGTCGATTTGCCATTGGATGACAGCACAACATGGAGCGGGTTGTCGTTCAGGCCCTCAAATCTCCACGGCGGCGAATCGGGAAGGAAAGTCTTCGTCGCCACGATGTCTTTCCCCTCAGGATCTCTCGCGATCTTCACGTATACCTCGTCTTCGCCCTCGACGTCTGTGAGTTGCGCTTCCACTTCCACGGCGAGGATGCGAACTCCCGCGGGGCAGGACAGGCGGTAGGTGGTTTGACGCACTCCCGGCCAGCCCAGCTTCAGTCGCCGCGCGCCCACCGCGTCATACACGAAGTTGTCCTTCGTGAAGGGAAGGTTGGTGGCGAAGATGTCCCACTGCCACTTCTGAACGGCGTAGGTGTCGTTCACCCGCGTCAGGTCTCCCACTTGACTGAAACCGGCGTTGTATCGGGAGTAACCTCTACCGCTGCCGAAACGGAGCGTCAACCGCTCGAGGGTCAGCATCTTCTCCGCCAACGCCACTCCGTTGAGAGCGGGACGGAGGGTGTGTCGCACAGGCGTCGCCTTGTCATCTGTGATGCCCGTAATTGTCACGGCGGGGGATTGCTCAAAGGAAGGATTGCCGGTAACGACTTCTTGGCCGCTGTGCGTTAGCTCGTGGGACGCCGTACCCGCCCATGCGGGACACATGAATCCAGAAGAGGACGCGATCAGGAGATAGAGCGCAACCGCGCGTGTCAGCGCCTGGATGTGGGCGCGCCGTGAATTAACATTGAGGTTTCTTTTGGACATCAGCCCGGACTCAAAGAGCCCGAAATCACTCCTGGGCAGAGGTCGGGTGACGACCGCGTCTGGTTCGGTATCGTATTCTACTCGTTCAGCCACCGGAGGGCAATCGCCCACATTGCGTCAACACCGCCTGCAAGCATCCGGCATTGACGAATCCCTCAACCCCCGTCACAATTCGCGATGATACCTCGCAGGTCAGGGAAAGGAGTACGCCGTGGATTCGCAGGCAACAGACCACCTGATTCGCGTCGGTACCTCTCAACAATTGGAGGAGAAGGGGTGTATCGTCGTCTCCGGCGACGACCGCCCCATCGCTGTGTTTGCACATGAGGGCAAGGTGCGCGCGGTGGACAACCGCTGTCCGCACATGGGCTTCCCTCTGCACAAGGGAACCGTGCAGGACGGCATTCTCACCTGCCACTGGCATCACGCCCGCTTCGACCTGACCAGCGGCTGCACCTTCGACCTCTTCGCGGATGACGTCCCCACGTACCCGGTGGAGATTCGAGAGGGCGACGTGTGGGTCAACCCCCGGAGCGAGCGCGCCGATGAGGCCGCGCACTGGCGCCAGCGACTTGAAGAGGGAATGGCGCAGAACATTCCGCTCATCATTGCCAAGGGCGTTATCGGTCTGCTCAAAGCTGGGGTGGATTACGAGGAGATTCTTCAATCCGGCGTTCTCTTCGGCTGCAGATACCGGGACGGCTGGGGCGTGGGATTGACCATCCTGAGCGCGATGGCGAACCTCGTTCCGTCTCTCCCTGAAGAAGAGCAGTTCCTCGCACTGTATCAGGGGTTGCGTCGCACGGCAGCCGACTGCGTGGGGCAGGTTCCCCGGCGAGACCGACATGCCCTGGAAACCGATGACCTGCCGCTGCATACCCTCAAACGCTGGTTCCGCTATTGGACGCTGGTGCGGCATCGGGACGGCGCGGAGCGCACGCTGCTGACGGCCATCCGAGGCGGCGCTTCGCCCGCGGAGTTGGCTGACTTGTTGTTCACTGCCGCAACGGATCGTTTCTATTCCAACACCGGGCACGTGCTCGATTTCATCAACAAGGCTCTCGATTCACTCGACCTCATCGGCTGGGAGCACGCCGAGGCAGTGCTGCCGACGGTGGTCGGGCAACTGGTCGCCGGGCGCGGCGGGGAAGAGATGAATTCCTGGCGGCACCCCATTGACCTCGTTCCGCTGGTCGAGTCGGCCTCCGGGTCTCTGGAGCGGTGGATGCAGGAAGGACAGGGCAATGCGTGGGATGACGAAGCCGGGCTCGCGGCGCGCCTGCTCGCAGATGACCCCGAAGCGATCATCTCCGCCGTTGGCGATGCCGTGCGCGCGGGCGCTCAGCCCACGCAGTTGGGCAAGTCGGTCTGCTATGCCGCGGCGTTGCGCATCGCCCGGTTTGGCACCGCCAATGAGTTTGCCGACTGGATCACCGCGCTGCACACCTTCACCTACTGCAACGCATTCCATCGGGGGATGAAGCGCGTGGCCACGCTCTGCTCACTAACCAACCCGGACCTGCTGCGCGGGGTGTTGCACGGGGCCATGTCGATCTACCTCGATCGGTTCCTCAACGTACCTTCAGCGCATCTGCCCGGTGAACGCCTCCCGGTGGACGCAGAACCCGCGGAGGCCGCGGCGCTCTGCGAAGAACTGCTCGACACCCTCGATTCACAGCATCGAGTAGAGGAGGGGGCGAAGATCGTCGCTGCGTATCTCTCGCAGAACCATCCGCTGGATTTGTTGACGGGGGCGCTGGCCCGTGGCGTGCTGCGGGAGGATGCGGACTTCCACACGTTCCAGATGCTGGAGGCCAGCCTGCGTCAGTATGAGGAATGGGGCAACTCGCCGGAGGGGCGGAACATCCTGATCGCCCTCACGCGCTACATAGCCGCCCACTCCCCCACCGAACGCGCCCAACTCCAGACGGCACAGATCGCCCTCCGCCTGCACCGCGGAGAAGCGCTGTATGTCGAGGAGTGAGGCGTGGCGCGCTTGGGCCAGCTCATTCGAGCGTCGTGCCGGCACCGGGCCGCGTTCGCCGAACCGCCAAACGTCACGACGGATTGCTGCGTCGTTGCCAAGCGTCAGCGCGTGTTCTATACTCATGGTCGTTGCGCATGGCTTTCCCTTGAAAGGACGACCGTTTTGCAGTGGAACATTGACGCTGGAATTCAAGAAATCGCTGATAACCTGATTGCTACCCGCCGTGACTTCCACGCCCATCCCGAACTGGGATACCAGGAGAATCGAACCGCTGGGATCGTGGCGGAGCGATTGAGCCATTACGGAATGCGGGTGCGGACCGGGGTTGGTGGAACCGGGGTCATCGGTGTATTGGAGGGAGCTTTGCCCAGACCTACGCTGCTTGTGCGCGCCGACATGGATGCGCTGCCGCTTCAGGAAGAGAACGATGTGGAGTACCGCTCTCAGAACCCGGGAGCCATGCACGCCTGCGGCCACGACGGACATACAGCCATGCTCCTCGCCGTTGCGGAAGCGCTAAGCCACTGGCGGAGCGAGTTGCGGGGAACGGTGAAGTTTGTCTTCCAGCCAGCGGAGGAAGGTGGCGGGGGGGCGAGACGCATGATCGAGGATGGAGCGATGGACGATCCTCCCGTGGATGCCGCTCTGGCTTGCCATCTCTGGAACAACTACCCGGTGGGTCGCATCGGAGTGCGGACGGGCCCCACTTTCGCTTGCGCGGATCGCTTCTCGGCCAGGATCAAGGGGAAGGGAGGTCACGGCGCGCACCCGGACCAGACGGTGGACCCCATTGTTATCGCAGCGCAGATCATTACGGCGTTCCAGTCCATCGTCAGCCGCAATGTCAGCCCCCTCGAGACGACAGTTATCAGTGTCACCTCCATCCACGGAGGCAGCGCGTACAACATCATTCCCGAGTCAGTGGATATCGGGGGGACCGTTCGGTCTTTCAGTGAGCCCCTGCGTGACCACATTCGGCAGAGGATGGAAGAGGTCCTGCGCGGCATCACCGACGCCTTTGGCGCTGCGTTTGAATTTGACTACGAGGTTGGCTACCCTCCACTCTCCAATGATGGCGAGATGGCTGACCTCGTGAGGGCGGCGGCAACGGAGGTCGTCTCGTCGGCGGAGGTGTGGGAGAACGAGCCCACCACCGGCGGCGAGGACATGGCCTATTTCTTCCAGAAAGTGCCGGGGTGCATGTTTCTCGTGGGGTCGGCGAATACAGAAGCAGGTCTCGACTACCCCCATCACAGTCCCCGGTTTGACATTGATGAGAGGGCGTTGATGGTTGGGGCGAGCATCATGCTTTGCGCCATCAAGAGATACCTGACAGGAGCGGTGTGACCGCCGAGCGAACCGATGCCCAGACTCACCTCCTCGCCCATTCACCGACATCAGCGGCTGAACCGTCGCCTTGCCGAGATTGCGAAGGTGCTGGCCGGCCACGGCTGGGGATTCCTGATTGGTCACCTCGACTTGCAGCGGTTCCTCCCTCGTGGCGAGCGATCCGCATCGGGCGCGATCAATGAAGCCCCACTGCCGGAAGTCGTCACCGCGGTGCTTACCGATTTGGGGCCCTCCTTCGTCAAGGCCGGGCAACTGCTCAGCACCCGTCCCGAGCTTCTCCCGCGAGCTTACGTCGAGGCCCTGGAGCGCCTGCAGGAGTCTGGGCCTCCTGTATCTATCGACGACGTGAGGCGGATTGTCGAGGAAGAACTGGGGGCGCCCCCAGAGGACCTCTTCGCAGAGTTCGATGAGATTCCACTTGCGTCCGCGTCTCTCGCGCAGGTGCACCGCGCGCGGCTCCACGACGGAACGGACGTGGTGGTCAAGGTGCAGCGTCCCGATATTCGCGATGTCGTCGAAACCGATGTCGAGATCGCCATTCGCCTCGCAAAATTGCTGGAAGAGCGAGTCCCGGATATAAAGGAGCAACGGTTGGTCGCGAAGGCCGTTGCCCTTGGTGACATGCTTCGCGGGGAGCTTGACTTTACGCGGGAATACCGGAACGCCGACCGGTTCCGCGTGAATTTCGCGGAGGTCAGTTACGTCCGCATACCCAAGTGTCACTGGAACCTCACCACGCCGCGTGTCCTGACGGAAGATTACGTGGGCGGTATACGGGCATCTGCGATCGAAGAGATTGAGACTGCTGGACATTCTCGTCGGAACCTCGCTCGGAAGGTGGCGGAGTGCACGCTGAAACAGATCTACATCGACGGCTTCTTCCACGGCGATTTGCATCCGGGCAATGTGCGCATTCTTCCCGGCGACCAGATTGGACTCATCGACTTCGGCATCGCTGGCGAACTGAGTCGCTCCGATCAGCGTGAGCTCATCACTGCGTTGCTCAGCTTCCTCAACAAGGACCCGGATGGGTTCACGACGCATATTCTGCGGTTGGCTGAAGAGGAGGAAGGCATCGATTCCCACGCGCTGCGTCAGGACTTCGAGGACTTGATGAACGAGGCCCATGAGATTCCCGCGGCCAGCCGTAGCATCGGAGAGGTGTTGCGGGAAACGATGGGGGTCATCTTCCGGCACCGCCTACCGCTGCCCGCCTGGTTTGGCCTGCTGGTGAAGACCTACATCGCGTCGGAGGGGATTTGCCGGCGACTGGACCCGGGCTTCGACTATGCCGATGTTGCGCGTCGCATGGCCAGCAAGGCGATGTCTCCCCACCTGCGGCTTCAGGAGATATTACCGGGGTTGTGGTCGGCCCTGCAGGAGATCAAGGAACTGTTCAAGTATCTCCCCAGCAGACTCAACCGTCTTCTGGAGGCGATCAGCCGTGGGGAGCTGACCGCGGATGTTAGACACGAAGGGCTGGATGAGCTGACCGCAGCAATTCAGAGAGGCAGCAGTCGCATCAGTTCCGGCACCATCGTGGCCGGGCTTGTTCTGGCGTCGGCTATCCTCGTGCAGGCCGACGTGGGTCCGTGGTATGAGGGATACTCCATCATCGGGTTGATCGGTTTCTTCTTCGCAGCGATCCTTGGCGGGTGGGTGCTGATTGATATCGTCCGCCGTGGAAGATGAACAGCGATCGTGCCGACGGCGTCACGGCGGACTCTGTGAGTCCGAGCGGAATCACCGCAACTTTGGGCGCGGACAGAACGTCCAGAGGGTTGTTAGAATCCCAAGGACAATACGAGGAGATCCAGGTGAATGCGCATTCTATTGAGAGCCACTCGGTGGGCAGTCCTGTCGTGTGTCGTGTTGACGGCACCGGCGAACGCTGCTCTGAAAGAAGGAACGAAGCTCCCCTCATTCAGCGTGAAACTGATTGACGGGAAGACCATCATCGGCAATCCTGAACTGGCAGGGAAGGTTTCCCTTCTCAACTTCTGGGCGACATGGTGTGTGCCCTGTCAGGAAGAGGTGAAACACTTGCAAGCCTTGCACAAGAAGTACTACAAGCAGCGGGTTGTTGTGATGGGCGTCTCCCAGGACGAAGAGGGCGCGGCAATGGTGAAGCCTTTCGCCCGTCAAAAGGGGCTGACGTACAAGATGGGAGTGGACCCCGAAGGCAAAGTGGCAACGAAGCTCCAGGGGCTGCCCGTGCCCGTCCTGTACATCGTCGACAAGAAGGGCGCGATCCGGTACACGAAGAAGGTCTTTAGTGCGAAGGACATTCCCGCCATCGAGGAGAAAATCGAGGCGCTGCTCAAGGAGTGATGGGAAACCGCGTCCTCCGTGATCTATACTCGTTACGGGTGAAAACACCCCCTCACCCTCGAACCCAAAGGGTTCGAGGGTGAGGGAACTGGAAATGAGTGGCGCCATCCGCCAAACCACGCGCTCGGTCAACGGTGAGTGCATGGACGCAAACTCTCGTTTTGAGGGAAAGGGGGATCGATTCATGGGTCGTATCTCGGCATACAGCCGCGCTGCAGCTCAAGGGCGCGGCAGCCCGTGCTTCAGGGCGTTGTTTTGCGGCATTGCTGTTGCCTGTGTCATGCTGCTTTTCGGACCGTTTGCGCACGGCGAGGAATGGGTGCAAAGCAATCCGCTGGTTCCCGCCTCGCAGGACTGGCCGCCGGGAAAGTACTGGCAACCAGGGAAGGTGGGGAAGCGGAATTTCTATTTTGCCGAGCAGGGGAACTACATTCGTTACCGCCCGGAAATCATGACTCGCTTCGAACAAACGGGAATCGCCGACCGCCTCATTCCCGGACATTGGGAACTAACGAAGTTCGACCCCGAAGTCTACAAAACGCTTGTCCCGACGTGGAAATCCGTCGTGGATATGTACCTCGACAACCAGTATCCCATCCCGACCATTCACTCTTGCGTGGCACTCGGTCGGCCTTTCCCCACCAAGGCGGCCATCGACCGCGTCGGCGACCTGTGGCTGGGTGACAGCATGCCCGAAGCCCCCATCTACCGACTGGAACCCGTCTTCCACTTCATTAAGACCGGAAAGAAGTGGGTCGGTTCTTCAATGGGCACCGTGAATGACGAAGCTTTTGAGACCTTCATGCGAGATCGCGTCATGCCGCGTCTGGAGAAGGAATTGCCTTTCAGCCGCGACCCGAAGCACGAGTGGACACGTCCGCAGTTGCGGCGGCTCTGTGACATCTACTGCGAGGAGTTCTTCAATGCGGTGCCCAATAACCGCCCCATTCCCTGGGGGATGTTCCTCAGTCCCTACCACATCGCGGACATGCCTAACGTGACCACCGTTGCGGAAAAAGGAGCGGACGCTTTCGCGAATGCTCGCGCCCGTGGCATCATGCGCCAGACCGGCGGTGGAAAGATCTATTACACCTGGCGCGGCCATGAACCTACAGAACGATATGCCTACTACGATCGAGGCTGGTTCTCCACCAACCGCGAGGAATGGGGGTATCCGCTCCCGCATCTCTGGTACTACCTCTTCCGCCCTTACCTGATGGGCGCGAACTACTCTATCGTTGAGGGGATGCCCGCATCCTGGGTGCAGGACATCGAAGACGATGGTCAATACGAGCTGTCCACCCTCGGACACATCGCGAAAGCCATGCTCGACTTTGCCGACCGGCACCCCGATCGAGGCGTTCCTTACGCCCCGGTCGCGCTGCTCATGGAATACACCCGAGATTGGCCGACCTGTTACAGCGCGGGGGGGACGACCTACGGCAGTGTCGCCCTCCCATACGATGACGCTGACCACATGAACCACGGCCTGTTGCATGATCTCATCTTCCCCGAGCACCGGCATACCCGATTCAGCGGAGGCTATTCGCGCACTGCGCCGTACGGAGAGATTTTCGATATTTTGTCCCCCAACGAACCCGGCAAGAAGATCGATCCTGCTATCCTCGACGGCTACAAAGTTGTGTTTGCTCTCGGAGGGCAGCGGATGGATGCAGACTACGCAGCGGCGATCAAACAGTACGTCGAGTCAGGTGGCACGGTGGTATTGAACATCGCGGATCTCAGCGAGCCTCTTCCCCTGGCGTTCTTCGGCGTGGCTTCCTCCGGCCGTCCGATGGCGGCAAGAACCGTTCGGAATGAAGCCACCGGCAAGGTATTTGAGGAAGAGCCTTTCATGCTGAAGCCGCTGGAGCTGAAAGGCGCGGAAATTCTCTACGCCAGCGACAGCCGTCCAGTGGTGACGCGCCATCGCTTGGGGAAGGGATATGCCGTACTTGTCGCAGTACCCTACATGATTCAGGCTGAGACCATCGAGAGTCGCGATGGCATGTCGGGCCGTCCGTGGCCGAAGAAACCCATCCTGAGTTTTGTCGACAACCTCATCGAGAGTCTTACTCAGGGACTGACACCTCTTGAGATTCGTCGGCGCGACGAAGACAAGCCGGACTTGTCCTGGCAGATCAACCGCAAAGGAGACGGGTGGACGGTTACCCTGTACAACTACTCTCTGAAGCGGGAAGAACTGGTGGCCCGTCCCATGGGTACGGCAAAGGTTCTGGCGGAGTATCCCTACCGATCTGTTCCCTTTGAGATCGTCTGTCACGCGCCCATGGCCGATGTGGTGGAATTATATGACGACCGCGACGTCCGGTGGAAGCGGGAAGACGGGTCGATGATCGTCACGGAATCCATGCGCGCGGGCGATATTCGTGTCTATGAATTTCAGCCGCGCCGCGTCGAGTTGCCCGAACGTGAGGTGCATGTGAACTATGCGCTCAACCGACCGGTCACGGCGTCCTCCACGCTCAAAGGATTCTCTTCCGCTGCTGCGGTGGATGGGGTGCGCAATAACGACGATTACTGGCAGTCTGATTTGGACGCAAAGCGCCAGTACGTTCTCGACCTCCCGCAGTGGCTTCGAGTCGATCTCCAACAGATCCGTACCGTAAATCACATTTTCGTCCAGTTTCACACCTGGCCGCACGCATCCCTTGAGACGCGGCAATTCATCTATCGGTATGTCATCGACGTTTCCATCAACGGCAACGAGTGGAACACGGTGGTTGATGAAAGCAAGAACATGGACCCGGCGCGTCTCGAAGGACTGGAGCGATGGTTCGCGCCGGTGGAAGCGCGCTTTGCGCGCCTGTCCGTGACCCACAACACCGCTCTTGCGGGAGCGCAGGTTGTCGAGTTGCAGGTTCGTGGTCCGGAGAAGGCGAAGGTCCATCCCGAACGGAAGTCAATCACGCCTCCGTGGCAAGTCAGGTTCCCGGAGCCTGTGGAAAACGCCGCTGCCGACAAGGTGGTGTACCTGATCAGTCTCAAGCCCAAATCGGTGAAGCGCGGATGGTTGCCGCAGGGCAGAACCTGGGAGCAGATGAATGGCTGGATTCGTCTCTACGCTGACGATACCGGTGACGGGCTTGTGTGTGCGAAGAGCCTCTACGGACAAAGCATCAGCGAAATAGTGTATGAGGTTCCAGAAGGAGCTTCGCTGTTCGCTGCTGCAATCGGTTTTGGCGCAAAGGCCAGAGAGTCCTCTGTGGAGTTCCAGGTCTTCGTGGATGGGGTAAAGAGTTTTGATAGCGGCTTGTTTCGGCTCGGACTTCCACTTGTTCCCGTGGTAGTTGATGTGGGCGGCGCTCGAGAGTTAAAGCTGGTGGTCACCGACGGCGGCGACGGCATTACTAACGATTACGGTTGGTGGGGAGACGCGAGGTTCATCGCGAACTCGCAGAGTTCGCGATAATTCCGTGGAGTCTGTGCTCGTGGGGACATCGAGGGCGTGGCAGTTGCACGCGGACTCTATGAGTACGCATTGACGGGTCAGCCAAATCCTGGCGGACTCGCAGCAAGTCCGATCAATCCTGTCAAAATGTTGTACCTGAGTAGTTACTTCGCCGCTGCAAAAAAGATACTGTAACAGTCCGCAAACCTGTGATACACTTTCCGCTGATTCCGGACTTGGACGGGCCGGGAGAAATCCTCGAAGGATGCAGTAGGCGCGGTCTCCCATCCGGGTCGTATGACCGACGTCCCCGCATTTACCGAAGAAGGAATCCCATGCCAAAATCGCATGTTCCGCGAGTGCTTCTTGTCGGCGATTCAATCCGTGTGAGCTACCAGCCGCTGGTGGCGGAATTGCTCGCCGGCAAGGCCGAGATCGTCGGCCCCGCGGATAACTGTCAGTACGCGCTTTACACACTGTCATCGATTGGCCGCTGGATAGGTGAACTGGGAGCCCCGGACATCGTCCACTGGAACAATGGCCTCCACGACTGCGGACACAATCCCGCGAGGTATCCCGTCCAGATTCCTCTCGATATGTACGTGCGGAATGTCGAACTGATCCTCAGGCAGTTGCGACAGTGGACGCCCAATGTGATTTGGGCGACGACGACTCCGGTGCATCCAGACCGTCCCTTCCGCAGCGACGAGTGGTCGTGGCGCAATGAGGAAATCGATGAATATAATGCAGCGGCCTTGGAACTGATGAAAGAAGACGAAGTGCCGATCAACGACCTCCACCGCCTGGTCTGGGACAACATCAGTCAGTACCTCTCAGAAGATATGTTGCACCTGAATGAGCCTGGTCGACAAGCCAGCGCGAGAGTGGTGGCGCGTGTCCTGTCCCTTCATTGTAAAGGATCGATCGATGCGGAATTGATCTATACTCGTTCCGGGTGATCCCTTTCCAGGAGGCGCCGCACCCTCCCATGTCGGACGCGCTGTATCAATCCTGCTCAAAGGCCGTGCATGTTGTCACATCGGAAGGCTCTGTTCTCCGGGCAGGTCTCGCTTGCCTATTCGTAATCGAGCACCTCGGCTGGGGACGGATCGCGCGGCGGCTCCGGTCTCCTCCGATGATTGGGTTGGTCGAGGTGTGCTACCGGATCGTTGCGCAGAACCGAAGACTCTTTTCCCATATCCTTTTCATCAAGGAGAGATGAGAACTCATTGCAGATCACACCCATCAATACGCACAAGATTACTCCGCAGGATTCGTCTCTGGCGCGTCTCCTGGATCAGTATGTCACTGCCATCCCTGAGAGGTCCATCCTCGCAGTCACTTCCAAGATCGTTTCACTGTGCGAAGGTCGAGTCGTCAAGAACGACGGCGTGGACGAGAACGACCTCGTCGCGCGTGAGTCGGACCGTTTCCTGCCACCTGGCAAGTACGGGTTCTCGTTGACGCTCAACAACAACATCCTGATTCCCAACGCAGGCATCGACCAGTCGAACAGCGACGGTGGATTTATCCTGTGGCCGGAAGATGCTCAGCAGTCGGCCAACAAAGCGCGAGAGCACCTGACAACCCGGTTCGACTTGAGGGAGTTCGGAGTCATTATCACCGACAGCAAGACCTCCCCCCTCCGCTGGGGAACGACGGGAATCGCCACCGCGCACAGCGGGTTTAGCGCGCTCAACAGCTACGTCGGCAAACCGGACATCTTTGGCGCGCCCATGCGAGTGACGCGCGCGAACATCATGGATGGTCTCGCCGCCAGCGCGGTGCTGGTCATGGGAGAAGGCTCAGAACAGACGCCGATGGCGCTTATTCAGGACCTGCCATCCATTCAGTTTCAGTCTCGGAACCCAACACAGGATGAACTCGATGAGCTGCAGATTGCCATGGAAGATGACCTGTATGCTCCGCTGTTGACCTCCGTCGACTGGCTCACTGCACGCCGGTAGTATTCTGCCGACCAAGTGCGTATTGCGGCCGCTCCGCCAACTTGATACTCTAATGCCCATGATTAGCCCCCAGGAGGAACTCCATGTTAAAGGACGTCAAAGAACTGCTGCACACTTCCGCGTATCACCCGGAGGAGATCGAGCGATTTCTCGGCATGAACTCTTTCCTGCGATTCGATCACGAGCTTGGGTATACGCAGATCGACTACGTCTTCAGAGACGGCATGGAGGATACGCTGTCGGTCTACACCTACGAGGATGAGAAGGTCCATCGAAAACTGGTGAACTATGCCGACCAGCCCTGCCGACTCAACACTTACGGTAACAGCTTCACTCAGTGCGCGCAGGTGAGCGACGGCGAGACGTGGCAGGAGATCCTGGCCGCGCACTTTCGGGAACCGATCAGAAATTTCGGCTTTGGCGGATACGGTGTGTATCAGGCTTACCGGCTGGCCATGCGGATGGAGTCGAGCTCAGAGCTCGCGAAGACCGCCCTCGCCGCCGACCACATTATCCTCAACATCTGGGGGGATGACGACCACTACCGAAGCCTCGACGAGGCGCGGTGGATTCGCGTCGGCTGGATGTGTCGCGACCTCCCTCGGGGTGGTGGTGAGGGCACGTATCCGGTTCATGGTTTCCCGTGGGCGCATGTGCGCTTCGATACCGGGAAGGGCGAGTGGGAAGAACGGGAAGGGATGTGCGAGAAGGCCGAAGACCTGCGCAAGCTCGCCGGCAAGGACGCGTTCTATAACGCCTTCAAGGATGATCCCGTCGTTCACCTTTACGCGCTGCGGGAGGGTGGCGAAGCGCCAGTGGATGAGCTGGAGAAGGTGGCTGAAGCCTTTGGTGTCCAGGTTGATCTCAGGACCTCCGCCGTTGAGAAGCGCATGGGAGAAGCGCAGAAACTGAGAGAAGCCTACGGCCTTCGCGCGACCATGTTCATCATCGACAAACTCCGCGCCTGGGCCGACGCAAACAATCGCAACACGATGATTCTGCTGAGCTACGATGTTCCCCCCGCGCAGCGTTACCTGAAAACCGGAACCCGGTTCGACGACGAGTTGGTTCAGTACCTCGAAGACAAGGGGCAACCGTACGTAGACACGCTCAAGAAACTCGGCGAGGAATACTCACAGTTCAAGATCCCCGTGGACGATTTCATCGCGCGGCTTTACATTGGCAGGGCAGGAGCGCAGGTGTTCGGCCACCACAACCCGTATGGTAACTTCTGGTTTGCGTATGCCATTCGGAAGGAGCTGGTGGATTGGCTCAACCCGAAACCGCCTGCCTACCGGTAGCAGCTTGGGGGCGCGCCGCCGCGACACTACTCTGTATTCATCAAACACAAGGAGCTTCGTCATGCCCCTGCCGGTTGTCCAGTTCGAGTTGAGTTTGCTTGCCGGCAGCGTGCTTCGTACGCCGGAGCCGTTTCGGTTCGGGAGGACTCTCGCCTTCTCAAGGTGTTTATCCCCCCGTGGTACAGGTCCGCGGAGTGTTGGAGATTACGCGTCGAACGTTCCATACTCCCGGCAGGTCTCGAACAGAGCGTCGATGTTGGCGAGAGGCACCTCGGGCTCCAGCACGTGGGTGGGTGAGATGATCAGGCCGCCGTTGCGCCCATATTTGTCGATGACTTCCTTTACGCGGTTGCGCACGCCGTCGGGAGTTCCCCATGGCATGGTGCTTTGCGTGCCTATGGCGCCATCAAAGGTCAGCAGGTGTCCGTACTGGCGGTGCAGCTCGTCCAAGTCGAGGCATTCCGGCTGGACGGGATTGAGGATGTCGAGTCCGGCATCGATGAGGTCGGGAACGATGTCGGTGATGTTCCCGTCGCTGTGATACCAGACTCGAGTCGCTGGGTGAATTCGTTTCACGGTGTCCCATACCCGCGCCCAGCGGGAATGGTTCAGCTTACGCCACGTCTCCTTGGAAAACATGAGCGCATTCTGGTTGGCAACGTCGTCGCCACAGTGGAGCATGTCCACGCCAGCCGCCGCCGCTGCTTTGGCCTTGAGAAGGTTCTGCTGGAAGAGGCGTTCCAATAGACATTCGGCCCACGCGGGTTGCTCGATCATGTCCATCAGGAACTCTTCCAGTCCGCGCATCTGCCAGGCGGACTCATACTGATGCCCCACACTGGCTGCAACGTATTTCCCCTCCACGTGCGCGGCGTCCACCTCTTCGTGCATGTGGGTGAAGTCCCACGTACTGCAATCCTCGATGGGGAACTCCTCAATCTCCTTCAAGTTCTTAGCGTTTCGGAGGGGTGAGATGTACCCCCAGAAATGATAGAAGCCGCTGGGGACCATGGCCACTCCCGCACCACTGATCGTCGTTCCCGGTGGCAGTTCCTCCCCCTCCCAGTATTTCGAGAAATCGAGAGGACACAGATCCTCCGGTCGCCGCGGGCCGACGAAGACGTTCTGGCTGAAACCGTAGTGTCCGGCAATGTCTTCGGTCCCGATGTGTTCAATAACCCGCTTGTGCAGGTCCTCCACAAAACTGCCGTGGTACAGTATCCGCCCCGGTTGTCGATGTTCGGTAGTATCCATGAAATTCTGTAGATCAGTTCGCATAGACTCGGTTCCTTTGACCGCGCTCTTCCCCAACCATACGAGGGCGTAAAGCTTGTGCACGCTCGATGGCAGAGAGCTGCAATTCATTGACCATCGAGGTTATCCATTCAAATCTGGAGCAACCCATGCCAGGGCTAGTACTATACTCGTTACGGGTGAAAACACCCCCTCACCCTCGAACCCAAAGGGTTCGAGGGTGAGGGGGAAAGGTGGATTTTCAGCCGTACCGAGTATAATGCCAATATTGCTTATGCCCTTAGCTCCGAAGACTGTGGATTGGAATCCCCCCGAACTCGCTTCGGGGGATTGTTAGGTTCAGGCTACGTAGCGCGGTCTTAACGATCCCCCGGAATGAATCCGGGGGAATTCTCTGGAACCCTCGTGTGCAGTAGCGCGAATCTATACTCGTTATGGGTGAAAACACCCCCTCACCCCGACCCTCTCCCCCGATGGGGAGAGGGCGCAAACCCAAAGGGTTCGAGGGTGAGGGGGAAAGATGGATTTTCATCCGTAACGAGTATATATCACGCTGACAGACGTAGAGAGCGGCCGTGTGCTGTCCCGCTTTGCGGAAGGCCATGGTCTCGCCTCCGCCATCGTCCATCAGGGGGAGTTCTTCGTTTATGCCTCACGCTGGGACGACAACACGTGGAACGATGTGACGCTCTTCCGCTCCCGTGACCTGAAGCAATCGGAAGGTCAGGTCGTGTTGCGGCAAGAGCCGAGAGAACACCTCTTCAACACGTCCGTGTGCGAGGGCGGCGGAAGGTTTACCATGGCCTGCGAGACGGACGATCCAGACTATGTGCCGTTCACCATCAAGTTTGCCGAGTCACGGGACCTGCTGAACTGGGTCCCCATCCCCGGCGCGCTCTTCGCGCCTGAGCGATACGCGGCCTGTCCTGCGCTGCGCTGGGTTGAGGGCCATTTCTACATGCTCTATCTGGAACACAAAGCGCCGGCGCGATGGTTCGAGACTTACGCGGCGTGCTCGCGCGATCTGAGGGAATGGAAACTGTCCCCCCGCAACCCGATCCTCACTCCAGAGGCAGGGGAGGATATCAACACCTCTGATCCCGACCTTGTGGAATTCGAGGGCCGTACCTACCTCTACTACTCCATTGGCGACCAACAGACCTACTCGAAACTGAAGCGAGCGGTCTTCAACGGAACACTTCGCGAGTTCTTCCATTGGTGTTTTGCGTGCGGGGATTCGGCTGATTGATCACACCTGACGGGAGCTTTTCCCGATGTCTCACCTCAAAGCCACTGCCGCTACGATGCCCATCTCCATCGAGTCTGATGCGACAGGACGGACTCCAGCACAGGAAGCGGAAAGTCACGATCGCGCTGCGTGACGAATCTCCACAAACCCAAGAGGCCACTATGGCAGTCATTGTAGCCGGAGCAGGGAACTCCCCCGATGTGAAATCGGCGGCGTCTCATCCTTATGCTGGAATTTCAGATACAACCCCTATCCATTGACAATCTGGAGGCGAATATCATCCCACTGCAAGATGCAGAAACGGTGGCATGTGCAGACCATGGCAATGGATCGGTTTCACTCGACTGTTTGGCGACCGGGCTGTCTAACCAGGACCTCCTGGTTGAGGCGCCATCGTTCCCGAAGCACTTCCCCTGCCGAGGGAGGTGCGAGACTATGCTTGACCCGCCGGAAGTGCGGGGCTATACTTCGGATATCCGAAGGAGGCATGACGATGGTCACCAAAGTCCAGAAGTGGGGCAATAGTCAAGGGCTTCGCTTGAGCAGGCAACTGCTGTCGGAGGTCGCGATCAACGTGGGAGATGCGGTGGACGTGGCGGTGCGTGATGGCGAGATCGTTGTCGCGCCGGTGCGCCGTGTGCGCGGCAGGTACGACCTGCGAGAACTTGTCCGGCGTATTCCCAGGGATTACAAGACCAAAGAAGTCGATTGGGGCGCGCCGGTGGGCAAGGAGGTCTGGTAAATGGCCGAGTATGTCCCACGCAAGGGGGATTTTGTTGCTGTCACGTTCGATCCGCAGTCGGGGCACGAGCAACGTGGGCGCCGGCCCGCTCTGGTCGTCAGCAACGACCTCTTCAACAAGCACACAGGCCTTTCCCTCGTTTGTCCCATCACCCGCACGCGCCGCGACTACCCTTTCCACGCGCCGATTCCTGGGAATGAGGAGGTCACGGGCTTCGTCATGGTTGAGCAGGTGAAGTCCATCGACTTCCGCGCCCGGGAAGCAAAACGCATCGGGAGAGCGCCGGATGAGGTTCTTCAGGAAGTGTTGGCGCTTCTCGACGCGTGTATCTATTGAAGGCGGAACAGAGCATCCGTTTGCGAGGCACTGTATCTCGAAGCGCAACCATGACCGAGAAGCTGAAACCTGTTCATCCGGGCGAGGTATTGCTGGAGGAGTTTCTGAAGCCTATGAAGCTCAGCCAGAACCGCCTGGCTCTGGACATCCGTGTGTCGCCTCGCCGGATCAATCAGATCGTCTCAGGGGAACGTTCTGTTACACCTGATACGACTCTGCGTTCGGCGCGGTACTTTGGCAACTCACCACAGTTCTGGCTGGGGCTGCGGATGGATCACGATTTGGACGTAGCCGAAGACGCGCTGACGCGTCGCATACAGATGGAAGTGAGAACTCACGCTCCCCTGGTGCCGGTAGCCTGACAATCCGATCGTCGAGTAATTAGACTACTCGACGCCGGATGAAACGAGTTTTACTCACCTCACCCGCGGTAAAGGAATGTCCCGAGGTATCGGGATGTCCCGACTTGTCGTGGATTCTCGCTTCGCGGAACTCGATTAATCGGCACAACTCCTTTACCATCATCTCGCGGTGACCGGAAGCGGAGAATTGCCAGCATGAAAGGAAATGACGATGGGCGCGGTAGATTCCAACTTTGACCGGTGGCTATGGATTGAACTGATTGGCTTCGATAACGAACTCGAGGACTTTGGCGTCGAGGCGTTCATGGACAACGCGGGCTTCGTCCCCGATGCCGCGTCTCTGCTGCTCTTCAACCCGGACTTCGTGCACAACCATGCCGGGATGGAGCAGGCGCGCGCGCTGCCGTTCGACTGCTGTTCCTACGGTGGGCATCCTTACAACGAGCAGCGGACGCGGCAGGAATGGTCGAGTCACCAACTCCGGGGACTGGTGCGCGAGCTGCAGCAGCGCGGCGTCAAAGTGTACGTGTCCGTCTTCGATGGCTTCGTGACGCAGCACTGGATCGCCAACCATCCGGAGGTTCTGCACGTCCGCAAGAACGGACAGCAACTCGCATCGGTCTGTCCCTGGAAGCGGCTGTCCGACGGGAGTTTCTACGAGGACTTCTTCGTTGAGCAGTTGCTCCGCGTCATGCGGGACTACGGGTTCGACGGATACCACGGAGCGGATGGGTATTCGCACCCGCGCATCCCCGTGTACGACGGGGACTTCTCAGATGACATGGTCGGGCAGTTCGGCGACACCACGGGGATTTCATTGCCGGATGACCTGCGCGGCGCCTGCGACGGAGAAGCCGGTGCCATCGAAGCCTCGGGCTCCGTGGACTCCAGGGAATACCCCTCCGCCAACACAACCATCACCGGCAACATCTTCGACATGACCGAAATCGGCCCCGCGAGCGTCGCCCGCACTGCGATTGAGGTGAGCGCCTCCGATGCGATCATCAGCGACAACCAGATCTACGTCCGGGGCGCGTGCGATCCGAAGGTGACTGCGATCAAGCTGACCGAGCCAGCGGTGAATGTGTCCGTGCACGACAACCTGATCCAGAACTGCGGCTCCGGTCTCATCACCGGTCGCGCGCTGTCGCGGGTGGGCGAGGTCGTAGACTCGAAGACCTTTGTGCCGGGTTGGAGGACGACGCCTGTGGACCTGCAGAATCCGTAGCAATGCCGGGGGTGGAACTTGGTTTGGGTGGCTGGCGGTAAACCGGTCGGCAGGTCGGTGATCGAGGGGTTTGATCCAAAGACCTGGCGCTTCACCTTGAAGGAAGCGCGCCAGACGAAGACGGGCGAGTCCTTCGAGATTTTCCCACCCAGCGGCGCTAACTGGAACCTCCACGACAACACCATCACAGGTTGCCTCAATCCAGTGGTTCTCGACTCCCATGGCAGCAACACGTCGCTGTTCAAAGACAACACGGTAACTCGTGGAGACACGTCGGGCGTGAAGCAGGCCGTTGAGGTCCGCGGACGCTTCAACCTGATTGGCAACCACTTCAGCGGTTTTGACGAAAAGGATAGCTCCGCCCTTTCTCTGTATCCGGACCGTCTCGGTCAGAAGCCGCGGAATGAGTATCGCGACAATGTTTTCGAGCGGTGCGCCAGCGTATTGACGGAGAGCCAGAAAGGTTTGTGGGAGACATTGAGCGCCACTGTCAACAGTTTCACCGACTGCGGAACTGTCCCGAAGGCGGATTGAGCGAATCGTCACCAACCTGCCCCCGCCGGCGTCTGTCGCCAACGAGCGTGCTGAGCCAACTGAAAGATTGGCACGCAGTTTCTCCTCGCGACAGGTTGACAATAGAATTGCCGATTGGTCGACAATGGGTTGACAATCCGTAGAACCCATGAGAAAGCCAAAGCAGAATAGCGGCGACAATGTCGTTGACTACCGTCACAAGTCCGCGCGCTGGTTGAACATCCCTCCCGCGGGGTTGGCGGCGCGGGGGGAGGTGGTCAGGGAGAAGAGGACGCATTTCGTCTATAACCCGCACCTGTCGCCGGCGTTGCGGTTTGATGCGACGGGGAAAGCGGATAAGATTGAGAAACTGATCGAGGCGGCGGGGCAGCGGAAACTGGAGCCGGAGGAGTTGAAGCTGCTGCAGGAGGCATTACGCAATCATGAGCCGTGGTTGGAGTGGGCGGGGAAGCGGGAGCAGCCGTGGTGCGTCGCCGACCCTGTGGCCTTGCACATCCATGAGCGCATCTCCACTCAGGCGATTCTGCGCGTGGCGCGGCGGCAGGAGGTGCAGCGCAGCCTGTTCGCTGACCCGGAGCAGGACTACCGCGAGGCGGTGCAGTTCTACAAACACCCGATGGACTGGACCAACCGCATGATCCTCGGCGATTCGCTTTCGGTGATGGCGTCCCTCGCCCGGCGGGAGGCGCTGGCGGGCAAGGTGCAGATGATCTACATGGACCCGCCCTACGGCATCAAGTATGCCTCCAACTTCCAGCCCGAAGTCGGACGCCGCGATGTGAAGGACAAGGAAGAAGACCTCACCCGCGAGCCGGAGATGGTCAAAGCCTACCGCGACACCTGGACCCTCGGCGTGCATTCCTACCTCTCCTATCTCCGCGACCGGCTGCTGCTGTGCAAGGAACTGCTGACTGATACGGGGAGCATCTTTGTGCAGATCAGTGATGAGAACCTGCATCGGGTGAGGTCTGTGATGGACGAAGTGTTTGGCCCTGATAACATGTGCTCAGTCATTGCGTTCCGGAAGACAGGGGCTTTTGAAGCGCGTTTGTTGGGGCGAACCTACGACTTCCTCCTTTGGTATGCGAAAGATGCTGCTGCTGTAAGATACCGAAACGTCTATCAAGCCAAAACGACCGAGGAAGGCAGTGGTGTATACTACAAGTGGATTGAGACCCCTGAAGGAGATCGCCGATCCTCCACCACAGTGGAGAAGTCAGACGCTCAATCCCTCCCGATTGGCAGTAAATGGTTTCTTCAGTCTCCACTTTCATCTGCCGGGCCTTCAAAGGAGACTTTCACTTTGTCCTTTCAGGGCGAGCATTACAACTGCGACACGAGCTCACATTGGAAGACGACTGAGGTTGGACTCTCTCGCCTACGGGATGCCCTACGCGTGACGGCAGCGGCAAACAGGGTTTACTACGTTCGTTACCTCCACGACTTCCCCGTGGGGCCTTTTGACAATGTATGGAACGACACCGTGGCTGGCGGTTACTCTGGCTCAAGCATATACGTTGTTCAGACGAACGCGAAGGTCATCGAGCGTTGCCTCCTCATGACCACCGACCCCGGCGACCTGGTGCTTGACCCGACGTGCGGGGCAGGCACGACGGCGTAAGTTGCGGAGCAATGGGGACGGCGGTGGATCACGATTGACGTGAGCCGGGTGGCGTTGGCGATTGCGCGGCAGCGGTTGCTGACTGCGAAGTTCGACTACTACAAACTGCGCCCCACCAGCGCCGAGGACGTGCAGCGCAACCCGGACGGGACGTGGTTGACCGACCCTGACGGCCAGATGCAAGGCTCCTGCACCTTCGACTGCAAAACCGTGCCGCATGTCACACTGAAGAGCATCGCCCAGAACCAGGCATTAGACCCGATCTTCGAGAAGTGGGAACCGATCCTCGCGGACAAGCTCACCGCCCTCAACACGGCCCTCGCCGAAACCGTGACGGACGACCTGCGGAACAAGTTGAAACTCAAGCTGTCGGACAAGGAACGCGCCGAAGGGAAGAAATCCATCACCGACGCCGATCGTCGTAGGTGGCTCCTCCCGGCTCCGCAATCCGCAATCCGAAATCCGCAATGGCAAGAGTGGGAAGTTCCGTTTGACACCGACACCGACTGGCCGCAGGAGTTGCAGGACGCCCTCACCGATTACCGCGTGGCCTGGCGGCAGAAGATGGACGACGTCAACGCCTGCATCGCCGCCCGTGCCGACAGCGAAGAACTTGTTGACCAGCCTTACCCCGATAGAAACAAGGTCCGCGTCTCCGGTCCGTTCACGATGGAAGGCATCATCCCGGCGGAAGAGAGTATTGACGACGAGCCGGAAGAGTCACCGATAATCGGTGCCCCCGAAGAACTCGAAACCTTTGGTAGGGGCGGGTCTCAGACCCGCCCCTACGAATCGGGCGAGGGTGAAACCGACGTCCAGACCGAATCCCAGAACGCCGAAGCCTACCTCGACCGCATGATTCGCCTGCTGCGCGGGGACGGCGTGCGGTTCCCCGACAACAAGGTGCAAAAGTTCACCGAGTTGGAGGCGCTGGCAGATGGCTCAACCCTCCACGCCAAAGGGGAGTGGGGGAACGGCGACGGCAATCGGCTGGTCGGCGTCGTTTTCGGCCCGCAATACGGCCCGCTGACCACCCGCATCGTGGAGGAAGGCATCCGCATCGCCGCCCGGCGCGGCTATGACGATCTCGTCTTCGCCGCTTTCAGCTTCGACTCCGCCGCGCAAGGGACGATACAGGAAGACCCCGACCCGAACCTGCGGATTCATCTCGCACAGATTCGCCCGGATGTGAACATGGGCGACCTGCTGAAGACCACCGTCTCCAGCCAACTCTTCACCGTGTCCGGCTCGCCGCGCACGCGCCTGGAGCAAACAGAGGACGGGCCTGCCGATCAGATGGCAGGCAGGCAATACGTCGTCCACATGGAAGGCGTAGACCTCTACGACCCCGTGACCAACACCGTGCGCTCGACCGGGGCGGAGAAGGTAGCCGCGTGGTTCCTCGACAGCGACTACGACGGCCGCTGTTTCTGCGTCTGCCAAGCGTTCTTCCCCGACCGCAGTGCCTGGGACAAACTTGGCAGAGCCTTGGGTGGTGCGA